>OOCQ01000645.1_pt1 | contig 27319 bp, 18 predicted proteins | sample 1671121 | NCBI WGS metagenome assembly OOCQ01 (sample SAMN06348124, study PRJEB24527) | human gut metagenome | biome: human gut; feature: ankylosing spondylitis patient; material: feces | host: Homo sapiens | place: China | collected 2015-10 | reverse complement strand
CAGCCCGTCCAGCACCTGACGTTGGGAGGATGGGACTGCTGTGGGTTTGGACAACTGGAGGAAAGATTCTATTTCCCCGTCACTCATGCGGCCTATCACACCATAGGACAAACCTTGGGAATCCGCCAAGGTCTTGTACCGGTTAAGTACCCCACGCCCCATGTGTAGTTGCTCGCAAATGGTGCGCTGCGGTATTTTTGCCGCTAGCATTTGAAATGAACGTTTTAATTTGCTCATGTTTACATTACTTTGTGCCATATCTATACAGATTTTAAAATTCTTCTGCAAAGATAGGCGGTTATTATTATACATGAGCAGAACTTTACATCTTTTTGGTACCGATTGGGGCGCTATGATGGTACCGATTCAAGTGATACGATGGTACCGAATGCAGTGCTATGATGGTACCGATTCATGCGCTACAGTGGAACCGATTCGCCGATACTGTCATCCATTTTGATCTTTTTGATAAGATCTTGGTTACTAGAGGCCATAATGCCTAGACGAAGTCCAGGTACTCCATATGATTTAGAAATGCTCTTTATAATGATGAGATTGGAATGTGCGATAAGTATTTCGTCATGCAAGAGACTGTTATGCTCGAAATCCTCGCTAAAGTCCACAAAGGATTCATCTACGATGAGATGAATTTCATTTTCACTGCACCATTGAGCTAACCCTAAAATTTCTTTAGGATTTATGAAGTTTCCGGTAGGATTATCAGGGTTTATAACAAGTAAATACTGAATATCTTTGTCTTTATAGAATGCTTTAAGATCTTCTACATTATACTTGAAATCCTGCTTGATTGAAATGAATGGAACAATCTTATATGCCCCTTTTCTATTTGGATACTCTTCGAATGTTGGATATATGATTCCGATGTTGCCATTAATAGACTCCATTAAACTTTTTATAAGTTCTGTGGCTCCGTTTCCAACTACTACATATTCTTGACTTATGTTAAAGTATTTGCCTGCCAGTATTGAGTTGACAAACATTCCGGAAGGATAATTCGTTAGCAATGTATCAAAGCATGCTTTCATTTCTTCTCTAAGTTTTGGTATAGGGAAGTAAGGATTTACTAAATAGCAGAAGTCAAGTATTTTTGGAAAACGCCAATAGCCACCATATCTTTTGTGGTATTTTTGGATGACGTCCGTATCTTTAGCAAATATAGTTTCTGCTATATCTAAATCTTGTACATCGTCTATCTCATACCATTTCTCATTTGCAATAGGAAGAGCTTTTAGGTCTGTTCTGTTCAGGAACGTTAATACTTTGAGCACTTGCTCGTAGTATTCATTGTTGCCCCAAGCTTTACAATAGGCATTAAGAAATGGTATATATTTGTTCTTAGCAAACTCTTTGCTAAACTTGTAGATATTAATGGTTTTATAATATTCGTCTGTTTTATGGAAATCAAACATATCTTTGGATACGAAGCTTAGAATATTGTTGTCTCCATCTATTTTTACTACAGTTCCATCCATCCAGTACTCCCATTTGGATACTAAAGCAAGATTTGGATATGGATTTTCTATAAGCTTTCTAACTATATTCTCTTCGTATATCAAATCAGACTCAAAGAGAATTGTGTCATCTTGCATCATTTTATCCTCTGCCAATGACAGAGAATAAATGTTGTTTGTCTTGTCATAAATTGGATTATTTATATACTCTATTTTAAGAGAGTTGTCATATTTGTCGGCTATATAGTTCTTAAGATTTTTACCTTTGTAGCCAATGACAATTGTCACTTTCTTGATGTTCAGATGTGAAAGAATAGTCAAAGTTCTGTCAATGAGTCTTTCCCCATTGATAGGCAACATACACTTAGTATTATCTTTCGTGTATTTTCCTAATCTCTTGCCCATTCCTGCTGCTAATATAATTGCTTGCATGAAAACTATATTTAAAAGTTAAAAGTTTTGGCTCTATTCACCCATTTTTCTATGAAAGGCTTATCTGATCTCTTTTGTATCTTTTCTGTAATACTTTTTGGGAGTATTATTTTAACATACTGAAGAATCAGAAACTTTGCCTTTTGAAGTTTAGACATCTTAAAATTGACATATGGTATTGGTGTACGCCAATTTTTTCCATAATTAAATTCAAGATATTTTTCGAAATTTCTTGGTGCCAGAAATGTTTCCCCTAAAAAGTTAATAGGTGCAGTATCTTCTAAAAATGCTTTAGGATACATATCTCTGCAACAATAAGAGAGTGAATTGTCTTCAGGATAGTCATCAAAGAAATATATGTCTATGTATTCTCCCTTTCTCATGATAGAAAGGAATCCTCTTGATTCATATCTGACGATTTCAAAGCCAGTTTTTCTCAATTCAAAAAGTATTGACAAGAAATTAGTCATATCTTTTTTCATCATTATTAAATCAATGTCTTCATCATGGCTAATAAAATCATGCTCACGTATAGCCCCTAAGAGAGTTCCAAATGACAAGAGGAACAATAAGTGATTTGTGTCAAGAATACTTTTCAAGAGAAGTAAGTTTTCCTTGGCTATCACCTTGTTAATAGGCTTAATACCTAAGTAAATTGGAACATATTTATAATAATATGGACCATTTGGTGTTTTTATTTTTAACTTCATAATATCTTGTTTGAATGTTTATTTTCTCAATATCTTTTTCAACTTCGTTTTAAGAGAGAATGGCAACAAACGTTTTAATTTTTCGTATTTAGTATCATTCAGTTTTTCGTTGAATTCTCTTTCGAACGGAATATATGGTACCATGTACTTTGGATGTTTGAGTGGAAACTCTAAATCTTTATCTGCTACATAGTAGGATGGCATCACTCCTTTGCTAGTGTGTGTGGCATCCTCTCCAAAACCAATATTTGTTGTCAGACTGTATTTAGGGTATATGCCTAACATGTTGTGCGCAGCTAGAGTAAAATACCATTGCCAATCCCATGCACTGACATCATTTTTATCAACAGCCTTGAGTCGATATTTCCAATAGTTACGTTCTTTTGACTTATAGGACATATTGGCAATGATAGATTCTTCATATTCGCTTCCACGCCATAACATATTTAAGTCCATAAATTTCCATGCTCTTTTCCATGTGGCCCAACCGTTTGTTGACTTATATCTACTAAACCCATATGAGTCTGGTATGTTTATATGAGGTATATAATTTGCAGCGTCGATCATTCCAACTCTTAGGTCATCTTGATATCTAGTCAACATTTCCTCTGCAAATTTGAAGAAGGATAATTTTAGCATGCAATCATCCTCTATAATTATGCCTTTTTCTTCATTTTCAAATAGCCAGTTGATGGCATTATATACGCCTTTGCAGCAGCCTTGATTTTCATTTGGAAATCGAGTTTTTATCTCGCAATCCCAATCTATGGCATCAAGGACAGCTTGCCGGGTAGCTTCAACTTTTTCAGGCTCATTAGCAATGTCTAGTCTAGCACCATCGCCAGCAATGTATAGCTTTGATGGTTTGACAGCTTTGATTGAGTCCAAAGTTCTTAAAGCCACTTCTTTTCTTTTGAATATAATGAATAATATAGGTACTTTGTACATATAATCTTATTTTACATCTGTTCTCTCTATTAAACGTATCTTAGTTTCTATTATTGTATATATGTTTAAATTTTCTTGTTAAAGATAAGTTTATAGTTTGGAATCAAGTCCTTAGCTGTGATAATTGGTCCAAAATTGGGCTTATCCAATAGTTCTGTAATTTTGTTAAGCATTTCTGCTGTCGTACTAAAAAATGGCGAATAATTAAAATATTGTTCACAGTATAGCAAAGACTTGTTTTGTAATGCTAAAAGTTTCTTATGATTAGCAATGCATTCGTAACTAACCCCACTGACTTGATTTGCAAAATTATTGGGATATGCTAGCAGTATTATATCTGATTTTTGATATATGTATTCATAATCTTTAGCTGTTAAATATTTATTGATAATCATAATATTACTAAATTGGTTACTTATTGTACTGTTACTTCTTAGAACCAAAATAACATTCTGTTCTTTTAAATTTTTGTTCACTTGCTCGTTACATATGTTATAAAGAAATGTTTGGTCTATTTTGGATGATGGATGGAATACAATATGCATATTTTCTTGCAATGGAAGTAATTTTATGCATGAAGTGTCAACATTGTATGGGGTTGGACATCCGTGCGAAATAATAGATGTGTTGAGAATGTTATGATGCAAAAATATAGATTCCATTTGCTTATTAAATACTAAAAAAGTATTATTGCTAGATAATTTCTTTAAGAAGAATGACTTGATATTGTTACAAAAATCATTAGCATTACCATGACAAAATAGATACATATGTTTGTTAAGTGGGCAGATTCCCATAGAAATTTCATCTAGATTAGAAATGATGACATAATCATAATGTCTGAATGAAAGTTTCATTTTAAGATAGGCGAGTGTCAAAATATAATAAAGTCTGTTGACTATACTATTATTTAATGGAGAATCAAAACTTTTTGGTATATTTAAAGCATATAGTTCCTTAGGAAAGACCATTAAATTAGAAATCTCTTCATGCATAACAATTTTCACATCAAAACCTTGTGAAATTAAGGCTTTGATGTGGATAGTATCAAAATTGATATGACCTTTTTGCTTCATGTAATTAATGTATAAGACTTTTTTCATTTTACTTGTCATTTTGATGTTGTCTGAAATAAATATATCTTTCGTTATGAGTTTGATGATCTAACAATACGTTGTAATATTGAGACATCGAACCACTACATGTACTGTATGTTTTCAATATGCAGTACATTCCGATAAACGTTATATATATAATTTTATTGCTTTTATAATGTATACATTTTACCAAGTCTATCCATACAATCCAGTAGGCAAAGATAAACAAATTTGAACATCTTGTACTTATTGTTCGAAATTCGCCCAGAAAGAGATTGGTGGCTAAATATAGAAACAAGCAATTTACCCATATGTTACTTTTACGTAATTGGATTAATTTATTGAAATAACAAAAAAGTAAGATGCCAGTAAGCAAGCGCTCAAGTACTCCTATTCCTAAATTTGATCCTTGTGAGTCAAAATCCATATATGCATCAACATATTGAACGGCAGTATCAGAAAGTAATCCTACAATTAAACTAATTAATGGCTTGAAAATTGGAATATGGAGTAGGAAGATTATATTAGCTATCATAAAGATGCTTATGAGTATTTTTTTTTTCCATTTTTTGTGTATCAAAAAATAAATTGGTATATATATTATAGCTGAAGTGTGGAATGTTGCAGCTATTCCACATATTATTATATATGGGATGAATTGTCTTTTTTCTAGAAAAGGGATTGCATTTAGAAATATAAAAATAGCCAATGAGTTTCTCATTAGATCTATGCTGAAAACAATTCCACTCATTGCTAAGAATATAGCTAAAACTAATGGCAAGTTATTTGTATATCTTTTTGCAAAAAGACCAAGAAGCGTACTATTAATTAAAGTACAAGTAAATTGGAAGAATATGTAATTAGGTACAATCGTTTTGCAAATTGAAATAAGCAACAAGAAGCCTGGCTCGGTCTTAAGAATGGTAATGCCATTAGTACTTAATGCAGCTAAATTTGGGACTTTGTTGAATATGTCGAAATAAGCCGTCCAATCATATGCTACAAAACCTCGGAAGCCAAAAAAGAAGACAAATATACAATAAGCACAAATGTTTGTGCACAATTGTTTGGATTTGGAATTTTGGAAATATATGTTTAATATTGCCAAAAAACCAAATATAATTAATAATAACAAATAGGGATATGCATTAGCCATATTCAATTTATTTCTTGTTTTTGAATGCTAGTACCCAAACAACATCTATTACAATTCCGAGGAAAATGAATGCCAAAACCATTATTGACCTTGGTGTGCTTGATGCACGAAATGGCACAGTAGCACTTTGGATAATCGTGAATGCGGGCGTTCTTTCTTGAATCTTATCTGAGGCACTTTGAAGTTGTTGTAATGTTGAAGCATAATTGTTATATTTTAGCTGTAAATCATTTTCCATATCTTCAAGTTTAGCCTGATAAGACTTTAGAATAACATCTGTGTTAGCGTCTGCAAATGAAGTGTATTGTTGACGAGCTTTTTCATATGTTTTTTTTGCTTCAATATTTAATTTCTTGGCATTGGCAAAATCTTGTCTTGCTTTTTGTGTCCTATATTTGGTTATGTAATCTTGTAACCTAATTTGTAATGTGTCGGCAATACATGCAGCTACATAAGGGTCTATATCAGTAGCCTTTATGTTAATTATGCTAGAGCCTTTATCCATTTGACAATCAATATTGCTAATGATAGCTTGGCTAACATTGAATTGCTCTTTTGTCAATTGAAATGCATTAATATTATTATAACTATTTTTGCTTGGAATTTCTTTTTTCTTAAATAACGACACAACCCAGTTAATGGGATACATATAGTAAGGGGCTTTGTAATCTTTTAAGATATGCTCATAATATGTTTCCTTCTTCCCCTTGAATTCTATTTGCACCTTGAACAATTTAATGGCGAAATCTTGTGATGCAAATATGTTAGGATATATTTCTGGGTATATGGCATCTATGTTGTTGCTACCTTTGCCTAAATCCATACCAAAAGCGCCCGCTATGTCACTAATGCTTTGGGACATTCCCATACTATTCATTTCTGGAGCAATAGAAACAGTGGCAGTATATTCCTTTTGTTGACCTAATGCATATGCAATTCCTAATACGGCAGAAATGCATATTGACAATATTAGAGATTTCTTTTCTTTTAAAACTTTGTTGACAATCTCTATAATATTTAGTTCATTATTTTCTTTCATTATTCTGGTAAATTTATGTGAATAGTTCTTTCCAAATGCATTTATATGCAAGGTCTTCTTTTCTCTTTCCAATTGGTTTGGCAGGTATTCCTGCAACAATTGTATAATCAGGAACATTTTTTGTCACAACTGCTCCTGCCGCTACAACTGCTCCTTTTCCTATGGTAATTCCCTTGAGTATTATACAATTGACTCCAAGCCAAGCATAGTCTTCTATTGTTATCTTTTCATATATTCCTGGAAAGTAACAATTTTGTATATCATGACTACCAGTCATGAGCTTTACTCCATGAGATATTGATACACTGTTGCCTATTTCGATTATTCCACGTCCATCTAGGGTACAATCACGATTTATGTGACCATACTTTCCGATGTTTATTAGCCATGGACTCATTATATAATTCTTCTTTGTTATATATGTGTCTTGCCCTATGTGCATTCCGACAAGGCGAAGATAAGCTTTTCTTATCCGCCAAAATGGAATGTGAGGTAAAATGTCGTTTACCATGAATTCTATTCCTAATGCTTTTGCAAATTTGTAAAATGGCGAAGTTGATAACAATCGAAATCCCATTTTTTTTACCAGATATGGTAGAGTTGATATTTTAAATTTGCAGCCAGAAATAATTAAGTAGTTATACCAAATACTTCTAAATGGTTTAGCTGAAATTCCTTCTGATTGGAATTTTTCTATGTTGATGTTTATCTTCTTAAAGAGATGTCCTTTTTTGTAAATGCGGTGTATCATTTCAAAATCAAGAGCATACCCTAATTTCTTTTTCAGTTCAAGATTATATAAATCATTTTTTTGAACCGAGCTTCTTATAAATGAGGATCCATGTCGGTATACGACCATTTGGGAAAGCTTGTGATAATCTTCCTTAGCAGGTGTATAGTATTCTCTACCTGATTTTATTTCTATGCTATTCCCATAAACAACAGAGATTCCTTGGTAATCACTTTCGGAAAATATTTTACTAAATACATTATTGTTAGCATATACATCCCCACAATTCAAGATGTTTATCCAGTCACCAGTAGCATGTATGATACCTTTATTCATGGCATCATATATGCCATTGTCTTTTTCTGAACACCAATAGGCGAGGCGTGGGGCGTATTCCTTGATGATGTCTGCTGTACCATCTGTGCTGCCTCCGTCTATAACAATATACTCTTTGTCTTCCCACGTTTGTGAGAAGAAACTCTCCATGGTGGCGCGTATGTTAGCGACATCATTGTATACTACAGTTATAACGCTTATCTTGTTACTCATATATTGACATCTAAAGTGTACGGCAATGTTAATCTCAACAACAAAACAATCTAATTAGTTTGTTACATCTTATTAACAATCAAGTCTAGTCCTTGCTTTACATAGAAAGGGAAACGAGTGTCGTTTGAAATTAATGGTAAATGTTCAGTTATGGCTTGTGCAATAATAATGTGATTATTAAATATCTCATGTTAATGTATATATAGGACCGGGTCGTTTACTATGATACTCCCTTTTAGTCTTCTTGCTGCCTCAAGAGTTTTGCTCACTCTAGATGCAACCTTTTGCTCTATATTTTCTAATACTTTTTTATTTGTCTCCATATTTTTATATATTTATTTGTTTTGCAAAAATACTATATTCTTTTTATATAAACAAGTTTTTCCTAAATTTATTGCAAAAAATTTGTTTATTTTTACTTTTACTTGTTCCAAATCCCTTTTGCCTTATTCTTTATCAGCAGTCGGCATTGATATAGGTGAATAATGCTCATAGAGGCATAGCTGCCTGCCATACAGAGGACAACTCCTTCTATACCTAGCTTGGTGCCTGTAGATAGTACTACAAGAATGTAGATGGCTGTGAAAACAAGAGAAGTGATAATCTGTACTCTTATTTTATTTAAGCCATTGACGAGGTATGTTACGCAATTATTCAGATTGAAGAAACATACGTAGATCAATGTACTTAACGATACAGAGAATGGAACAGTTACTTTGTCACCAACCCATATATGGTAAAATATAGGGCATCCTAAAAGCATAATGACTCCACCAACTACAGATATTCCCCATAGCTTCAGAGCTCTGTTGAAGTTGTTCTCTATCCATTTCATATCGCCCTTGACGTATGCATCTGTATATGCATTCCACATAGGCGCAAGGATAATGGTATATGCGATAACTAAGAGGTTAAAGAACTTGTAGGCTATGTTGTAAGTGGTTACAGCTGATGGTCCACAATATTGGGTGATAAACATATTGGCTGCACCAAAGATTACTAAACAGCTACTAATCTGAATTATAAAAAAGCTGAGGCCTTTGCCAACAATCTTTTGGGTTAACTCTTTGTCAAAACTATTGAATGATGGCTGAAGTTCTGGATACTTTATGAATAAAGGAATTGCGGCTAAAGCATATATGATGCAGTGGGTTGCTGTATAGGCAAAAACAACGTATAGCAGGTTGCCTGTAGTAAGCTTTGTAAGCAAATATATGATACCTAAAGCTATAACATTGCCAGATACAGAAAGTAGGTCGTTGATGGCGTACTTTTGCATTGCAACAAATATCAAACCGATGTTTTTGATTACAAAATTGAGTAATGTAAAACCTATTGCCACAATTAAGGCATTACGCAAACCTTCATTGCTTAGGGCTTGCGTATTAAAGAACTGATTAAAGTCCAAAATAGACATAGGCACTGATATTATGATAGCCATAGTGAGGGCTATAACAGCAAGAAGTATCAAGGTTGTACTGATGTATCTTCTTCCTAAATTGTAATCTTTGCTTGATATTGCACCTGTTAGGTAATTGCGCATGCCATTACCTAGTCCGATATCAAATGTATTGATCCAAAAAAGTACAGAGGTTATTGTCATCCATATACCATATATCTCATTATTGAGATAGTTGATAGTAATAGGGACAATCAGTAAGGAAGTGGACAAGCTGATGATCTTTAATATACCAGAAAACAGAATGTTGTTTCTCAACATTCTGTTTCGTGTATCTTTTATATGAAATGCTTTAAAATCCATTACTTGTTTTCTTTTCTTCAAAATTACTACTTTCTTTTAATATAAACAAACTTTTCTTGGTTTTATTGTCTAAAATGTGAAGGAAATGGAAAAATAATGGGGAATAGGGGGGATGAAAGGGAATAAGCATGTATGGGGTAATGAAGATTAGCCATACATGCTTATTAAGTTGAGTGTATTTATTATTTGTACCTATTTACTTCTTCTGACATGCCTGTCAAATCTGAGATTGCAGAGACGGATGTTTTTTACTTACTCAGATTGGCGATGGTGGCAATCATGGCGGCGATGCTCGACATGCTGCTGCCCATACTCATCATTTCGGCGGCGGTCATCTTGCGCTTCATCTTGGCTGGGATGACTATCTCGCAGCCGGGCTGAACCTTGGCTCCGTGGCCTACCTTGGCAACCTTGCCGTTCATGTAGATGATGTATGCCTTGCTCTTGTTGGCATCACTGGCAAAACCACCTGCCTCGTCGATGTAGCGAGAGATGCTCTTGCCCTTCTCGTAGGCTACGGTGTTGGCGTACATCACGGCTCCATTGATCTTCACAGTGCTGTTGTATTGTGGCACTATCAGGCGATCGCCCTCACGCAGTATCATGTCGGCGTCGCTGCCTGGATGCTTCAGAGCCTCGGCTAGGTCGATACCTACAGGATATTCGTCTGGGACATTGAACTTCTGAAGATCAGCGTCCTTGGCATCCTTCGCTGTCTGGGTGATGGCGCTGGCATTGTTGCTGCTGGCTGCTAACTGGAGGAGATTCTTCTGCTGTTGCTCACGCTGCATCTTGAGCACGGCTTCCATTCTTGCTTTCTCTGCCTCGTTTGCCTTGCGCATCAGGCGGGCTCCCTTGATATAGGCTTGGTCGGTGCCGCCGCCTGCCTTCTGGAAGAGGTCGCTGAGGCGGGAGTTGCGGCGACTCAGGGTGTAGGTGCCTCCGAAGAGTACCTCGCCCTCTATCTCCACATTCTGCTGCTCGGTGTAGGCTGGGCTCTTGCGAATGCTTACCTCATCGTATGGCATCAACTCGAAGCCTGGCTTGCCATCTATCACAAACCCATCCTTCAGGGATAGGGTATAGGTCTTGGCGATGATGCTATCTGGTTTGGTAGCCTTGGTATCATTGACGCGGCGGCTCACGAGGACATTGATGGTAGATGCCTTGTCGGTGAGTCCGCCTGCCTGGAGCACGAAGTCTTCGATGGTTTCATGCTCGGCATAGAGATAAGTACCTGGATATTGCACCTCGCCACGGATGGTGATGGTGCGCTCAGTCATCTTGTCCTGACGGGTAGGGATGAAGAGGACATCATTCTCCTTGAGTGGGATGTCAGGGGATGTGCCTGCCAGAATGCCTGCGATGTCGACGCTGATGACTTCCAGGTTGCGGTCGCTCTTCATGCGATGCATCACGGCGCGGGCTGTGAAGGCATCTTCGGTGAGTCCCTCGGCATGCTCTACCAAGGTGCGAACGCTATTGATCTGGTCGCCGATGTTGTACATGCCTGGTCGGAACACGGCTCCCTTTACCTCTACGGTGTTGGCGTAGCGAGGCAGAATGCTGTCTACGCTTACAGAGTCGCCATCGTCGATACGGAAACTAGAGAAGTCGAACTCCTCTACATTGTATACCGAACGTTCTCTGCCTGTCTTGCGGTTCACACGGACTGACTTCTTGTAGGCATCGCCCGTGAATCCGCCTGAGTACTTGAGCAGGGAGTTGACGCTCTCGTTCTTCTTCATCTCATAGATCATAGGGCGCTTCACCTTGCCCGTGATGGTGACGAGGCAATCGTATGGTCCTACTACGATGACATCATTGTCGGTAAGGCGAACATTGCCCGTCAGCTTGCCATTGAGGATGTAATCATAGATGTCGACTACGGTGACGAGTCGGTTGTTGCGATATACCTTTATGTTACGCAAGGTACCGAGGTCGTTGGTGCCGCCTGCCATATAGAGTGCATGGAACACGGTGGCAAAGGCAGAGAGGGTATAGGTGCCCGGTGCCTTTACTTCGCCCATCACATTGACCATGATGGTCTTGGTCTGACCCACAGTGAGCTTAATGCGGCTCGAACGATAGCGACTGCCCAAGGTGCTGCGCAGACGGGCGTTGGCTTGAGCCACGGTGAGACCACTCACATTCACGGGTCCATAGCCCTCGATGGTGACTTCGCCATCGGGAGATACGATGCTCTGGATGGTCTTTTGAGATGCACCATAGATGTCGATGATGACGGCATCGCCAGGTCCCAAGCGATAGTTTTGTGGGGTGGCGATATTCATGTTGGGCTCAAAGCTCAGTTCCTTGTTGTTGAAGATGTCACGGCCGAATACCTTCTTGCGTTTCATCTCACGCTCCGCCAAGAGACGCTTGATCATCATGGCAGTATCTGGAATCAAGCCGTCCATCTCGTCCTGGAAGTCCATGAACTCTTCATCATCCTCATCATAGGTGTGCTTATAGTCCTTGTCTTTCTTAGCCTTCACGCGATAGTTGCTATAGTTTTCAGCCTTCTCGTCGATGCCCTTGCCATAGTCTTCACGAGTCTTGCCATTATTGGTGCGCAGGCGGGTAGCGTCCTTGCTCGCTACCTCTTCCGAGGCACCAGCTACGCCACCTTGCTTCATCTGTCGCTCATACTTGTTGCGAACTCTTCGAATCTGCGAGATGTCTACACCTTGCTGCATCAGCTTGGTCACTATCTGGGCATTGGACGTGCCGCGCTCATGCTCCTTGACCACAAGGCGCATCACTTGGTCGTCGGTCATGCTAGATGTCTGGGCACTTGCCGAACCGATACTGAATATCATCAATAATACTAGGACTATATATTTCTTCATTTATTTATGCTATTTTGTTATTTTTTCTTATTGTCGAGTGACTGAAGCATCACCTTGACCGCACGCTCCAACTGGGCATCGTGGCCATTGATGAAATCTTCTGGTGTGTTGTATACCTCTACGTCCGGATTGAGCTGGGTGTTTTCATTAAAGACGCCTCTCATGTCTCGGCAACCTACCTGAGGGATACCGAATACCAATGAGCGGTCCATCAAAGTCTCCCACCATACTGCAGTCATCGTACCAGCCACTGGGGTACCTATCAACTTGCCGATGCCCAACTCCTTGTATACCCATGGGAATCCGTGGCCATTACTGTAGTCATCCTCGCAAATCATGACGCATGATGGCTTCACCCATTTGTTGAACGGATCATGGCCAACTACCTTACCGTGAGGCACAAACTCCTGATACTGCTTGCCGCTGAGCAAGGTGCAGAGGTCATCGTGCAACCAACCACCACCATTGTGGCGCTCGTCTACGATGGCAGCTTCGCGATTGCGGTTCTTGTCGCTCAAGAGTTCGCTATATACGGTGCGGAAACTAGGACTGTTCATCGCCTGTACATGGACATAAGCCAAGCGACCACCGGAGAGGCTGTCCACCAACTGACGGTTTCTGTCTACCCATCGCTTGTAGAGCAACTCGGTGAGTTCGCCCTGCGTGATTGCCTTGATGGTTACGTCCATCTTCTTGCCCTTGGCTGTCTTGATGCCGAGGCGCACATTCTTGCCAGCCTTGCCATCGAGCAGAGGATAATAGTCCATACCTGCCTTGATAGGTTCGCCGTCTATGCTCTCGATGATGCAACCAGGGGTGACGTCGGTCTTCTTCACAGCGAAAGGACCACGCTTGATAATCTCCTGGATCTTCAAGCCATCGCCTGTGTAGCTAGGGTCGAAGAAGGCACCGAGCTGAGCCGTCTGTAGGGTAGCACCCGCAGGACGGAATCTTGCTCCAGTATGAGAGGCGTTGAGCTCGCCCAGCATCTCGCTGAGCATCTCCTTGAAGTCATAGTTGTTGTTGATGTAAGGCAGGAACTTCTCGTAGGTCTTGCGATAGCCTTCCCAATCCACGCCATGAAGCTTTGGATCGTAGAACTTGTCCTTTACCTGTCGCCAGATATGGTCGAAGAGGTATTGGCGCTCTGCCGCAGGCTTGTAGTTGAAGTTTGCTTCGAAGTCCACTGCCTTGGTGCTATTGTTGGAGAGGTCTACCTTCTTGATGCTGTAGCCATTGCAGAGGAAGAGGTTCTTGATGTCCTTGTCTGCCTGGAAACTACCATAGCCTACATCTTTGAGAATCAGCTTGGTAGAACCATCCTTCAAGTCTCTGCTCCAGAGGTCGTAGCCACTCTCAAAGGCTGCCTGATAGTAAACCTTATCACCATCTTTGGAGAGGATGGCATCGCCCATGTTGGATGAGTTGACAGTGAGGCGCACGATGCGGTCACGGCAGTTGTCGATGTCTAGCTCCAGTGGTTCCACCTTGGCTACTTCTATCTTGCCGGTCTTCTTCTCCTTCTCGTCAGCCTTCTTCAGCTTTTCTTCCTTCTTCTCGTCCTCCTTCTTTTCCTTCTCGTCCTTGTTGGCATCAGCCACCTCTATCTCTTCCTTGCTCATGTTGAAGCGGTTGTAGGCATCGAGGTCGAAGAACATCAGGTAGGCATCATCCTCCGCACCCCAACTACCGTGACTGCGGTAGCCGGCGCGGTCGCTGGCAAAGAGCATAGCCTTGCCGCCGAGCACCCATTTGCCATTGCTGTCGCTATAGCCAGAGTTGGTGAGATTGTGTATCTCCTTGCCATCTGCCTTGACGAGGGCTATGTCGGTATTATTCCAGCCGCCAGTGCCTATGTAGCTGCTCAAGAGCCACTTGCTGTCTGGGCTCCATTCAAACCAGATGTCGCCATCGCTGTAAGAGTAGTTGTACTTGCCATCGAGCACGGTGCGTATCTGCTTGCTCTTCAGATTGACGATGCGCAGGGTGGCACGGTCTTCGAAGAATGCCACTTCCTTGCCGTCTGGGCTGTACTGTGGATACTGGGAGGTGATGCCTGTGTTTACGATATGCTCCTCCTCGATGTCTGTGGCATAGGCAAACTGCTTCTCCTTCTCGTTCTTGATCTTAGCCTGGTATATCTGCCAGCAGCCATTGCGCTCTGATGCATAGACCAAGGCTCTGCCGTCAGGAGAGAAGCATACCTCGCGCTCCTGCTCCGGTGTGTCGGTGATGCGCTTGGTGGTGGCATACTGGGTAGATGTGACATATACATCGCCATGCATGATGAATGCTACCTCCTTGGCGTCAGGAGACAATGATATCTCGGTGGCACCCGAACGCTTGATGCTGCGTATCAAGTCGCGAGTGTCATTATCTGTAGTGATCGTGATGTTTACTTTCTGTGGTTCGGTGCCTTGCTTTACGGTGTATATCTCGCCATCGTAGCCGTAGCAGAGCAGGTCGTTGCTAGAGGCGGTGAGGAAACGTACAGGATTGCCCTTGTGGTGGGTAATCTGCTGGTCGTCAGCTCCATTGAGTGAACGATGGTAGATATTGAATGTGCCGTCTTGTTCGCTTAGATAGTAGAAAGACTGCTGATTGGCTGCCCACACTGGTGTGCGGTCTTCGCCAGCAAAGGTGGTTTGCTTGGTAAACTTGCCCTTGCTCTCCAGCCAGATGTCGCGGGCGATAGGAGACTGATGGTGCTTGCGCCAAGGGTCCTCGTATCCCTTCTTGTCATGGTAGAGCACATCGCCCTTCTGGGAGATGCTGATGTCTTCCATAGGCAGGGTGGAATAGAGCTCGGCTCTGCCTCCCTGGGTGCTAACCTTGTATACCTGTGGGAAGGTGTTGCCGGCAAAGATGATGCTCTGGGCGGTAGGCATGATGCTAGCCGAGAAGAGCACGTGGTCATTGTCGGCGAAGGCAATAGGCTCCTCCGTGCCACTATTGGTGGTGAGTCGGGTAGGAGTGCCGCCCTGTGCGTCCATCACATAGATGTCGAGACTTCCTTCACGGTCTGACTCAAACGCAATCTTCTTGCCGTCGGGACTCCAGATAGAGTGAGAGTCGTAGGCGCTGTTGGTGGTCAGCTGCTTAGCCAATCCGCCACTTACGGGTACACTGTAGAGGTCGCCTTTATAGGTGAAGGCGATGGTAGTGCCATCAGGTGAGATGGCTGGATAGCGCATCCAGAGTGGATGCTGCTGTGCTTGGGCTGTCATCAGGCTTGCCATGAGGGCAGCAGTCAGTAAATATTTCTTCATTATGTTTGATATTATCCCATTTTGGTCATGTGGTAGCCAAGTGCCTTGAGTTCGATGGCGATGCCCATCAGATACATCTGGTGAAGGGCGGCAATGAATCCTCTGAACGCCTCTTCCGAACCAGGTAGCAAACCGATGTGAGTGAGCTTGGACACGGTGCGGGCTGAGCATTCTGCCACCACCTTGGTGAGGGCTTGGTGCTCGTTGCTGTCCAGGAGCAGTACCTTATCGCAGATATAGTCGTCCATGTGGTCGAAGTCGATGCGATCTCTCAGATACTTGTATAGGTCGTCTACCTTGCTATATAGCTCCCAGTCCATGTCCCAGTACTTGGCCATAGCCATGCCTACGTACATGATCCAACCCATAGCCACGGTAGGATACTGGTTCCATTCGCGCAAGGCATCGGGCAGATAGCTTTCGCCTATTTTTGCCCAGAGCGCCTCCAGGTCGGGTGCCTCTGGCAGGTGCTGGTCCACTCGGTCCAGGCTGGTGAGATATTGGTAGAGGTCATCTCGAAAGATGACCTCTGGATTAGTTTTCTGATCCATTTCTATATATTTTACTATATATTAAGATGTGTGCTTACTTAAATGTCAATTCATTCTTGCCTCGGCTCTTGCCTACGGTGATGGTGTCGCCTGGCTTGAGGCCCTCGCCCAACAAGAGCTGGCATACGCCGTCCTCAATATATGTCTGGATGGCACGCTTCAGTGGGCGGGCACCAAACTGCACGTCATAGCCCTTGGTAGCCACAAACTCCTTGGCGGCATCGGTGATCTGGAAGTGATAGCCCATCTGCTCGATGCGGCTTACCAATGACTTCAGCTCGATGTCGATGATGCGCTTGATGGAGTCGATGCTCAACTGGTCGAAGGTGATAATTTCGTCCAGACGGTTGAGGAACTCCGGGGCAAACTGCTTGGAGAGGCTCTTCTGGATGACGCTGCGAGCATACTCCTTGTCGCTCTCGGTCATCAAGCCGTTGCTGCTCAGGTTGCCCGCACCGAAACCGATGCCTCTGCCAAACTCCTTGAGCTGGCGTGTGCCGGCATTAGAGGTCATGATGATCACAGTGTTGCGAAAGTCTACCAATCTGCCGTTGCCGTCGGTGAGTCTTCCTTCGTCCAGCACTTGCAGCAACATATTGAATACCTTGCTGTTGGCTTTCTCTATTTCGTCGAGCAATACGATGCTATATGGTTTGCGGCGCACCTTCTCAGTGAGCTGTCCGCCTTCGTTGTAGCCTACGTAGCCCGGAGGTGCTCCTACCAGTCGAGAGGTGTTGAAGCCTTCGGAATATTCGCTCATGTCTATGCGCACCATGGCGCTGCTGTCGCCAAACATCTGCTCGGCGAGTTTCTTGGCGAGATAGGTCTTGCCCACGCCCGTAGGACCCAGGAACATGAATACGCCGATAGGGTGGTTAGGGTCGCGAAGTCCCAGACGATTGCGCTGGATGGCTTTTACCATCTTCTCCACTGCATCGTCCTGGCCCACAACCTCACCCTTGAGCACATTGCCCAAGTTCTTGAGTCGGGCTGTTTCGCCCTCGGCTACTCGCTGCACAGGTACGCCAGCCATCTGGCTCACCACTTCAGCTATCTCAGCTTCGCCCACAGGCACGTGGTTGCCGCTGTCGCCATTGCGCCAATTGCTTTCTCTCTCCTGCAGTTTCTTCTCCATCTTAGCCTGTGCATCACGCAGGGTGGCTGCCATCTCAAAGTTTTGGCAAGCCACGGCTCTCGACTTCTTGGCCATCAACTCATCGAGTTGCTGTTTCATCTCCACGATGTCCTGAGGAACGGATGCATTATTAAGATGTACGCGCGAACCTACTTCATCCAGCACGTCGATAGCCTTGTCTGGGAAGTAGCGGTCGGTGATGTATCGCTCAGTGAGTCGGACGCAAGCTTGCAGAGCCTCCTCTGTGTAGAACACCTCATGGAAGTTCTCATATCTTCCCTTGATGTTCTTCAAGATGAGCAGGGTGTCCTCGGCAGTGGTAGGGTCCACGATGACCTTCTGGAATCTGCGCTCCAGGGCGCCATCCTTCTCTATGCTCTTGCGATATTCATCGAGGGTGGTGGCTCCGATGCACTGTATGGTGCCACGAGCCAGGGCTGGTTTGAGTATGTTGGCGGCATCCATCGTACCTTCGCCCGAGCCCGCACCAATGATGGTATGAATCTCGTCGATGAAGATGATGATGTCGCGGTTCTTTTCCAGTTCTTTGATCACACTCTTGATGCGCTCCTCAAATTGGCCACGATACTTGGTGCCTGCCACGATGCCTGTCATGTCGAGGCTCAAGATGCGCTTGTTGAGGAAGAGTGGGGCTGCCTTCTGCTCTACGATGAGCTGCGCCAAGCCTTCGGCAATGGCACTCTTGCCCACACCTGGTTCGCCGATGAGCACTGGGTTGTTCTTCTTTCTTCTGCCCAGAATTTCCATCACGCGCTTTATCTCCTTGTCTCTGCCCACTACAGGGTCTAGCTTTCCATCCTTTGCCGCCTGGGTCAGGTCGGTGCTATATTTGTCGAGGGCAGGAGTGTTGCTCTTTTTCTTCGGACTCTTCTGCTGAGGGCTTTGGGTGTCGTTGATAGGCTGGTTGCTGCTGAAGTCGAGCGGCTCCTCGTCAGGGTCCAGCATGTTGTCGTTCTGATTGCCCATCTCATCTACGACAGGTCCGTTAGCGCCTTGTTCTTCGTCGTCCAAGTTATCAAAGTCGTCTGTCACCTCATATTCATCTCCAGTGCCCTCAACCACGCTGATTGGGGTTGGAGGGGTGACATGACCGTCCTTGTCACGTTTCAGACCAGTTTGAGGGTCTGTGTATAGATAGTCCTTAATAACGTCGTAAGTGATGCCTTGGTCGGCAAGCAGTCGAGCGAGTCCCATCTCTTGGTGCTTGAGCAGTGCGAGCAAAACATGCTTTGGCTCCACATATTCAGACTTGTCATAGATGTAAGCCTGCTTCACAGCGTCGCGAATGATGAGACTTGCATCTCGGTCGAAAGGCAAGTTCTTGACAGCGGGAGCGGGATCAGCTGTCATATCTTCAGTTTCCATGACATCCCTAATCAGTTTCTGCACGTTGTAAGCACTGGTGGAACAAGCATGCTCTATGATCTTGCCCATCTCGCTATTCTGTGAGTTCAGGAAGCCTAGCATGATGTGCGCAGCGCTGATAGCTGAGCTGTGCGACTTGGCAGCCTCGTCGTTGCAGAGACTCAGTATGTCCTTGATATGTGATAATGGATTCTGCATATTCGTTACATTATTATTATATTTGAGTGCAAAATTACACATTAATTTTCGTTTTAGCAAATGCTATGCCAACTTTTTTGCTGCCAGAAAACACAAATTATGCTAAAAAGTGCAGATTTTAGAGCATTTCGTATTTTTATTAGTATTTTTTTTGTAACTTTGTCGAGCGTTTCAGAAAGGGCAAAACGGCTCAAATCGCCTAAAAATGCCCTTAAACGCAATTTTGGGGCTTTTTCGCCCTAGTTAAGTCAACCCCGGAATGGGACAACAATAGAAGAATATTTAAAAATCATAATAGATAGAAATGGACGAAAATCAGACAATGGATCATGATAGAATCATGAAAATCAACATTGAGGAGGAGATGAAGTCATCCTATATCGACTATTCTATGTCGGTTATCGTGGCTCGTGCCCTCCCTGATGTGCGCGATGGTTTCAAGCCTGTGCATCGCCGTATTCTCTACGGTATGCTGGGTATTGGAAACACCAGTGACAAACCTTACAAGAAATGTGCGCGCGTAGTAGGTGAGGTGCTTGGTAAGTATCACCCTCACGGCGACTTTTCTGTATATGGCGCCCTCGTCAGAATGGGACAGGAGTGGAACATGCGTTACACCCTCATTGACGGACAGGGTAACTTCGGATCTGTGGACGGCGATTCTCCTGCTGCCATGCGTTACACTGAGTGCCGACTCTCTAAGATGGGTGAGCACATCATGGACGACTTGGACAAGGAAACCGTCGATATGATGAACAACTTCGACGATACTCTGCAAGAGCCTTCTGTGATGCCTACCAAGATACCTAACCTCTTGGTGAATGGCGGTAACGGTATCGCCGTAGGTATGGCTACCAATATCCCTACCCACAACCTGGGTGAGGTGATAGATGGTTGCTGTGCTTACATTGACAATCCAGAGATTGATATCGAAGGCTTGATGCAGTATATCCCAGCTCCAGACTTCCCTACAGGTGCCACCATCTATGGCATCCAGGGCGTGAAGGATGCTTACGAGACAGGTAGAGGCAGAATCGTGGTACGTGCCACAGCCGAGATAGAGAGTGGTGAGAGCCACGACAAGATTGTGATCACCGAGATTCCTTATGGTGTGAACAAGGAGCAGCTCGTGATGGCCATCGCCGACCTGGCTAAGGAGGGCAAGGTAGACGGCATCGCCAATGTCAATGATGAGTCAGGCCGTCAGGGTATGCGCATCGTGGTAGACGTGAAGCGTGATGCCAACGCCAATGTGCTCTTGAACAAACTCTTCAAGATGACAGCCCTACAGAGTTCATTCTCTGTAAATTGCATCGCATTGGTAGCCGGTCGCCCACGCCTCTTGAGCTTGAAGGAGTGTGTGAAGTACTTCGTGGAACATCGTCATGATGTTACCATCCGCCGCACTCAGTATGAGTTGAAGAAAGCACAGGAGCGTGCCCACATCTTGGAGGGCTTGATTATCGCCTGCGACAATATCGACGAGGTGGTACACATCATCCGTGCCAGCAAGACTCCATCTGATGCTCAGCGCAACTTGGAGAAGCGATTCGAGCTGGATGAACTCCAGAGCAAGGCTATCGTGGATATGCGATTGAGCCAGCTCACCGGTCTGCGCTTAGAGCAGTTGCACAATGAGTTTGACGAGTTGATGAAGACCATCGACTACTTGAACCAGATCTTGAACGATCCAGAGCTTTGCAAGAAGGTGATGAAGGATGAGCTCAACGAGGTGAAGGAGAAGTATGGCGACGCTCGCCGTACTATGATCAAGCCAGACGACCACGAGTTTAACCCTGAGGACTTCTATCCAAATGATCCTGTGGTTATCACCGTGAGCCACCTGGGCTATATCAAGCGCACTCCGCTGTCAGAATTCCGTGAGCAGGCTCGTGGAGGCGTCGGCGCCAAGGGTGCCCGCACTCGTGACAAGGACTTCACTGAGTATATCTATCCAGCCACTATGCACCAGACCATGCTCTTCTTCACTAAGAAGGGACGTTGCTACTGGCTCAAGTGCTACGAGATTCCAGAGGGCGACCGCAACTCTAAGGGGCGTGCCATCCAGAACCTCCTCAACATAGAGGCCGATGACCAGGTGAACGCATTCCTCCGCTTGAGAGGCTTGAACGACGCCGAGTTTATCAATTCTCACTATGTAGTGTTCGCTACCAAGAATGGTACAGTGAAGAAGACTTGCCTGGAGGCATACTCTCGTCCACGTGCCAATGGTGTCATCGCTATTAATATAGTAGAAGGTGACGAGGTGGTAGATGTTCGTCTGACAAATGGTCAGAACGAGCTGATCCTTGCCAACCGCAATGGTAGAGCCGTTCGCTTCCATGAGAGCCAGATTCGCACCATGGGCCGTACATCTACTGGTGTGCGCGGTATGCGACTCGATGAGGGTGATGATGCCTTGATTGGTATGATTGTTGTCAATGATCCAGAGAAGGAGACGGTGATGGTAGTGAGTGAGAAGGGCTATGGCAAGCGTTCTGAGGTCTTGGATTATCGTGTGACCAGCCGTGGTACCAAGGGTGTGAAGACTCTCAATATCACCGAGAAGACCGGTCGCCTGGTAGCTATCAAGAACGTAACCGATGATAACGACCTCATGATTATCAACCAGAGTGGTATCGTGATTCGTCTTGCTGTAGCTGATTGCCGTGTCATGGGCCGTGCTACCCAGGGCGTTCGTCTCATCAACCTCACTAAGAAGAATGACGTCATCGCCAGCGTATGCAAGGTGATGAGTTCAGAGCTTGAGGCCTCAGTAGAGGAGGAGAGCCGCTCAGCTTGGGCTAAGAAGAGCGAGGAGATAGAGAACGACACCGTAGGAGCCAAGACAGCCGAGGAAGTTGTGGAGGCAGAGGCGCAGGCTGAAGCTGAGACTCAAGTAGAGGCTCCAGAAGACAATAATGAAGACGCGTAAATAATAATAACAACTTTAAACTAGTTAAAGACAATGAAAAAGTTAATCGTTGCTGCTATGATGGTACTAGGTGCCACATCAGCATTCGCAGGCGACAGTGATGCCCTCAAGGCAATCATGAAGGCCAAGACTTATGCCGAGGCTGAGGCTTTGGTTAAGCAGAACTTGGGGCAGTTGGCAAATGATGCCGAGAAGGCTAAGGCTTACAACAAGCTCGTTGACCTCGGTATGAAGGACTACAACGACCAGCAGAGCATCATGCAGACCAACCAGATCATGAAGAAGAATGATCCTGTGGACGAGAAGGTGATGAACGAGGGCGCATACAATGCCTTGATCAACGCCTTGGAGTGCGACAAGTATGATCAGCTTCCTAATGCCAAGGGCAAGGTAGCTCCTAAGTTCGCTGATGCTAACGCTACTCGTGTATGGGGTGCTCGTGTCCAGCTCGTTAACGCTGGTCAGACTGCTGCTCAGAACAATGAGTCAGACAATGTATTGAAGTATTGGGGTGCATTCCTCGATACAGAGGACGCTCCTCTCTTTGCCAACAAGACCAAGGAGAAAGAGGGTGAGAAGGAGTATCTCGGTCAGGTGGCTCTCTTCACAGCTCGCTATGCATATCAGGCTAAGGACCCAGCTCGCTGCGAGAAGTATTGCGATATGGCAATGAAGGACGAGAAGCAGGCTAAGGACGCTCTCAACCTCAAGCTCTACGTGATGAAGGATGGTTTGAAGACTCATGCTGACTCTTTGGCATACGTTGACAAGCTCAAGGCTATCTATGCTCAGGACGAGACCAACGAGGTAGTGCTCGACGGTTTGAACTCAATGTTCTCTTCATTGAAAATGGAGAAGGAGCAGATGGAGCTCTTGGATGCAGCCATCGCTAAGAACCCTAACAACTTCGTGGCTCTTGCTAACAAGGGTATGGTATACATCCAGAAGAATGATGCTGACAACGCCATCAAGTGTCTCAAGCAGGCTCTCGATGCTAAGCCAGACAACGTGGTAGTTCTTACTTACCTCGGTGCTTGCTACAACAGCAAGGCAGGTAACTTGCAGGATCCTAACGGTCGCAAGGTAGTTTACCAGGAGGCTATCAAGGTTCTCGACAAGGCTAAGGAGCTCGACCCAGAGAAGGCACAGGCTAACTGGGGTTACACTCGCTACCAGGCTTACTATGGCTTCTACGGCCCTACAGCTGCAGAGACCAAGCAGGCAGAGGAGGAGAGCAAGTAATCTAGGCTATTTGTTTATATATGAAGAGGCTGGACAATTATGTCCAACCTCTTTTTTTGAAAAAAAAATACATAGTAAAAAGAAAAGGATGTCCCCCTAAAATAAGGACAAAAGCCCTAAAAAGATAACGTCCCGAGGAAAAAAAAAATTTCTCGGGACGAAAATTTATTTTCCTCGGGATATTCAGATTTTTTCTTCGTCACGTATTTTTTAAATGTAAATTTATACACCTTTATTTCTTAGGAATTTTGTTTACATACGTTACTTGTCATATCCATCTGAAATCTTCTTGCCCAATGCCAGGGCTGCTACTACCTCACCTTGCAGCTCGGAAAGTTTGTCGGCGAAGCGGGCGAGGGAACCACCGGAGGCTATGATGTCATCAAAGATCAGAATGCGCTTGCCTTGGAGAAGATGGGCATCGAGATGGGAAGTATCTACTGGGGCGCCATCCTCATCCACCTCAGATGTGAAGGAGATGGCAGGATAGAGATTCTCCATGCCAGTGAGCTGGCACACCTGATCGCTGAAATGCTCAAAACGGCGCTTGGTGGCTGACTGCAGGGAGGCTGGCACACAGAGCAAGCAGAGCTGTTTGGCCTCTTCGCCAAAATGCTCAATGACATAATCAGATACTAGGGAGATGGCCTTCGATATAGCCTGCTGATGGTCAGTCTCTGTGGTGAGCTCGGAATTGCCCTTGAAATTCTGGATGAAGTCACGCTTCTCCCAATCCTCGTTGGAGAGTTCGTAGGTGCCAAAAGCACTATAAGCTGGATAGTCTACTAGCCAGTTGTAGTGGATGCCATTGCTCAGGCTAGGCCATGAAGCGATGCTTTCGTTAATCTTTTCCATAGACTTGATAGTTTTAATTATTTATCTTATAGATATTCATTTCGTCATGCTCATTTATGTATGATACGATAGGGCAAAAGTAGGCATTTTTTTTGTAATAAGCTCATTTTTAGCCAATATTTGCATAAATTTTAGCTATTTTTTGCCCTTTGGACGTTCTTTTGGCTGATTGTGCTTGGATTTTAACAATATTTGCCGTACCTTTGCACCCGAAATAAAAAATATAGGATAATAATTATGACGAGAAAAAGTAGAATTCATGAAATTCGTGACTACATCATCATTGCCTTGGCGATGATAGAAGGAAGTATTGGTCTGAACATCTTCTTGCTCCCCAACCATATTGCCATGGGTGGAGTAGGAGGTATCGCATCTATCATCTACTGGGGATTTGGAGTGCCTGCATCTGTGTCTTATTTGGCACTGAATGTGTTCCTGCTCTTGATAGCCCTACGCATACTGGGATGGAAGTTCTGCCTGAAGACGATTTATGGTGTAGGCATCTTTGCCCTCGCCACTCGCATCATCGAGACACATACTGTGGGCATGACTCCATTGCTCCATGATCAGCCTTTCATGGCTACCGTGATTGGTGCCTTCTTCATGGGCAGCAGTGCGGGCTTGGGACTCTCCTGCAATGGCTCTACGGGTGGTAGCGATACCGTGGCGGCTATGATCCATAAGTACTGGAATGTATCGCTGGGCCATGTCATCATGATGGTGGACCTCATCATCGTGACCAGTTCTTACCTTGTGCTCCGCTCTTGGGAGATGGTAATCTATGGCTATGTATGTCTCTGCGTGCAGTCGCTGTGTGTGGACCATGTGGTGAATGCCTTGCGCCGTTCGGTGCAGTTCTTCATCATCTCTGACAGATACCTGGAGCTCAGTGCTGCCATCAATACGGCTGCCGACCGTGGATGTACGGTGATGGATGGTCATGGATGCTATAGTGGCAAGGACGTACACATGCTCTTTGTCTTGGCGCGCCAGAGTGAATCGCAGAAGATATTCCGATTGATAGATGAGATAGATCCATCGGCATTCGTTAGCCAGAGCGCCGTCATCGGTGTGTATGGTGAGGGATTTGATCGATTCAAGATCAACAAGAAAATCAGCTTACCTAAGAAGGGGTAAACAAAAAAAATCAGCCTATCCAATGTTCATTGGGTAGGCTGATTTTTTATATTAATAAGATTACTTCTGAACAGGAATCTTCTTGACACGGCGCTCATGACGACCACCCTCGAAAGTAGTGGCAAAGAACTCGTCGAGGATAGACTCGGCAGTCTTGTTGTCGATGAAACGACCAGGAAGAACCAATACGTTAGCATCATTGTGCTGACGGATGAGATGAGCAATCTCCTTGCACCATGCCAAACCAGCACGCACACCCTGATGCTTATTGAGTGTCATGGCGATACCCTCGCCACTACCACAGATACCAATACCAGGATAAACCTCACCGCTCTCAATGCCCTCGCCAAGAGCGTGGCCAAAGTCTGGGTAATCTACACTGGCATCGCTATAAGTACCGTAGTCCTTAACAGGATAACCCTTCTTCTCAAGATATTCCAACACGAATTGCTTCAATGGGAAACCAGCGTGATCGCTAGCAATACCAACTGTCTTAATTTCCATAATGGTTAAATTTTAAGAGGTTAATAAAAAGAATAATTAATCTATATATAAAAAAAAGTTAGAAGTAGGGAGAAGGATGAATCTCCTCACTCCAAACTCCTAACTCCCAACTTATATTTATGCTTCAGCCAAGAAAGCCTTTACCTGCTTGTAAACGTTCTCGCCTGTGTAGCCGAGCTTCTCATCGAGCACCTTATAAGGAGCTGAGAAACCGAAGCTCTGCATACCCCAAACCTTACCGTTGGCACCTACGAGACCCTCAAGTGTTACAGGAAGACCAGCAGTCATACCGAAGATCTTAGCGTTCTTAGGCAATACGCTCTCCTGATACTCCTTGCTCTGACCACGGAATAAGCCCTCTGATGGAGCACTTACTACGCGAACCTTGATGCCATCGGCGCGCAAAGCCTCGCAACCAGCCTCCAAGGTTGAAACCTCAGAACCGCTAGCTACCAAGATTACGTCTGGATTCTCGTCGCTACCTGCTACGATGTAAGCACCCTTGGCAGCCTGCTCATAGTCATTGCCCTCTGGCAACTTAGCGATGCCCTGGCGAGAGAAGATAAGAGCGGTAGGAGTGTCAATGTTCTCCATAGCGAGTTTCCAGCAAACGGTAGTCTCATCAGCATCAGCTGGACGGAATACGCGAACGCTGTCCTTGCCTGCATGGTTCTTCAACTTCTCCATCAAGCGAATCTGTGCCTCCTGCTCCACTGGCTCGTGGGTAGGTCCATCCTCACCAACACGGAATGCATCGTGAGTCCAGATAAACTTAACAGGAATCTGCATCAAGGCAGCCAAACGAACAGCTGGCTTCATATAGTCAGAGAACACGAAGAATGTACCCATAGCTGCTATCACACCACCGTGGAGCATCATACCGATACACATATCAGCCATGGTCAACTCAGCAACACCAGCCTGGAAGAATGCGCCAGAGAAGTCACCGCGAACGATGCTCTTGGTCTTCTTCAAGAAGCCGTCGGTCTTATCAGAGTTAGAGAGGTCTGCAGATGCACAGATCATGTTAGGTACCTGCTCAGCCAAAACGCCCAAGCAAGCAGCACTAGCAGCACGTGTAGCTGAACCAGCCTTCTGCTCTACCTTGCTCCAGTCTACCTTAGGAGCCTTGCCGCTGAACCATTCGTCCATCAAGGCAGCCTTCTCAGGGTTAGCCTTGCGCCACTCTGCCTCTGCAGCCTTGCGCTCTGCTACGATCTTCTTCAACTCCTCAGCACGCTTTGCATAGAGTTCCTTCACATCGTCGAAGATAACGAATGCGTTCTCAGGATCACCACCCAGGTTCTTGATAGTATTTACGTATGCGTCGCCACCGAGAGGAGCACCGTGAGTGTTGATG
>OOCQ01000640.1_pt1 | contig 27502 bp, 22 predicted proteins | sample 1671121 | NCBI WGS metagenome assembly OOCQ01 (sample SAMN06348124, study PRJEB24527) | human gut metagenome | biome: human gut; feature: ankylosing spondylitis patient; material: feces | host: Homo sapiens | place: China | collected 2015-10 | reverse complement strand
CCACACTAATCAAAAGGTACAGCAGCAGCCAAGCAACAATCACCAAACCTACTAATGATCCAAGCATGACCAGTACATATCTCATAAAAATCCTGCTGAGTGCATTGCTTCTCTTTACTCTTCCCATTTATATCCAATCCCCCAGACTGTTTTTATCGGTGTATAATCATAATCCGCAAATTTTGCTCTTATATTTTTGATATGCGTGATTATAGTACTGTCATTACTCTCATTGTCAAAGCCAAAGACCGCTTCCAATATCTGTTCCTTCGAGAAAACCTGTCCTCTGTTTTTAGCCAGAAATTCACAGATTTCGTACTCTGCTTTCGTAAACGGAAGTTCTTTATCATCCATCAACAGTTTCTTTTGAGACATCTGAATGCAGACTCTCCCTAAAACCATCCGGACAGAATGTTCCCTGTGCTCTCTCCGTAGATGCGCGTTGATCCTTGCCCGAAGTTCCATCACTCCAAATGGCTTTGAAATATAATCATCTGCTCCTAAAGAAAGTCCGTTTACCAGACTGTTTTCCTCCGTTTTTGCCGTAAGAAACAAAATCGGACAATCCACAAGTGCCCTGATTCTTTTGCATAATTCGAAGCCATCAATTCCAGGCATCATAATGTCCAGTAAAATCAGGTCATAACGATGTAATTCTTCCATATTAATTTTTAGTGGATTACTTACTTTGGTAACCAGATGTCCATCCTTATTCAAAATGCTTTCTATCATTTCCAAAATTGCCGGTTCATCATCAACTGCCAGTATTTTTGCCATAGTTTCCCTCGATTCTATTCCGATATTCTGTTTCCTTCCCAGTGGTTTACCCACCAAAAATAGTATACCATACTAATCCCTGTAAATATTAAGCAACCTGGTATGAATGACAACCATTCACCTACACTAGTTTCTCCCAATACAGATTGCAGATAAGTATATGGTACTCTACCCGTCCAGCAGACAAATACATATTTCCACACATAATCTCCAAGTCCGGTAAGCATCAATGCACTAATTAGTCCTGATATAATCCCTGCTCCAATGGATACCCCTTTTCCAAACTGAAAAGCCAGAATCAGCTGCCACAGATAAAGTGGAACACTGCTTCCCCACAGCAGCAATGCTGCAAATATACATCCTTTCATGATTTCGATATCGCTTGATGCGATTCTTCCAAATCCAATTCCGAATATGATTGCTGTCAATAGGATAGAGCACAGACACAAAACCAGTAGCATCAACAGTTTCGATAAAAATGCTGCAGGTTTATCCGGTAAAGACAACAGATTTTGAAAATCACCTGCATTTTGTTCCTGTTCCATCACACTTGCTGTAAAAATTCCAATAAGTACCGGAAGTCCTGCTCCTATTGCCTGATAAAATGCAATCACTTTCATATTTTCATTCCATGGTGAAAAAAAGTAATATATTAAAAATATAACGCTGGTTATAATCGGAATCAGTAAGTGTGCCAGAATCACAGATGTTCCTTTCATCTTTCGCAAGTCTGCATTAAGAGATCTTCCAATCATCTTATTTCACCTCTCTTCTCTCAAACCATTTCAAAAACAGAACCGTTACAAAAACAAACCAGATGATTGAGAGACACATTCCCGGAACAATGACTCCCGTATCCAAAAGAGGATTCCCTGCTTCTGCGGCAAGTCCATTTGGTAAAACATGAAGCAACGGGCACATCATTCGCATAGGGATTGCAGAAACAAGTACATACCAGATTCTGGTTTGTGATATTACCACACCGCTGACGGTAATAAATAGGCAGACGAACAGGTTTACAATCATTCCAAATCGTTCACTTAAAAATAAAGCTACCGGAATCTCCCATAACTCAGAAACCGTCAGAAACAATACTGCAATCAACGCTCCTCCAACTGGAACATGTGTCGTTAGAAGAAAGCCTCCAAGCGTTGCTCCTGCAAACACAATCACATTAGAAAACAAAATCATGTACCCAATATAAATAATTTTCCCCAGCAACAATTTTCTTCTGTCTGTGGGAATAGTCATTAAATGATAGTATTTTATCTTTTTCTCCTGCGCCACAGAAAGATAACAAAATAGAGCAATCATCCCCGGCAGCAAAAGTGTATACCACCAGTTCCAAACACTTTCTGCATAAGCATTTGTCATCCCAAGAGTAAATATAAATGCCATGACAAATGTAAGAAGAGGAAATCCCCAGATAAACTTTTTTCGCATGGTTCTTTTGGCTTTTTGATGTTCTGCTTTTATAATATTAACCATGGATTTCACCTGCTTTCTGGTTTTTTCTTACCACATTCATAAACAAATCTTCAAGATTATCTCCCTGCTTTAATGCTCCTTCGTATCCTAAGATTCCACCTGAAATAATCCCGACTTTATCTGCAAGTAACTGTACCTCTGAGAGAATATGACTGGAGAGAATTACAGTGATTCCCTGTTCCGGAAAAGACCGGATCAGCTCTCGTAATTCCTCGATGCCTATTGGATCTAATCCATTCGTAGGTTCATCCAATATCAAAAGTTCCGGTTCTCCAAGCAATGCCATTGCAATGCCTAGTCTTTGCTTCATCCCCAAAGAAAACTGTCCTGCTTTCTTCTTTCCGGTGTTTGTAAGTGATACAATCTGCAAGACCTCATCAATTCTGTTTTCATCTGTACCAAGCAATAATTGTCTTACCTTCAAATTCTCTCTGGCGGAAAGATTTTCATAAATAGGCGGATTTTCAATTAACGCTCCTATTTTTGATAAATCTTTCCTATCCCAAAGTTTTCCATCAAAGTAAATCTTTCCTGCAGTTGGTTTCATCATACCGGTCAGCATTTTCAATGTGGTAGATTTACCAGCGCCATTCGGTCCAAGCAGTCCATAAATCTGTCCCTTTTCGATATTAAGTGAAACATTATTTACCGCTTTCTGTTTTCTAAAATATTTACATAGATTTTGTGTCTGTAACATCATTTCCATCTTTACTATCCTTCCTTCTATATTTCATTTCTTACTGAAATATAACCTAACAGAAAAAAATAAAGATTTGATGAAGATTGCTAAATAATTCGTCTACTCTATTTTTATTCTCGTATGGAATAAACCATCAATTGAATATCATTATCAGAACTCGGCTTTCCACTGAAATCAGCAAAGCTGTTACAAATACGAAGTCCTAATTTACCGAATATCTCCGTGATTTCATCCAAACTATATAACCTTATAGGATTTCCTTCTTTCATTTCAGGCTTATAAAGTGCTTCTCCATACATATAGTCTACCTGCCCATATATCAGCGTTTTTCTATCCTTCTCCCATTCAAAAGCAGATAATGTAAGTCCCTTTTCTCCTGCATCCCATAACTTGCAAGGCTTCTATTTTGTTTGTGCACTTGCAAACTGCATATACCATAGCCAATGTAAACGATAATCCTTGTTCCTTGACCATACGCTTAAAATTTGTAATATCTGCTTCGAATGTTACACAAAAAGCAGGTTCAACACTGTTTCTAAAAACCATACAGTGCATTGCCCTTTCCCATGTTTTTTCATCTATTATCTGATACGAATTAGCCATACTTTTATCCCTCCAAATCCCGATTGAACGAGTCCTGCAAGGAACTAATGCCCCTTGTGCTTTTCTCGTTTCTTTTGCTGTTTCATCTCAAACATTCGCTGTTCTTCCGCTTCTTTTTTCTCTCTGCTTCTGAGCTTCCTTCCCAGATAGCGAAAAACATGTTTCCGATACTCTCTATATGAATCTCCATAGTTTTCTGTAAGATACCGCTCCTCCTGTAATATCTGTAAATGCAGCATGATGATAGCAAATGCAGATACTACTAGCATTGACAAATTGAAATACATCAACAGCAGTCCTACATACATAAAGTCAAAGCCTAAAAAAGCCGGATTCCGACTATAACGATAAATTCCAGTCGTAACAAGTTTGGTTCTGTCTTTGTCCGAGATTCCTGCCCGCCAGCTATCTTTCATACATAGTACTGAAACCAGAAATATTATGTCACCTAGCATTCCTATACAAAATCCTGTAAATCTTGCATTTGCAGGCATATGATTCCACCCAAATAGAATGGATAATATCTGAATCACGGGAGCGGTAAGTGTTGCTAAACTTATTATCATAAGCTGTTATCAAGCCTTCGCTGATTTCTTCCAACTCGGCTCTTGACATATAAATACTCAAGTTGTGTCCACCTCCGACTCCACCTTGTCCGGCGGTGCAACTCCTCCGGCAAAGTTCTGTTGTATTTCCGCACTATCCAAATTGATTAGATAGCGAATTCCTTCAAGTGTTCTTATTCGTCTGTCCTCTGCTATAGTTCTTTGATGATGTGACAAGCCACACCCTGAATGCAGCACTCATCTACAATGATGTCTTTCATCTTCTTATTTTCCGGATGGAGAATGATTTTCTTATTCTCATCATCTCGGAAGTAACGTTTCAATGTATTCTTATTATCCACAAGGGCAACTACTATATCGCCATCTTTGGCTTCTACCTGCTTTTTGACAACCACAAGGTCGCCGTCATCAATCCCTGCTTCAATCATAGACTGACCGCTTGCTCTTAATATAAAGAAATCTCCTTTGCCGAAAATAGCAGTAGGAAGTGATACATATTCTTCAATATTTTCTTCCTCATACTGAGGACTGCCACAAGGAATAGAACCTACAATCGGCGTCTGTGTCTGTTCGCCACTGTACTTACAGGTCACATTAGTACGAATCTCCTGCCCGTCATACTCAATCATATTCTTCTCAGCCATCTCTACCAAGTATTTATATGCTGTACCTCTGGCAATGCCAACAGCTTCAGCAATCTTTGTAGTCGATGGGGATTGTCTGTTTTGCAGGTAATAATCCTCGATATACTTTTTTATCTCACTCATAAGTTCAGGACTCTTGCTTCTCATACCTGCACCTCGCTTTCTTTTCTATCGGAAGCATTCCGCTTTCGATAGTTTTATTATACCTGATACGAAAAATTTTTCAAGTAGGTTTTTCGCAAAAGAAAAGAGGTGTCGCAAATTGCTAACACCTCCGCACCTTTTAACTCAATTTATTTCTTTTTAACTCAACAATGTTAAAAGTAAAGTTTTTGTTTTCATTGAAAATTACAGCCTATAAAGGCTTTTTTGTTCAATGAACTTTTATCCTGCAATTTGTGCAGACCGTCTGCACAATTAGATTGTTGCCACACTGAGGCAACAATCTAAGCAATGTATAAATCTTTGGTAATAGTCGCATTTATTTTGGATTCACTGAGTCTAAAATCTTTAAGAACTCTTTTACTATGTATTATCCTTCACCCCATAACACTGATACAACATATCTGTCATTTTTATTCCATTGAAAATTTCCGCCCATAAAGGCTTTTTTGTGCAATGCAATTTGTGCAGACCGTCTGCACAAATTACTTTTTCATATCAATTCTACTTCTAATATCTTCTACGGCAGGTAATGCATTTTTCAAATCTAACGGTAAATCCGTGCATAAGTGATATTCACTGACACCAATCGGTTTTGACATATCTCTCAATGCATACTCTGCAATTGTTCTATTTTCATCTCTGCACAAAATAAGTCCCACTGATGGATTATCCTCTGGAGCTTTCACTAAATCGTCTAAAGCAGATAAATAAAAATTCATCTTTCCTGCCTGTTCTGGCTTAAACTCGCCAGTTTTAAGGTCTATTGCCACATAACATCTAAGCTTTGTGTTATAGAAAAGAAGGTCTATATAAAAATCTTTTCCCCCAACCTCAAGATGATACTGCTGTCCCATAAAGGCAAAACCAGTGCCTAATTCCATCAACAAAGAAGTAACATTTTTTACAAGTTCATTTTCTATATCTGTTTCCAACATTTCTTCCGTATAATCAATGAAATCAAACATATATGGGTCTTTCATTGTGCTTAATACCATATCCTTTTGTTCAGCCGGTAATCGTCTTTCAAAATTTGATATTTTATTAGCAACTGCCTGTCGCTCATATAATTGACTCTTAACTTGGGAAGTCAAATCATCAACCGACCACTTATGTTCTAAAGTTTTTTCCAGATACCATATATATTCTTCTCGATTTGACACTTTACTCATCAATATCTGATGATGACTCCAAGTAATTCTTCCCAATCCGTACTCGTCTACATCATCTTCCGTGAAAATCTGTGCAAATTTCTTCATATACTTTAAATTTCTGACAGAATAACCTTTTGCACTTGGAAATCTCATCTTCATATCCTTAGACAGATTTTCTACAAATTTATTTCCCCACTCAGAATTGCGGATAATAACATTTCCAATAAATATATTTGTTTTCATTATCTCATTATTTACACTGACAGAAGCTCTGCATTTAGCCTGATTGACATAATCATTTATTTCTTCTACTGCCTGCAAATATTGATTTGACGGTGTAAGCATATTGACTCCTTCCTAATTGTGCAGACCGTCTGCACAATTTAAAAACATATCATTTTCATATTCATAATAATTGATTTTTCAAACAAATTCTAAATCATTTACGAATCACTACTCACTCCCCTGCATATCCTCATCGGCTTTTGCAATCATCTGTCTGTACTGTTCTTTCACACTTTCCGGTGCAAGTATTTGCACCTTGCCATTAAAGCCAAACACCCAACCGAAAAAGGTAGGACTGGCTGATACTTCGGTCTGTACTCTGAAGGAAGTCATATCATACGCAAGGGTTGTCACATCTTCTCCGAAACGGTCAACCATTGTTTTCATCAGACTGTTATCACACCGCAAATCCACAAAAACTTTCTCGCCTGAGAACATAAAGAACACTTCTTTTGTATAATTCTCAATATCAAAATCATCAGGCATCGGAATGATATCCTTAGCAAGTATATCTGGTCTCAATGCAATGCGGTCTACTCTGAAATTTATAACTTTTCTCTGCTTTTCAGAATATCCAAGAACATAATAATAGTCCCCACACCAGATAAGTTTATACGGACTGAGCTTATACACCTCGCCTTTATTCTTAAGAACTTTCTTCTTTAGTCCTGTATAGTCATAATACTGAAATGAAATCTGCTTACCGCTATTTATGGCTTCATTTATCGTGTCAATAATATAATAAATCTGCTCGTTGTCCGGCTTTATCCGATTAACAACATAGTTGTTTCTCCTGAGTTTTTCCACCTGCCCTGCACTTGTCATTGTATGTATCTTCTCAATCAGTGCGTCGCTTTTCTTACTCGTAATAAATTTGGATGATTCTACTGCGTCAATCAACAGTTTCAGCTCAGGTAGTTCAAACTTACGGCTTGCCACAAAGTATTTACTTTGAGTGGAATGAATAACAACAATATCCATTCCAAACTCCTGAAGAGCCGCAATATCCTTTGTTATGGTAGTCCTATGAGCAGATATCCCATATTCATCATTTAATATATTGATTAACTGCGTTGTGGAAAGCATATTTTCCTCATCTGTTCTCTCAAGCAGTATCTTTTGTAAATATAAAATCCTTGGTTTTGATTCCATTGATTTCCTTTCTGAACTACTCCTACATATCTCCAAACACTTCTCCCTAACTCTCTCATTCGTCATATAGGGATAACCGTTCCATCTGTCATTGTCAAATTCTCTTATCATTCAAACCCAGAACTCATCTAGTCAGTCATTTTCTTTACAATCAATCTTACTTTATCATAATCATAAGGGCAGTAAATCACCTGTCCGAAGCTTGCACTGTTCTTTTCCGCCTTATATGTTTTGACCAGTTTCATTGTGTCAGACTTATATTCCAAAATGTGGTTAATTAAAGTAAATGATATGCCCGTGTAATTTACCCATTACTTTCCTTATGAATCCATCTTATCCTTTAATGACTTTAACTAGAGCCTTTGCAATCATAATTGCGTCTTCTTCTGTATTGTCTCTACCAAACGAAATACGAATAGTGCCTTCTGAATACTCAGATGGTACTCCGATTGCCTTAATAACATGCGAGACTTCTGTATTTACAGAATCACAAGCCGAACCCGTTGATATACAAATTCCCATCAAATCCAAACGATGCAGTAACATTTCCCCACTCGTTCTGCGGATAGACAAATTTATATTCCCCGGAACATGATTATTAGAACCATTTCTAATAAAATCTATCTTAGACTTCAGAAGAACATCGTTAAATGCTTCATCTAAAGCAAGTAGTTTTTTATTCACTTTTTCCATTTCATCGCAACTTTTTTTCAATGCAATGGACATTCCTACAATCGAAGCAATATTTTCAGTTCCTGCACGCTTATGGAATTCCTGAGCACCACCATCTGCAAATGAAGATATTTTTGTACCTCTCTTAATGTACAAAAAACCAATTCCCTTTGGTCCGTTAAATTTGTGTGCCGAGGCAGAAAGCATATCCACACATAAGTCACTGACATCAATTGGAATATGCCCAACTGCCTGAACTGCATCTGTATGAAATAAAATACCGTTATCATGAGCTACGGTTGCTAACTCTTTTATTGGCTCAATCGTTCCAATTTCATTATTAACCATCATTACAGAAATCAGCTCAGTATTACCTTTTATAAATTTCACTAAATCTTCGCATGATACAACACCTTGTTTGTCAACTGGAAGATAATCCACTTGAAATCCAAAGTGTTCTAATCTCCTACAGGCATTCAGGATTGCATGATGTTCAATCTGCGTTGCAATTGTATGATGTTTTTTCCCCTTCTCAGCAATCCCCTTTATTGCCCAGTTATCACTTTCCGTACCTCCTGATGTAAAATAAATTTCATATGGTTGAGCACCGATGCATTCTGCAATTAAAGTTCTAGCTTCCATCAAGGCTTTTTTCGGTTTACGTGCAAATGAATATGGTTGCGACGCATTGCCATATTCTTCTTGAAGCCATGGAAGCATTGCATTAAATGCATCTTTATCCAATTTTGTTGTTGCTGCATTATCAGCGTATATAAAATGCTTCATAGCTATTCCTCACTTAAAAAGTGTACACCCTTCATCCTTAAATTCTTCTATTTTATCCAGCAAATCATCAACAGTACATCCTAAAAAATCAGCCAAACAGTCCATACAATAAAAATTGGCAATGTCTTTTCCAAGAAGTTTTTTGTTTATGCCTACAGTATCTTTATCCAATTGCTTTTTTCCACAAGCAATACACTCTTTACTCATTATTCTCTCACCATTAAACATGGAACATCTTTATTTTTATATTCACTGTCAATCATGCCTTGCTGAAGTTTGATAATTCTTCGCATTTTCATAGCTGGCGTTAAACAGTAGTCTCTAAATTCCATCTTGTCAACATCAAACTCATTTCTAACATTTGGAAACAGCAGCTTTAAATATGCAGTTGCCAACCTCTTAATTGCCTCTGTATCACGAGTATCCGCATGCTTGGGAACTTCTACAATCTTTTCCACAATGGCACGATAACTCATATCATTTCTGAGTTCATGAAGAATAGAGCAGAAATATTCAGAGTTAAGTGCCCATCCGGTCAGTTTAAGACCATCATTCATTCTAGGTATATCCCACCCTTTAACGAATCCGTGAATACGGTCAAGAAGTGCCGTTTCCTGAAACAACGTAGGTAATTCTCCTAACATATAACCATACTCATCCATGTTTTCTTCTTTTATATTGCCAAGGAATACTACACCAGCATCCGATTCTCCATTATAGCCATTGGAATTAAATGTACCGTACTCAAGATATCCTTGAAGTATGGAACGCATTTCATTTTCGTCGCCGAAATTTACAAGCTTTACTTCATCAATTGCTACATAATCCGGACCACAAATATAACCCGGTTTTCTTCTGTTAGCATCATAAAACATTTTTGAACGAGTAACTTTTCCACCGTCTGTCAGCAAGCCGTTTTTACTGATATGACCAAAAACATAGCTTTTTCCAGTTCCCTTAGGAGCTAGTTCAATAAGGTTTATTCTTTTCTCTACAAACGGCAATAATCTAGTAAGCATTGTCAGCTTTTGAAGTTTCGTTTCATATCCGTCAGCATTATAGTCGATAGCTCCTAATAAGATATCTATCCATTCATCCGTTTCAAAGTTTGACCTCATTTCTTTAAAATACTCAACATCTACCGTATAAGGGCGAAAATTCTTGAAACCAGTCAACTTTATTTTTCCCGGAATCTTTGGCTTTACTGTATCGTCAGGTGGACGATATCCTAATTTTATAATACCCCAAGTTTCTCCTGTATTTATCAAATCTTCTTTATAGACATCCCAAATAGCCGGTTCAATCAAAGTTTCCTTTTCAGTAACTCCAAAATCAGGAATAGCAAATGATATTTCTCCGGTCTTTATATTGATATCTACGGAAATTTTTGTCAGGATTTGAACACTTTCATTCTCATAGATGATTTTATTTTTTATACTCATCCAATCCTCTTTTTTGGGTATGAACTTCTTAACAAATGCAGATACTTCATCCACATCAAAATTTCCAAAATCATCGCTGAACATTTTCAAAAGATAATCTCTTAAAAATGCAGGAAGTCCAAGAGAAGAAAAGAAATTATTATTTTTTAAATCTTTATAAACAACCATTTCATCAAAATAGTCTCTAAGTTTATCAGTCATTTATTTTTACCTCTAAAAATCGAACATATTATTCTGTGACATTCCCTTTTTCTCAATTTCAAACTGCTGTCCAGATGCGAGAACACTGCCACCATCAAGGATATCAATAGAAAACTTGCCTTTTTTGCTGTAATTTTTCAGTTCTACGCTGTATATATAAGATTCAGCAGTTTCTTCAGCATTGTAATAATTACCATCCAATTTAATGGAAATATTATTACTTCTAATTCCAACATAAATTTTAATGATTGCGTATTCCTTTGCACCTAATGTTAAAACTCTTGATTCATCGACAATAAAGGCTTCTATATTAGATGCTTTTTGTGTAATTTCAATAATTGGAACCGCAACTTCCTCCATAGAAGCTCCACCGTGTACTTCTACATTTGCACGTCGGCTTCCCCTAAATCTGTTATAATTCGCCAGAATCCAGTATCCAGACTCTTCAATTGCAAAATCTGGTTTATCGTCAATTTCACTTATCTTGCAACATCTTCCTGAATGCTCGCCTTTTGTCTCCATATTCCATATATTTTCAGTTTCATGAAGGACAGCAAGTCGGCTAGCACCATGGTCAGAAATAATAATTGCTTTATTATATGACCCAGCAAGTATGCTTGCTTTAATTTTCGTCAATAAATCATCTATTATTTCGAGCTCTTTTATGAGGTAAATTGGTGTTTTTTCCTTCTCATAGTCAAAGCTATCTTTGCCATGGTGCTTAATATCATCTAAATCCTTTATATCTGATATTAGACATCCTTTATCTTTTAACACATCTACAAATTCCTTGTTAAATACAGTTAATGAGGGCAACTCGCATCTTGCACAAAATATATTTGCCGAAAGTCCGTATTCGCTACACTTCTGTTGAATAAAGCTTAAGTATTCAACTCCCATTGCATCAACGAAAAATACTTGTGCATTTTGTGTATCAAGTTGATCTACATAGGCTGTACGTGGTTTTAAGATTGTAACAAAATCCATTTTTATTGCCTGCTCTTCAACAACTTTATCAAAAGATGGCAGAATACGATTTGTTATCTTTTGATATTTGTAATTCTCAAAATAGGTATTCAAAAATTCATTTCTATATCTATAACTTGACAAATAATACGCTAAATCGGGATAGACATTCATCAAAATAGAAACCAACTCATCCTTTGAATACTTCACACCATAATTGCTAAGCCATTTGATGATTTTTTCTTTTTCCAGTTGTGTTAAATCTGTCAGATAGTAAATTTCATCTTCTCCTTTGGTTGATAAAATTTTACAAAAATCTATCGTCTCAGGCAATGGCTTTTTCAGCTCACTAATTAAACTTTTTCTTTGCCTATACAATTTCTGATAGTTTTCACTCTTCCAATCAATATCAAGTACAGACCGAAAAATATTCTTTATCAATTCACTGGATTTTGACGTCTTATTTAACGCAAGTTTAAGGTAATCATTATTCTTAACACCGCAAATCAAAAGTGCAATATAGTAAAGCCATCTCTTTTCAACGTCAAATTTCGGATATTCGCTTATTACATGTAAAAGATTATTTTCTGACCCAAAATTGTCTACAATAACCGTAGTCCACGTTCCTGATTTTCCCATTTGATGGAGCACATAATCCCATTGTTCCGGCAATCCACATGCTTGAGGAACAATTCCTGTTCTTGAATCTTTATTTCGGAGAATATCATAACTATTATTTACTTGTGAAATATGAAAGACTGATTCAGCAAAAGAGCTTTTATCTATTGCTGTTGCAATATATGCATCTCTATTGAAGCAACTATCTATGGCTGTTCCAATGTTCTGTATCCCACTATATGAATCCGTAAAAATATCGGAGAGCACCGGAGAAATGAAATTTATATTGCAAATATTGTCAGGATTTCCATCAACGATAACCAATCTTCCGCTCTCAGATATTCTAGGATCTGTAAATCTGAGATATTTCTCACATTGATAGGTAATAATTACAACATGACCAGAAATGCTTGTTGTAATCAGTGTTTTTAAAGCCTGCTTTGCCACATTTTCTCCAAATAGCATAAGGAATCCAGACAATCCGGTTATAAATGTATTACCACTGTTACTTGATACAGATGCGTATAACTCATCCAGTTTTATTGCCTCATCTTGGCTGCAAAACTCCTCTATAGCCGGGAACTTGTTACTACCCACCTTAAAATATTCTGCTATATTTGCTAAATCTTCCCTTGTTTGAACATCAACAATCAAAGGATATCTTTTATTAGAGTTCAGATATTTTTGAACTCTCTTTTTTGTGTCATCCAGATTCATATGTTTTATCCTCCGAATCACTTTTGTTTCTTTATGATTTCCAACCCAACAACAAAATTATCTTCTATCATTTTCTTCAGATATTCTTTTACCTGTTCAGCCGGCATTTCGTCTATTACTTTTTTTGCTTTTCCATACCCTGACTCATTATATTTTGCATTAGCCATCGTCTTAATCTTTGCTGTAACCGCTTTATTTCCAAGCCAATGATACGGCGAATCTGAGATATGGTTCTGAAGGTAAGTTCTAACTTCATCAACATCATCAAACAGTTCAGAGAACTCTTCAAGGAAAACATCTCTAAATGCTTTATCTCTATCTTCTTTATTATTCAATTTCTGCACATAGGTCATTTTATCAAGATAGTCTAGTGCTGTTGTAATGGTATTCTCATCTTTAGTTTTAGAATTTATAGCTCCAAATACCTTTCTTGCTGTTGCGACTTCATCATCGGGAACCATAGCAAGGATAGGCATATGATACTTATTCGACCACATATATGGTGAATCAGTATCGGTCAAATCGTTCCATTTCTTTTTGAGTTGAGTATACAACTGAGCATTCTTATATAAATCAACTGCTTTTTGAACCTTGTCGGTATACTTATCTCGCTCAAGTAAATAAGAACCTCCAAATCCATATGTATCATCATCAAGAATGGACTTAACATCTTCCTCTGAAAGGTCGTCTAAATAGAAACTACACGCTTTAATAAATAAACTGCTCTGTGAGCCCATAAAATACTTAAAGTTTTCTATATTCTCACGAAGTAAATCAAGAAATGGCTTCTTTTGTGAATCAAGAAGATTTCTTTGCTTATACAGGTTGTAAAGCATCTCATAAAATGCTTTGCTATCGCCAAGCTCATTTTTAATCATTGAATAAGCTAATCGAATCTGACCAATCTTATCAACCCATGCACGAATCGCTTCCATATAGGTTGCATTTTTAGATAAAACACCATTGCTTATTTCAATAATTTCATATTCACAAATAAGCTCATCTATTTTTGCATTGACTGTATCTGTATTCCATACCCAATTGGCAGCATCTGAGCTGAATTTGTATTGCAACTGATTGATATACTGACCGCCGTCATTGATTTTTTCAGCAACAGCAGGAAGTTTCCCTCCATCGTATAATTTTAAATACTCAAGCATACCAGATTTGCAATTGTCCTTTGTGAGTATACTCTTCAAGTCATCTACAACGCCATCATTATCTAAGCATAATTTCCCAATAGTAAGAGCAATGTCATTATCAGACTTCTCGCCTTCTATGTTCTTGTTATTCGCAATGCCACAATAGTTATCAATAAGTTTTGAAACGACATCTTTATCTGTCTTAAAAGTCTTATCGTCAAGCACATACTTGATTACCCAAATAGGGAAGGAAAAACCTTTCATCTGTTCTCGGATTCGTGACCTTGTTTCCGTAACAGAAACACAATACATTTCTGGAATATCGAAAGCAACTGATGTAGCCTTGTTAAAGGCACGTTCTTCTTCCGTCAATGTTACGATAAACTTATCTTTATAACGTTTTTCCGGCGTGTTGTCCTGCTTAATAATTTCAGAAATCATACTGGCAAGCTTTTCCGCATCTAACGGTACTGTTGTTAAATTGTCACTGTAAGAATAAACGCCTTTCGTGTATTCCTTTAAAATAAATCCAAGAATAAAAGCCGTCAGGTTACAAGGCATAAATCCGTATGGTTCTGCTTTCAGCATCTCATATATTGAAGCAATAGAAATACGGTCACTTTTATTAAAAGTTTCGTTAATAAACTCATCTACCGTTTTCTTCAAATCTGCAATATAAGAATGAGAGTTATTCCAATATTCTGGAACTTTCCATGCACCCTTCAGAGCATTTTCAAGTTTAGTTGCTTCATTACCGGAACGGAATGTCCCTTTTGTTTCTTCGTTAATACCACATGTTGCACCATTTCCCAACGAATTGGCATCATACATTGTATTCAGAACACTTGTATAGGCACCCTCAAGACATTGTGGGTAATGGAATTTATCTATATCAAGCAGATAGATAAACAAATCCTGAATATTCGCCACTCGTTCTCCATTTGTTGCATAGCGAGAGTATACATAGAAATCGCCGCATTTAATTCTCTTCGCCCAATTTGAAAGCACCTCGATAGCATATCCCTCGTATGTCTTTCTCTGGTCTAAATCGCTGTTTCCGATTGCAAGAGACATGGCATAGTTTTCAACAAACTCATTATACTCGCCTTCACCGAGAACACATGTTGAACTATCGATTACAATTGCATTTGATTCAGGATTATTCACAAAGAAATTCTCTATCTTTTTCTTCAATGCACCGCTTTCAGCCGAATCTCTGCCAATAGTTGCAACGGCATAAAGTTTGTTATTAGTTGCACTTGGATTGTTTGCCTTTTTTATTTCACTATCAAAATCTGAGAGCGTAGCATATGCCAATGAATAACGAAGCTTTAATGCACCCGTAAATTCAATAGTAGTACGCAAATTACTACCTGCCATAAATGACATATCTTTTGTAGATTTACCTTTAGCCTGAGCAATGAACGGACCCGGGTCTACACTTGGTCCCATGTTTTTGCAGCAATACGAGAATACATCGCCAGTCAAAGGCGTTCTGGTTACTACATGGTCGTTCAAAAGTTTTTTTGCAATATTCTGTGCCGTAAATTCAAGGTCAGTGCCCTCGAAAGCAAGTGTCAAATTTTTGTTGTTTGGAAGAAAAATATCACGGTTTCCACTCATTCTTTCAGATATAGCCTGAAGCAACAAGATAACCTTGAGTACACGCTTTTCATCTTCCATAAGCTCCTTATCCATTTTCTGAGTATAACAGCTTAAAACCTCTCTTATGCCATCAGCCAATTTCTGGCTGCCTGTTTCATAAAAGAAATTCCATAACATATCAATCGTGACAAATGGATTTTGAGAACTAAAATCATATCTGTCAATAAACCACTGAAATGCTTTAACATCCTCGCCTTCATCATTCTTAATAAAATTGAACATGCTACGGGCTGTAGATGTGTAGTAAATCGAAATATGCTGCAATATAAGGGCTGCATAAGGATGAATCGGTAAAACATTACTTAAATCTTTGTCTGTTAAACCAATTTTTTTGCTTACAGCAGAACGGCTCTGCATAGTACGGTCTTCTAAACTTTTCCTGTGCTTCTCCCATTTCGCAGCTTTATCAACATCATCTGTTACCTTCAATGCCTCATGCATCAATTCAAAAGCTATATTTTCAGGCAATGAAATGTGAATTGGCGAAACAAATCTGTCGAGGATTTTTCGCTTATCTGGGTCTCCATCAGAAAAATAGCCTTCAGCTTTATGTGTAACAATCAAAAGACAGAACGGTGCCGTAGCAGCAAGCTCTGCAACTTGCTGAAAACCAGTAAGATGATGCATGTTATTCTCAAAATACTCTGAAAATTCATCCCAAATGAATACAAGTTCCTTAAGGTTATTCTTTTCGATAATTTCACGTATCCAATCGCAAAGTTCCCCTGTAGTCATGGAAAAGCTTCCCTTTACAACCGGAACTTTAAACACTTTTTTAACCAAAGTATTCAAAGCTTCTTCCTTGAAATTTCTTAATTTTTCAAGAATACTATCCGCAGTATCTCCGTTCAACACTGTCTGATATTTACCCTTAGCATAAATGTCAAAACTCTGCTTATTTTCTTCATCTTCAAAATATCTGATAAGCGAATTCTTCAAAGAAGTACTGGCTACATTTTCAATTCCCGCATCAGCCAATGCTTTCTCTACACCTTCCTGAATAGCAACAACCAAATCCGTATCACTTTGAATATCAGATGAGCCATAACGATGACAAACAAGAATTTTACCTTCGTTTTTCTGTGCAATCAGTTTTTGACAAAGAAAATTATCAAGATTATAACGCTCAAAGTATGCGTTTGTTTCCTCGTCTGAAGCCTCAATGAGTTTCTTTAATGTCAGAACAGCATGAGATTTACCTGTGCCATATGCACCGTCAACCCATACCGATAATTTCTGCTTGCGTGATAGAACATCTACCATTGACTTCAGTAGCTTAATGAATGTAGGATGTGGGTAAAATTTTTTCCACAAATCCGGCTGTTCCTCTATTATTTTCTTATCTACCTGCGGAAAATACTCCGGGTCGATATCAAAATACTCTCTGTAACTCATTCTCTTTTCCTCCTCAGAACAGCTCGTTTAAAATTTCATTAGCCGTCTTATCACTTTTGAGTGTAATATTATCCAGACCAAGCGTAAATCTTGCTTCAATCAAATCAGGATAATTAAATGTAAGACCATTCAGGATTTTCTCCATTGTTTCTCGGTTCAATCCAAAAATCTGTGTTGGACTAATTCCAGCACTTTCAACAGATGTATCAAGTAATCTGGCTAATGTGAACTGTCTGTAATTTCCGCATGCCTCAGCAAATTTATAAAGTGCATATAGTATCACTTTTTCGTCTGGATTTTTCCATGAACCTCTAACAAAATAATTCAATGTAATAGTTTCTCTTCCGTTTGAGGATACTTTCTCTTCATAATCTATAACACTACCAAGACCAAGTTGCTTTCCAAACGGTGTCTTAATCAAAAACGATTTAAGTGCATCACAAATATTTCTCTTTCCTAAACCAGATTTATCATTTTCCATGACTTCGTCTAATCTAAGTTTTATAGACTCTGGTGTTGATGTCTCACTGAAAGGTATATTCTTTATAAACCATCTAAACTCTTCTGAATCCTCTGCATATACTAGGTTACACATTAGATAAGCCCACATACTCTCATCATCTACTCCAAGAGAAAACATTTTTTCTGCGAACTTGTTCGGTTTATATTTTATATACTTATACTCTTTTCCTTTCAAGGATTTATCTTCGTCTACCAATCCCGCATCTTTAACAAAATTTAAAAATGCATCCTTTTTCTTATTTGGTACTTCGCCATCTCCATCTGATTTCCAAAACGATGACGTTCCCTCATAGTCAAAGTACACTCTCAACCAATTTTCTTTAATACCAAAGCTATAATATCTATCAAGTCCAGTCATGACCTTTGCTCCTATTCTATTTTTTATAGAGTTATATCTCAAACAATGAGAATATATATCGTGGCAGCTAAAGCAATGCTTACACTGATTTGAAATATGCACTCCATTTGCCATATCAATACAACCACTTTTACATTCGGCTGCACAATACCCACAATTAACACAATAAACGCTCTTTATAATCACACTCTTAAAAAGCGACAAAAATTTTATATCTGATTTACTATTTTCAATATTAGGAAACGTAAATTGCTCTCCACCTTCTTGAGTACTTATAGTACGAATTGCATAAGATTTTCCTTCATATGCTATGCTAAATTCACCATCCCCCAAACTAGTAACCTGACCAATAGTCTTTGCCCATTCTTTCCAGTATTCATTCTTTTTCTGTACAGTTATAACATTTTGTCCCTTGACTATTTCAAACACATGCTTATCATGACCGAAATTTAATTCTCTGCCACTTTTTCTAGTACGCCAGTATCCTTGTTCGACAAACCTATCATAATTTTCCTTTGAGAAGTTTTTTCCACTAGTAGTTATTATTTTATTGATAAACAAGGCTGTATCATCGGGATAATTTTTATACTTCATGTAATCATGTTTCCCTTGAGACATAGGACAAACAAGGCAGCCAGCTCTTGTATTACCTTTTTTATATGCATTATTAAAGGTCAAGCCATTTTCATATATGTATAGAAAAAGTTCTGCCGTGTTCCATTCCAGAATAGGATGGCAGCTATATTGCCCAGAATGCTTACCTCCATAACTGATTGCATCATACTCACTTCTAGATAAGCTTTCATCTCCACGAACACCAGTGAATGCCATACCAGTAAAATCAGGTTTTTGTAAAACTTCTCTAAGTTGCATTATCTGCGGCGTAGTTTTATGCACACTACAACACCAACGTATTGTTACAGCTGGCGGTCCAAAGATTTGCCATGTATTCTCAGGTTTTAATTTTGATTTTGCCTGCAAAAACTCAATTTTTTCTTCAGCACAAATTTGTTTTATTTTTTCAACAGTCTCATATGTATCGGGGAATTCCATTCCAGTATCCCCAAATAACACCTTAAAGCAGTTATGAGGAAGTGCTCTTTGAACCAAATCCAAGGCAACGACACTGTCCTTACCACCAGAAAAAGCTACATAAAAAACATCCACCTTGTCTTGATACTCAATAAAAGTATTATATATTTTCTTTATAGTTTCCTGTACAAGCTGCTCCATTAACTGTCGATTCTTATCGACCATAGCAGGTATATCAACAAATCGAAGAGGATAACCTTCCGGCTCCGGGTCTTCAATAAGAACTAATTCCGGAGGTGTATAAAGAGAGCCTCCCTTGGTTTTTGCAACGAGTCTTCCTCGATAATAATAATTATTGACTTCTGCCCACATATATGGGAAACTGTCATTTTTATCATAATCCCAATATTTATCAAACCCTAAAATATCAAGTTCTTTATAATAAACGGGTCTGGGTTCCTTTGAAAATGCCAGTGGCATTGGGGTTAATATATAACCACCTGTAGAACTATCCCATTCGTATGCATACATCCTGTTTATTCCTTCCTGTTCCGAATTTGTGTTGCTTTCCGCATAGCAGTATCTAAGTCCTTATAACTACGCCTTGTAATCATATTAACATCTGCAAGATAATTCAGTGCTTCGCTTTTCTTTAATTCAATTCGGCTTTCAGAAAGCACTGCTGCACAAGCATCCTCAAATTCTTTAATTTTTCCATCTTTTTTAACAATAGCTCCTGCCACATTGTGCAGGGATTGTCCATTATTCAAAAGTACAAACTTTTTGCTATATGAAATCAAAAAGCTCTCTAACATATACTCATTCCATTCATATCCAACAGATGGGAATGCAAGGAAAGAGTCTATCTCACGAATTCTGATGTAATTCTTTGACATAAAGCTCTCAATAACTTTATCGACTGAATCCACATCAAAATTTATCCGTTTTTTTGAGACAAATAAATCGTGACTGACTCGCACTGAAACTTCTGATAAAGCGTCGAAATAAATTACAGTATCTAATTCTTTTGAAAGTATATATATTTCGTCTGCTGTAAACTCTGCATGATGTTTAGCATACAACTGATATACATCTCTCATAGAAAAACTGTCTTTTGGCAGGCTGATAACAGCACCTTCAAAACGAAACCTTCCGCTAAATCGTTGTTCGATTGCATTTCTAATTCCAAGACCTGAAAGGTACAGATTATTTTCAACAAATAATGGAAATTTATCTTGAATCATATTCCAGACATTCGTCCAAATTGCATATTCGTCCTCACTGATAAAACCCTCAATAATCTCTGCAATATTCTCCAGTTCATCATCAGTGATTTCAAAAATATCTGTATGAAAATACTCGCCCTTAGAATTTCGTAAAAATCGAGAATCCGTTTTAATGATTCTGTCAACTCGTTCTTGTGGGATATGTGATAATGTGCTAAAAACATCATCAAGTCTCATTGGTTTACCGGCGGAAAGAAAATATTCTTCAATTTCCTCTGTGTGGTCAATTTTTACATTTCTATCAACCGACATATAATCTGAAAAATAATAATATTTATCTTTCTCAGCCGAATACTCAATATAAGCTTTCAACATTTTTTCGTCTGCCAGTGTAAAGCAACTTGCAAAAGCATCTGATAAATCCTGATAAATCGCCTTATAATAAAGCACCGACTTTCCAGTGGAGAAGCAGTTATTAATGTATGCGAACAAAGTTTCCTTTGTGTTGTTATCAATTATTCCCTCAGCAGGAAAAAGTCTGTCTTTATATAGCACTCCACAATAACGCAATCTTTCTTCCAAGGCTTCATCATCAAAAGTGAGAGTTTCATCAAAAAGTGCATCATACATTTCTCTGAAATTCTCAAAATCAATAGAATCAAATTGCATTCCGTTGCGGTATCGTCTTAAAAGAGTGATTTCAAATTTTGACTTATCAAAATCTTTCGGCTGTACTTTTTCAATCTCTTTAGCAACCGGAAGTGATGTTTTTTTCACTGATAAAGATTTTCTTTCTTTTGCAGGAAGTTGACCTCCCATTTTTAAGTATTTCTTAAATGCTGCTCTAAATCGATTATGTTGCTTAGCATTAAACTCCAGAAACTCATTATCTCCCATGAGCACTCGAATCAGCGTTGATGCGTCTTCAAAACCGCAATCATAAATCATGTGTGAGGCATAATTATGATTTTTTGCATATTCCTCTGCTGTTCTTATTGCTGAAACATAACTTCGGCACGAAGCTTCTGCCATTTTCTCATAATTACACAAAAAGTCGAAAAATTGACCATCTGTAACTATGTCCTTTTCTTCTATCTTATATGGTTGTACCTGTTCCCGTAAAACTGAATTGGTATTTTTCCCAAACGAATAAATATCATCCGCCAATTTTGTTGCCCAAGATACATCATTTAGAATACTTATTACCAATTCCTCATCAGTACCATTGCCTAACATGGACATTATTTTTTCTAAAGTCATTCCATTGGGGTCATCGTATACCTTGGAAATATAATAAAGTTTCTGATAGATTTGAGAATATTTACTGTCCGAACTTTGGTTATCTTTAGCTTCAACATTGTCGCCTGAATCCTCTGTTGAGATTTCTACATCAGGAATCTTTATGCCAGACCTCTTTTCGCTTTGCTGCAAAAATTTCTTATATAAAGGTACTGCTTTATCAAGAACAATTGCTGTCTTTTTATGCATCAACCTATATATTTTCATTCCAAGGAGCTTTGATGCAACGGTTATAAATTCATTTTTATTATTCATATCCCAAAAGCTCACTTTGCTCAAGCTACGAGAGCAGCAATACTCCGAACCTTCATCAAGTGCATTAACTATTGTATTAGAACTATATTTGCTTATTGGATTAGATGAAAGCCATTGAATAAATTTTTCTCTTGTATTCATATTATTCATAGCCTCCTTGTATCCTATTTGTTCTTTTGCAAGTATGAGTATTTTCTCAAATTCATCTGAATTTAATTTGCTCATTTTTGCCATTTCAATATATAACTTACTAGCTCCCGGTAATCCTTTTTTTCCCATCTGTCAAGAGATACTCCATTTTTGTCATCTGAAGTGCAATTCCGTTTTCATTGCGAAACACTTCATCTATGTTAATCCCATTTGCCTTTGCACGTTGTCTAAGCAAATTTGATAATTTATGTACGCACTCTGCTTTATCAATTTTATTGTCACGAATTCTGTTACAAGCATCTATCAACAATGCTACTTCATACTCGTCCCATCCTATCCGAACTGTCATATCAATCCTCTATAATTTGACAAATATCCCCGATATCACAATGGAACACCTTACAAATCCTCATCAGCACTTCCATAGATACCGTTTCATCTTTATTAAACTTTGTTGCAACAGATGATGAAATATCTGCTGCACGCATTAAATCCTGTCTATTCATCTGATTATCAATCATAAGTTTACGAAGCTTATTATAGCTTATTTTCATCTGTAACGCTCCTTTGCTGTACACTTCATTCTTAGTTACAGTTACACGGATACTATTTTATCACATCATGTTCATTTTTTCAAGATGTGTGTGTTGCAACGCCTCATTTCAAGCTATAGTTGTCACTTTTTACAAACACCTATTATTCAATCCCTATGTACCCGATGGCTACTCAACCGAGCAGCCATCTTTTCGATTTTCCAGACACCGTCTGGAATTTTTAATATGCCGGAATACCGTATCCATAGATATTGCTGCTTCCGACTGCGTACTGTCTTTGCTTGCAGGCGTCGCCTGAGTTACCCTCTACGGTATAAACTGTGCCATTCTCGCATTTCTCTACGATACCAACATGGTCTGTTATACCGTCGCCCTCCCAATCGAAGAAGATAATATCTCCCGTCTTTGGTTCATAAGTGCGGCTTTGCCATTTCCCGTTTGACTTAAACCAGTTTGCACCGTCCACGCAACCTGCAAATTTAGGAACAAGTCCGCTTTCAATATATCCGCATTGGTCAGCACTCCAAGATACGAAGCAGGCACACCATTCCACTCGGCTGTCAAAACCGTACCAACTCCAGTAAGGTTGTCCGCCCTGATTGCCTAACTGTGTCAAGGCAACCTCAACAATCGCCTGATTACCTCCGGCAGTAAAGGCTCGTCCATACGGATAGTACCTCAGAACATGAGCGACATACTGCGTATCTCCATAACTGCTCCAACCAAGTTTGGAAGCCTGCATTGTCGAAAATTCTACCGCATTGGCATAGGAATATCCACCGTAATTCGTTTTTGCCCAAGAAATATACCCATTACCGAAATTGTAGCCTTGCAAGGCAAGTTTGATATGTTCCATATCAATCGGACTTTCCACCTCTGCCGAGGTAAGAGCCGCTTTTAACTCCTGAACACCACACTGGATAGAATATTCAGGGTCTTTAATTCCATTAGGCTCGTGCGGATACTTCGTATTGAAACTGCCCTCTGCTGCCTGCATTGGGTCAAGTCCTCTGCCGCCGCTTTCCTGCATCATAACCGCCTTGATAAGTTCTACATACTCAGGAATGCCGTACTCTTTGGCATACTTCTGTATGATAGGTTCATAGGCTTCAACCTCTGCACTTACCGGAGTATAGGAATTACTGTCACTTCCTCCTCCAAACATTGCTACGGCCGCACCAAACAACACGACAACCATAATAATCAGCACCGCTATCCAACCGCCTGCGGCGATTGCTGCTACAAGTGCTTTTGTCCCTGCAATAATCGCTTTGACTGTCGCAACAGTAGCTTTCGCTGTCGCTTTGACGGTATCTGCTGTGGCTTTCGCCGCTTTCTGTGCCGCTTTGGCTGTTGTTTTTGCTGTTTTCTGTGCTATAATGGCAGCTTCTTTTGTGGTCTTAATAGAAGTCTTTGCCGTTTGTTCTGCGGTCTTGACCGACCTTTGAACAGTATTGGTTGCACCTTTCGATACGGTCCTGATTGTCGTATTTCCTGCCGACCTTGCAGACCGTTTAATTGTTTTCTCCGTACGCTCCAAAGTTCGGATGCTCTGTTTTCCGACAGGATTGACCGATTGTTTTTGAAGCTGCTTCTCTGCACGCTTGGTCTTGAAATTCTCAATTCCCGTTTTGGCTTTCTGATAATTCTGTCTTGTTTCACGCACACCCCATCTGCCGACTTTATCTGCACGGTATGCTGTTTCGTGAACAGTCCTATCCGTTGCCGCTTCGATTTTATCAGAAGCATATTCCTCTGCGGAATTTTCCGAAGCATTCGTGGAATGTTCTGCCTTATCTTTCGTCATCACATAGGCTTTCTTCATTCGCTCTGTGGCAACCGCTTCCTTATTTATGGTCTTGATTGTACCTTTGCTTGTATCTCTTGTTTTTATATCAGCCATCGGTTTCCTCCTTTCTCGAAAAAAATAACAGCCTTACGTTTGATTTCGTAAGACTGTCTCATAATTTCTTTATTAAATTGTAACTGCTTAATACTTAAATATAACTGTTTTGCACTCTTCACAAATTGAAGCAGCTACCCTTGTTCTATGACTTGGTTTAAGCTCTGTGATTTTCACAAAGCCCTCTGCATTTTTCGCATTTTCAAATACTCCCGGTACTTTATTTGCAAAGCTAAAAGCACCATCTTTGCTGCAAAACAAGTATCCATCACGCATCTCTTTACCACATTCAGGGCATTTCATTGTATGCACCTCCATTTCATTCATTTGTCATTTGCCTACTCAATTTTAATGCTTCTTGCACTCGCTGTTCAAAGACATCTGCCTTAACAAGAGCAATGCCTTCTGCATCATCTCCGAGAGCAACTAATCTGTTGCCTTCATTTAGTTCAAATGTTTCCCTTGCCGCTTTCGGTATTACAATCTGACCTTTGCTGCCGATAGTGACTGTCCCCCATAAATGCTTACCTATCGGGGCAGGAGCAATCTTTATATCATCGACTTTATTGTCCTGATGAACAAGTGAATCTATCGTAACACCATAGTATTTTGCCAGCTTGTCACACTTATCAATATCAGGATAAGTTTCTCCCTGTTCCCATTTAGAATAGGACTGTCTGGAAATTCCTATCACTTCTGCGACCTGTTCTTGCGTCAGTCCTTTGATATTACGAAGAAATATCCGGTTATCTGCCAACACTTACTTCACCTCCTCGTCTACTAATATTATACGTCCAAGAAAGTACACTTTCCACCATACAAACTTGTCAAAAAAGTGTTTTTAATGTTAATTTTGCCTGCATTACTCAGATATCTTCTTAGCGACAACAATAAGCCTGCCATTGTTTCTTGAATATTCACAAGTAGAAAGAGAAATAAGCTTGTCACCATACTCCGCCGATACTCCGGTATCATACAGAGAAAGTTCCTTGCACTTGGCGACATACGCATCAAACTCTGCCGCATTTTCTGCATCCGTAAACTCATAATACTTAAAGCTGTCGGAGCTGTTTGTATAAACAACCGTCTTAAAGACTGCAATCACTTCATAATGGTGTCTGTCCGTCAGTGTATCAAAGGTAATCATCTTATGACCTTCCCAAAAGCTCTTGTTTCTGTACTTCATCAGTCCCGTAAACATCGAGCCGTCATTCATATGGTGTCCGTATATAATGATGTTGTCTGAAGGTTTCTGCACATCACAATTTTCCTGCACATATGGACAGCCATAAGCGGAATAGGTCTTATCAAACTTGTGCTTCAGGTAGAAGTTCGGCTCATTTACAGACTGCACGACCGGATAGTTGATATTGGTATCCTCAACCTTTATCCAACCCACCATATCCTCATTCTGCCGATAGAGTTCAAGATATTCCGCAAGATAGTCCTTATCTTCCGAAAACGTCACGCCCTCATTTTCCTTTGGCGGCTCGTCCTCCACAATCTCCGCAAGGTTATCATAGACTTCATTCTGCTTGGCAGAGTCAATGTGATTACGGATAATAAAGAAGGTGCTTACAGACAACACTACCGTAAACACCATCGCAATAATAATATAGATTTTTCTGCTCATTTTCTCTTACCTTTCCATATCGTTTCTCTTAGGTGGAGTCAAATCTCTGCAATACTCCGGATACCTCAACTTGATACCCTCCATAAAATACGGAGCATATCCGCAACAGAACAGTTCCTCCGGTGTATAGAGATTTTCCCTGCCTTCTTCCGTAAATCCATTCCAGAGATTAAAGGCAAGGTGGCAGACCTTGACTGTGCCACTTGTCTGCCAACCGCCGTGCATACCTTCCGGTATGATGCAATCCCTCTTAAAATCAAACATCTTTCCGATGTTCATTCTTGTTTCTTCTGAAATACCCATCACATAGAAAAATGCTCTGTGATAGCAGTCGTTGACTTTGCACTTATCCAAATTTTCCAATACAAAATCTCTGTGTGCAGCATTGCGAAATTGAATCTTAGACATTGTAAATCCCTCCTTATGCTTCGCCTGGTTTGGTCGTCATCAGTTTATAAAGTTTCGTGTTCTTAGGGAATTTGTTTGCAAACGGTACAAGCGAACTTCCCACCTTGATAAGTCCGTGTCCTGCTTCCACATTCGTGATATAGGACATCTGGAGGTCAGAAATATTCAGAAGTTTTGCAAGCTCAAGCCTGTCTGTGGAAGCCTGATTCAGCATAATGATAAACTCTGAGTTTGCAAGCATTGTTCTCGCTGTGTGGCTCTGCAAAAGGTCATCGACATTCTGAGTGATTCCACTTGCGTATGCACCGTATTTTCTCACACGCTTCCACAAGGTAAAGAGGAAGTTTGCAGAGTATTCGTGCTGGAACAGAAGATAAATCTCATCAATGAAGATAAAGGTGTTCTTACCCTTTGCACGGTTCTGTGTGATACGGTTCAGGATAGAGTCAAGGACAACAAGCATACCAATCGGCATAAGCTGTTTACCCAAATCAAGAATGTCATAGCAGATAAGGCGATTATTGGTATCCACATTCGTCTGCTTTGCAAAGGTATTCAGAGAACCGTGTGTGAAAAGTTCAATGGCAAGTGCCAGTTCCTTTGCTTCCGGTTCGTCCTGCTGCAAAAGTTCTGCCCTGAAATCCTGCAAGGTCGGTATATGTCCCTGATAGTCATTCTGCTGATAACTGCGATACACGCTTGCCGTGCAACGGTCAATGATAGACTTCTGCTTAGCTCCGAGATTTGTTCCTCCGATAAGCTGTTCACAAAGGGACATAATAAACTCGGATTTCAAAATGACAGGGTTTGCACCGTCGCCGTAATCCTTATTCATATCCATTGCATTGATGTGATTGTCGGAAGTAGCAGAAATATTGATTACCTCTCCGCCCATTGCATTGACAAGCTGTGAATACTCTCGCTCAGGGTCGATGATGATAATATCTGCGTCTGAAGAAAGCACCTGATTGATGATTTCTCCCTTTGCCGCAAATGACTTACCGCCACCAGATACACCGAGAATAAA
>OOCQ01000638.1_pt1 | contig 27629 bp, 24 predicted proteins | sample 1671121 | NCBI WGS metagenome assembly OOCQ01 (sample SAMN06348124, study PRJEB24527) | human gut metagenome | biome: human gut; feature: ankylosing spondylitis patient; material: feces | host: Homo sapiens | place: China | collected 2015-10 | reverse complement strand
TTTGTCGCTTTGCAAGCAAAATCCCACTAAACCCTATAGGTTGCGGATTTGAGGTAAAGAAGGTTACACAAAAGAACAAATAGCGAAACTTATGTTTATAAATGGTCGTCATCGTAAGACTTCTGACTATTCTCTATATTGGCGAGCCGGAAACTCCATTGTCGTGCAGGTCTTGTCCGCAGTCTTTACTGCAATAATCAAGCAGTATCCAGATTCATTCGGAGAATTTGCCTGTATGTCTCCTAAAGAGTGAAAAACTGCCACGAAAAAAGAGTATCAACGTCGATATTATGCCAGTCATAAGGAAGAACTACAACGCAAGAGCTGTGAGTACCACAGACAGCTAAGAGTGAATAAGAATAAGTGATTGTGGAAAATGTTTGCAAAGTTTTCTACATAAAAAAAGTTAATTTAATCAGTGGTATGTTACGCATATCGCTGATTTTTTGTATTTTTGCACCATTAAAGAAAGAAAACGATATGGCAGAAATAGCAAACCGTATATACGAGACAAGTGAAGGGCAGATTCTCTTCATCTCAGACTTCTCGGACATCAATGATAATGAGAAGGTGGTAAGTCGTGCACTTTCTGTAGAAGAAAAAAAGGGAAATATAGTTCGATTAGCTAATGGGGTTTATCTTCGCCCTAAGAATACCCGATTTGGGATAGTCTATCCATCAATAGATGAAATGGTGATGGCTATAGCCCAGCGAGATAAGGTACAAATACAACCTTCAGGAGTTACAGCGCTCAACAAACTTGGACTCTCAACACAGGTGCCTACAAAATATACTTATCTGACATCGGGAAGTGGAAGAGTCTTGACTCTTGGAAATCGGACTATAGAGTTGAAGAGAAGTGTTCCTAAGAACTTTGCTTTTCAGACAGTGTTGGCAGCGCTTCTTGTACAAGCTCTTAGAACATTAGGACAAAAGAATGTAGGTAATCAAGAACTCTCTACCATTAGAAAATTGGTCAATGAAGAGGAACATAAAGACTTGTTTGTACAAGATCTTACTCTCATGCCAGTATGGATGAGAAAGCTGATAACTGATATTATAGATAAAAACGAGCATTATGACACTTTGGTTAAATCACACAATAGATGAACGAATAGCAATGTTGCAACGTGCGGAAGAGAAGTTTCGTATTAATCAGGTTGCAATTGAAAAGGACTGGTGGGTAACTGTGGTGCTCAACGCTCTTTTCAAATGTTCATGTGCAGATCAACTCATCTTTAAGGGAGGTACAAGTCTCAGTAAAGGATGGAATTTGATAGAAAGATTCAGTGAGGATATAGACTTATCTGTAAGCCATGAATTCTTCGGTATAGAGAAGACGACAAAGAATCAGCGTGAAAAACTTCGCAAGAAGGCACGTAGGTATTTTCTTGATACAGTTTCAGCAGAGTTGGATGAAAATCTAAAGAAACTTGGTGTGGAAGGATACCATATAGAAAATGTAGTAGAGGAAATTGATGAGGATGGTAAGGCAAGTCCCGTTGCAAGTGATAAGGATCCATCTGTCATTCTCGTTCATTATGAGTCTATGCTTGGTCATACGATAGAGTATATTCCGCCAAGAGTTAAGATAGAGATTAGTTGCTTGTCTATGAATGAACCTACGGAAGACCGTTTGATTTCATCATATATTGAGCAGACTTTCCCTGGAGAAGATGCGGCGGCTACAGCTACGGTCAGAACAGTTGTGCCTACTCGAACATTCCTAGAGAAGGCATTCCTGCTATGCGAGGAATTTCAGAAACAGACTCCTCGTCATGTCCGAATGTCTAGACATCTTTATGATCTCGAACGCTTGATGGATACAGAATTTGGCAAACAAGCCCTGCAGGATATTGATTTGTATGAGCGTATAGTTAAGCATCGTTCCATATACTATGCTGTTGGGTATGTAGATTATTCTAAGTTGATGCCTAGTGAGATTGATTTCGTTCCTAGGCAAGAGTTGATGAAGGATTGGGAGGGTGATTATGCAGAGATGTGTAACCACTTTATCTATGGTCAGACTTTATCTTTCGAAAAACTTTTAGAGCGAATCAAGGAGTTGCAAGATAGGTTTAGAAAAGCCTTTTAGCGACTTTTACTCCTTAATAAAATGTTCAATATAAAAGTTGGAAGACAATAAGTGCTTGGTATTCAGCCCTAATATTCCTCTGGAATGACGACGAATATTAAAAAGTCGATGATAGGGCTGTTCTCTTACCAGGGGGCAGCCTTTTTCATCTTTCTGATGTCTCTCTTCCGACTATACCTTATTAATATATAATAATCCCGGCGATTTATAATATTTCGCCCTCTTTTACGTTATTACATTGTGTTAAGACGAATCATCATATTAGTTTTTTTGCTGACAGGAGTGCTCGCTTCGAGGGCACAGTATGATCCTTCCTTCAGTCATTACTTTGACATGGAACCATCCTACAATCCTGCGGCAGTGGGTAAGCAGGCAAAACTCAACGTGACGGCTGCTTACGCATTGGATATGGCCGGATTCGAACATAATCCTAGAACCATGTATCTGGCAGCCGACCTGCCTTTCTATGCGCTGAAGAATTATCACGGCGTGGGTGCTGCGATGATGAACGACCAGATAGGACTCTTCACCCATCAGCGACTCAACCTGCAGTATGCCTATAAGACCAAACTCTTCGGGGGAACGATGAGCGTGGGTCTGCAAGCCGGATTCCTGAGCGAGAGTTTCGATGGTAGCAAGGTGGATGCCGGAGATTCGGGCGACCCTGCTCTTGCTACATCGGAAGTGAAGGGTAGCGGATTTGATGCGGGAGCCGGACTTTACTATCTGCACGGCAACTGGTATGTGGGACTTTCTGCACAGCATCTTACTTCACCAACCATCGAGTTGGGAGAAACCAATGAGCTTAAGATTGACGCAACGTATTATTTAACTGGCGGATACAATATTAAGCTCAGAAATCCGTTTTTAACTATAAAGTCGTCTGCCCTCGTGAAGTATGACGGAACGGCATGGCGAGGCGACGTGACAGGCAGATTGGTTTACCAATATGATAAGAAACTGCTCTATGGCGGTGTGACCTACAGCCCTGACAACTCGGTTACCTTCCTCATGGGTGGAACCTTCCACGGCGTGATATTGGGATACAGTTACGAATGGTACACCTCGAAGCTGAGCTTTGGCAACGGAAGCCATGAGCTTTACATCGGATACCAGATGGATCTGAACCTGGTGAAGAAAGGTAGAAACAAACATCAAAGTGTAAGAATACTCTAGTAGAATATCAAGAATATGAATCGTAATATGAAGAAAAGTATATTGCTCCTTAGCTCGTTGATGGCACTCTTGACCCTTAGTGGTTGTTTCGGTGCCAAGACTAGCTCGATGGCTGGCAGAGGCGGTGAGGTGGTTGGAGTTGGCGGAAGAAGTTTCGCTGAGCCAGCCCCATACGGCATGGTGAAGGTGAACCGGGGATTCCTAAAGATGGGTCTGGAGACCCAGGATTCGCTGTGGGGACAGAAGACGCCTCGCAAGGATGTGTCTGTGGATGGATTCTGGATGGATGATACGGAAATCACCAATTCTGAATACAAGCAGTTTATCGCCTATGTTCGCGATTCCATCATCCGTACCCGTCTGGCAGACCCTGCCTATGGCGGTGACGAGACTTACATGATTACCGAGGACAAGAATGGTGACCCTGTGACTCCGCAGATTAACTGGAAGAAACAGTTGCCAAGAAAGCCAAACGAGGATGAGAAGAGAGCGATGGAAAGTATCTATACTTCTAATCCGGTGACAGGCGAAAAACTGATAGACTGGCGCCAGCTGAACTATAAGTACGAAATTTACGATTATACCGCAGCGGCACTTCGCAGAAACCGACTGAACCCGCAGGAGCGTAACCTGAACACAGATGAGCAGGTGAATGCCAACGAGGTGGTGATGATTTCTAAGGATACCGCCTACATGGATGATGAGGGAAGAATCATCAGCGAGACCATCAACCGCCCATTGAGCGGACCATGGGACTTCCTCAATACCTACATCGTGAATGTGTATCCAGACACCACCTGCTGGGTGAACGACTTCCGTAATTCAGACAATGAGACCTATCTGAGAAGTTATTTCAGCAACCCAGCCTACAATGATTATCCGGTGGTAGGCGTTACCTGGGAGCAAGCCAATGCCTTCTGTGCCTGGCGTACCGACTATCTGCTGAAAGGATTGGGGCCTGAGGCACGCTTCGTACAGCGCTATCGCCTGCCTACCGAGGCAGAGTGGGAGTATGCGGCACGAGGCAAGAACCAGAACGAGTTCCCTTGGGAGAACCAGGACGTGAAGAACGGAGACGGATGCTTCTATGCCAACTTTAAGCCAGACCGCGGTAACTATACCAAGGATGGCAATCTGATAACCAGCAAGGTGGGCATCTACTCGCCTAACTCAAACGGACTTTATGATATGGCGGGTAACGTGGCAGAATGGACCAGTACCATCTATACCGAGGCAGGTGTGGATGCCATGAACGACCTGAACCCTGAGTTGAAATACAATGCAGCGAAGGAAGACCCTTACCGCCTGAAGAAAAAGAGCGTAAGAGGTGGGTCCTGGAAAGATCCGGAGTCGTTTATCCGTTCGGCATGGCGTTCTTGGGAATATCAGAACCAGCCACGTTCGTATATCGGATTCCGCTGCGTGCGCAGTCTTGCCACCACATCGAGTGCAAAACAAAAACCATCAAAGTACAAGAATAGGAGATAATAAAAATGGGCGAATATAGTAAGTTTAATATCGTATATCATCTGCAGAAGTGGATGGATAGTGTGCCTGGACAGACATTTCTGAACTATGCTTATAGTTGGGGTGCATCTGTCGTTATCTTGGGTACCCTCTTTAAGTTGACCCACTTGCCGGGAGCCAATATCATGTTGTTTGCCGGTATGGGTACAGAGGTGTTCGTGTTCTTCCTTTCAGCCTTCGACCGTCCTTTTGACAAGACAGCCGATGGTAGAGATATTCCTACTCATGTTACTGAGGACTACTTGGAGACAGGAGAGGTTACTTATGGGGAGAATGAAGGAACTCCTGTTTCTGGGGGTCAGACCATCATCATTGGCGGCGGAAGCTTTGGCGGTGGTGCTGGTGTATCTGCAGCATCTTCTTCTGTTGCTGGAAGCGAGAAGGGCGAAGGCGCTGAGCAGATTGACGAGAGCGTTGCTGCGGCCGTAGCTCCAGGAGCAGGATTCTCGGAGAATGGTGCAGCCGTAGCCGGTGCCACTATGACTGGCGGTTCTGTGGACGGTGGCTCTATTGCAGGCGGTAATACCGCTTGGGTAGCTGGTCAACAGGGTGTTACCCCAGAGATGGCTGATGCCCAGAACAATTATGTTGAGGAATTGAAGAAGCTTGTTGAAACCCTTGAAAAGGTGAATGAGCAGAGTACCCGTTTGACCCGTGACAGCGAGGAGATGGAGAACCTGAACCGTACGCTCACAGGTATCAGCAAGGTTTACGAAATGCAGTTGAAGGGTGCCAGCCAGCAGATTGGAACCATTGACCAGATCAACGAGCAGAGCCGCAAGATGGCTCAGCAGATTGAGCAGTTGAACAAGATTTACGCACGTATGATAGAGGCGATGACCGTGAACATGCGTGCTGCAGCTCCTCAGGTAAAGAGTGAAGAGTAAAGAAAAGTATTGAATTTAGCAAATTAATATAAATGGCTATAAAGAAAAGACCCGTTTCACCACGCCAGAAGATGATTAACCTGATGTATGTCGTCTTGATGGCAATGCTTGCGTTGAACGTCTCTACGGAGGTGCTCGACGGATTCTCTATTGTGGAAGACAGTCTGAATCGAACCACAGCCAACTCTTCCGCAGAGAACAATGCAATCTATAGCGACTTTGCCGACCAGATGAAGCAAAACCCTACCAAGGTAAGGGAATGGTTTGAAAAGGCTAAGCAGGTAAAGGACATGAGCGATGCGCTCTATAACTTTGCCCAGGAACTGAAGGTTGCTATTGTGCAGGAGGCTGACGGCAAGAATGGCGACGTGAGCAATATCAAGAACAAGGAAAACCTGGAGGCTGCCGGCATCGTGATGCTTGCACCGGGTTCGGGCAAGGGAAAGAAACTCTATACGGAGCTGAATCGCTATCGCGACCGCATCCTGCAGCTGGTGACTGATGAGCATCAGAAGAAAATCATAGCCAGCAACTTCTCTACCCAGGTGCCTAAGGGTGAGAAATATCTGGGTAAGAACTGGCAGGAATACATGTTTGAGAATATGCCAGTGGCTGCAGCCGTGACCATGCTCTCGAAGATTCAGAGCGATGTGCGCTATGCCGAGGGAGAAGTGCTGCACAACCTGGTTGCGAATATCGACATGAAGGATATCCGTGTGAACAAACTCGATGCCTTCGTGATTCCAGAGAAGACAACGCTTTATCCGGGCGAAAGATTCAATGCCAACATCGTGATGGCTGCAGTGGATACCACCCAGCAGCCGGAAATCTATGTGAACGGCATGAGAGTGAACAGCGCCCGTGGACAGTATAGTTTTACGGCAGGTGGAGTGGGAGAGCACCAGTTCTCCGGCTACATTCTGATGAACAATGCCAAGGGCGACGTGTTGAGGCGCAACTTCATACAGAAATACAGCGTTATTCCGGCACCTAATTCGGCAACGGTGGCGGCAGACCTGATGAACGTGCTCTATGCAGGTTTTCAGAACCCTATCAGTATCAGTGTGCCGGGCGTACCGGCCAATGCCATCTCTGCATCGATGACAGGCGGTTCGTTCGTATCGAAGGGCAACGGTCATTTCGTGGCAACCCCAGCAGCTGTGGGCAAGGATGTGACAATCCATGTAACGGCGCGCGACAAGGGACAAACCCGCACGATGCCTCCATTCGTATTCCATGTAAGAAAGTTGCCTGATCCAACGGCTTATCTGGCTTTGGGAACCACCCGTTTCCGTGGCGGCGGTCTGGCAAAGGCATCTCTGATGGGTGCCACAGGCATTCATGCAGCCATCGACGACGGATTGCTGGATATACCTTTCAGGGTGTTGGGCTTCGAGACCGTCTTCTTCGACAACATGGGTAATGCAATTCCATTGGCATCGGCAGGTGCCAACTTCTCGGAGCGACAGAGAGAAGAGTTCAGAAAGCTTTCTCGCAGCCGCCGTTTCTATATCTCGCATATCAAGGCTGTGGGACCGGATGGCATCACCAGAAATCTGCCTACGGCGATGGAAGTAATCGTGAAATAAGTGAAGAGTGAAGAACGAAGAGTGAAGAATTCAAATGCTTTGCTAATCATAAAGTTCAAAGTTCAATGTTCAAAGTTCAAAGTGTAAAATAATGAAAAAGATATTGTTCATATTCATGCTCTTGGGAATGGTGCAGGGCATCGTGGCGCAACCTCAGGCACGCCGTCAGCAGGCGGCAAGGCAGGCGGCTGCGAACAAATCGAATGCCGGCAACATCACCACCCGTGCACAAATTTCTTTCCCTACTGCTGCCCCTATGGAGGAGGATGTGGTGTGGAGAAGAGACATCTATCGTGAGCTGAGCCTTACCGATAATGCCAATGCCGGACTGTATTATCCTGTGGAGCCTATGGGCAACCAGATGAATCTCTTTACCAACATCTTCAAGTTGATGATGACAGGTAAGGTGGCGGTGTACCAATACCGTCTGGATGGTAACGAGAGTTTTGCAGCAGCAGATAGAGTGGACCCTAAGTCTTTCCTGGACAACTATCATATCTATTATGAGAAGAAGGCAAACGGAAGAATCTCGCTCGACAACAGCGATATTCCATCGAGAGAGGTGAAGGCTTACTATATCAAGGAGTCAACCTATTTTGACCAGCGCACTTCCACCTTCCATACCAAGGTGCTGGCGCTCTGTCCTATCATGACCCGCGACGATGACTTCGGCGATGGGGGTACCAAGTATCCGCTTTTCTGGGTAAAGTATGACGACTTGGCTCCTTATCTGGCCAAGCAGCAGATTATGACCAGCAACCTGAACAATGCGGCGGTGATGAGTGTGGATGATTACTTTGTGAGAAATCAGTATAAAGGAAAAATCTACAAGACCAACAATATGCTGGGACAGACTTTGGCGCAGTATTGCCACTCTGATTCTGCCCTGGTAAAGGAGCAGAAGCGAATTGAGGGCGAACTGGCTACCTTTGAGAAGAATCTCTGGAGTGGAAACATAGAAAAAAAAGATTCGCTTGACAGCATAGCCAAGGCAGACAAGAACGTGAAGGGCAAGGTGAAGAAGGCAAAGAAGAGTAATCGCAGAAGCAGTTCTTCATCTAGCAGACAGACCAAAGTGAAGGAGCAGCGCAACAGCAGTTCTTCTTCGGTTTCCAGTGGCTCTGCCAGAGTAACCGTGCGCCGTCAGCGTCATTAGGAAATGAATCACAACGTGTGTAATATTAGAAAATAGATTTGTTAGAAAATAGATTTTTAATTTAAAAAGGTAGAAAAGATGAAGAAGATTTTATCTCTTGTATTTTTGGTAGCGGCAATGATGTTTGCTACTAGCGCTAACGCCCAGGTAAAGTTCGGTTTGAAGGGTGGTTTGAACGTGACAAGCATGTCGTTTAGCGAGGATGTATTCGATGCTTCCAACAAGACTGGTTTCTTTGTAGGTCCTATGGTAAAGGTTACCGTGCCTATCGTTGGCTTGAGTTTCGATGCTGCAGCCTTGTACGACCAGAAAGAGGCTGACGTTAAGTATACTGGTACTGATGGCGAATTAGGCAAGACCACAGTAAGACAGAAGTCAATCAACATTCCTGTGAACGTGCGTTATGGCTTCGGTTTGAGCAGTTTGGCTAATGCCTTCCTGTTTGCGGGTCCACAGTGGGGTATCAATGTGGGTGACAAGAATTTCAAGTGGAATGAGACAAGCAGCTATTCATTGAAGAAGTCAAACTTCAGCGTAAACGTAGGTGCTGGTGTTACCCTGTTGAGCCATCTTCAGATTTCAGCCAACTACAACATCGCTTGTGGCAAGTCGGCTGATGCCAGTCTTGTCAAGGCTGCCGAGGCACTTACCAATGCCGGCAAGGACAAGAGCCGCAACAACTCTTGGCAGATTGCCTTGGGTTACTGGTTCTAAAGAGAAGTTCGGTAGAACTCTTCACAAGTTTATACATTAAAATATTTAAAAGCAGGTATCCCTTGTTGGGTATCTGCTTTTTTTTTGCTATCTTTGCACAACTTTATATCGTAAAAAGAAAAGGAGAACGTTATAACATGAGATACGTAGATGTGATATTGCCCCTTCCGCTCGACGGAACCTTTACTTATTCTATCCCCGAAGGGATGGAAGAGAAGGTTGTGCCTAATATGCGCGTCCTCGTTCCATTGGGCAAGAGTAAGAAGTATATTGCCATGGTTACCGATGTGCATTCTGAAAAGCCGGATTTCAGCTGCAAGCCCATCGATGCGGTGCTCGACAAATATCCTTCGCTGCTGCCCCAGCAGATGCGCCTCTGGAAATGGATCAGCGATTACTACATGTCGCCCCTGGGTGATGTGTTTGGTGCCGCCATGCCATCGGGTATGAAATCTACGGAGAAATTCAAGCCCAAGATGGAACTTTACGTGGAGCTGGCCAGCAGTTACCGCAACGAGCAGGCCCTGCATGTGGCACTCAGTATGGTGCAGCGGGCGTTGAAGCAATCGAAAACGCTGACCACTTTCCTCGCCCTTTCCCACTGGGACAGTCTGGAGGGTGATACGCCCAGGGAAGGTATCAAGAAGGTGACCAAGGAAGAACTGATGAATGAGGCACGATGCACGGCTGCAGCTGTCAAGGCGCTCATCGACCGAGGCATCCTCTTTACCTATGAACTGGAGGTGGGCAGACTGAACACGTCGGGAGAATCGCATTTCGAATTCATCAAACCGCTTTCTGAAGCCCAGCAGGATGCCTACAACCAGATACTCCTGCAGATGACGCACAAGAACGTGGTGCTTCTGCATGGTGTGACATCTAGCGGAAAGACGGAGGTTTACATCCATCTCATCAAAAAGGCGATAGAAGAACATAAGCAGGTGCTTTATCTGCTGCCGGAAATCGCCCTCACCGTTCAGATTATGGAGCGACTGCACAAGGTGTTTGGCGACCGGCTCGGCATCTTCCACTCGAAATACAGTGATGCGGAACGTGTGGAAATCTGGCAGAAGCAGCTCTCGGATCAGCCTTATGATGTAATCCTGGGAGCGAGAAGTGCCGTTTTCCTGCCTTTCCAAAAACTGGGACTTGTCATTATTGATGAGGAGCATGAGAATTCCTTTAAGCAGCAAGACCCGGCACCACGGTATCATGCCCGCAGTGCTGCCATCGTGCTAGCCAGTATGTATCCGGAAGCGAAAGTGCTGCTGGGAACGGCTACGCCTTCTATGGAGAGTTATTACAATGCGCAGCAGGGCAAGTATGGCCTGGTGGAACTGAAGACGAGATTCAAGGGTATCCAGTTGCCGGAGATTCAGGTGGTGGATGTGAAGGACCTTCGCCATAGAAAGATGATGACGGGGGCTTATTCGCCACAACTCTTGGCGGCGGTGAGGGAGGCTTTGAAGAATGGCGAACAGGCTATCCTCTTCCAAAACCGAAGGGGATTTGCACCGATGATAGAGTGCAAGGTGTGCGGATGGGTGCCGAAATGCAAGAACTGCGATGTTTCACTGACCCTGCATAAGAGCATCAACCTGCTGACCTGCCATTACTGCGGATTCACCTATCCCGTACCTACGGAGTGCCCTAACTGCGGTAGTACGGAACTGATGGGACGTGGCATAGGAACGGAGCGCATCGAAGACCAGATAGCCGAGATATTCCCTGAGGCACGTATCGCCCGCATGGACCTGGATACCACCCGTACGCGTAATGCCTACGAACGATTGATCAGTGACTTCTCATCGGGAAAGACCAATCTTCTGATAGGTACGCAGATGATTTCAAAAGGTCTGGATTTTGATAAAGTAAGCGTGGTGGGCATTCTGAATGCCGACTCGATGCTGAACTATCCTGACTTCAGAGCCTACGAGCATGCCTTCATGATGATGGCGCAGGTGAGCGGAAGAGCCGGAAGAAAGGGCAAGCGGGGACTCGTGATTCTGCAGACCAAGAACCCGACGCTTCCTATCATCAGTCAGGTGGTGCACAATGATTACGAAGCCCTCTTCAAGGGTATCCTGGAAGAGAGAAGAATGTTTCATTATCCGCCGTTCTTCCATCTTATCAACGTGTTCCTGAAACATAAGAACGAGAAGGTTTGCCAGCAGGCAAGTCTGGAACTCGGCAAGACGCTGAGAGGATGGTTTGGTGAAAGAGTGCTCGGACCGGATAAGCCAGCCGTGGCTAGGGTGAAGAACATGAATATTCGGAAGATAGTGCTTAAACTGGAGAACGGCATTGATCAGAAGAAGGTGAGGGAATACCTGAAGTATGCCCAGACGATGATGCTGAAGGATCCAAGGTATGGGGCTTTGCAAATATACTATGATGTGGATCCGCAATAATCAGCTAGATGATTGCGGATACAAAATAAAAAAATGGCTATCCCAATCGAAAGAGAGGGATAGCCTTTTTGCATGTTTGTAGTTATGAATTGATCTATTATGTTTAGGAAACATAAGTCTAATTCTACTTTTGCTTTTTATCAACTTCGTCTTTAGAAGTTGATATCGAGACCTACCGCAAACACATTGTTGTTACGGGTGTAGTCAGAGGTGTAGTCTTTTCCTGTTTGCTTTACAGTCTCTGAGGTCTTCTTGTGCTGATAGAATGTGTGGAAGTAAGCCACGTTCAAATCCATCTTCTTGTTGATGTGGTAAACACCACCGACGGCAGCAGAGTTGGAACTGACAACGAATGACTTGTCATCCATATACTCATCGCTCAAGCCATAGTTGGTGTTCTGCCAACCTGTACTCAAGGTAATCTTCTTGTTGACATCCACCTCAACACCTGCGTTGTACTCCAAGGTACCACGGTCCAATTTCTCCTGACGGTTGTTATATGAAGTAGCGTGCTTGTCGTCGAACCAGTGGAAACCTACGTTTACTCTTACTGTGTTTACTGGGCTATAGCCTACACCGAGTGCCAGGTAAGCAGGAATATCGCCAGCAATCTTCTTGCCGTCTGCGTATTCGCCGATAGCCTCGTCGAGCTTGGTGTCGAACTGGGTCTTCAACATTTGCATAGCTCCTGGCTTTACTATGTTTCCATTTGCGTCTTTTTCACCTGATATTGCTGGGTTTGCCAAGATAGCATCAGCAGCCTGCTCAGGCACACCGCCTGCGATGTAAGCATTGCGGAGGTTACCAGGAAGGTTACCGATACTTGGTACCTGGTTTACTGACTTATTCTTCAAGCGAATGCGAGTCTTGAATTCATATTTGGCTGCGAAGTTCCACTTGCCAGTCTTGAAATCCACACCAATGATAGGAGTGAAGCCTACACCGCTCTGGTCACAGCTCAACTCGATGTTGGCAGCTGTTTCCTTTGTAGGGTCGAGCACCTTATAGAGAGGCATGTTGCCAACCTTGATATCTTCTACATATCCATAGTAGTTGGTTGAAGCATAGACGCCACGTACACCTGCGAATGCGCTGAAGTTGTCGCTGAACTTATAGGCTGCACCTAAAGAGAGACCATAGTAGTACTGGCGACCGTGCATATAACTATTGTAGCTATACTGACCCTTTGTTCCGAAAGCATTCTTGTCAGTGAATACGGCAGGAACTCCATACTGTGAAGCCACCTTATCTACAGCACCTGCCAACTGGCATGCAGCGATAGCAGTTTCGGCAACAATCTTCTCGAAAGAGCCCAATCCATCATCGAAGGTACACTTTCCGCCGCCACCTGTAAGGGCGAAGCCAGCCTGAAGAGACCATCTGCCTTTATTGTAGGCATACTGGAAAGAAGGGATGACAGGCGCAAACGCCTTACCCTTGAACTCGCGTGGAGTAATAGGATTGTTCACATTGTTAGTGAACAAAGGATAATCATTTTCAATGCTACGTGTCTGGTAAGCCAACTGCCAGTTGATGGCGAGATGCTTTCCTTCACCCATGAATACAACGCCGGCAGGATTGTAGTAAACGCCGTCGATACCGATAGAAGCCTCACGGCTCATCATTCTGTTGAATGCAACATGCTGGTTGGTGTTAGTGAGCAAACCACCTGCAAAAGAAGGTGCTGCACAAGCCATCGCAATGGCTAAACTAACTAATTTTACTTTCTTCATTTTAATAATATTAAATAAAAACGTCCGCAAAGGTAACTATAATGTTCTATTTTGTCGTCAAAGATAAGCGTTATTTAAAATATATTAACGAGAAAACTCCTTTTTCCTGCACAATCTTGTAAAACTGTGCAAGAAAAAGGAGTTCTTTTGATGTTAGATAGGACACGGTTGAAGCGTTTAGCTTTCCGCCTTCTCTATCTTTTTTTCCTCGTTCTTAGCTTCATTCTCATCTATCTCTTCTTTCTCTTTACTCTTGGCATTCTTCTCTGCGTTTGCATTCATGTGAGGGTAAGAGATACGGGTATGATAGATGGCCTTGAGGCGTTCTGTCAGTACGAGCTTGGCGAGTGCAATGTCGCGGAAGGTGATAGGGCATTCCTTGAAGAAACCTTCTGCCACCTGCCCATCAATGAGTTTGTTTACCAGGTTGCTGATGCTCTCTTCTGTGTATTCATTGAGTGAGCGGGAAGCAGCCTCTACGGTATCTGCCATCATCAGGATGGCCTGTTCACGGGTGAATGGGTTCTGTCCTGGATATTGGAAAAGCGACTTATCCACTACTTCCGTAGGGTGCTCATTGCAATAGTTCACATAGAAGTACTTGGTCAAGCCCGTGCCATGATGGGTGGTGATGAAATCCTTGATGATGCCCGGAAGTCCCACCTTTTCTGCCATCTTCAGACCCTCGGTTACGTGGCTGATGATGATCTGTGCACTCTCCAGGTCGCTCAACTGGTCGTGTGGATTCACACCTGCCTGGTTCTCTGTGAAGAAAACAGGGTTGGTCATCTTTCCGATGTCGTGATAGAGTGCGCCCGTACGTACCAGCAGACTGTTGGCGCCGATGCGGTTGGCAATCTCTGCCGCCAGGTTACCCACCGTGATAGAATGCTGGAAGGTGCCCGGTGCAATCTCGCTCAGGTTGCGGAGCAATCCCTTGTTGGTGTTAGACAGCTCGAAGAGGGTGACATTAGAGGTGAATCCGAATGTCTTCTCGATGATATACATGAGCGGATAGGACAGCAACAGGAAGATGCCATTCACGGTGAAATAGGTGTACATGCTGCGGTCGATGTTGAACACCTGGTTATCCTGCATCAGCTGAAGGGCGAGATAGACCACGCCACTGCTCAAAGTTACCAGCAAGGCTGTGATGAATATCTGTGATCGCTTGGAGAGTTCACGCAGGCTATAGATGGCCACCAGGCCGGATGCCAGTTGCACGATGATGAACTCATACTGGTATTTCACCGCTGCTGCACAGATGAGAATCATCGTGACATGACTGATGAAAGCCGTTCTTGAATCCATGAACACACGCACAAAGATAGGTGCCATGGCAAACGGGATGATATAGACGCTGAAGAAATTGTGCTTCATGATGAACGACACGAAGATAGGAAACAGCGTGATCATCGCATAGAGCATGGTGATGCTGCGAGGCTTGTCAAAATAGTCCTTGCGGAAGAGCGTGAGATAGCTGGTGAACATGATGACGAGGAGGAAGACGAAGAGCGCCTGACCGATGATAGTGGTGGTAAGTTCGTCTTCGGTGGAACTGCGTCGCTTCATTTCTTTTTCAAAAGATGTGAGCACCCGATAGTTGGAAGGTGTGATGACTTCACCCCGGTCGATGATTTTCTGACCGCTCATCACCATTCCGCTAGCCAGAGGAATGCTGCTCAGCAAATCGGTCTTCTCCGTTTCTGAGCGTTCCTTGTCGTATATCAGGTTAGGTTCCACATAGTCGTTGAGATTACAGCGTGACAGAATCTGTCGCTGTTCGGCTATTTGCTGGTTGAAGAAGATTCGTTCGTATGCAGCAATGGTTGAGTAGAACGTACCGATGGGCACGCTCTTCACGTTTTTTCCGCTGATGATACGAATCATGCTTGTGGAATCCTTGTAGATGCGATTATATTCAGGGGTACTGATGATGCCCGTTTGGTAAACCTGATGCAGCTGGTGGGCTACGAGGTTGACATACTCCTTGGGCAGCCCAGGTATGCCCTGGCTGAAATCGTGCATGAATCGCTGTACCTGCTCTTCGCCTACAGCCGGGTTTACCGTATAGTAGGGTTGGAATTGCTTGAGCAGTGAATCCTGTTCGTGCTTGATAGACTCGTCGGTCTTGTAGATAGGGAAGTCGAACGTTGCGATGACCGACCCATACATCCACGGTTTGCCAACATCGTAGCGGAACTGCCTTTCCTCATTGCGTGGCAGAAACCAGACAATGATGGAAACGGTGAAGAGGATGAGGATGGTTTTGGTGATGAAGTTACGCCAATAATTTTCCTCCGGATTATTAAATATACTCATATTGTAACGCTTTGTTTAGTCATGAATCACTATATTATTAATCTCCGTAAAATGGGGGTAAAAAAGTGCTCATTTGCTCCTGGTTTGAGCAAAAAGTCCACTTTTCTCTCATTAATTCCCATTCACAGTGCGAAAATACGAAAAAAAACTATTATAATCGCAAAAAAAGATGTAAATTTGCAGAAAAATTTAAAATTAGCTATAAAATAAGACATGACAGATAGAAAAGTAAGAGTGCGTTTTGCTCCAAGTCCAACGGGTGCATTGCATATTGGTGGTGTTCGTACCGCCCTTTATAATTATTTGTTCGCTCGCCAGCATGGTGGTGAGCTCGTGTTCCGTATTGAGGATACTGACTCTCATCGTTTCGTGCCTGGAGCCGAGGAATACATCCTGGAATCTTTCAAGTGGTTAGGTATCCAGTTTGACGAGGGTGTTAGTTTCGGTGGCGAACATGGCCCTTATCGCCAGAGTGAGCGTCGCGACATCTATAAGAAGTATGTGCAGCAGCTCCTGGACAACGGCAAGGCTTACATAGCTTTTGATACTCCAGAGGAGTTGGAGGCAAAGCGTGCCGAGATTCAGAACTTCCAGTATGATGCTCATACCCGTATGCAGATGCGCAACTCTTTGACGCTTTCAAAGGAGGAGGTGGATCAGCTGATTGCCGACGGCAAGCAGTACACCGTTCGCTTCAAGATTGAGCCAGGTCAGGAAATCCACGTCAACGATATGATTCGTGGCGACGTGAAGGTGATGAGCGACATCTTGGACGACAAGGTTCTCTATAAGAGCGCAGACGAATTGCCAACCTATCACTTGGCTAACATCGTGGACGACCATCTGATGGAAATCTCTCACGTTATCCGTGGTGAGGAGTGGTTGCCTAGCGCACCATTGCACGTTCTTCTTTATCAGGCATTCGGTTGGGAAGACACCATGCCTCGTTTTGCACACCTTCCTTTGCTCCTCAAGCCAGAGGGTAAGGGCAAGTTGAGCAAGCGTGATGGCGACCGCCTTGGTTTCCCTGTATTCCCACTGGAGTGGCACGACCCTAAGACGGGTGAGGTTTCTTCAGGCTATCGTGAGAGTGGCTACTTCCCTGAGGCTGTGGTCAACTTCCTGGCGCTTCTCGGCTGGAACCCAGGCACAGAGCAGGAAATCTTCTCTCTTGATGAGTTGGTGAAGGCTTTCGATATTTCCCGTTGCTCTAAGGCAGGAGCCAAGTTCGACTTCAAGAAGGGCATCTGGTTCAACCATGAGTACATTCTCATGAAGAGCGATGATGAGATAGCCAATCTCTTTGCACCTATCGTAGCCAACAATGGCGTGGAGGAGACTTTGGATAGAGTAAAGCAGGTGGTACACATGATGAAGGACCGTGTGAACTTTGTCTATGAGTTGTGGCCATTGTGCTCATTCTTCTTCATTCCTCCTACAGAGTATGATGCCAAGACCGTCAAGAAGCGCTGGAAGGAGTATTCTGCACAGCAGATGACCGAACTCGCTGAGGTGCTCGAGGGCATTGAGGATTTCTCTATCGAGGGTCAGGAGCCTATCGTATTGAAGTGGGTAGAGGACAAGGGCTATAAGCTCGGTGATGTGATGAACGCCTTCCGCCTTACTCTCGTGGGTGAGGGTAAGGGTCCTGGCATGTTCGACATTTCTGCCTTCCTTGGTAAGGAAGAGACATTGCGTCGTCTTCGCAAGGCAATCGAAGTTTTGGGTTAATTCACAGATATAAATATCTCTCTGGGGAATTTGTCTGCAAATGTTGCGGAGTATTCCTCAGAGAGTTCACGTATTTATAGATAGTAACCAATATAAAGAAATATCATGATCTATAATATCGTAATCTATTTTGTCCTTTTGGGCATAGCCATTGCTAGCTTATTTAATGAAAAGGTGCGCAAGATGTGGCGTGGCGAGCGTGAGGCTTTCAGAATCTTAAAGCAGAAGGTGGATCCTAATGCCAAGTATATCTGGTTTCATGCGGCTTCGCTCGGTGAGTTTGAACAGGGACGTCCCTTGATGGAGCAAATCCGCAAGGATTATCCTCAGTATAAGATTTTGCTCACCTTCTATTCTCCTTCGGGTTATGAGGTGCGCAAGAACTACGAGGGGGCTGATATCATCTGCTACATGCCGGTGGATACTCGCCTGAATGCGATTCGTTTCCTTCGCTTGGTACGCCCGGTGATGGCTTTCTTCATCAAGTACGAATTCTGGTCTAACTTCCTTCATATCCTGAAGCATCGCAATATTCCTACTTATAGTGTGAGCAGTATCTTCCGCGAGGATCAGGTGTTTTTCAAGTGGTATGGCAGGAGTTATGCTGGTGTATTGAAGTGCTTCACCCGTTTCTTTGTGCAGAACGAGGAAAGCAAGCGATTGCTGGAAAGCATCGGAATCAAGGATGTGGATGTAGTAGGCGATACCCGTTTCGACCGTGTACTCCAGATTAAGCAGGCGGCTAAGCATCTGCCTATCTGCGAAGCTTTCAGAAGTGGTGTGGCTATTTCTGCAGAAAAAGCATCGGCTTCTTCTGATGTTTCTTCAGAAAATTTAGCTCGTCCGGATTATAAGGTATTCGTGGCAGGAAGTTCCTGGCCTCCAGATGAGGAAATCTTCATCCGTTTCTTTAATGAGCATAAGGATTGGCGCCTGCTGATTGCACCGCATGTGATTGCTGAGGAACATTTGAAACTGATTCTGTCCTTGCTGAAGGATAAGAAGGTGGTACGTTATACTCAGACTACTCCTGAGGAGGCTGCCAAGGCTGATGTGTTGATTATTGATTGCTTCGGATTGTTGAGCAGCATGTATAATTATGGTGATGTGGCTTATATCGGCGGTGGCTTTGGAGTAGGTATTCATAATACTTTGGAGGCTGCCGTATGGAATATGCCGGTTATCTTTGGTCCTAACAATAAGAAATTCCAGGAAGCTCAAGGCTTGCTGAAGTCGGGTGGCGGTTTTGAAATCAATACCTATGAGGATTTCGAGGGCTTGATGAGCAAGCTGATGAACGATGAGGTTTTCCTGAAGCAGGCTGGTGATAAGGCAGGAGCCTTTGTGGCAAGTCTTTCGGGTGCCACCGGTAAGGTTCTGGCCAAGGTTACATTATAAGATATAAAAGGATTACATTACATTATATTATATAGTATAATACAAATAGTGTCCTATATATAAATAAAAGGTCTCATGGTTTTTGAAATCATGAGACCTTTTTTGATGTTTGGCATAGAATTCCATTTGTCTTATTCCATACTTGTCTTATTCTATGCCTGTATTATTTCATACTTGTATTATTCTTTTTGCTTTTCCTATTTGATGATGCGGTAGTAACCCTCCTTGCGAGGCTTCACGGTGTGAGGATGTGCTGAAGCATAACCCAACGCCAGGGCGCCTACACCCATCAGACCTTCAGGAAGATTCCAGTCCTTCATCAGCTTCTTGCCTTCTTCTGATGCGAACATGCCGTCTTCACGGTTAATCCAGCAGGAAGAAAGACCGATGGAGTGAGCTGCCAGCATCATGTTGCCCAAGATGAGGCTGCCATCCTTTACCCCGTTCACATTGCTTTCTGGAGCCAGAACGATGACGATGGTTGGCGCTCCATAGTAAGGATCGCTCTCCACATCCATGATTTCAGCATTCATCTTGCGAAGCTGGGCGCAAACTTCAGGGTTCTGGACGGCGATGATGAAAGGCTCCTGGGTACCATGACCCGTAGCAGCCCATGTACCGGCTTCCAATACTGCCTTCAACTCTTCGTCGGTAATCTGATCTGCCTTGAAACGGCGGATGCTTCTTCTCTCCTTGATGGCTTTTAAAACTTCATTTTCCATATTATCTTGTTTTAAACATTGTATTTAGAAATCTTTTCTTCTTCGTTTCATTATGCAGGGCATCCGCTCAAATCCTCTTCATCCATATACTGGCTGAGCACTCGTGCGATGCGAATCAAGCCCTGCATCAGGGTCTTGCGAGGACAGGCGATATTAAGGCGCAGGTAGCCCTGACCAGCCTTTCTGCCATACATCGTACCGCTGTTGACGAACACCTTACCGTCATTCATCAGCTTCTCGTAAGCCTCGTCGCTAGATAATTCGAATGGCAGGATGTCGAGCCAAACCAGATAAGTGCCCTCAAGACGGGTAACGCGAACCTGTGGCAACTCTGAATTGAAGAATTCCTTTACTGCCTGGTAGTTCTCGTAGAGATACTGGTTCAGTTCGTCGAGCCATTCCTCACCCTCGTTGTACGCAGCCTGGAGAGCGATGACGCCGAAAGGATTGACATCACATACCTCGTTGATGTTGATGGCACGCTTGATGCGGCGGCGCAATGCTGCATCCGGACAGATGATGTTGGCAATCTGAAGTCCGGCAATATTGAACGACTTTGATGGAGAGTTCAATACCACGCAGTTGTCACGGCAAGCTTCGCTGATGCTTGCAAACGGAGTATAGTGATAGCCAGGCATGACGAGTTCGCAGTGGATTTCATCGGCGATGATCTTCACGTTATGCTTGAGACAGATGTCATTCATTCGCTCCAGTTCCTCCTTCTTCCAGACTCTTCCTGCAGGGTTGTGAGGGTTGCAGAGAATAAAGGCGGTGGTCTTCTCGTCAGCACACTTGCGCTCGAAATCCTCGAAATCTATTTCGTAGGTACAGTTACCCACACGCTTCAATTCATTTTCCACTACTTCACAGCCACTGTTGGTAATGCAGGAGAAGAAGCAGTTATACACAGGTGTCTGCACCAAAACCTTTTCGCCTGGCATGCAGATAGCCTTTAGGCAGCAGGAGATGGCAGGAACTACGCCTGATGTATAGAGAATCCAGTCTTTCTCCATGTTCCACTGGTGGCGGCGTGCGAACCAACTGATGATAGCCTCGTAATAAGAATCAGGTACGAGGGTGTAGCCGAAGATGCCGTGAGCTACACGCTTCTGCAGAGCTTCGATGATGCAGGGAGCGGTCTGGAAATCCATGTCTGCTACCCACATAGGAATAACGCCGTCTTCCTTTACCAGATCCCATTTATAGGAATTGGTACCGCGACGTTCGATGATTTCATCAAAATTATATTTCATATTTGTTTTCTATCTATGTTATTTCTTCATTGCTTGTAGTATAAATCTCTTTTTCTCTTCATTGAAATCTGTGTTCATAAGCTTTGAATTTGTATTCAAAGCCTTTGAACTTGTATTCAAAGCTTTTGAACTTAAGTTCAAAGCTTATGAACATAGACTTTCCTTAATACTACGAACATTTATCCTTAATGGCAATGTTTTTTTGTTTGAGGGAATTCAGATTCGCTCAGAATATTTCTGCTATTTCGAATGGTCGATGATCTCACATGCTCCCTTAGGCGCCTTGGCAAACTCAGTGTAGGTTACGCTTCCCACTTCGTCTGCCTCGATTCTTCCGGAAATAGGGTTCTTGATGTTGGTAATGGCTCCCTTGATGTGCGCATTGATATTGGTACAATCTTCAAAGGCACGGTCGCATTCCTTGTCAAAGGTGCAATCTTCCAATGTTACATGGTCCATATAGCAGAGAGGCTGCTCGCCGCTGATGTGGCAACGCACCAGCTTGATGTTCTTGCTGTGCCAGGCAAGATACTCTCCATTCAGTTCTGAATCATAAACCGTTACATTCTCGCACTCCCAGAAACTGTCCTTGGTAGTAATCTTGGCATGGTGAATCTCCACGTTGCTGCAGTATTGGAATACATACTTCGAGTCGCTCTCCAGTCCATCTACATAGATGTTCTTGGAAAACATGAATGGATAGGTGCCGTCGTGGAGTTTAACGTTCTTCAGTTTCAAGCCATCAACTTTCCAGAAAGTCTCATCTGCATCGGTAATGTTCACATTCTCCAGTTCCAGGTTCTTCATCTCGCGGAAGAATTTAGGACCATCGATGGTGCAGTCTTTCATCACCATATTATCACTATACCAGATAGCTGAACGGCTTTCTGGAGCGAAGTAGCAATCTGTGATAAGAGAACCGTCCACATGCCACCAAGGGTATTTGCCATAAAACTTGGAATGGTGACACTCTATGTTCTTGCAGCACTTGATGCCCGACTCGCCATCTGTAATCGTGATGTCCTCCAGGCGTACATCGTGAGCACCAAAGAGAGGGCGCTCGCCTCCGAATGATTTGTTCTTTATCTGTTCCATAATTTTCTATTATCCTTTCTTATTTGTTATTTCTGTTTGCAAAATTACAAAAATAATGCCAAAGTCGTATAACCCGATTTACTGAAAAGTGTAACTTTATGGCGTATTTGCGGATATAGTTGCTGAAGGCAGGAAAAATGGAAATCAAAAAAGGCTGAATCATGAAGCATTTTCACGATTCAGCCCTTATCGAGTTAACTTCTAAAAATCCGAAGTGGAGAATTACAAGTTAGGGTTCATCTCTTTCCACTCAGCTACTGGAGGAACGATGCCAAGCTCTACGATCTCATCGCGCATCTTGCAAAGGTGCTCGTAAGACTTCTGGAGGCTAGCGAGCTCTTCCTCAGTACCTGTAGGCTCTGTGAAGTGAACACCAGTCTTATCGATAGTAGTAGGCATAGCCATCATTACGTTCTTGAAACCGAGCTTGTCGTGGTTTACATAGCAACCTGCTGGCAAAGTGAACTTCTCACCACCCATAGCAGCCTCGATCATCTTAACTGCGTTGTAAGCTGGGCTCTGGAATGAAGAACGGCCACGGAGCTTGATGATGTTAGAACCACCCTGTACTGTGTGGTGCTTGATCTCCTCCCAACGCTCGTCAGAAAGACCCATCTCTGCCAATGGCTTGCCGTCAACCTTAACCTGAGAAGCGAATACAGCCATCTGCTCGCCGTGACCACCGTAAGTGTGAGCGCCAGTAACCTTATCCTGCTGTACACCAAACTCGAGAGCCAAAGCCTGCTGCAAACGAGTAGAGTCGAGAGCTGCGAGTGAAGTCAACTGATTTGGCTTCAAACCAGAGTGGATAAGAGCTGTCAAAGCTGTAACGTCAGCTGGGTTGAAGATAACAACTACGTGCTCAACCTCTGGGCAGTACTTCTTGATGTTGTCACCGAACTCAGCAGCGATCTTGCAGTTACCCTTGAGGAGGTCCTCACGAGTCATACCCTCCTTACGAGGAGCACCACCAGAAGAGATAATATATTTAGCACCAGTGAAAGCCTCCTCAGGATTTACTGTATAAGTAACGTTTACGCCTGGGAATGCGCACTGCTGAATCTCATCGAATACACCATGTACACCTGGCTCGAAGATATCGTAAAGACAGATGTTTGGAGTAAGACCGAGCATCAAAGCGCTCTGTACCATGTTAGAACCAATCATACCGCCTGCGCCGACGATAACGAGCTTGTCATTTGTTAAAAATTCCATAACTACAATATTTTATTTAAGATGTTTATAAATTTCTTATTTACTGGGTTGCAATGTGTTGCAACATTTGTTTTGTTGGATCGTCATCGGATAAAAAGACTGTAAATCTCGCTCTTTTGGCTTTCCGACCGCAAAATTACTAAAAAGTAATGTAAAACGTGCATTTATTTTCGCTTAAATTTGTGATTAATTCTTAAAATTCGTATCTTTGTAATCTCTAATTAGCAAAATGCCATATTTACTTTTCATTCTGGGGGTAATTGGTGGCTATAAACGAAATGTGTAATTATAAATAATGTGTGCTGATGAATATTATTAATCAAAGATTAGCAAGCTTGAGGGAAGTGATGAAGCGTGAGCATCTTGCGGCTTTCATCTTCCCTAGTACCGATGCTCACCAGAGTGAGTATGTGGCAGACCATTGGTTGGGTAGGGCATGGATCTCGGGCTTCAATGGTTCGGCCGGTACTGCCGTGGTAACCATGACGTCTGCTGCGCTGTGGACTGACTCCCGTTATTTCCTTGCAGCAGAAGAACAATTGCAGGGAACTGAATTTCAGTTGATGAAACTGAAAATTCCAGGAACACCTTCAATTGCAGAGTGGCTTGGAAAGGAACTGGCTGATGTTTCTTCTCCTGAAGTAGGTCTGGATGGCTGGGTGAATTCTTATGTCTCAACTTCAAGATTGATTGCGGATTTGCGCAGGGAAGGGGGAATCACGGTGCGTACAAATTTTGATCCTTTAAAGGAAATATGGACAGAGCGTCCTGCTATTCCGGAAAATCCTATAGAAATCCAGCCTATTGAGTATGCAGGGGAGGGCGTGTCTTCTAAAATTGAACGCATCAGAAAAGCCTTGAGAGCTAGTCATGCTGATGGAATGCTGGTTTCGGCCTTAGACGACATTGCCTGGACGTTGAACTTGCGTGGTACGGATGTTCATTGTAACCCGGTGTTTGTAAGCTATCTGTTGATAGCTTCTGATAAGGTTTCTCTCTTTGTGGACGAGGTTAAGGTGAATGCTGAGGTGCGCACTTATCTTGAGACGAACGGTATCTCTATATATAAATATAATAAGGTGGAAGAGGGATTAAAGGAATATTCTGAGTATAATATCCTCTTGGATGGCAATGAAACTAGTTATTATCTCTGGAAAACTGTCAGATGCCAGGAGATAGTAAGCCAAACTTCTCCTATTCCGGCAATGAAGGCTGTGAAGAACGAAGCCGAAATTACTGGCTATCGTCGAGCTATGGTAAGAGATGGCGTAGCCATGGTTAAATTTCTGAAATGGCTGGTTCCGGCAGTTGAGGCAGGAGGTCAGACAGAGATATCTATCGATAAGAAGTTAACCTCTTTGAGAGCTGAGCAGGATTTGTTCCGTGATATTTCGTTTGATACGATTGCTGGATACCAGGCCCACGGAGCCATCGTTCATTACGAGGCTTCACCTGAAACGGATGTGCTGTTGAAACCAGAGGGACTTCTGCTCTTGGATTCGGGTGCTCAATATCAGGATGGAACCACGGATATTACACGCACCATAGCCCTGGGACCGGTGACAGAGGAGATGAAGCACATCTATACCCTGGTTCTCAAGGGACATATTCAGCTGGAATTGGCAAAGTTCCCAGATGGCGCTTCTGGAACCCAATTGGATGCACTGGCAAGAGAGAGCATGTGGAGAGAAGGACTCAACTTCCTGCATGGTACAGGACATGGGGTAGGTTCTTATCTGAATGTTCATGAGGGACCTCATCAGGTTAGAATGGAATATATGCCAGCTCCGCTTCGTGCCGGTATGACCTTGACGGATGAACCGGGACTCTATCTGGCAGGCAAGTTTGGTGTGAGAATAGAGAACACTCTGTTGATCAAAGAGTACATGGAAACAGAATTCGGCAAATTCCTGCAGATGGAATCGCTTACTCTCTGCCCGATAGATACAGCACCGATAGATGTTGAAATGCTTCTGCCGGAAGAATTAGCCTGGCTTAATGCTTATCATGCAGAAGTGTATGCGAAATTGGCACCTTATCTTGATAAAGAAGAGCAAAAATGGCTGGAAAATGCGACAAAAGTCATAAAATGAATGGGTTAAAGCAAAAAAAATGCCTAAATTCTTGGTTATCTGAAAAATAAGATGTAATTTTGCACCCGCAAATTGTGGCATTATGCCCATTTCGCTAGAAATAACATAAGTTTAACATAATAAATTAAAAAGCAAAAAAATGATTATTGTACCAGTTAAGGACGGTGAGAACATCGAGAGAGCTCTCAAGAAGTTTAAGAGAAAGTTTGAAAAGACAGGTGTTGTTAAGGAGCTTCGCGCTCGTCAGCAGTATGACAAGCCATCTGTTTTGAAGCGTCTCAAGATGGAACACGCCATCTACGTACAGCAGTTGCGCGCTAACGAGGAGTAAAAAATCCTCTTTTTGAGGATTAAACGTAAAAAAACCTCAAAAAATTTGGTAGTTTCAAATAATTTTCGTACTTTCGTTGCCGAAAAGAAATAAGTGCAACTACTATGTTGAATATAGACAAGTTTTTGGATTACTTAAGTTGTGAACTGAACAGGTCGCAATGTACAGTGGATAGTTATCGAGATGACTTAATGCACTTCGAGAAGTTTGCCAGAGACTTGTCTGATTCGTTCTCTTGGGAAACCGTCGATTCTGATTTGGTTCGGGATTGGATGGAAAGCATGATGGATAAGGGAAATGCAGCAGCTACAGTCAGTAGAAGATTGAGTGCTCTGAAAACTTTCTATCGGTTTGCTTTGACAAGACATTATGTTGAGTCTGATCCGGTGTATAGCATCAAAAGTCCTAAAAAAGAGAAGCCTCTTCCGCAGTTCGTTAAGGAAAGCGAAATGGATGAACTCTTGGATAGGCAAGCATGGGGCGATGATTATAATAATGTACGTGCGCGTACTATTATAATATTGTTTTATGAAACGGGAATGCGATTATCGGAACTGGTTAATTTGGATGATAAAGATGTGAACTTTGTTACGTCGGAAATCAAGATTACCGGTAAGGGGAACAAACAGCGTATAGTGCCATTCGGCGACGAGCTGAAAAATACTCTTCTTGAGTTTAGACGGCTACGTGATGCAAGTGTGGAAGTGAAAACTCCTGCACTCGTAGTTTCTGATAAGGGAACACGTATGAATCCGTCGAAAGTTCAAAACATCGTGAGGAGTAACCTTTCAAGGGTCTGCTCGTTGAAGAAGAAAAGCCCGCATGTGCTGAGACATTCATTTGCTACGGCAATGCTGAATCACCATGTAGGTCTTGAAAATCTGAAAAAGCTGCTTGGACATGCGAGGCTCTCGACAACCGAGATTTACACGCATACTACGTTCGAGCAATTAAAACGAGTGTATAATGAAGCCCATCCAAGGGCGTAACCTTTTTAAAATTGGAGGTCACTATGGAAATTAAGATTCAGTCGATTCATTTCGACGCTACCGAGAAGTTACAGGCGTTTATCGAGAAGAAAGTCGCCAAGTTAGAAAAAACTTATGAAGATATACAGAAAGTAGAGGTGCAACTGAAGGTCGTTAAGCCAGCTACTGCTCTTAATAAGGAAGTTCACTTGGAAGTTGCGGTCCCAGGAACGACATTGTTCGTTGAGAAGACATGTGATACTTTTGAGGAGGGAATTGACCAGGCAGTGGACTCAATGAAGGTTCAATTGACCAAATTTAAAGAAAAAACAAGAAATAGATAAAAAAATCGCCGAAAAATTTGGTGGATTCAAAAAAATGTTGTATCTTTGCAGCCGTTTTCCGATAGGTAGAAAACTTAGCCGTATTGCGGCTGTAAAGATTGCCTCTTTAGCTCAGTTGGCCAGAGCACGTGATTTGTAATCTCGGGGTCGTTGGTTCGAATCCGACAAGAGGCTCAGAAGAAAGAATAATGGGTGGTTACCAGAGTGGCCAAATGGGGCAGACTGTAAATCTGCTGGCTATGCCTTCGGTGGTTCGAATCCATCACCACCCACATTCTTACAAGCGGAAATAGCTCAGTTGATAGAGCACTAGCCTTCCAAGCTGGGGGTCGCGGGTTTGAGTCCCGTTTTCCGCTCTCTGAATGAGGTAGTTACGAAAGTAGCTACCTTTTTTATTTTGTGGTTTTTCGTGGTTTGGGGCTGTCAACGTCAACCGAGACATCAACCATTTTTTTTAGTATGAAAGCCTCTATTTCAGTTATTTGCTATAAATACAAGACACTATCAAACGGTGAAAGTCCATTAATGTTACGAATTCACAAAGACGGCAAAAGAAAACTGGTAAGCATCGGTTTATCCATTCATCCCCAACTTTGGGACTTTACCAAGAATGAACCTAAACCGAAATGTCCCAATAAAGACCTGATAAATAAAATCATTCTTGACAAGAAAGCCGAATACCAAAAAGAAATACTTGAACTTAATGCGGAGCAAAAAGACTATACGGCATCGTCATTGGTTGAAAATAAAAAAGCGAAGTATGAACCTAAAACCGTTATCGATTTCTATAAGGAACTGATCCAAAACTTCAAAGATGCAGGAAAAACAGGAAATAAATCTATTTATACTAACTCATTAAACTCACTCAA
>OOCQ01000631.1_pt1 | contig 27788 bp, 26 predicted proteins | sample 1671121 | NCBI WGS metagenome assembly OOCQ01 (sample SAMN06348124, study PRJEB24527) | human gut metagenome | biome: human gut; feature: ankylosing spondylitis patient; material: feces | host: Homo sapiens | place: China | collected 2015-10 | reverse complement strand
CTCTTCCGATCTTCTTCTACTTCCTCTGCCATTTCTTTATTCTCAGCACTGACAGAAATATAAATTTTCAGCTTGGGTTCGGTACCGGAAGGACGTACCACCAGAGAGCAGTTGTCTTCCAGCAGAAATTTCAACACATCAGACTTGGGCAATCCATCCAGTCCCTGTACATAATCCAACAGCCTGGCAACCTTCTTGCCACCAAACTCCTTGATGCCACCGCGGAATGCCTGCATGATGCTCTGCATTCTGGCAAAACCGGCGCTGCCATCGAACTCATAGCTGTGCAGGGTGTTCAGGCAGTAACCATATGTCTTATACAGTTCATCCAGCCTGTCCAACAGGCTGATGCCCTGGGTGGCATAGTAACTGAACATCTCACAGATCATATACGCACCATCCACGCCGTCTTTGTCGCGGACGTAAGAGCCGGTCAGATAACCATAGCTTTCTTCGAAGCCGAACACATAACTGTCTGCTTTCCCCAGCTGTTCCAGCTTGCCGATTTGCTCGCCGATGAACTTAAAACCAGTCAACACGTTGACAGTACGCAGTCCGTAATGGGCGGCAATCTGCTCGCCCATATCCATCGTCACAATAGTCTTGATCATGACCGGGTCGGCAGGCATCTTACCGTGCTTGATGCGCTGACTGCAAATGTAATCCAGCAACAGCATACCTGTCTGGTTGCCGGTCAGCAGCTCGTACTCCCCTGCCTTGTTCTTGACAGCGATACCCACACGGTCACAGTCGGGGTCGGTGGCCAGCAGCAGGTCGGCGTTGCACTTCTTGGCATACTCCATGCCCAGTGCCATGGCTTCCTTGATCTCCGGGTTGGGATACGGGCAGGTCGGGAAGTTGCCGTCCGGCTGCTCCTGCTCTTTGACCACGGTGATGTTGGTGTAGCCCGTCTCCTTCAAGGTGTGAGTCACAGGCTTCAGGCCGGTGCCGTTCAACGGGCTGTACACGATGGCCACATCCTTGTTGACGGTCTCGCCAAAGAGAACAGACTGGCTCTTGACCTGCTCCACAAAGGCAGTGTAGACCTCGTCCGGGATGTACCGGATGCTGCCCTCTGCCACGCCTACTTCAAAATCGCTGGTCTTGACGTCGGCAAAGATGTCCAGCTTCTCGATCTCAGCCAGAATTTCCGCAGCGGCCTCGGTGGTAATCTGGCAGCCGTCAGCGCCGTAGACCTTATAGCCGTTGTACTTGCTGGGATTGTGGGAAGCCGTCACCATGACACCCGCAGAGGTGTGCAGATAGCGGGTCGCAAAGGACACGGTAGGAACCGGCATCAGGACAGTCCAGATGTTGACCTTGACGCCATTCGCTGCAAACACACCGGCGGCAACTTTTGCAAACACATCGCTCTTGATGCGGCTGTCGTAACCGATGGCCACAGACGGCGTTTCAAAGTTCTTTTTCAAATAGTCTGCCAGACCCTGAGAAGCCTTTGCCACGGTATAGATGTTCATGCGGTTGGTGCCTGCGCCGATGACGCCGCGCAGACCGCCCGTGCCAAAGGCAAGGTCACGGTAAAAAGCGTCCTCGATTTTGGCGTCATCCAGCGTTTTCAGTTCCGCCACTACATCGGCATCTGCGGTGGCGTTTGCCAGCCAGCGCTCATATTCTTTTTTGATATCCATATTGTTTACCCTCTCACATCCAGAAATTGTGCCTGTCCATGTATCGTCAGTGTCTCGGAATCTGCCGGGACAAAGATGCAGTCTCCCTTATAGAACAAGATGCTGCCATCCTCATAGGAGATCGTGCCGCAGCCGTTGACGCAGAGCAACACCCGGAAGGCGATTTCATCCGCGCGGTAGTGCACCTTCTGCCGCCGCTCGGTGTTGACGATCATCCGGTACACCTCAAAATACTTGCAGCGGGTCAGCAGCTCAGAGGCAACGCCCTGCCGGTATTTCAACACACGGAGCGGTTGCTTCGGCTCTGCGCTGCCTTTCAGATTCGCTACATCCAATGCCTTTTCGATGTGCAGCTCCCGCTTTTTGCCGTCCTTGCCCACACGGTCATAATCGTACAGGCGGTAGGTCAGGTTGGAGTTTTCCTGAATTTCGGCCACCAGTGCACCGGCTCCGATGGCATGGATAGTACCTGCCTCAATAAAAAACAGGTCGTCCTTCTTGACCGGGACCCACTGCAAGTCCTTCATCAGGGTTCCTTTGGCAATGACATCCCGCATCTGCTGTTCGGTGCGCTCCCGTTTCAGGCCATACACGAGCTTTGCATCCCGTCCGGCATCCAGCACATACCACATCTCGGTCTTGCCAAGCTGGCCGTTTTCGTGCTCCTGTGCGTAGGCGTCGGTGGGATGCACCTGCACCGACAGATCCTTCTTGGCATCGATGAATTTGATAAGGATCGGCAGCGCATTCTTTCCCTTATGGCGCTCGCCCAGATACTCCGGGTGAGTTCTCAGCACCGCTGCCAATTCCTGTCCATCAAAGGCCCCGCCTACCACATAGCTGGGGCCATCGGGGTGCGTGGAGCACTCCCATGTCTCTGCCAGCGGAGTCAGGTCGATGTTTTTTTCAAATTCATCATTTAAACGACTGCCGCCCCAAAGATAATCCTTGCCGGACGGCCGGAGCAAAAGAGGCTTATTCTTGTTTTGCATAACTGCCTCCTGCGGTGTCTCAATATTCCAGTTCGAACTTCTGCTTGTCGTGGACGTCGATGGCTTCGCCCAGCTGCACTTCGATGAGCTTCAGCTCGGTCTCGGCGATGATGGTGTGGCGGCAGCCTGCGGACATGGTGATGACGTCGCCCGCCTTCACATTCTGCTCCATGCCGTCCACAATGGTCTTGCCCTCGCCGGCAATGACCGTCCAGACCTCGTCCCGGTGCTGATGGCTGTGGTAGTTCATCTGATGGCCTGCATTCAGGGTCACTTTGATGGTCATGGAAGCCTTATCGATGTCGATGACCTTAAAGCTGCCCCACGATTTTTCGGCAAACATGACACGATGGTCGAGCGTGTTAACATAGGGCTTGATGTAACTGGACTGCTCCTTATCCGAGACCAGAATGCCCTCCGGGCTGGCAGAGACCACCACATCCTTCAGACCCATGCAGAGGATGGGCACATCCAGCTCATTGACCACATGGACGTTCTCGCACTTCTCATTGAACAGTGCCTCGCCGATCGCGTGACTGTCCATTGCCTCGGTCAAAGTGTTCCAAGTACCGAGGTCTTTCCAAGTGCCTGCAAAGCGCATGACCTCGATCTCCGACTCATGCTCCACCACAGCATAGTCGAAGCTGATTTTGTTCAGGGTATCATATTTATTGAACAGATCATCGTAGTCTACAAAATCAATGAGCTCGTGGGCGCGGTTCAGCACATAGCCCAACTTGAAGGCGAACACACCGCCGTTCCAGAGCGCACCCTTTGCAATGTAATCCTTTGCCACTTCCTGCGTCGGCTTTTCCTTGAACATGGATACCTTGCTGACCTGCTCTTTGCCGATGGGGATGATATAGCCGTATTTCTCGCTGGGATAAGTCGGTTCAATGCCCATCAGGACCAGATTCGCGCTGCTGACGGCGGCACGGTCGCCCAGCGCTTTCAGCGCCTCAAAGTAGTCGTTCTCCACGTAGGGGTCTACCGGACAGACGACCACGGATTCTTCCTCGCCGACGCCCTGCACATCCTTCAGGTAGGCTGCTGCCAGTGCGATGGCCGGAAAAGTATCCCGGCGGCAAGGCTCCACGCTGATGCCCACTTCCTCGCCCAGCTGATTGTGGATGGCCGAAACCTGCGATTTAGAAGTAGCAATGGTGACCGTTGCATCGGTATCGACCGCCTTGATCTGACGGTAGACACGCTGCACCATGGATTCCAGCTCGCCGTCTTCCCGGTGGAAGATCTTGATAAACTGTTTGGAACGGATATCGTTGGAAAGCGGCCACAGACGCTGGCCGGAACCGCCGGACAATAACACCAGATTCATAATTTTTCTCCTGTCGTCCATGGTGTATCTGAAAAGTCGAAAATTTAGTCTATTTCTACAAGCACAGCTGGATTTTGCGTTAAACAGCCTTGAAATCCACAAAGGATTCCTGCGGCTATTTGCCTTAAATCCCGCTTGTGCTTGCGAAATATTCGTCATTTTCTTTGTTTTCAGATACACCTTAGCAAAAAGGGCCGTGGCCCTGCACGGACACACGACCCTTTCAAATCGTTTATTTATTTTAGCTTTTGCGTTTAGCGCTCTGCACGCATCGGGTTGTTCAGGAAGTCCTCGTAGGACAAGCGCAGGCCGTCCTCCAGCTCGGTCTTGTAGCTCCAGCCCAGATTGGTGGCCTTGGACACATCCAGCAGCTTGCGGGGAGTGCCGTTGGGCTTGGTGGTATCCCACTTGATCTCACCGGTGTAGCCCACGACCTTGGCAACCAGCTCGGTCAGCTCCTTGATGGTCAGCTCCTTGCCGGTACCGGCGTTGACGGTCTCATTGCCGGAGTAGTTGTTCATCAGGAAGACGCACAGGTTTGCCAGATCGTCCACATACAGGAACTCACGCAGCGGAGAACCATCACCCCAGCAGGTAACGCTGGGCAGATTCTGCTCCTTGGCCTCATGGAAGCGGCGGATCAGTGCCGGGACCACATGGCTGTGGGTCGGGTGATAGTTGTCGTTGGGGCCATAGAGGTTGGTGGGCATGACGCTGATGTAGTCGGTGCCGTACTGGCGGTTCAGGAACTCGCAGTACTTCAGACCGGAGATCTTTGCCAGTGCATAGGCCTCGTTGGTCTTTTCCAGCTCACTGGTCAGCAGGCAGCTTTCCTTCATGGGCTGAGGAGCCATGCGGGGGTAGATGCAGGAGGAGCCGAGGAACTCCAGCTTCTTGCAGCCGTTCTTCCAAGCCGAGTGGATGGCGTTCATCTCCAGCGTCATGTTGTCATACATGAAGTCGGCCAAGGCCTCCTGATTGGCCACGATGCCGCCGACCTTGGCAGCAGCAAGGAACACATACTCCGGCTTCTCCTGTGCGAAGAACTCTTCCACAGCATCCTGACGGGTCAGGTCCAGCTCCTTGTGGGTGCGGGTGATGATATTGGTGTAGCCCTGACGCTGCAGCTCACGGACGATTGCAGAGCCCACCATGCCGCGATGACCTGCAACATAAATCTTAGCATTCTTTTCCATCATAATAAGACGCTCCTTTATTCAGTCAGCGTCAGCAGCTTTGAAACGATTCCGGCCGCTGCGTTGTGATATTCCGGCACTGCCGGATAGGTGATCTGTTTCATTTGTTCGAGCAAGTCTGACATTTCCGTCAGCTGCTCGTAGGTGACTTTTATCGCCAGCTTTTTCTGTTCCAGTAAACGGATGGTCGTGCGATCTTCCAACACGCTGTCACGCGCAAACAGAGCCATTGGCTTTTGCGCCAGCAGGCATTCGGCCACCGTGCCCCAGCCCGCCTTGGTGATCACGTAGTCTGCGGCTGCCACATAGTCCTGCGTGTGCAGCGTAGAATAGGGAATCACCGTCACATTGCTTCCCGTCAGCGGAACGCCCTCTGTGACGTAGAAATGAGCCTCCACGCCTTCTACCGAGACAGGCTGTGTGAACTGTGCCGACATTCCCAAGGCCACAAACACGATCGGGCAGGTATGGTGCGCACGAATCACCTGAATTTCGTCCGGGTGGAAGGGGCGCGCCACCAGTGAAGCTTCGCTCAACTCTGCCTGAGACAGAAATTCCAGCATTTCCGGGTTGTGCAGCGCATAAAGCATCCCGTACCGTATCTTCCGGTACTCTGCGGCATACGCTTTCCTGATGTGTTCCGGCAAAAACTCCCGGTACAGCTCCGTCCATGTGAAATTTCCCACATAGAGCATCGGCACACCGGCCTGCTCACAGGCTGAAATCGACCAAAGCGGCATATCGCAAAGGGCAGCGGCAATCTCCTGTTGATGCAGCCATTCTGCCTCCCGTTTTGCCCGTTTTGGCAGTTCAGCCAGATACTGCTCACAGGCATCGGTCAGTGCAGCCGTATCGACCAGCAGCGTGCCTTGCTGAAGGATCAATCCAATGTCGGTATGTTCTGCACGATACCGGATACGGGAGAACTGCTCCGGGGTAAGGAGCTCCAGCAGATTGGCTTTTGCAAATTCCAGATGCCGCTTCCCGCACACCACATAAACATACGCATCGATTCTGCGCACCGCTTCTGCGATCAGCGGAATATTCCGGGCGATATGCCCGAAGCCGTGATCCGACAGGTAAAAGCAGAGATTCTTTGCCTGCATCAGATGTTCTTCAGGGCCTTTTCGCGCTTTGCACGCTCACGGTCGTGCTTGGCCATGATCTCCACCAGCTGCTCGTAAGTAGTGGACTGCGGATTCCAGCCCAGAACGGTCTTTGCCTTGGTGGGGTCGCCCCACAGGTTGTCCACATCGGTGGGACGGAACCACTGAGGATTCACGCAGACCAGCATCTTGCCGGTAGCTGCATCATAGCCCTTCTCGTCGATGCCGGTGCCCTCCCAGCGGATGGTGATGCCGTTGGCGGCGAAAGCCTTCTCGGTGAAGTCGCGGACGGTGTGCTGCACACCGGTAGCAATGACGAAGTCTTCCGGCTTATCCTGCTGCATGATCAGCCACATGCACTCGACATAATCCTTGGCGTAACCCCAGTCGCGCAGGGAGTCCATGTTGCCCAGCTCCAGATGATCCTGCAGACCCTCGGCGATACGGCCGGCAGCCAGCGTGATCTTACGGGTGACAAAGTTCTCGCCACGGCGCTCAGACTCATGGTTGAACAGGATGCCGTTGACAGCGAACATGCCGTAAGCATCGCGGTACTCCTTGACCATCCAGAAGCCGTACTGCTTGGCCACGGCATACGGAGAGTAGGGGTGGAACGGGGTGGTCTCGCGCTGGGGAACCTCCTCGACCTTGCCGTACAGCTCAGAGGTAGAAGCCTGATACACCTTGCAGGTCTTGGTCAGGCCGCAAACGCGGACAGCCTCCAGCACGCGCAGAACGCCCAGTGCGTCCACATCGCCGGAGTACTCGGGGGCGTCGAAGGAAACCTGAACATGGCTCTGTGCAGCCAGATTGTAGATCTCATCGGGCTTGATCTCGCCCACCAGACGGATCAAACCGGAGGAATCGGACAGGTCACCGTTGTGCAGGGTGATAGCGTTCTTCTCGATCAGGTGGTCGATACGGGCGGTGTTGGAGATGGAAGCGCGGCGGACGATGCCGTGAACCTCATAGCCCTTCTCCAGCAGAAACTCTGCCAGATAAGAGCCGTCCTGACCGGTGATGCCAGTGATAAGTGCTTTTTTCATGTGTTTTATTCCTCTCCGAAAAATGATCTATCTTTTGATGAATTTAGTATAATTTTATCGTACAATTATATTTTATAGGTTAGAGTGCCTTCTCTAAAGGGCAAAAGCAGTGTTCTATTAGCACAATATTGGTTTTTGGTGCTCATGAAATATACCTAGCTGTATCCATTCAAGGCATGTGCTGCTCAAAAATCCTTTAAACTTTCCCCTGTGGTACCTCAATCAGCTCAAAACTATAGAACGTCCCATAAATATAGGACACGCCACGGATATCTCCCAGTGCTTTTGGCCGTTCTACCAGCGGCTTTCCTTCCGTCTTTTCAAAAGCAAGCAGTACCGAACTCCACGTCAGGCTCTTACTGCTTTCTCGACGATTGATTCACAGTTCCTTGGTCATTTCTCCATTCCGCCCGGTCTTGATCTTATAGGGAAACGGCAATCCTGATATCGTCTTGAACCGGTATCCTTGAAAAGCTACCACACACTTCCAGAGATGCTGTTCATCATGACTGCTCTGCAACGCTTCAATTGCTTTCTTCCTCTGCCGCATTCGTCGAAGTCCCTCTGCCACAACGCTGGTTTGCTCCCTCTCGCAGTTTTCTCTGAAATACACGCCTTTCTTATAAGGTAAACAAGAAGTCACAGATGCTTTTGACAAATTCAGTTCTGCAGCCGCCGCTTCCAATGCTTCTTTATAAGACATCCCCTGTTTTTCCTCAAAAGAAGCGTTCACCACATCTGCAATTTATAAACACCGGCCGTGATCAATAGCTTTCGCACCTTGATGGGATTGAGAGATAGTGTGTCTGCGATTGTCTGAAGGGAGTTATTTGTATAGAGAGCCACAGCCGCTTCCATCTGCTCCCGTAGGATAACGGATGCATCGTAGCCTGGTTTCAGCGGCTTCCGGCCTGCGCCGGGTTTTCTTGGTTTGTATGGTCTTTTATCTCCCACCGAGCACCTCCAACTTCATAGCATTCCGATCCTTTTCTGAAACAATGTACTCCCCATCAGGCCACGGCTCACCTTCCCAAATAAAATCCGAATCATACCGCACAGTCTTGGCGGCTTTACCGCAGAAATCATTATCTACACACCACTGCATCAAGGTATCATCTTCCAACGTCAGATACCCATGAGCAAAGCCTCGTGGTATATACATCTGCTTCCGGTTTTCAAACGACAACACCGCACTGTATGCGTGACCGAAGGTTTCTCCTGGACGCAGATCCACAGCCACATTGAAGATTGAACCATGTAGGCAGAACACCAGCTTCGCCTGGGCGTGTTCGCCTTCCTGAAAATGCAGACCACGCAGCGTGAACGCTTTCTTGCTGTATCCTTGGTTAATCTGTCGAACAGTAAAATTTATAGATTGGTCGTAAGGCACGGCAAGATATCCTCTGAAGTCTTCAAAGGCTGGGGCTGTGAGTATTATTGGCTTCGTCCGCCTTGTATCCATCGTTGCATCTCTCATTTTGTTTTCGTTTCAAACTATATGCTTTTTAGGAAAACACAGGGTCTCCCCTGTGTCACCACCGTTTCCGATATTCTCTTGGACTGATGCCTTCTACTTTTCGGAACATCCGACTGAAATAATTCGCATCTCTCATGCCGACCGCAGCACCAACTTCATCTACAGTCATATCTGTGAAGCGAAGCAGCTGCTTGGCTCTGGTGATTCGCTTTGAGATCAGATAGTTATTGACCGTTGTTCCGTATGTTTCTCTAAAGATTTTGGACAGGTAGAACTTATTGATAAAGAAGTGCTCAGCCAGATTATCCAGTGCGATTTTCTCCGTATAATGCTCATCCAGATACTCCTTTACAGCTGCCAGTTCCAACCGCTTTCGAGATATCGTCACGCTCTCCGGATGCCAGGACTGCTCCATCAGTAAGGTGAGCAAAATTCCCAGCTTCTCATTGATCCGCATATCTCGAATATAATCGGATGAAGAAGCAAGATCATAAAGTTCCGTAAGTAAATCCGTGAATGACTTGATATCCTCCGGGTGGAATACGGGGCATCCGCCACGCTCTTTATACTTTTCATATACGGCAGGAAGAGATGGTGCATAGAAGTGACACCACTGGAGCGACCAAAGGTCATCTGAGGTCGAATGGCTGTACGCTTTCCGGCAGTCGATGAACACACAGTCTCTCTCGCTCAGATGATATGTTTGCTCCTCATAGGAGAGTTCTCCCTCGCCAGACAGAACGATAAGGCAAAGGAACGACACTAGATTCTCTCTCTGGGATACATGTGGATGAACAGCCTGCAAAGAACCTACCTCCTGCAGATGGAGCAAGGATGTTCTGGCAAAGGTTGATGGGGTGTAAATGATTCGGGAGGAACTTACGTAAGAAGACTGTGGGTTAAATAGTTCTTGGTTCATTAGCTGCTCCTTTCCAGTTTTTTCTTATATCAACTTCATCAATTGATCTTCGCTTTCGCTCATTGCTCTGGAAATACATGCTTCTCAGTAATTTCTACCATATATTCTTTCAAAAAATTAAGCTTTGTATCTCAATAATTAAATATGGTCTTTTACCCTATTTATTCTACAGTAACGCTCTTTGCAAGATTTCTCGGTTTATCAACATCAAGTCCCTTTGCAACAGATACATAGTACCCAAGCAACTGCAGCGGAATCACTGCCAAACTACCAACGAAGTGCTCATCCACCTTTGGAACATATACCGTGAAGTTTACCTGATCTTCGATTTCATACTTACCATAAGTAGTGAGCCCCATCAGATACGCTCCACGGCTCTTGCACTCCAACATATTGCTGATAGTCTTTTCGTAGAGTTCGCTCTGGGTAAGCACACCGATGACCAGTGTTCCCTGCTCGATTAGACTGATGGTTCCGTGCTTCAATTCGCCCGCAGCGTATGCTTCGGAATGGATATAGCTGATTTCTTTCAGTTTCAAACTGCCTTCCAAGCAGACTGCATAATCAATGCCACGGCCAACGAAGAACACATCGTGTGCATTGGCATACTTCGCAGCAAACCACTGGATGCGTTCCTTATCTTCCAGAGCTTTCTGCATCTTTTCCGGGAGAGTCAGAAGTTCAGAAATATAGTAGCTGTACTGCTCCTCCGTGATTTTTCCTCTCACCTTTGCGAACTGAACAGCCAAGCAGTACATGGCCGCAAGCTGTGCGCTGTATGCCTTGGTCGTAGCAACAGAAATTTCAGGGCCAGCAAGTGTGTAAAACACCTTGTCTGCTTCACGGGCAATACTACTACCCACTACATTGACGATTGCCATTGTGGTAATGCCCTTTTCTTTTGCCATACGCAGTGCTGCCAGTGTATCTGCTGTCTCCCCAGACTGGCTGACAACTATCACCAGTGCCTTCTGGTTGAGCGGCATCTTACGATAACGGAACTCAGATGCAAGTTCCACACGCACCGGAATATCGGCCATATCTTCCAGTACATACTGAGCAGCCATGCCCACATGCCATGCGGAGCCGCAGGCAACAATATAGATCTGCTCGAAGTTCTTGATTTCATCCTCGGTGATCTCCATGCTAGACAGGTCGATGGCGCTGTCTTTAATCACGGAGTTAATGGTATCCTGAACAGCTTTCGGCTGCTCATGGATTTCCTTCATCATGAAATGCTCAAAGCCGCCCTTTTCTGCTGCTTCTGCATCCCATTTGATCTCTGTCGTCTGCTTCTCGATTTCATCACCGTTCAAATCGTAGAAGTGAGCCTCACCCGGAACAAGCCTTGCGAACTCAAGATTGCCGATGTAGTACACCTTGCGAGTGTATTTCAGAATTGCAGGGACATCTGAAGCTACATAGGTTTCCCCATCCGCAATACCGATGATCATCGGACTATCCTTGCGCGCCACCCAGATTTCACCCGGATAATCCCGGAACATCAGTTCAAGAGCGTAGGAACCACGGACACGCACCATCGTCTTGGCTATGGCATCGATAGGGCCGAGGTTGTACTTCTTATAATAGTAGTCCACCAGCTTGATGACCACTTCGGTATCCGTCTGGCTGTAAAACGTATAACCGTGTTTCAGCAGCTTTTCTTTCAGTTCGGTATAGTTCTCGATGATACCGTTATGAACACCGACAACCTCAGATTCAACCGCGCCAGAACCCGAACGGCTACAGTTACCGGAAACATGCGGATGTGCATTTGTCTGGCTCGGCTCACCGTGGGTTGCCCAACGGGTATGTCCAATACCACAAGTTCCTTTCAGTGCATTACCGTTATCGGTTTTCTCAATCAAATTGGACAGACGGCCTTTGGCTTTCACGACCTGTGCCAGTGCTTCTCCATCCCGGACAGCCAGTCCGGCCGAGTCATATCCTCTATATTCCAGTTTTGACAGACCATCCAATAGGATCGGTGCTGCCTGTCGATTTCCTGTAAAACCAACGATTCCACACATAGGTTTATCCCTCCTGTTGTTTAATCTATTATACTTTTCCTTTTATGCAAAACGACTCCGGGCAACTGCCAGAGTCGTCATTGACTTTACGCCTTATATCCCTTTTCGCCGATTACATTGACCACTTCGTCAACATAATTCTGGCAGGTGTCGTGGTCAGGTGCTTCCACCATAACACGAACAACCGGCTCAGTGCCGGATTCACGAACCAGAATACGGCCAGTATCGCCCAGTGCCTCAGCAACCTTATACACGGCTTCCTGCACAGCAGGGTCATTCTGTGCAGCCTTCTTATCGGTCACACGAACATTCTCCAACACCTGCGGATAGATTTTCAGCGGTGCTGCCAACTCGCTCATTGGCTTCTTCTTAGCCAGCATGACTTCCATCATCTTCAGACTGGTCAGGATGCCATCACCGGTGCTTGCATACTTGCTGAAAATGATATGGCCGCTCTGCTCACCACCGATACGGCAGCCGTTCTTTGCCATATACTCATAGACGTACTTGTCGCCCACGGCAGTCTTAGCATAACCAATGCCCTGCTCATCAAACGCTTTGTACAGACCAAAGTTGGACATGACAGTCGTAACCACAGTATTGGTCAGCAGCTTGCCACGCTCTTTCATATAGCAGCCATAAATATACAGGATATGGTCGCCAGTAATGACATTACCCTTCTCGTCCACGCACAGGCAACGGTCGGCGTCACCATCGAAGGCAAAACCAACATCCAAGCCATTCTCCACAACAAACTTCTGCAGACCCTCAATATGCGTAGAGCCGGCATTGGTGTTGATGTTCGTGCCGTTCGGCTTATTGTTTATGACATAGGTGTCAGCACCCAGCGCATCGAAAACGCTTTTAGCGATGTTCCAAGAACTGCCGTTGGCGCAGTCTAGGCCGACCTTGACACCCTTGAAGGAATAGATGCCGAGACTGATCAGATAGCCCATATAACGGTTACGGCCTGCCACGTAGTCCACAGTGCAGCCGATGTGCTCACGACGAGCAAAGGGCAGTTCCGGCCAGTCTTTATCGAATACGTGGAGCTTTCCGTCGATATAATCCTCCACCAGCAGCAGGGTCTCCTCCGGCATCTTCTCGCCGTAGCAGTCGATCAGCTTGATGCCGTTATCATAGTAGGGATTGTGGCTGGCAGAGATCATGATGCCGCAGTCAAAGTCATCCACACGAGCAATATAAGCCACGCTGGGCGTAGTAGTGACGTGCAGCAGGTAGGCGTCTGCGCCGGAAGCAGTCAGACCTGCAACCAGACTATATTCAAACATATAGGAGCTGCGGCGGGTATCCTTGCCGATGACAATGCGAGCAGGGTCGGTATCACCATTGCGCTCACGCAGTGCGTTATAATACCAGCCCAAGAAGCGGCCAACCTTATAGGCGTGATCCGCTGTTAATGTAATACCGGCTTCTCCACGGAAGCCGTCGGTTCCAAAATACTTTCCCATTGTTTTCTCCTCATATTTTTACAGAATCGTTTCATTATGTTTTAATTTTTCTATACATCATCTCCGTTATCTTTATTGTGGACAATGCCAGCAGGATTTCGAGCACGGCACAAAATATATATGCCACCGACCCGCCAGCAAATGTTGTTTGGGGGAAGCGAACAAATAGGTATTCTCGCAGCAGAAAACCGAAGTAAGTATTAAAAAGATAGCATTCCAACGAAACTGTTCCCAATTTTTTTAAAAAAGCAACCACACATTTCGGAAGAAAATCGACTGCATACGATGCCGCAAAGCAAAATGGAACGCTCAGCAGGGAAAAAAATATATTTTCTGTGTAGTCGCTTCCAAATCCAGCTTTGCGGAACACCACCTGTGCAACGTACACTATGAATATCGCCACGACACCACTTAACGGAACGGGCATATCGGTTCTAACCTTTTTGCCGCAGCAGTATCCAATCATTATAATAAACACCGTTTGATGCAGCAAATGCAGGTGATCATAAAGTTCGGGGCTTGTATAATAAAGAACAGCACCCAGAAGCAGCCAAATGCTTCCAGCGATCAATGTTGCTCTTCCTCGATTTTTTGTGTTATCGATGGTTTTTCCATACCATGGCATACACAAATAAACCGGGATCAGCATTGCCAGATACCACGGCCCATGATGATAAAGCCAGAAGGAAAGCGTTGAAACATCCATCAAAAATGCCATGATATCTCGTTTTATCAGAATGTCCAGAACAAAATTACAACTTCCCGATATAATCAGGTAGGGAATGAACGTTCTTTTGATTCTGTTCTTCCAGAATACACTTCGGGGTGTTCCTCTGCTCAAGGAATAATAGCAGCTTATTCCAGATAAAAAGCCGAAAATCGGCACACCCAACTGCCCATATCGGAGCAGTTTGCTCAGAATTGTTATACCCCCCCCCCCTGGTTTCAGAAGGCAGATACCCTCCAAAATGAACGAGCAACACAAAAACCGCTGCAATTCCATACAGAAAGCTTCTGTTTTGGGACAGCACTTCGCTTTTTACCATCATTTTGATTCTCCACGCTCCTTTCTAAACATTCCTGCAAACTCCATCAAGAAGCGATAGTTTAATGCCAAAGCCACTGCCGCCACGAATATCAATCCTGCGACTTCTGCCCAAATTTTTCCGGAATAGTACGATGCAATTGCAGTTGCCAGCATCACTATCAACAGCAACAGTTTTTTCCATGACATCGTAATACGGCAGTGACGCTTGTTTACATCCCACAGACGCCAGAAACTGATTGCCATATATCCGCAAATCGAGGATATCGGTGCCGCATACATTCCAATCTGGTTTACAAGTGCAAAGTCTACCACGACATTAATCACAGCCGCAGCCATTGTCGAAAACGCCACCTGCTTTGTTTCATTTTCAACCAGATAAATTGCCGAGATCATACCGATCACTGCGTTAAAGAACACGGCAAGCATATACCAGGGAATCAAGCCGTACGCCTCTGTAAAAGACTCATTGACGATGATTGTAAAAATCAATGGGATGCATACGATAATACCAATTGCAATGCTTGCAAAGAAGGTGATCATTTTATCGAACATCTCACAGACATATTCTGGTCCGCCTTCATCTTTATAATGAAGTACGACCTGCTCTGTCCACGACGTATTGAAAATCGAGAAAAATGTCGTATAAATCGTAGATATCTTCGCTGCAACTGCAATCAGTCCATTGGCTGCAATCGAAACAAATGTAGAAATGATCATGCGGTCTGAAGAATGGATCACCGTCCAGGAAAGCTCATTCGGAACAAGCGGGATCGCATAGTTCATCACCATTTTCATATCTTTTTTGTTTGCAGCCTTGATGTCAAAGTATTTCCAGATCCTTGTACACACAAAAATGTATGTGCCGCCGATCAACGGTCCAACGATCTGCGACACGAGCATTGCCGAAACACCCAAACGCATAATTGCAACAAAGAGGATATTCAGCACGATCATCACGAATGCCGAGATAAAGTTGCCTGCCGCATAGACCGTGTTGTTTCCCAAACCTCTTGCAATTCCAGCAGCAGTCTGCAAGAAAATGGATGCAAGCACATAGATCAACAAGAACCACTTATAATCGATCGTGATAAAGGGATGCACCAGCAAAAAAACAATGATATATCCAACAAATATCACTATGGTTTCCAGAATGACCGTAGAAGATATTTCTCTCAGTCTATGCTCATCATCCCGGCAGGTAACGAGAAAGCGAAATACCGCCTGACTCATTTGCAAACCAATCACGACCGCAATGAGTGACGCATATGTAGTCAACAGATCTACCAGACCATATTCTTCGGTAGTCAGCAGTGCTGTATACAGCGGCAGCAGCAAAAAGTTTACGATTTTCGTACTGACCTGGCCGATCGCAATGATACCGGTATTTTTAAACAACGCCTTACTTGTTGACGAATTATTGATTTTTTTCATGATTTCTTTTCCTTATTTGTTACGCGGAAAAATATTTTGCTCCCTTTTTGATTATTTTCTTAAGTTTTGTCGGCACCAGTTTTCGGCACGCCAACCGTATTTCCTTCACATGCAATGTACGTATCACAAAATAGCGCTGCATTTCCTTCTTGCAGGCGCACTAAACCGAAGCATCAAATCCGTTTCCTTCCGAATATAGCTTGAGAAACTCTTTTCGGTGCACATTCGGAGCTGAAGGGCCCCGCAGTTGTTTTTCAAACCGGTATGCCTCTTCGGCAGGTCTGCGATACAGTTGGATTTTTTCTTTTTGCTGAAGGGTGTCCAGCAAAAATCGGCCTTTGGGAGTAGATGGGATAACACAAGATACCGACCTGTTCTCCTCTGTCCACGGTTCCAGTCTGCCTAACCCGCTGAAATCGGAGATCGTCAAATCTCCCACTCTTTCTGCTCTTGCATATCTGCAATGATAGCAATTTTCCCGGTAAGTCAGCATCTTATGGTATCCCACCTGATACGAATCAAGATATTCCACTGGTGCAGAATAAAAGACTCGATTTCCTCCGCGCAATGTAAAAATGAAACTGTTTGTTCCGTACTGCGGATCGCGAAAGAAAACAGTTTCTGCTTCTTCGTTTTTCTTTTCCTCGATGCTGCGGATATGTTCCTTCAGGTACCGTGCCGAACAGGTTCCATGACAAATGATGTCCACCAAAAGCAGATTTTCATATTCTTTCCCAAGATATGCCCGAACACCGGCAACATGGCAGGGCAATCCAATAAACAAAACATTTTCTCCTGCGTTCAAGTATCTCGCAATCGATGCATATGTATCCCCCATTTTACTGAATACATACTTGGAATTTTGGCAGGCTTCTATATCCTTTTTATTTTGCACCTCAAAATAATGTGCCTCATGCGCTTTGTCCAATTTAACGCCGAACGCATGCATCCCATTTTTCAGAGCAAACTGATACAATTCCGCTGCAATTCCGCCGGAAGCACTTTTTCTGCGCGTGTCTGCATCGGTGCTCCATGCCGCATAAACTTCTTCTGCCCGCTTTTCTGGGAAGAAGCTGTTGTTCAGGTGGCACACTTTCTGGCATTTTCCGCATCGGATGCACAAAGATTCGTCAATTTTCGGAAACTCTTCACCATACTCATTTTCTGAGACCGAAATGGCATGTTTAGGGCAAGCGCTCAGACATGCCATGCAACCGGTGCACCTATTATGTTCCGGTAAGCTGATTATTCTCATCCTTTTTCTCCATCTTAGACTTATTTATTGTACTCCCAAAACTCCGTGCAGCCAAAACGGCATTTTACAATCTGCAACCTCATACTACTGATCTCACATAAAAACTAGGTTGCCATTATTCAGGCTTTCAGCATTTCCTTCAAAACTATAACCGACTCCTGTCGGAAATCCTGAAGTTTTCTGTCCACGATGGCGTAATCTATCTTTTTACACGCTCTCACATCCAGTTCATCACCACAGCGATCCAAAACACCCAATCTCTTTGCAAGCGAGATCACCCTCGACTTATGGGCTCTCGTATAAAAGAAAAACTGTCTATGGAAATATATCGAAAACAGCATTCCATGATAAGATGCCGTAAAAACCATGGAGGCATGTTTGATCAAGCCCAGAAACTGCTCCAGTGAAGTGGGCTTTACATTTTTTGCATTTTTTGCCGGTCTGTAATAATTGATGTAATATACTTTTTTATTATTTGCCTTCGCATAAGAAATTGCATCATGCAGGCATTTATGGTCATCACTGTCGAAATAAACCAGCACATAGTCATCCTCTGGATAACTGCTGGGCGGAATCGCTCGTTCCCACTCTTCCGTCGTCAGGAGCAATGTAGGGTCGCATACCTGTTCTGCTTCTCTGCCAGAGATTTGCCACACCCATGATACTGCTTCATCTTCCCGAACTGCAATTCTTTGAAAAGACTTTAGTAATCCAGAAAGTTTTTCTTCATTCTCCCGAATGTCACAGTTTCCTACGGACGAAGAAAATGCATATTTTTTGGAATCATCTCTTACAAAATCCAGAAAATAAGTATAGTCATCCTCTGTAATATCTCTGCCCCAGACGATATCACTGCCTACAATGATTTTACTGTAATCCGGCTCCGCTTCCCAAATATTATCCGGCTCGTATGGTTTGGACAGCATCATTTTTTCTTTCCCAAACTGCTCCAACTTTTGGGCTTTTCGTTTGATCGCCGGACCATAAAGACACTGACGAACGATTCCTTTCGGGTCGGACAGTCTTAATTCCGGTTTTAGATTTTCTCTTTTTTCGATTGCAGGGCACCGATAGTCAATAATTTCACACGAATACCCCAAATCTCTTATTTTTTCATACAGACCATACGCCTGAAGGCTTGAGCCAAAATTGGAAGTCCGATGAAATGTTAATACACCGATTTTACGATCCATTTTTCTCCCCTTTTTTCTTTATTTTATCGCGCTAGAAACGGCATATTCTTGTCTTTTTTCCAAACACTTGTGAGAATCCGCAATAAGCAAATATAAGAAATAAATAATCGAATATCCAATAAATTCTTCTGAAAATCCCATAATATTCATGACCACAAGTGTCATCAGCATAAATCCCTGTAAATAATATTTTTTATGCTTCTGATTTGTTTTAAAGCACATAAAAATAATCAACGAATATGCCGCCATTCCAAGGATGCCGGAACGAAGTAAAATGCCAGCAAACAAATTATGTGCACTCCTATTTGTTGGCTGCCAAACCGCCAAATAAACTTTTGTGCCAAGTCCATACCCTAAAAATGGTCTGTTTATAATCTTGATAAATGCCATCTGCCATATCTGTGTCCGCCCGTTAAAGTCACCACTTTCGCCCAACACAGCAGTAACAAAGTAGTTCACGAATCCAACAGACGTACCTGCCATCAACAAAACGATCAACACTGTAGAAACCCAGAATCCATTTTCGACAATAACTTCTGAGATCATTTTAGACCTTAATACAACAAACATTGCTCCGATCATCAACACCAGACAAACTGCCGCCGTTGAAATGAAGATTTGCATCAAGTAAGCGATCGTACTCCCAACTGCCAGTAAAAGCCAAAATTTTGCTTTCCATTTATCTTTCTTCGGGCAAATGCTCAAATAGGTATAATCAAACGCAAGCGCCGGAATCATGTAATATGTAATCGTTGTTTTAGAACCTATGAAGCAGTTTATGACCTCATCTGTTACATAACCCAGATCTAATCCTGGCAAGATGAATGTCATGGCATCTAGCAGCAAAAAAACAGAGAGCATTATACCCATCGTTTTGCAGATCCCGGTTGGATCCCGTTTCATAAAATACTGAAGAACCACGATTCCTGTAAATGTGCATCGAAACAGATAGGAATAGTCTGCCGTCAAACTTCCCTGATAGGAAAACGTCGTAATTCCAAGGACGACCAAAAAAAGCAAAATAATATTGCCTTCCACCTCCTGATACTGCCGATCCAAAAGATAGACTACTACACAGCAAAAGAAGGAAGCGCTTCTAATATATCCGCAGAAAGAATGTACCCACGTACCAATAAACGCCGTCGGTTCCAAAATCGCAAACAGCACAACTGCCGCAAAAAACAAGTATATTGTTTTCTTTTTTACCACTTTTTCACTTCCTCTCATTATTTCATTTTTACAAACCACTTATTTTTTAAATAAGTATTGTTTCAAATAGACTTTTTTGTCTGCCTGATAGGCATCTTTATCATAAGGCTCCATTTCATGCAGACTTTTCAGCGCATATTCTTCTGTTGTCATTATTACTTTTGCCGGTACTCCGCATGCTACCATTCCATCGGGAACATCCTTTGTAACCACACTGCCTGCACCGATCACACACCGTTCCCCGATATGAACTCCTGGCATAATAATTGATTTGCATCCTATAAATGTGCGATTTCCTACTTCAATTCTTCCGTATTTTATTACATCTCTATATTCTTTCCTGTCACGGAATGCCCATGTTCCTCCATCATGGTTCACAAACGTAACATCAAACGAAATACGAACGTCATCTCCTAGCTTGATTAGATAGGGTTCCGAGCCAAAGTTTACCCCCCCCCCCATCACACTAACACGCTCACCTTCTACCATACCAGCTTTCAGAGCTTCTTTATGCGAATCAGTAAAGATTTTTTTGATTTTATTCAGCATTTTTATACTTCCTTTCAAAGTCAGACAACCCAATTCCCTGATATTTATTTTCAGCGATCATCTGAAAATACCTCTCCAAAATCGAGTAAAGCAGTTCTATTTCCTCTTCATCTCGGAAATAAGGACTACCTCCTGCCATAAGCTCTGAAGAATGTACCATAAATTCCAGGTATTCTACCCCATCCTTTTCCACAGCTCTGGTAAGTCTCAACAGATCCTTCATCGATTTTGTAAATGGCCTCAGCCATATTTCTTGCCCTAAAAGTACCGTCTTGACCTTATGTTTTAACGAGCCGCCTGTCATGCATCGAATATGCCGTGTCGTCATCGGCACTTCCAGCAGCCCCTCAACAGGATAATATGGCTTAAGCGGATATTTTCGATAATCATTCCCGCAATTTTTCATATATCCCGGAATTTTCGAAAGATCCAACTGTGGTGTAACAGAGCAATCCACCTTGATTCCTACCTGTTTCAAGATATTAAAATATGCATCATTTGTTGCCCACCGTCCTGAACGATTGGATGTAATATTCATCTCAAAGCGTTCTTGCAGAAGTTTCATCAGTTCCTGCACCTTTTTTGCCGCAACTTCTTCTGGATACTCTGTAATGTACGGATTCCCGCCGTATCTATTTTCCAGCGCAAATTCAGGCGGAGAATTCCATGCATGAATATGCATTCCAATTTCGCATTTTCCTTCTCTCGCTTTTGCAGCTCCATAAGTGACCCACCTATCATCACAGGCCATTTCATAGTTTGTCAGATAGGTTGGAATCAGCCCATATTTTTCGCAGAGGTTTTGAAATCGAGGGATACTCTTTGCATTCTCCGTTGTTATATCATCACCCGGATGCCACATCCAAAGATTATCGCCTTCCGTATCAACTGTTATGATAAAATGCTTCATTTTTTCACGCTTTCACTTTTTCCAGAGCATCATGTATTTTTCAATTTCCGACTCATTGCCATATTCATGGGATGCCAGTTCTCTCTGAATCCTGTTGTATAGTTCTGGTTCCTGTACATACCGCATAATACACTGCGCCACTGACTGCGGATCAAAATCTGCAATCAATCCATTTTTTTCGTTGCTTACTGCGTCTGCCACTGTCATGTAGTTTGTTACTACGACTGGGCAGTGCAGAATTTTTGCCTCATCAAGTACCAGCGATTTTCCCTCATTATCCGATGTCTGAACAAAAATATCTGCATTTTTTATGTATGGATACGGATTGCTCTTTACTCCCACAAACACAAACTCTTTCAACAAGTCAAGCTTTTCAACAAGCGCCTGTAATTTTTCTTTTTCTTCGCCTTCTCCCACCAGGAACCATCTAAACTCAATTCCGTGATCTTTCAAAATTTTGGCAGCCTCAATTGCCCGATCAAATCTTTTCACTGGATTCATCCGTCCGATTGAAACCAGCTTTACCATATCTTTCGGGATATCTTTATACTCCGCAGGATACTCTTTTTCTGCCATGCTACAAATCAAACTCGGTGAAAAAATATTGTCGATTGATACTACTTTTTCTTTAAATTCCGGAAACACTTTCAGAATGCTGCTCACGCATCTGGGCGAAACCGTTATAATACCATTAGCCGCTGAAAAATATGCTCTGTCAAAATCCTGATTTGCCATCAACTCTTCATACTCATGGTGGACATAAAGGTATTTTTTATCCGCGTTACACTTATCAATCACAAAATAGTTGGTAGCACCGTGCATATAGGAAATTGCGACATCATAATGCTTTTTTAACTTTGGAATATAAGGGATCCAATGCTTCCACATCCGTTGGATGTCATCTAGTTCAGATTCATTCTTCTCTAGCGCATTCGCCACATAGTGGTTGATTTTCCCCGCAAGACCTCGTCCTGTTACATTTTTCCAGAACATTTCCGATGTGATAGAATAACTCATGCAAAAGCATTCTTTCGGTTCGAAGATCCAATGAACATTCTCCGGAACCTGAGACAGAAACAGTCCCTCCGGTCTGAAAACTAGCAAATCCACATTGACATCTTTTGCATGTGTTTTTTGAAGGGTCGCCAAAAAGGACACCAGGCTCTTTTCTGCTCCACCGCCGCTCAGGCCTGACATTACAACCAATAATTCCATATTTTCAACATTCTCTCCCTCTCCGATTCTTCAAGAAAAAAGCACTTCGCACCACTGTTCTGCAATCACACACGCATCCAATTGTTCTTTCAGTTTTTTCGCCTTCTCCGAAACAGCTACACATGTATCCATCTCCGTTATCTTTTTCATCTTTTGAACGAGTGTCTTTTCATCTCCGACAGGCACCAAAAAACCATTTTTGCCGTCTTCAATAATCATCCGTGCGCCGCCAATGGGACAATCTGTACAAATCGAGGGTATTCCCATGGCAATTGCCTCGATCATCGAATTAGACAGTCCTTCATAGTCCGATGTAAGCATAAACGCACGATAATTTTTCGCTTCTTCCAGAATATTTTTCTTGAAAGCTTCAATAAAAACGCATTTCTGTAAATCAAGTTCTTCGATCAATTTCAGAAGATTTGCCTTTTCCTCTCCTTTTCCAAAAATATGATAGGTATACTCTGGATTTTCATCATGGAACGCTTTGAAGGCTCTAATTGCCATCCGAAGGTTCTTCTGAGGCTGTAATCGACAAAATGTAATAATCTTTTTCTCTGTATTTTGTACATTATAATCCGGGAAATTGCTTTGCAAAGGGTTCAAGATAACGCGGCCTTTTTTTTGAATCGCCTTTGAATAAAAATCCAACGCATCTTTTGTTTGAAAAACAATACCATCCGCCATCCTAAAAGCAATCCTTGTGGCAAATTGAAGCATTTTATTTCCATCTTCCAAACGCTGTGGGTCATTTCGCAGAGAAACTACAATTCGGTTTTTCAAAAACACACTCGCTGCCGCAAGGTATACATTCTGATACGGCAAAAAAGAAACAAAGACTGCATCCGGATTCTCTTTCATTATGCTCCGAATGTCCATAATCTGCGCGATTGGATTTTTTTTTCGTCCGCACCGCGAAACATCCAGCTTGACCTGCGGATTAATTGGATATTCCACAAGATTTTGCTTTACAAGATACAGCGTCGTATCGATTCCCATATCGGCAAACTGACCGACCAAAACACTGACCACTCTTTCTGCACCGCCACCTACCATATTGGGCATAATAAAACAGACTTTTCTAACTGACGCGTCAGCATCCATCCGTTTCATTCGTTTCACCATGATCTTCCTTTCTTTCATATACTTTTGTAAGCAATTGCAGATGTGCTTCTAGGGAGTATCCATTTTAAACGATGTTATACGAAGCCTTTTCTGCCGAATCTCTTTTTTCTTTGCTAAATATTCCCAATCTGCCAGTTCTCCCTGCTCTGTTAGTGAAATCAATTTCTGTCAGTAAATTTACTAAGCTTCTTTCTGCGCCACCATTATTAAGGGCATAGATTACAAATGATATTTTTTCATTTCGTGTTCCTCTGTATTTTTTGATAAATCTGTATCCCGTAATTCACATTACCCCCCCCCTATTAATCGGAGACGTATTAAAACTTTCTTTACTTCCTGTTTTATACATTCTTTCGGAAAGCATTTAAATACTGCGTAATTAAAAGCCTTTCCACTTTTAATCATCTCAAAAAATTCATTTCGATTTTCAGGTTTTTGTGATGGTGTATTTAGCTGGTGATTATGCGCAATAGCATTATCCATATCTACTGGTTTTGTAACTATATGGGTATGTGACAACAGTTCTTTTCCTCTTTCTGTTTGACACAGTATGCAGAGCCATAATTATAAACTCCTTGCATTGTAATTAAGCTTAATTTCATTTTTTGCACCTGCTTTTTATTCTTCTATCAGATGACTATAAATATTAACCATCCTCTCAATATTACCTTCCGCATTAAACTTTTCTCTGATAGTTTGATATGCAGCCTTTCCATATTTGCTTCTTACTTTCGAATCTGACAAGATTTCAACCAAACTATCTATTATTTCTGTAACATTACCTGCGTTAATCATAACACCATTTATTTTATTCTCAATAATTTGAGGAATACCACCAACATTGGTGGATATTGTTGCCAATCCATAGCTCATTGCTTCCAACACTGACATCGGCATTCCTTCATGATATGAAGGGAGAATAAATGTACTGCATTTTTTTAAATACGCTTCTTTTTCTGCATCTCTTATCCAACCAAGCAATTCAACATAGTCACTCAAACCATTTTCATCGATTATTTTTTTGCTTTGGGCAATATCACCATCACCGCCCAAATAAAAATGTGCATCTGGCACTTTTTGCAAAACAGCAGGTATCGCTTTTAAAAGGTCATACGAACCTTTTCGTTCGCCCAGTCTCCCCAAAAAAAGCACTTTTCTGTCCGCATAATCTTCTTTTACATATTTGGGAATAATCACGCCGTTATATAGGATAACGATTTTGTTGGAATCACAAATATTATCTCCAAAGAACTTAGCCCATTCTTCCGAAAGCACAATCACAACATCTGCCATTGCAAAAATTTCTTTAATCTGATTTTGCTTTTTTCTATCAGATTGTTTGAAATAAAAATCATCAAAATCCGCTGAATGCTGATGTATGATTATTTTCTTACCTTCTTTTTTTGCTTTTCTTACAAAGAAACTTTTTCTTGTAAAACTTGCCTGAGCCGCCATATGAATATGGACAATGTCATATTCGTTTACATGCCGCAAAAAACTCACATACGAGCTACAGGCAACTATCATTTTTTTTATTTTATTTCCGTCTTCCATGGACGAAATATAACGCAGTTCCACTTTTTTTTCTAAACCTAATTCGTAATATGAATTTACTACCGTGGAAATTCCTCCCATTACATCTCGCCCAGGACCTACCATTAGAACTTTTGGGGCATTTATATTTCTTTCCATGAAAATCCTCACCGTGTCTTTTTCAGATTATATTCTGCTGTATAATACAAATATTTGAGCCCTCCTAATACATATCTTCTCCATAGCCTTTTGGGTTCCTTAGAAAGCCTAAACAACCACTCCAAGCTTGCCTTTTCCATCCATTCTGGCGCTTTATCTAATGTTCCAGCAAAAAAATTAAATCCTGCTCCAACACCAAACATTACTGTATTATGTATTTTTTCTTGATGTTGCCACATCCACATTTCCTGCTTAGGAGCTCCTATTCCAACCCAAAGAAAATCCGGACTAAGTTTATTGATTTCATCACAAATTTTCTTATCTTCTTCCTCAGTAAGAGGTCTAAACGGCGGAGAATACATTCCAACAATTTGAATGCCTGGGTAATCTTTTTCAAGATTACTTCTTAATTTTTTAAGAACCTCATCATCTTTTCCTCCATAGAAATAATGAGTTTTTCCCTGCTTTATCCCTTCTGCAAATACATCTCCCATAATATCTGGTGCTGCACAGCGATCACAAGAAAGGCCTTTTCGTCTTCCGATTTTTACAATCGGCATGCCATCTATTGCTGCCATAGAAGATTTATTATACATCTCCGCAATTTTAGGGTTTTCTTTTGCTGAAATAATGGCCGGAACGCCAACTAGATCCACCGTGGCACTAACTGGTGTTGTAGGCATTGAAAATACTTCTTTTACAAATTCTTGTTTAGTCGTTGCACAAACGCCTACCACACCGCACACTTCAAAATCTCGTTTTCGTTGATATATCATATCTGTATTCATCATCAATCCTCATATTCTTCTGAAATAAACAGACTTAGGCTTCAGTCTTTAACGGCTGAAGCCTATACTGATTTACCTGATTATCCTTTAATCTGTTTTTCTATCCAGCGATAGGATTCTCTTAGGCCTTCTTCCAAGGATACAGTTGGCTCCCAGCCAAGAACTTCTTTGGCCTTCGTGTAATCTGCACACCGAGCTTTATCGCCCTCCGGCTTAGTCGTATCAAACTTTGGTTCAATTCCCTTTCCGCTGATTTCTGCAACCTTATATGCAATTTCCTTAATACTGGTGCAGTAAGAAGGTCCAATTTGAATCCAGCCATGTCCCCAGCCTTTATCAAGTGCAAGCACCAATGCATTAACGATATCATTCACATGAATAAAAGCACGTCCCTGCTCACCAGAACCCCAAACCACAAAGTCCTCCTGCGGATAGTTTACAGCCTTACGAATCAATGCAGGGATCACCTGACTGCGTACGCCAAAATCAGTTGGCGTACCATAAACATTATGGAACATCAGTGTGCAACACGGGATGCCTGTTTCTTTCTCCAAATAACCAATTTCCAGCTGACCCATGAGCTTGCTCCAGCCATATGCAGACTCTGGAAATGCAGGAAATAATTCATCTTCATGCAAAGGTTCCGGATTAAGCGTATTCTGACGAGTCAGAGGAAAACTACAAACTGTCCCAACGTACAGAAGACCCTTGACCTTTTCCTTCCCAGCCTTGCGGCATGCCGCAAATAAGTTGGAATTAATCAAATTGTTTACACGGAACAATTCACCTTGATTGCTAAATACATAGTCAATGCCGGCAACAATATCTGCCAAATGGACCACATAGTCTGTAATACCTACAACAGATTCTGCATCTTCAAACACAGAAAGATCTTTCTTAAAGAAATGTGTGTCCAAATCAATGACAGGTTTTCCATTTTCATCATTTAGATATTCTAACTTGCCTCGCCAAAGATTATCAGCCACATAAACATCCCATCCCTCTTTGACTAGACGCTTCACCAAGTTAGAGCCAATCATACCACAACCGCCGGTTACCATAATACTTTTCATTTTAATATCCTCCAAATATAATTTAAATTGAAAACGTGTTTTTTTCGGGTTCATACACCTTTACTACTTTAGCTGGAACCCCTACTGCGGTACAGTTATCGGGAATATCTTGAATTACAACCGCATTTGCACCTATTCGCACATAATTTCCAATGTGTACTGGTCCAACAATTACTGCACCTGCATTGATTTCTACATTATCACCTATTATGGGAACCCCCCCCCCGACCGCCGGCAATTGTTACATGTTGACGAATGCAACAATTCTTACCTATCACTGTGTTTTTATGCATTACAACACCTAAACCGTGGTAAGTAATAAATGTCCCTTTTCCAATGGAAACTGACGGCGGAATAACTGCGCTAAACAGCACCCTAACAAGCATCTTTACTATTATTGCTAATATTTTTAGGTGATGATTATATAACCAATTTTCTAAACGATATATTTTTATAATCATCTATTTCTCCTTTAGTCGCGCTGGAAAATATCTCTCGTGTACACTTTCTCTTTCACATCATCCAAGCACTTATCGTATCTATTTGCGATGATAGCCTGGCTCTGCTTCTTGAATTTTTCCAAATCGTTGACCACAACGCTGCCAAAGAACTTCTCACCATCTTTCAGAGTCGGCTCATAAATGATGACCGTAGCACCTTTTGCCTTAATACGCTTCATAACTCCCTGAATAGAACTCTGGCGGAAGTTATCGCTGTTGCTCTTCATCGTCAGACGGTAAACGCCAACCACAACTTCTTTTTCCTTGCTCTCATCCCAGCTATCATTTGCTTCATAAGCACCAGCAATTTCAAGCACACGATCCGCAATAAAATCTTTACGAGTGCGGTTGCTCTCAACGATTGCTTCAATCAAGTTCTCCGGTACATCGGCATAATTTGCAAGCAGCTGTTTAGTGTCCTTGGGCAGGCAGTACCCGCCGTAACCGAAGCTGGGATTGTTGTAATGAGTACCGATACGCGGATCAAGGCAGACGCCGTTGATAATCTGCTGGGTGTTTAGGCCCTTCATCTCTGCATAGGTATCCAATTCATTGAAGTAGCTAACACGCAGAGCCA
>OOCQ01000620.1_pt1 | contig 28142 bp, 18 predicted proteins | sample 1671121 | NCBI WGS metagenome assembly OOCQ01 (sample SAMN06348124, study PRJEB24527) | human gut metagenome | biome: human gut; feature: ankylosing spondylitis patient; material: feces | host: Homo sapiens | place: China | collected 2015-10 | reverse complement strand
ACAGGCTACTTTGACATCGTAAACAGGCTACTTTGACATCGTAAACAGGCTACTTTGACATCGTAAACAGGCTACTTTGACATCGTAAACAGGCTACTTTGACATCGTAAACAGGCTACTTTGACATCGTAAACAGGCTACTTTGACATCGTAAACAGGCTACTTGCGTATCGCAAGTCATTTGGATAAAAAGACAAACAGCAATAAAAAAACAAACAACAATAATGAAAAAAAGAACAACAATAATAAAAAAAGGTGGGGAGATAAACTCGACTTCACAGTCAAGGTTTTACCGTCCCCACCTTATGGAAAAAATTTCATAAAGGGTTTTCACCAAAAGCATTTTCACAAATGCCAGTAAGCTTAATTCCCAAAAACCAACATGTTATTATACAATTAAAATTTCGTATGGTAAACACTTTTACCTATTCACATGTCCATTATTTATTATCTTACAAAAACTTTCTTGATAGTTCCATCTGCATAGCGCACGACGTAAACATTACCCTTAACAGGAGTGTCTACCTTGTTGCCTTCAAGAGTATAGACAGAAACGCCGTCTCTTGTCAGAGCAGATATAGAATAGATGCCTGCTGTCTCCTGAGCTGCCTTAGCGTCAACGAGGAGCTGCTCGATAGCATCCTTGATAGTCTGAAGATCGAGTGTTGAATTCTCATCGAGCTCAATATTCTCATACATATTCTTCAGTTCATCCTTCTTCTTGTTGATGTCATACTGGATGTTTGCCTCAATGCCAGCGAACTGTGCAGCAACGAGATTGCACTCAGTATCGATAATCTTCTTAACCTCGTCGAAGCGAGTCTGGATAGCAGCGATTTCGTCTGTCAAGCGCTTGTAAGCAGCCTCGTTAGCATCAATCTTCTTCTGGTAAGCATCCTTAGCGTCAGTAAGCAGTTTCTCGATAGCTGTCTTGATAGCCTGCAAATCTACTGTGCTGTTCTCGTCGAGTTCTATTCTGTCAGCCTTAGCCTTCAGTTCCTCAGCAACAGCATCAATATCATTCTGGATACCAGCCTCTGTCTCAGCGAACTGACCAGCAACCATAGCGTAATCCTTCTCGATAGTCTTCACAACCTCGTCGAAGCGAGCCTGTACAGCAGCAATCTCGTCAGAGAGTTTAGCATAAGCAGCATCGTTGGCAACCTTCTTCTCGAAGTTAGCCTGTGCTGTAGCAGCATCCTCAAGATACTTGGCGATAGCGTCGTTGACAGCCTTTACAGCCTCAGCGTCGAGAGTAGACTCCTCTGTAAGCTCGATAGCTGTGTTCTTATCATCGAGATCCTTCTTTATAGCGTCGATCTGAGTCTGGATAGCAGCAACAGCCTCTGTGAAGTTCTCTGCTACATCCTTGCACTCCCCAGCAACCTTAGCCTTAGCGTCGTCGAGAGACTTCTGCAAAGCAGCAACCTCTTCTGTCAGCTTAGCGTAAGCAGCATCGTTACCCATCTTCAAGCTTGTAACGACGACCTTAGAGTCTGTAATGTCGAGAGCATACTCCACTGATTCAGAAGCAGCGAGAGTATTAGAGAATGTGATAGCAGAGGTCTCGTCTGTTACGAAGTTCTCGTCAGCAACAACGTTGAACGAGAAGATAACACCGTCAGTACCCTCAGCATAAGGCATGATTTTGTCAACTGGCAAAGAAGAAAGCATAATTCTCACCTTACCATTACCCTTATCACTTGACATGATAGAGAAGTTGTCAGACAAACGGCTTGAATACTCGAACTTGTACTTTCCGTTTTCTTTCTTCTCAATCTGGAGACCGGCAGGAAGAGTGATGTCAGTCTGTATACCACAGAAATAGATTTCATTCTTCATCACGATGTCTACCTTGTGCTTCTCGCCCGGCTTGATAGAGAAAGCATTCTCTGCTGTAGCGAGAGTTCCCACCATCGGGCTTACAGCTTGATATTTAGGTGCATCGAAATAAGTCAACTTAGCATTCTTGTCTGATCCACAACATTTAGAGAAGTAAATCTTTGCATTGTCATTTGATGTGAAAGTAGGATCCGCCTGAATCTTGATAGTACCCAAGGAGCCTTCTGTTCCAGCAATAGGAGTAGAAAGGTCTCTTGTCAACAAGCAAAGACGCATCTTTCCGTCCGGCTGACGAACAAGAGAAGGAGCCAAGAAGCTCTCTCTGTCCACACGCTCTTCGTTTATCTTGAAGCTGCCTTCCACAATCTTTATTTTAGAAGAAGTCAGTTCCATATCGAACTGCGCAGTGTAAAGCTCAACATCGTTTATGAGGTTTACATCAATCTCCTTCGTTTCACCTGGCTTGATGGAGATAGTACCTCCGTCGCCAAGCATAATCTTATTTTCCGCCAAAGCAGAAATGGTTCCGCAAATGGCCAGTATTATGACCAAAGCCAACCTGTTGAAGCTTTTAGTAATCTTAAACATAACTATCTAAGTTAAAAGATGTTTTTCTAATTGATTTTTCAAAATAGGCGCAGTTGTCACATACGTGGCAACCACGCCTTCTTAATAGAGAAAATATTACTGATTATGCTTTATTTAGCCACTTTCTGACTCTTGCCGTTGGCATTGCGGATAATGTTGATACCCTGCTTAACCTTGTTCAGCAACTGACCACCAACAGAATAGATCTTCTGCTTCAAGCCGCTTTCAGCCTCAACGCCGTCGATGCCTGTAGCGCCATTGCCTTCGATAGTAGTTGCTCTACCGTTAGCCTCAGCGAAGATGATGTTGTCAAGAGCAATCTTGTCAACAGAACCACCTGTCACGTCGAGATAGAGGATAGCATCGCCACCGAGGAAGCTGTTGTTCTCTATTGTGCTGACGATAACGCGGTGTACGCCGTTTACATCCATAGAGTATACGTTGTGTCCGTTAGCACGGTTGCCTACAGACTCTCCAACAATTGTCATACCTGCCGGCAATACTATATCCATCTGGCAGCCCACATATTCCTTGTGGTTGTTTAGGTTGATGGCGATGCGCTGTACGCCGTTCATGTCCTCTGCAGAAACGCTCATTGTCTCAGCTGATGACATAGGAGCCGGAGTTACGCCACCCATTGTCGGGAATGCACCATTAGTGATCTTCGATGCAATAAGAGTAACGTCGGCGATAGTCAACTTGCCGTCACCATTAACGTCGGCAGCAGCAAATGTCTTGCCTTCGATAGACTCTGGGTTGAGAGCAGCATTGAGGATTGCGATATAGTCATCACCCAATACCTCACGGTCGCCGGTAAGGTCACCAGATACATACTGATTCTCAGCAGCAGAAGCTGTTAGAGCATTCATTTCCTCAACGAGAGCATCTGTTGTAGGAGCTACAAGCTTAACACCAAGCTTTTCATTCCATGCATAGATGAAACTTGGAGTTGAGGTTACAGGTTTTCCGTTTTCATCCAACCATTCATTTCCATTGATATCCTTTTCTGGAGTAAGAACGTCTATTGAATGACTGAATGATGATGTATAGTTCATAAAGGCATCATAGCGATTTACCAAAGCCCTATATGCATCTTTCAATTCGCCCTTCTCATCATAGACCTTGCTGTCTGCAGAATAGAATGCATTGGTCATAGCATTATAAGCATTAGCCACATTCAGTCTGTAAACAAGCATAGTTTCGTGATATGCTCCCCAAACTTCTGCAGAATACAAATTCCAGTATTTAAAGTCATTTACAATATTATCAACCTCTGTTTCAGTAAGGAGTCCTGTTGCAGGACCATTCTCCAGCAAGTTTTCAGCCTCGCCAATCTTAGCATTGGCAGCTTCAACGTCTGCATCAACATCACTATACAAGCTGTTATAATAATCAGAATACTTCAATTCTTTTCCTGAAGAAGTAATATCGTAAACCATTGTCAGATGCTGATAAGCATCAACAACAGTCTTCACTCTGTTATACTCAGCAACGAGTTCATCAGTTGCAGTCTTAAGCTTACCAAGAGCCTTTTCAGAAGCGATGTATGGTACATCCTCTGCCTCTACCTTAGCACGAGCAGCCTTGATGTCCTTAACGATATTCTCCACTACGTGGATAACCTTGTCGTCGTAAGTTATGATGTCGTCACCATAAGTCTCAATCTGACTCTTGATGTTGTCAAGCCTATCGCGACATGCTGTGAACGCTTCCTCGTTGTCCTTCTGTACAGGCTTGTGAGTCTTTCCGAAGGCTGCATAAGCTGCGGTATAGTCTTCCTCAGCATCGGCAACGATCTGGTTCATGTTAGCAAGAACGTCTGCGATGAGATCCTTCTTCCAGAGGTTGGTCAGACCAGAGTGAGCCTTGGCAACCTTCTTCTCCAATGCCAACAGACCAGCATCCTGCTTAGCAGTCTCATCTGTAGCATTATCGAGGAATGCCTTCAACAAGTCGTCAAGTTCCTTATCGAGGTTCTTGCAGTTGTCGTCATAGTACTTCTCGATAGTCTTGATCATCTCAGTGTTAGAACCGTAGAACTTCTTGACAGCATCATTCTTCTCTTCCTTGATAGACTGTATTTCAGCTCTGATACCAGCCACCTCGCTACTGTTAGAAGCAACATAGATGTTGTAGATGTTACCACTTGTGATAGGATCATAGTCGTACCACTTCTTGTCCTTAGCGATAGTATTACCGTTTATGCGGTTAACAAGCTCTGCAGAAGCATTCTGCTGTGTGAGGTCAGCCTGCCATCCCTTAACGATATTATATGCAGCCTCAATATCAGCCTCAATAGCGCTGTTAGCGATATTGAATGCCTCATAGTACTTCTTGGCAGCATCAATCTTTGCAGTAAGAGTATTATAGTCAGCTGTCAGCTCCCCGTAAGCCTTCACATTGTCAGCATACTTGTCAGCCTTATCCTTAGCAGCCTTATAAACAGGAGCAGCCTCAGCATAGAACTTGTCGATGAAGCCTCTTACGGTTTCGATGTTCTCGAACATGTTGTTCTCCTTGAGAGCCTTGTCTGCAGCCTCAACAGCCTTGTCGAGAGTCTCCTTAGTCTTCTTCTCGTATGCCTTGAGGTCGTCAGCCGCACCATCGTAAGCGTAGTCCTTGAGAGCCTTAAGCCACTTCTCGTTATCGTTCTTAGCACCGGCATAGCGGTCATCCTTCTCAGTCAATGTTCCGGCAGCACCTACATACTTGCCTTCGTACATTGCCTTCCACTCGTCCTTGGCAGCCTGCTCCAGGTCAGCACCGAGCATAGCCTCAATCTCGTCGAATGTCTTCCAGTCAGAGTCGAGATTATTGATGAGGAATGGATCATTTCTGTAAGAAGTAGCGTTGAGCTTATCGTAGAAGTCAACAACATCCTTGAATGCAGTCTTCTGTACGTTCTTGTCGTAAGCAGCAATCTCAGCCTTAGCAGGAGTGAGCTGGTTGTCATTGAGGTTCGAGAGTTTCTTGTCAAGCTCAGCTCTAACCAAGTCGTTAACCGCCTTGTCGAGAGCGTTCTTAGCCTTAATGAGTTCGCTGGTGTAATCGTTAGCTGTTCCAGCATAAGTACCCTTAACGTCCCAAAGTTCAGGAGAAGTAGTAGCATCGTATGTGCTCTTAGCCTCGTTCCTCAAGTCTTCGATAAGATTGAAGTACTTATAGATGTTCTCCTGAGCATCAATGATAGTAGCAACATTAACAAGAGCTCTGAGTTCCTCTGTAGAAACGCTCTGGTACTTCTTGATCATGTCTCTACCAGCAGTATACTGCTCCTCTGCTTTCTTAGCAGCAGCAAGGAATGCATTATAGCGGTTGAGGTTGTCGCCAGCGATAACACTATTATATTCGTCGCCTCCGTTGATGAATGCTTCTTTCTTCTTGAGTTCATCACGAATCTCAGAATACTTCTTCATAACGTCATTCTTCTGCTTTGCAGACTCACCCTTAGCATAAGAATCCTTAACGAGCTGCTGCTCGTCCTTGATTTCCTTCTGTATCTTAGCGAGTTCGTCGAGAAGTGGCTTCAATGTCTCATAAGCGATGTCAGAACCATTGTACTTGGTGTTGACCTCGTTCCAAAGAGTCATAACGGCATCACCCTCCTTAACCATATCAGCATTAGCCTTGAAGTCGTTCGTTGCCAATGTAGGCAATTCCTTAACGGCAGCTGTAAGAGCCTTTATGCGAGCAGTAATCTCCTTGGTCTGCTCTATTGCAGTACCAGCTGTGTAAGCGTCTTCGATAGCCTTCAGGATATCCTCGCTCTCCTTGAAGTACTTACCCTTAGGATCAGTATTCTGAATCAGTCCGAGATAGTATTTCTGGTTTTCATCCTTAGTGTTAGCAATGATAAGGTCTTTAACCTTTGCGAAGATGTCAGTATAGCCTGTATAGTTCTTATTGTCAAGCTTAACCTTCTGGGTTGTGTATACTTTCTTCAGAGCTTCGTATGCGTCGAAGTTAGCTGTAGAATCCTTAGCAAGTGTCTCCAGCTCATTAGCAGCCTTCTGGAGTTCAGCCAGACGAGAGTCAAGACCCTTAACTACATTGCCGTCAGCATCCTTGCTGTCCTTACGAGCCTCCTGGATCTTCTCCTTAGCACGTTCTGCAGCAGCATCGGTTCTTACAGCATCAACCTTAGCCTGAATTTCACCAGCCTGAGTATCGATGTTCTCCCCTGTTACCTTGAATGCCTTCTTAGCAGCATCCAATGTTGTCTCAACATTCTTAGCTGCGGTTTCAACAGCCTTGGCAGCAGCGTTCTCAGCCTTGACGAGAGCTATCTGAGCATCAGCCTCACCCTCGAGTTTAACCAAATTATCATTAATCTTGTTAACGTCATCCTTGATAACGTTCAACAGAGCCATTGCCTCAACAGCCTTGTCTGCTGTAATAGCATCAGCATTGGCAGCAACAGTTGTTATCTTAGCCTTCTGATCAGCAAGTTCTGTCTCGATAGCAGCAAGTCTACTAATCAAATCAGTATACTTCAAACCGAGTTCACCGTCTTCGTTGCCAGCCTTCCAGTCCTTAGTATTATGGTTGTCGATACGAGTTTGGATAGAACCGATAAACTCGTTGGCAGCGTTATAGAGAATCTTGGCAGCGTTAACCTTAGCGTCAGCCTCTGACTTATCCTTGTCAGCTTTGAACTGTGCGTTCAGAGCCTCAGCGTCGTTCGAGATACTTGCATCAAGAGAGATTGCTATCAATGCAGCGAGATGCTCAGCATCGAGCTTACCGTTGGCAGCTGTGAAGTCACCTTCAATCTTTGTAATCTTCTTCTCAAGGTTTGTAATACACTCACCGTATGTAGCACCCTCAACAGTTGTAGAAGGAGTCTTGGTTACTGAAGTGTTTACACCAACAGTTTCCTTCAATGTCTTCAGCTTAGCGTTATAGTCCTTGAGGGCAGCGCTAACAACGTCGAAGCGAGCCATTGCAGCCTTACCATCTGCCTCATATTTTGTAATTGCAGCAGAAGTGTCAGCAATCCTCTTGTCAAGATCAACTCTTGTAGTTGTATTCAGCTTTCTCTCGTCGTAAGCCTTCTTGACATCAGCATTGATCTTTTCGATAACAGTCTGCAAGTTGTCGGCTGTAGCCTTGAACTTGGCAGCAGCATCGTAAGTATCCTCCTTAGCGGCAGGCTTCAAGTCAGCAACAACCTTCTTAGCATCGTTGAGATTCTTCATGAGACCAGTCTCGCCACCGAGGTTAGCAACCAACTCCTGATAGATGTCATAGTTCTCGATTACGTCAGCAGCCTTAGTCTTCAGAGCGTCAATCTTGCCCTGGATAGCATTTACGTCAGTATCGTAAGTAGCAGTAAGGATATTGTGAGGTGCAGCATAGTCTTTAGCCACCTGAGTCTTGAGAGCTGTAATATCCTTGTCTATTTCAGCAATCTCCTTAGCGAAGTCCTTCTGTACATCAGGATTATTCTTTGCTGTCTTGAAGTTATCCTCCAGAGTCTTTATCTGTGCATCAGCAGCAGCCTTGTTAGCCTCTGCCTTAGTATAATCGTTTACATAATCTGTCTTTGTTTCAGTGATAACCTCCTGCTGTTCTTGAATCAGCTTCAGCACCTCAGCTTCCTTAGCCGCAGCCTGAGTCTGGTCTGCTGCGATAGCCTTGTAAGCATCAGAAATCTGCTTCCATGCACCCTGAATCTTGCTAAGAGCCACTGTATTCCAGTCAGCATAGTTACCATCAGCTGGCATCTTCTCGTTGATTTCAGCAGTAGCAGCATTGAATACTCCAAGAGCAGCCTTGTATGCAGCGTCGATGTTTGTCCAAGAAGCATTGTCGCCGTTAGCCTTGGCGATATTTTTCTTCAAAGCATCAATCTGATCGTTCACGCTCTTTGTGAAAGCCTTGATAGCATCGTCAGAAGTTACCTTCTTAGTGTCGTAAGCAGCCTTGGCGTCTTTGTTGAACTGCTCAATTTCCGTACCAAGTTTCTCATAAGCTTCTTTGTAAAGCTTCTTTGTATATTCTGTTGCGGTCTTCCACTCATTGTCTGTGAGATTCTTGTAGTCAGCCTTTGCTATTGCGTAAGCGGCAGTAGCGGCTGTGTAAGCGTCAACATAAGCAGCAGCATTTTTAACGTCATTGCCGAAAGCTGTGATGCTATCGCCAAGAGCCTTCAGCTCCTCGCTATTCTTACCCATCCAGAGATGGTTCTTTACGTAAGCATCGTAGCTACCAGTCTTTATAGCCTTGATCTGGTCAGCCAACCCTGAACCTATCAGCTTAAGACCTGTCTTATCGTCGTTCCATGCAGGGTCTGCCTTGAATGCGTCACTTGTACTATTGATGATTCCAGAGAGCTGTGTCTCAAGATCAAGAATAGCAGGAACATTATCGAAGTCGAACACGAGTTCGAACTTAACATCAGAGAACTTGAATACACCCGGTGTAACAGCAGTAGCCTTTACGGTTACTTCTGTTATATCGTTGCCCTTTACTGTGAAAGGAGCATCCAAAGCATATTCTTTACCATCATATACAGCTACGATCTTAGCATTGTCTACGACTGTAGCATGAAGCTTATATTCTCCAGGAGCCAAAGCCATCTTGATTGAGACATCTTTTCCTGTAGACACGGTAACCTCACCTGCTGGTGAAACGGTAAGGCCATCTCCTTTCCACACGTTCTGGTCAATGACAACATCGGCGTTAGCCAAAGCTGCAACAGGAGCACCAGTTACGGCGAGGAGAGAAATCAGTACATTTTTTCTCATAATCGTAATTTTTAGGTTATTGTATAAATTTAAATTATTCTTGTATTTCGCAGGTGGAACTCCTATATATATAATAAGGTGAACCACTGGCTGTGAAAAATTACTATCTCCACAACCACCTACAAAATTAATTCTATTATATGATGTTCAATATTGTAAAAAAGTGTATTTTCGTGAATCAGTGTGTTTTATTCGTGAACAGAACACATTCTGAATTCTGTGTCCCAGCACAGTCAATCTTTTAGTTTTTGCTTGCCTTTATCTTTTTGTTCAGGCTGTTTGCACGGGGGGGGGGGTAACAACCCTATAACAACTGGCATCGGAGGGACCGGAGTCTTCGTCTGCTGTCTCCTCGTCGGCAGCACCCAAAGCAGAATAGTTGTTTCGGGCTTCTTCCATAAGAGTTTTTACGGCTGGCTTGGATACGCCAAGGGTGAACACTCTGCCATGATAGTCGGAGAGCGATATAGTCTGCTTTACAGCGTTCATGTGGAAGAGGCGATTATAGTTGATGATGAACTTCCTGCCTATTCTGATCATATTGGTGTGGGTAGGGAACTTCTTCTGTATTTCCTTCTCAATAGCACCGAGGCAAAATGGCACCATAATCTTGTTTCCGTGTACGCTACGGATTTGTGTGTAGTGGTCGTCAGCCTCGAAGAACAATACGTCATTGAGATCGAAAGTATAAATCTCTCCGCATAGGTTGAGGCACATGTTGGATACGTTTTTCATACGTTAGTTTTTTGTCGTCGTAAGTATTATGTATTGTTTAGTCTCGTAGAGTCATTGTGTAACTCTGTTATTTGCAAATATAGGAAATATATACAAAAGTTGTTTGTTTTTTATGTATTGTTTTCGTGAATATATCGTTTTTTAACGTGAACGAAGAGAAAACACTACTATTTTTCGTAGGATGCTGCATATATTTCGCAAACCAAATGAAAACAAAGAGAGGTAATGGTTGTTTGTTTCCATTACCTCTCTGTTGTTTTTTTCAGATTAAGAAAGGGTAAGACTTATTCGTCGAATCCGCTTTCGTAAATCTTTATTCTTCCTGTCCAGCATGCCTTAACGGTATGCTTTGTGCCTTCAGCTATCGCTGAGGGATTGAGAGTTATGAGGTGCGGCAGAGGATTAGAGAAAGTGGATTATTTATCCTTTTATATCTATTTTCTCAACCTTTGTTTTGTTATATACCTCAAAAATATTACCTTTGCAGTGTTATTTACACTATAAGGCTTCGTAGCTTAGCTGAATAGAGCGTCAGATTCCGGTTCTGAAGGTCGTGGGTTTGAATCCCACCGAAGTCACTTCCACTTTTTTTAGTAAACGAGTTGACGAGTAAACGAGGAGACAAGGAGATTTGCCTTTCCTTGAGATTCTCTTATTACATGCTTTAAACAAGCAAGGCTAATCTACTTGTCTACTCGTCAACTAAAAAAATAGGAAGGAAACGATGTGGCTTCCTCCCTATCACTAAATATTATAAACTAAAGATTACTTTGCCGGTATCTCTTCGAGTGTTTTTACGAGCAAGTTCCAGAACTTAGGAACGGTTGCCCATAGACAACGCTCATTGGCTGTGTGAGGTGAACGCAGGGTAGGACCGAACGAACAGATGTCGAGACCTGGGTATTTGCTCAGGATGACACTGCACTCAAGACCTGCATGCACAACCTCTACGGTAGGCTCGTTGCCGAACAGCTCGTTGTAGATGCGACGCATCTCCTTGATAAGCTCACTGTCTGGGTTTGGATCCCAACCACCATACTCTCCGCTGAACTCTACCTTCATGCCTGCCATGCTGAAACAGCTTGAAAGAGAAGTGCCAAGCTCTGCCATCACGCTCTCGCTTGAGCTGCGGGCAAGAATCAGACATTCTGCCTTGCCGCCCTCGATGTTCACAATGGCTAAGTTTGAAGATGTCTCCACGATGCTTGGCATTGAAGGGATATAGCGCCATACGCCGTTGTGGGCTGCATAGATGGCATCAACAAGGTTGTCCTGGATTTCCTGCGGAACCTGCATTGCCGGCAATTCCACCTCGTCAACGAGAACCTCTATACTATCCTCTACACCCTTGAACTCTCTGATGAAGTCCTCCTTGTAGTCTTCTACAAGAGCTACGAAGTCTTCCTTGTTCTCCTTTGGCATGGTGAGAACGGCTGTTGCCTCAAACGGAATGGCATTGCGCATGTTGCCGCCGTGCCATGATGCAAGACGGGCATCATCGTCGCTGATTGCCTCGCGAACGATACGCACAAGCATCTTGTTGGCGTTTCCTCTGCCAAGACCAATTTCCAAACCGGAATGACCGCCCTTGAGTCCCTTGATGGTCACTGCCATGGCGATGTCTTCCTTGTCGGTCTCCACTTCTTTATAGTCGAGCGTAGCAGTGATGTCTACACCACCGGCGCTACCGATAATCAACTGTCCCTCATCCTCTGTGTCGAGGTTGAGAAGAATCTCTCCGTTAAGGACACCTGGCTTCAAGCCGTTTGCACCTACCATGTGGGTCTCCTCGTCTGTTGTGATGAGAGCCTCCAGCGGACCGTGCTTCAGATTGCCCTTGTCTTCCATGACAGCCATGATGGCAGCCACGCCGATACCGTCGTCAGCACCGAGGGTTGTACCCTTTGCCTTCACCCACTCGCCGTCGATCCATGTCTGGATTGGGTCGATCTCGAAGTTGTGTTCTACTTTAGGGTCTTTCTGTGGCACCATGTCCATGTGTGCCTGAAGGATTGCCGTCTTGCGGTTTTCCAAACCTGGTGTGGCAGGCTTGCGCATGATGACGTTTCCGGTTTCGTCCATAAAAGCCTCAACGCCTACGCGCTTTGCAAACTCGAGCAGGAAAGCCTGCACTTTCTCCAAATGACCTGATGGGCGTGGCACCTGTGTCAGCTCATCGAAATTTCTCCAGAGAGACTCTGGTTTAAGGTTTCTGATTTCACTCATAGTATTGAATTTTTTAAATCCGTAATGGTTTTTTCTTTGTTATTCCTATTGCTATCCATGCCGCAACGCCAAGGAGTATGACGAGCATGGTCTGAATGGTATGCACTATCAGTACGAACGACAACGCCTCGTCTGCCGTAATGGTGGTGCCGCCTGCCAGCGTGGCCCCATAGAGCAGAAGCATTGTCTTTACAGCAAAATGCCATGGCCCGGCACCGTTCGGCGTGGGCACAATGACTGCTATGCTGCCGACAACGAATGTGGCAAGCCCACACATCAGTCCAAGTTGCGACGTGAAGTCGAAACAGAAGAACGTGAGATAGTAATGCAGAAAGTAGCTTCCCCATATACCCAGAGTGAGAAGGATGAAAAGCGGAATGTTCTTAACGCTCTTCAGCGATGTCATTCCCTGCCATATCCCACTCAGAGTGGTCTTCACCTTATCGTAGAACGAAAGGCGGCGCAGCAGGAAATGCAACAGCAGAAGCACTGCCACGATACAGATTGCCGTGACGATATAGCCTGTGGCGGAGAACTTGCTGAGGACGGAGTCGAGACTTGTGCCCGTGCTGAGGAAGAAGTTGCCGAAGATCTTCATCTGCGCCAACAGCGTGAGCGCAGTGACTATCATCACCAGCAGCGTGTCTATAGCCCGCTCCGTGACTACTGTGCCAAGAGCCTTTGCAAACGAGACCCCGTCGCAACGGTGGAGAACACCGCAGCGCGTAAACTCTCCTATCCTCGGAACCACCAGACTGGCGGCATAGGACAGGAATATGGAGTTGACGCATGTGGAGAGACGGGGCCTCTCCCCTACCGGTTCAAGCGTCTGCCGCCATCTGATGCCCCGGAACAGCTGTGCCGTAATGCCGAAAGGCAGGGAGAGAATCATCCATGTCCAATCCATATCATAGAGCATCACACGCTCTATCCTCTTAAAGTCAAAGTCGCGGTACATCCAATACAGTATCACGCCGCCCAAGATGACAGGCAGCAGGAGCTTCACCGCAACATTCAGTATCTTGCTTCTTCTCACTTTTTCTTTCTATAATCCACCGGAATACATTAATGCGCCCTACGTCTAAGTAAGATAATCGAACTGCTTCTTCATCTTCTGCAACTCATCGCGCAGACTGATAAGCAACTCCATCGCCTTGGTATTGCTGCTAACGGCACTCTTGTTCTCCTTCAGCATCTTGCGTGCCGCAGCGAGCTTGAAGCCACGCACCTTTACCAGATTGTACACCATCTTTATGTTGGCGATGTCATCCTCGGTATACTGGCGGATATTATTGCCTGTGGTCTTAGGCTTTATCATCGGTACTTCCTTCTCCCAGAAGCGCAACATGCTCTCGGATACGTTGAGCATCTGTGCCACTTCCTTTATGGAGTAGTATAGTTTCAGGTTCTTTTCCGTATTCAATGCCATAACAATAGGGTTTATTAGGTCTTGCAAAGATAGTGTTTTTATTTTAAACACACACAATTAATAATCCTAAAACTTGATAATTCACCATATAGCATTGATTTATAAACGCTATAAGGACATAAAAAGCACAACACTTTGAAATATTTTTGGCTGTTTATCATATTTTTCTTAATTTTGCCACCTAATTTTATAGATAATGTATCTTTTATACACTTATCTGTTGCGAAAGCAATAAATTCGGAAGAAAACAAAATTAAAATACAAAGAACAATGATGACAGCAAATGAAATCCGCGACTCTTTCAAGAAATTCTTCGAGTCGAAAGGACACGCTATCGTGCCGTCAGCTCCAATGGTCATAAAAGACGACCCTACGCTGATGTTCACGAACGCAGGTATGAACCAGTGGAAGGACATTATCCTTGGCACACGCGAACCGGAGCCTCGCCGACGTGCGGACACTCAGAAATGTCTGCGCGTGAGCGGTAAGCACAACGACCTGGAGGAGGTGGGACACGACACTTACCACCACACCATGTTTGAGATGCTCGGCAACTGGAGCTTCGGCGACTACTTCAAGGAGGGTGCCATAGACTACGCCTGGGAATACCTCGTTGACGTTTTGCACATCGATCCGAAAGACCTCTACGTGACGGTTTTCGAAGGCTCGAAGGAAGAGGGTCTGGAACGCGACGAAGAGGCTGCCAAGTTCTGGCTTAAACACGTACCGGCAGACCATATCATAAACGGCAACAAACACGACAACTTCTGGGAAATGGGAGATACAGGACCTTGCGGCCCTTGTTCGGAGATTCATATCGACTCCCGTACAGAGGAAGAGAAGGCAAAGGTGCCGGGACGCGAACTCGTAAACAAGGATGACCCACAGGTTATAGAGATATGGAACATCGTGTTCATGCAGTTTAACCGCAAGGCTGACGGCTCGCTTGAACCATTGCCAATGCACGTTATCGATACCGGTATGGGATTCGAACGTCTCGTGCGCACCCTGCAGGGCAAACACTCCAACTACGACACCGACATCTTCCAGCCTATCATCAAGGAGATTTGTAATCTCTCCGGACTGAAATACGGCGAGAACGAGGATGTGGACGTGGCGATGCGCGTTGTGGCTGACCATCTGCGCGCCGTTTCATTCTCTATCGCTGACGGACAGCTGCCAAGCAACGCCAAGGCAGGATACGTCATACGCCGAATACTCCGCCGTGCCGTACGCTATGCCTATACATTCCTCGGACAGAAAGAGGCTTTCCTGTTCAAGCTCATCCCTGTGCTGGTACATGAGATGGGAGGCGCATTCCCTGAGCTGTCTGCACAGCGCGAGCTTATAACTAAGGTGATGAAAGAGGAGGAGGAGTCTTTCCTGCGCACTCTATCCAACGGTATCAACATGCTGAACACCGCCATCGAAGCTGTTAAGGCTGAGGGCAAGACAGTACTCGACGGCACCCAGGCATTCCGTTTGTTTGACACATACGGATTCCCTCTCGACCTTACAGAGCTTATCTGTCGCGAGAGCGGAATAAGCGTTGACGAAAAGCAGTTCGAGACCGAGATGCAGAAGCAAAAGGAGCGTGCACGCAATGCTGCGGCTGTGGAGAACGGCGACTGGATTGAGGTTCGCCCTGGCGAGCAGCAGTTTGTGGGCTACGACTACACGGAATATGAATGTCATATACTGCGCTACCGCAAGGTGACACAGAAGAAGAACTCTTACTATGAGCTTGTTCTCGACAGCACTCCGTTCTATGGAGAGATGGGAGGCCAGGTGGGTGATACCGGCGTACTCGTAAACGAAGACGAAACGATAAACATCACCGATACCAAGCGCGAGAACAACCAGTCTATACATATCGTCAAGGCTCTGCCGAAGAATATTGAGGCTGACTTCATGGCTTGCGTTGATACCGACAAGCGTGATGCAAGCGCAGCCAACCACACTGCCACACACTTGATTGACTACGCTCTGAAACAGGTGCTTGGCGACCACGTGGAACAGAAGGGTTCATACGTTTCTGCCGACACGCTGCGCTTCGACTTCTCTCACTTCCAGAAGGTGACTGACGAGGAGATGCGTCAGGTGGAACGCATGGTCAACGATATGATTCGTCAGGATATCCCTATGCAGGACCACAGAAACGTGCCTATCGAAGAGGCTAAGCAGCTGGGCGCTATTGCTTTGTTCGGCGAGAAATACGGCGACAAGGTGCGCGTGGTACAGTTTGGTCCGAGCGTTGAGTTCTGTGGTGGTATCCATGCCAAGAGCACCGGCCGCATCGGTATGATAAAGATTATCTCCGAGAGCAGCGTGGCTGCCGGAATACGCCGTATCGAGGCAAAGACCGGCGCTGAGTGCGAACAGATGATGTATGATCTGGAAGACGGAATGAAGGCCATCAAGGCTCTCTTCCACAACGCTAAGGATCTGCAGACCGTTATCGGCAAATATATAGAGGAGCACGATGCGATGAAGAAGGACATCGAGAAGTTCCAGGCTGAAGCTGTGGAGCGTACGAAGGAGCGTCTGTTGGGACAGGCACATGAGGTGAACGGTGTGAAGGTTATCACCACCGTATTGCCTATGTCGCCGGAGGCTGCCAAGGACCTTGCTTTCAAGCTTCGTGCAGCACTGCCGGAGAATATGCTCTGCGTTATCGGAAGCAAGCATCAGGACAAGCCGTTGCTCACCGTGATGGCTACCGATGACCTCGTCAGCGACCACGGCTTCAACGCAGGTAAGGTGATACGCGAGGCTGCCAAACTGATTCAGGGTGGCGGTGGCGGTCAGCCACACTTCGCTACTGCCGGCGGAAAGAACACTGACGGTCTCTCTGCTGCCGTAGACAAGGTGGTGGAGTTGGCTCAGCTGTAATCCGGTCCGCTGACGGTATCTGAAAATGGAATAAGATACACCTTTATATATAATAGCGGCAATGATGGACGAATCCTTGGTATTGTTTATCTACCAAATATCGTCTGTCATTGCCGCTATTGTTTTCAATTTTAATAAAATCCTCACGCTCGAAAATGATAATTAATTATCATTCTACTCGCTTAATCGGATTTTTGCACTATCTTTGCATAAGATAGGCGGCATCTCGGCAATACAAAATAAAAGTCTTGCGACTTTCGTTTTGCATTGCTCTCAATTTGCACTATCTTTGCAAAAACATTTAGAGTATGGCAATAAAACTTTATCCTATAGGAATACAGACATTTGAAAGTATACGCAAAGAGGACAAGCTGTATATAGACAAGACAGAATATATATACAACATGACGCATACAAGTGGCAAGTTCTTCTTTCTGAGTCGCCCAAGACGATTCGGAAAATCATTGCTTGTCTCTACATTACAAAGCTATTTCGAGGGTAAAAAGGATCTGTTCAAAGGACTCGCCATAGAAAGACTTGAAAAAGGATGGGAGTCATATCCTGTTCTGCATCTTGACATGAGCGGCGGCAAACACATGGAGAAGGAACAACTCAACCGCTATCTGATAAGTATACTGGAGGAGAAAGAAAGAATGTTCGGCATAAGTTCCGACTCTATTGACCCCAACATAAGACTCAAGAATCTTATACTGAATGTATTTCAACAGACAGGCAAACAGGTTGTCGTACTTATAGACGAATATGATGCTCCACTCCTTGATGTATTACACCAAGATGGACACCTCAGAGAGTTGCGCCAGATAATACGCAACTTCTTCAGTCCGCTGAAACTCAGCGAACCATACCTCCGCTTCGTGTTCCTCACAGGCATAACAAAGTTTTCGCAGCTAAGTATATTCAGCGAACTGAACAACATCAAGAACATCAGTATGGATGAACCATATTCCGGGATATGCGGTATCACAAAGGATGAACTACTGACAATGATGAGCGAAGACATTGATGTATTTGCCGAAAGGCTGTCGCTCACCCGTGAGCAGGCTATCGACAGACTCAAGAACAACTACGACGGCTACCATTTCACGTGGCCAGGTCCCGACGTGTTCAATCCTTTCAGCCTGCTCAACTGTTTTGCGGATGGGAAAATAAACGACTATTGGTTCAGTTCGGGCACACCGACATACCTCATAGAAATGATGAAGAAATTTGATGTGCTCCCTGCTGATATCGGAGTTGAAATAGAAGCTGACAAAGCTGACTTCGATGCTGCCACAGAAACCATGACAACCATTATACCTCTACTGTATCAAAGCGGATATTTTACAATCAAAGGCTATGACCCTGACACAGAGCTATACACCCTGGGCATACCAAACAATGAAATCCGCATAGGACTATACCGCAATCTGCTGCCTCATTACCTTGCCGAGAAGACAGCAAAAGGAAACACTACTATAGCAAAGATGTCTGCACTCATCAACCGTAATGATATGGACGGAGCATTGGCTCTACTACAGACATTTCTTGACTCCGTGCCATATTGCAACGACACTGATTACGAGGGACATTACCAACAAATGATGTACGTAATCTTTGCAATCCTTACCAATTACCGTATGGAGGTGGAACAACACACCCATAAAGGCCGCATAGACATTACTATACACACTCAAAGACGAATCTACATATTGGAACTCAAATTCAACGGCTCCGCAAAAGAAGCAGTAGAGCAGATAAAAAGCCGTGGGTATGCAGATTGTTTTAAACTTGACGGTAGGCCTGTGACAATGGTAGGTATTAACTTCAGCCTTGACAAGGACAAGAAAAATATCACAGAATGGGTTATCGAATAATTAATTATTTTCTGTAGTACGCCTTTATGCCATCCTTGAAACGCAGCTGCAAGCTGTCTTTCATCATCAGGACTATGTCTACTGTGTCGCGCTGCGGACGTGCCTTACGACGCTTCTTGTTGCCGAACTCCACCGTACCCTCGGTAAGGACAAGCCTTCCGTTGAGGATATTCCACTCCTTATAGAACTTAACCTGAGGATACTCCACAGGACTCTCTCCCGACAGATCGGTCTTTTCGAAATGCAAGCCTACAGGCTCCATAGTGAACTGCTTCTTTATCTTGAACCCCTGCTCGCGAGGCACCATAAGGGACTGCATCATGGAGTCAACCTCCGGGTCTGCCTTAGGCATCGCATGCGCACCGCCCATAGGAGCATGCTTGCGCATCGTCGGCATCACCTGATACACCCACGTTCCTTTCAGCTCCTCAAGGTCTATCACGAGATCCGCCTTGCGCTTATTGTCCTTGTTGACAACAACTGCCATCATGTCGCCAATCTTCGGCTTGCCGAAGACCTTGCGATAGCGCATTGCCTCTATGATACTGAACGTGACAGGGTCGCTGTCATCAGACGGCAGCACAACAAGCACAGAGTCGGTGCATCCATCACATGCCAGACCATAGAACGTGGAATCACCCGGAAGCCTGACGTCTTTTACCGTTTCGATATTCCCGTCATTCTTCCCTTTCTTGTCACCGCTACAGGCTGTTACAAACAATGCGATGGCAAGCGCCACCGGCAACATTCTCCTTATACTCATTTTTTATAACATTATTTTACGAGGGCAAAGATAATGCAAACCGAATGCAGAACAACAAGCTTGCTTGATTGTTATGCTGAGGTGCAGCTTATCTTATGCAAAGATAAAATAAAAAATTAAAATTGCCAAGTTGATTTGCCATAATCCATCAAACGAACCTCAAAGATTGGATATTTTTACCTTATTATTTGCCATAAAGCAGTTTTTTTTCATATAATTTAGTTTATTCCGCAAAAAACACTACATTTGCAAAAAAATAACACACGCAGCAGACTTTTCGGTGGGATTAGAATGCTGTCATTTTGAATGTCCCCCTTTTAGTTGCTACGCTTTAAATCTAACGTGAAAATGAAAAAGAAAATCCAATTCAGTCTCGTTTACAGAGACATGTGGCAGTCTTCAGGCAAGTTCCAGCCACGCAAGGATCAGTTAGAGCGCATCGCTCCGGTTATCATCAAGATGGGTTGCTTTGCCCGTGTGGAAACCAACGGTGGAGCTTTTGAGCAGGTGAACCTGCTTGCCGGCGAAAATCCAAATGCAGCTGTGAGAGCTTTCTGTAAGCCGTTCAACGAAGTTGGTATAAAGACACACATGCTCGACCGCGGACTAAATGCTCTCCGCATGTATCCTGTTCCTGACGATGTTAGAGCCCTGCAGTATAAAGTAAAACATGCACAAGGCGTTGACATCACACGTATCTTCTGCGGTCTTAACGACGTCAGAAACATCATACCAAGTATCAAATGGGCTCTGGAGGCTGGCATGACTCCACAGGCTACTCTCTGTATCACTACTTCTCCTATCCACACTGCAGAATACTATTCTGACATCGCCGACAAGCTTATCGCTGCCGGAGCTACAGAAATCTGCTTGAAGGATATGGCGGGTATCGGACAGCCTGCTATGCTCGGAAAACTGACGAAACTGATAAAGACAAACCATCCGGAAATCATCATACAGTATCACGGACACTCCGGACCTGGTCTGTCTATGGCTTCTATCCTTGAGGTTTGCAACAATGGTGCCGACGTTATCGATACTGCTATCGAACCTCTGTCTTGGGGTAAGGTTCATCCAGACATCATCTCTGTACAGAGCATGTTGAAGAATGAAGGATTCGACGTGCCGGAAATCGACATGAATGCCTATATGGAGGCTCGCCGCCTGACCCAGGAGTTCATCGACGACTGGCTCGGATGCTTCATCAACCCTGGAAACAAGATCATGAGCTCTCTACTCCTCGGCTGCGGACTGCCAGGAGGTATGATGGGCAGTATGATGGCTGACCTCGCTGGTATCCACCGTTCTATCAACTCTATCCTCCGCTCGAAAGGAAAGGCTGAATATTCTACCGACGAGATGCTCGTGAAACTGTTCGACGAGGTGGCATACGTATGGCCACGCGTAGGATTCCCACCATTGGTAACTCCTTTCTCTCAGTATGTTAAGAACATCGCACTGATGAACCTCCTGACAATGGCTCAGGGCAAGGGACGCTTCGTGATGATGGACGATGCCATGTGGGGTATGATTCTCGGCAAGAGCGGTAAGCTGCCAGGAAAACTCGACGACGAGATTGTTGAACTCGCAAAGAAGCAGGGCAAGGAATTCACCGACGCCGACCCTCACACTCTTATCCCTAACGCCCTCGAAGGCTTCAAGAAGGAAATGGACGAGAACGGATGGGAATACGGACAGGACGACGAGGAACTGTTCGAGCTGGCTATGCACCCAGAGCAGTATCGCGACTTCAAGAGCGGTATGGCAAAGAAGCGTATGCTCGCTGACCTGCAGAAGGCTAAGGACGCTCAGATGGGAAGCAAGATGACTCCAGAGGAGGCTGCTGCTTTCAAGCACGCAAAGGCTGACGCTATCAAGTCGCCGGTTAAGGGACAGGTATTCTTCGAGTTCCAGGGCGAAGGCGAGTGTATGCCGGTATTGGAGCCGTACATCGGACAGCAATACAAGGAAGGCGAGACATTCTGCTACGTTCAGGCTACATGGGGACAGTTTGTTGCCGTACCAGCATGCCTCGGAGGCAAGCTTGTTGAGATTGCATCAAAGCAGGGTTCCAAAATCAACCGTGGCGATGTGATCGGATATATAGAAAGAGATCATGACTGATTGGAAAAAAATCATTGACAAATATTATAGTGGGGATGGTGATCTTCGCACCATCCTCATTATCCATAGCCAATCTGTAGCGCGCAAGGCGTTGCAGATTGTTTCGTTACATCCGGAGCTGAACCTCGACAGAGAGTTCATCGAAGAGGCTGCAATGCTCCACGACATCGGTATTATCAAGACGGATGCACCGGGCATAAAATGCTTTGGCACGGAACCGTATATCTGCCATGGCATCCTCGGAGCTGAAATGCTCAGACAGGAAGGACTGCCACGCCATGCACGGGTCTGTGAACGGCATACTGGCGCCGGACTGTCGCTCAACGAGATTGTGAGCCAGAACCTGCCCCTACCCCATCAGGATTTCCTGCCGGAGACGCTTGAAGAACAGGTGATATGCTATGCCGACAAGTTCTTTTCAAAGACCCACCTCGACAGAGAGAAGTCTGTAGAGAAAGCGGAGAAAAGCATTGCCAAGTTCGGAGAGGAAGGACTGGCAAGGTTCAAGCAATGGGAAAAGATGTTTGAATAATTATGACATACGAGTTTATATTCCGTGTTTTCACCGCTGCCATCCTTGGCGGTGTGATTGGTTTTGAACGTGAATACCGTGCAAAGGAGGCTGGACTGCGTACGCATTTCCTTGTCGCTATGGGCAGTGCGCTGTTCATGATAGTGTCGCAATACGGCTTCGACTCCGTGCTGGGAGAATCGATAACCCTCGACCCTGCGCGAGTGGCGGCACAGGTGGTCAGCGGCATCGGATTCATTGGTGCCGGAACGATAATTTTCCAGAAACACGTAATTAAGGGACTCACTACCGCTGCCGGCCTATGGGCTACGTCTGCCATTGGTCTTGCCAGCGGCTCTGGTATGTATATGCTTGCCGTCACCTCTACTCTACTTGTACTAATCTGTCTTGAGACAATCTATTTCATTCTTCACCGCATCGGCTCACGCAACATCTCCGTCACGATAAGCACCGGCAACAGGGATAAGATAAAGGATATCCTTGACAGGCTACGTAACGATGGCGTTGAGATTGAGTCTTACGAGATGAAGGACATATCGTCTCCCGTGGCAACAAAATATTCCGTATCAATGGAGCTTACTGTCAAGCGCAACAAATACCAAGACAACATAATAAACTTCATGACCAAATTCGATGGCGTTGACATAGAAAGTATTGAATGATTAAAGGTTTGATGCAGAATTGTATTTTTATACAATCGCAACGTGCATGTTTGGAACATAAAAGAGGGAGATGGACATAGATTTAGATGCTTGTTGAAGCAACCTGAAATAGATGTCCAATCAACTTCAAATAGAAAGTTACCGAATTTCTATGAGAAAGTTACGGACTTTCTATCGGAAAGTTACCGAATTTCTAAATGATGACAAAATAACGTGTTTACATGGGCTTGGCGTAATTGTCATAATCGAACTATACAGGCGAGCTGAACAAACCGTTTATTTATGCAATCAAATTGGTTATTTATGCAAAAGCCTGACAGGTGGGGTATACATATATTTTTTGCCATACGCAAGAGGATATGACTCTGTTTTAGATGATTTTCAAGAAAGTCTTACAGAGGAATAAGGCAGAATTAGACCATTCTAACTATCGATGAATAGTTACTCGCTGAATAGTTTCTTAATTGGCGAGTGCATTGACCATACGTGTAGCATCTCAATTATAGAGGCTTACGTAGTGGTCAAAAGTAGCCGTTAAGTAAGTATATTTTTGAGTAAATATGTGGCATTCTGATTCTTTGCCACTCCTGGTGTTATCATGTATGTATATGTAATCTTGTCAGACAGCTTGATTTCAAAGCAATAGTTATGGAAACGGTCGGGATGTTCATCAGCCATCTTCGATAGTTCAAGGTCGTGAGTGGCGATGATACCGCTGACAGGCAACTTGGCAATAGCCTCAAGAAACATTCTGGAACCGTTTAGTTTATCCAAAGAGTTTGTCCCCTTCAGTATTTCATCAAGAATGATAAGAGTGCGTGGTGCAGCCTTTACATTATCGAGCAACAGACGGAGCCTCAACAGTTCGGCATTGAAATAACTGATGCCATGGGCAAGATCATCACTCGTACGCATACTGCTGAACAGATTATATACCGACACCCGAAGACTATCCGCAAACACCGGCATTCCACACATAGCAAGAACATAGTTTATTCCTACCGAACGCAGGAAAGTGCTCTTGCCTGCCATATTAGCACCCGTAATGATATAATAGTTACCATCCTCTATCGAGAAATCATTGCGCACCGCCTTCTCCCCGAGAAACGGATGATACAACCCCTTAGCCTCATACACCACCTTGTCGCAGTCCACCACTTCTGCATCCACAACCTGCGGCTCATTATACCGCATCGTTGCCATCGACACCCGTGCATCCATCTCACTAACAGCATCAATCCACATGTTCAACGATTCCATATTCTGTTTCTGCCACTTCAGATACCTTCTGACAAGGAAGAAGTCACTATAGGCAAAAGCATTGAACACAATAAGTCCGAGCACATTAGCCCTACGGTCAAGAGCATCGAGAATACTCTTAAGCTCATTCAACGACTCCAAAGCATCCGTCCCTTTTCCTTTTACCACAGAAACAACATCCCTGTTATCCTCATTCTTGAATTCCGAAGATGAGATGAGCTGCAGCAAGGAGATATATGCCTTCATGCTACTGTTTATCTTCTCCACCGAGCGGCTGATAATCTTTATAGCCTTTGTCGATGTCCCGATGCTCAGCCCAAGCTGCAACACGGTCCATAGACACACGAAATCTGCACTCAACGAGGTAAATACCGTTAGCAAGAACAATACGGCAAACACTCCTACTGATGCAGCCACCATTGTCAATGCCCCTGTCGAAGCTGCCCATGAAGGAATGTCAGCATTGCGTGTTTGCTCAATGGCATTCTTTATAGCCTTTGTATCCACCTTCTTGTCGTGCCCTACCGCAAGGAAATCCGTTCTCCACTGCTCCATAACGGCAAGCTCAGCAATAGCCTTTCTGCGCTTGTCGATATCCTCCGCGGCATCATCAGCTACAGAACACTTCTGTGCACATTCTGAAAGAACAGCAGCAAGACGGTCTGCACCACCCGATGTCACCGTGCGACAGATACGCTGATACAACGAATCCCTTCCAAACAAATCCATGTCATAGGCATACTGATGATTAGGATTGATATATCTGCATCCGTCGTCACCCTTTGAATGGTTGCCGTCCATGTATCTCATGTTGCCCCTGTACACCTCAAGATGCGCCTCGTTGTCCTCTATCCTGCGGGCGTTCTGACCATCTGCCACCTTGACACCCTTGAACAAGGCAAGCGACAGACAGAACAGAGCGATAAACGCCACCGTCTCTATATATCCGGAAAAGTACGCCACACCCATAGCCACACAGGTGATGAACAGTAGAATCTCTGCCGTTACGAAATATTTCACCTTCGCCTTCCTGCCGTCAAGCTCAGTCGAAAGCTCCTCTATTCTCTCTTTATAATAATCCCTTATATCTTTCTTTTCCATTTGTCCCGATGATGATTGTGGTGCTATGCGTAAAATGCGATTAAACGAAATAAGGCAGCCAATTCACTATGTGAACGAGCTGCCATATTTCTTTTTCGTTGTATTCTAACGAAGGATAGAAGAATGTCATTAGTCCTTTGTAACAACTCTCTTCTCTGCGATACGAGCCTTCTTACCAGTAAGCTTGCGCAAGTAGTACAACTTAGCGCGGCGAACCTTACCAACCTTGTTCAGCTCGATGCTTGCGATGTTAGGAGACTCCATTGGGAAGATACGCTCTACACCAATAGTTCCAGACATCTTGCGTACAGTGAAACGCTTCTTTGATCCCTCACCGTTGATCTTGATAACAACACCACGGTAGAGCTGGATACGCTCTTTAGAACCCTCGATAATTTTGTAAGCTACGGTAACAGTGTCACCAGCCTTGAACTTAGGATACTGCTTCTCGCTTGCAAATGCTTCTTCAGCAACTTTAATTAAATCCATTTTTATTTATTAATTTAAAATTGTTTATCGTTCCAACGCAACATAACAGGCCACTCTTCTTCCTGCCAGCGATTACGCCGAAAAGCGGTGCAAAGGTAGATAAAATTCTCGTAACTACCAAATATTTCGATGGTTATCAGTCTTATCTGCCGTCCGCATTAACATTTCTCACCTCTTCGACCTCGTCATTGTCCTGTAGCCATATATGGTTATCACCGCGAAGCAAAGCAGAGGAAGTACAAACGACACGTTGACCGCCGGCATTCCAAACACCTCTTTCATGTCGATGATACTTGCCTGCACTGGCGGCATCACGCTACCGCCCAGGATTGCCATTATCAATCCGGCAGCTCCGAACTTTGCGTCATCGCCAAGTCCTTCGAGGGCAATACCGTATATTGTAGGGAACATCAGCGACATACATCCGCTCACAGCCACCAGACAGTACAGTCCGTATATATTCTGCAATGCTATAACGCCCACGGTGAGACATCCTCCTGCCACGGCAAGAATCATCAGCAGCTGTCCTGCATTCAGATAGCGCAGTATGAACGTGCATACAAAGCGTGAGCAACAGAATATCACCATGGCAATGATATTGTACTGCTGAGAAAGCACCTCTGCATCAATCTCCGCCATTCCCTGGTTCATGAACACTCGTGTGCCGTACTGTATGATAAACGTCCAGCACATTATCTGCACGCCGACATAGAAGAACTGCGCCACGACGCCCTCCCTGTAATGCGGTATATGGAATATCCTCTTCAGAGTAGGCACGAAGTTGATGCTCTTCTCCTTGTCGCCGTTCTTAGGCATCTTCATGAACCATATCACGAGCAGCATCGCCAATATCACGGCACCAATCGCAAGATACGGCGCTATAAGCACCGAGAGGTCCTGTTCTTTTACCGCCTCGAACTCTGCTGCGTTCAGCTTTGCACGCCCTACCGTATCCAGTGGGTTAAGCCTTGCCTGGATAAAGTTCATTGCCACGAACATGCCAAGCAGCGACCCCATAGGGTTGAACGACTGTGCGAGGTTCAGTCTCCGCGTTGCCGACTCCTCCGGACCCATAGTCAGGATATACGGGTTGCACGACGTCTCCAGGAACGACAATCCGCACGTCAGTATGAAATACGCCAGGAGAAACGTGTAATACTCCCCCGTCATCTTTGCCGGGAAGAAGAGAAACGCTCCGAAAGCATACAGTCCGAGTCCGAGCATCACTCCCGCCTTGTAAGAGAAGCGGCGTATGAACATTGCTGCAGGAAACGCCATTGCGAAATATCCGCCATAGAACGCCACCTGCACGAGAGCGCCGTCAGTGGCAGACATACGGAATATCTTCGAGAACGCCTTTACCATAGGGTTAGTAATATCGTTGGCAAAGCCCCACAGGGCGAAGCACGATGTTATCAAGATGAACGGCACCACATAGCTGATGCCGTCCTTATGTAGGATAGATTTGTTATTAGCCATTTATGTTCATCAAGGTTATTGTTTGTTTGCCATCTTGTAGATTTCAGTCATGTCATTCTTGTCGAGCACCTTAAATCCGCCGATTGTCCTTCCGTCGTCATGACTGCACTTACGGGCGAGTTCCTTTATCTCATCCTCCGTCAGTTCTCTGCCTATCAGTTCCGGAATATTCGTCGGCATACCGATAGCATGGTAGAAACGTTCTATCGCCTCTATTCCAGCCATTGCCGTTGCCTCAGGGTCGGTGAAATCGTTAGGCACATCCATCACGTTCACTGCGAAGCGTACGAAGCGTGCCACGTTCTCCTTGTGCACATATCTTGCCCAGCTCGGCCATATTGCTGCAAGTCCTGCTCCGTGTGCCACGTCGAACATCGCGCTTAGTTCGTGCTCCAGCTGGTGTGTGGCGAAGTCGCTGTATCCTCTGTCACCCGTCAGGTCATTGTGTCCGAGGCTCGAAGCCCACATTATGTTTGCTCTGTTGCGATAGTCTTCCGGGTTGCGCAATACGTGGAACACGCAGTTTTTCACCGTTCTCATCAATGCCTCCGCGATATTGTCAATGAGCGTCATGTCGTCCGCCTTGCCGAAATATCTCTCCATCGTGTGCATCATGATGTCTGTAGCTCCGCATGCCGTCTGGTATGGAGGCAGTGTAAAGGTGCGTACAGGGTTCATGATGGCGAACTTCGGGCGACACAGGTTGTTGGAATATCCTATCTTCAGGTCGCCTTCCTCTTTTGTTATCACGCTGGAGTCGCTCATCTCGCTTCCTGCGGCAGGAATTGTCAGGATGCAGCCTACGGGTAGAGTTTCCGTCGGCACATACTTTCTTGCATATATGTCCCACACGTCGCCGTCATACTTCATGCCGTATGCAATAGCCTTTGACGAGTCGATAACGCTTCCGCCACCTACAGCAAGTATGAAGTCCACATTCTCTTTCCTGCACAGTTCTATTCCCTCATGCACAAGAGAAAGGCGCGGATTCGGCTTCACGCCGCCCAACTCCACGAAGGGCAGTCCTGCTTCATTGAGCTTCTCCCTTACCGAGCCAAGCAGTCCTGAGCGTTCCGCACTGTGTCCGCCATAATGCAAAAGCAGTTTCCTTCCTCCATACTTTCTTACCATCTCTACCAGATGTTCTTCCGATTCCTTACCGAAGACCACTTCTGTAGGAGCATAAAATCTAAAGTCTACCATAATTTATTTCTTTTTTAAATATATTGTTTCATAATAGGATTAGTTTTCCACAATACTGTGGAAACGTTTTTCATTTTACAAATGTACTCATTTTTCTGTTTTTTTGCAACCTTTTTCTTTCTTCATCACAAGATTATCCGGCGCAACCGACAAACCCTGTGGGGAGGGTGTACGGATGCTAACCCAAAACTGTT
>OOCQ01000618.1_pt1 | contig 28181 bp, 21 predicted proteins | sample 1671121 | NCBI WGS metagenome assembly OOCQ01 (sample SAMN06348124, study PRJEB24527) | human gut metagenome | biome: human gut; feature: ankylosing spondylitis patient; material: feces | host: Homo sapiens | place: China | collected 2015-10 | reverse complement strand
AGCGAATACCGAGCGTCAGGGAATATGCCGTGCTGCTGGAGGTGAACGCCAACACCACCGTGAAGTCATACGACCTCTTGGCGGGCGAAGGCATCATCTATAACAAGCGAGGACTGGGATATTTTGTGGCGGCAGGAGCCAAGAAGCAAATCAAGAAGGCTCGCAAGAAGGAGTTTATGAAGGAACGACTGCCTGAGCTTGCCCGACAGATGAAACTCCTAGACATCTCTATGGATGAGGTGAAGGAGGAACTGGAGAAGACGCTCAAGAAGGTGAGCTTGCCTTTTCTACCTCATACCTCACAAAATCGCTGCAATTAACTGACATATAGCAATTTACTATAGTGAGGTGTCATCATTGACACCTCACATACACCTCACAACACCTCACACTCGGTATTGGTAGAAATGGCATTCTTGCCAATGGGCAGGTAACAAACCTGCCCTCCCAGCAATAGCTCCTAAAGTGTGAGGTGTTGTGAGGTGTATGTGAGGTGTCGGAGGCGACACCTCACAAGGTTATACCACCTGATGTTCAATGGGTTAAGGTACGCCTAGTGAGGTGTGAGGTAGAAAACGCAAACTGTGTTGTATACTCCGGAAGGCTAACCTCGATGCCCAGATATGTTCCTCCCCACGGCACAATAGTGCCCTCGGTGAGGGCACTATTGTGCCCCAGTGAGGAACTAAACAAAAGTACCTGCATCTGCAACTTTATTTATCCCCGATACGTCTAAAGAACAATAATATTCCAGAAATGGCGATATTAAATAACAAAGTATAAATAAAACAGAATATATAACAAGACATAGGATGATTCACTTAAAAGACATCAACAAAACTTACCAGGGTGCCCAACCGCTGCATGTGCTCAAGGGCATCAATCTCGACATAGAGCGTGGCGAGTTCGTATCCATCATGGGTGCTTCCGGCTCGGGAAAATCCACCTTATTAAATATATTGGGCATTCTCGACAACTATGACACGGGCGAATATCGCCTGAACGATGTGCTCATCAAGGATCTCAGCGAGACCCGCGCTGCCGAATATAGAAACAAGATGATAGGATTTATCTTCCAGTCGTTCAACCTCATCTCCTTCAAGACGGCGGTGGAGAACGTAGAGCTGCCCCTCTTCTATCAAGGCGTGAATCGCAAGAAGCGCCATGAGCTGGCGATGGAATACCTGGACAAGTTGGGGCTCACCCAGTGGGCAGACCATTATCCCAACGAGATGTCGGGCGGACAGAAGCAGCGTGTAGCCATCGCCCGTGCCCTCATCACCAAGCCCGAAATCATCCTGGCGGATGAGCCTACGGGAGCCCTCGACTCGAAGACGAGCGTGGAGGTGATGGACCTCCTAAAGGACCTGCACAAGAAGGAAGGCATGACCATCGTGGTGGTAACCCACGAGAGCGGTGTGGCCAACGAGACCGACAAGGTGATACACATCAAGGACGGACTCATCGGCAGCATCGAGGAGAATTATGACCACCACTTGGTAAGCAAAGACTACGTGAAGTAACTTTGAACATTGAACTTGAAACTTTGAACATTTAACATTGAACTTGGAACTTTGAACTTTATGAAATGCATAAAGTTTATATTTCAGAGTTCATAAAGCAAGTTCAAAGCAAAGGTAATCATAAAGTTTATATTTAGCAAGTTCAAAGCAAAGGTAATCATAAAGTTCAATGTTCAAAATTCAAAGTTCAAAGTAAAAATAACATGAGAGAATTAATCAAAGAAATATGGAGCACGTCGAAACGCAATAAATTGCGCACCACGCTCACGGGATTTGCCGTGGCATGGGGCATCTTCATGCTGATATTCCTGCTGGGCGCCGGCAACGGACTCATCAATGCCCAACTGCAACAGAGCGACCGATTCCTAGCCAACTCCATGCTCGTATTCCCTGGACAGACATCCAAGGCTTACAACGGACTGAAGGAGGGACGCAACATCACGCTCAACGACAAGGACCTGCTCATCACCGACCACACCTTCGGTCATCTGGTGGGCGACGTGAGCGGACAGCTGGAGCAAGCCGGCGTGAACATCGTATACGGCGACAACTATGTAGCCTCGCAAACCCTCACGGGCGTGGCTCCAACCCACACCAAGATAGATAAGACCGAGATATTGGTGGGCAGATTCATCAACGACATCGACCAGACCGAGCGACGCAAGGTGCTGGTGATGAGCCGCAGCCAAGCCAAGGAGCTGGCCAAGGACTACAGAGCCATGGTGGGGAAGACCGTAAAGGTGGACGACCTAGCCTTCAAGGTGGTGGGCATCTACAAGGACGATGAATCCCGCCAAAACACCAATGCCTTCACCGCCTACACCACCCTGAAGACTATTTACGCCAAGGGCGACGAGGCAGGCACCATCGAGTTTACCCTCAAAAATCTGAAGACGGAAGAGGATAATGAGACTTTCGAGAAGAACTATCGCGCCAGCCTCAACAACAACCATCAGGCGGCACCCGACGACGAGCGCACCGTATGGCTCTGGAACCGATATATGGACAACATCCAGATGAACCAAGGCATCGCCATCATCCAGACCGCCCTGTGGATAGTGGGCCTCTTCACCCTGCTCAGTGGCATCGTGGGCGTGAGCAACATCATGCTCATCACCGTGAAGGAGCGCACCCGAGAGTTTGGCGTGCGCAAGGCGATAGGCGCCAAGCCATGGAGCATCCTGAAGCTCATCATCACCGAGAGCATCATCATCACCTCCGTCTTCGGCTACATCGGCATGGTATGTGGCGTGGCTGCCAATGAGATCATGGATGCCACCATCGGCCATACCACAATAGATACGGGTCTCTTCCAGGCTGCCATGTTCGTAAATCCTACGGTGGGCATCGGCACCTGCATCGGCGCCACCATCACCATCGTCATCGCTGGCACCATCGCCGGACTCATACCAGCCATCAAGGCGGCAAGAATCCGACCGATAGAGGCGCTGAGAGCGGAGTAAGTTAGGAGTTAGGAGTTAGAAGTTAGGAGTTAGAAGTTAGGAGTTAGGAGTTAGAAGTTTTTAGATAGATTATGAGATTCGACTTAGATACATATAAAGAGATACTCGATACCATCACGAGGAACAAGAGCCGCAGCCTATTGACGGGCTTCGGCGTGTTCTGGGGCGTGTTTATGCTCATCGCCCTGATGGGTGGCGGACAGGGACTGAAGGAGCTGCTGCAAAACAACTTTGCGGGCTTCGCCACCAATACCGCCATGATATGGTCGCAAAACACCACCAAGCCCTACAAGGGATTTAACAAGGGACGCTCCTGGAACATGGAGACGAACGACCTGCAGCGACTCCGCCAGCAGATGCCCGAACTGGACGTCATCACCCCGATGCTCTTCGGAGGCAGAAAGACGGTGATATATGGAGACAAGAAGTTTAGCGGCTCCACCCAGGGCGTGAGTCCCGACTTCAGCAAGGTATCAGCCCCCAAGATGTACTACGGCAGATACATCAATGAGATGGACGACCGCCAGCAGCGCAAGGTTTGCGTGATAGGCAAGCAGATATACACCAACCTCTTCCCCAGCGGCGACGACCCCTGCGGCAAGACGGTGAGGGTAGACTCCACCTATTATACCATCGTGGGCGTGGACTATCGCTCGGGCAATGGCGTCAACTTAGGTGGACGTGCCGACGAGACCATCACCCTGCCCCAGTCGGTGCTGCGCACCTCATATAACCGAGGCAACGCCGTAGACATCATCGCCGTAACGGGCAAGCCGGGCGTAGTGATGAGCAAGATAACCACTCGCATGCGCACCATCATAGCCCGTGCTCACTCCATCGACCCAACGGACGAGAAGGGCGTGATGGTATTCAATACCGAGGTGCTCTTCCAGATGCTCGACAATCTCTTCAAGGGTGTCAACTTCCTCATCTGGCTGGTGGGCATCGGCACCCTGCTGGCAGGAGCCATCGGCGTGAGCAACATCATGATGGTAACCGTGAAGGAGCGCACCACGGAGATAGGCATCCGCCGAGCCATCGGAGCCACGCCGCAGATGATACTCTCCCAGATCATCGCCGAGAGTATCATCCTCACCTTGGTGTCAGGCATGAGCGGCATCCTCTTTGGCGTGGCGATACTCCAGATGCTGGAGATGGCAAACACCACGGATGGGATACTGACCGCCCACTTCCAGGTAAACTTCTGGACAGCGATATTCTCAGCCATCCTGATATGCATCCTAGGCGCACTGGCAGGACTGGCACCAGCCTGGCGAGCCATGAGCATCAAGCCTGTGGATGCGATGAGAGACGAATAAATAACTTTGAACTTTGAGATTTGAACATTGAACTTTATGAAATGCTTCAGGTCAAATTCTCAGAGTTCATCAGGTAATCATAAAGTTCAACGTTCAAAATTCAATGTTCAATGTATAAGAAGTATTCAAAATTGATCGTAGCGGCGATAGTCGCCTTGATTTTCATCGGAACCTTCGTGTTCCTCTATGAGAAGTCGCAACCTAAGCCTGTGGAGTATACCGAGTTTACTCCAAAGATGGGCGATGTGCTGAAAACCACTGTCATCACGGGTAAGATAGAGCCTCGCAACGAGGTAAACGTGAAGCCTCAGATCAGCGGTATCATCACCGAGATATGCAAGCAGGCTGGTGACTACGTGCAGATGGGCGAGGTCATCGCCAAGGTAAAGGTCATCCCCGACATGGGGCAGCTGAGCAGTGCCCAGGCTCGTGTGCGCCTGGCTGGCATCAACCTGAAACAAGCGCAGGTGGACTATGGCAGAGAGGAGCAGCTCTTCAAGAAGCAGTTAGTAAGTGCCGACGAGTTTGACAAGGTAAAGCAAGCCCTGAAGCAGGCTAAGGAAGAAGTAGTGGCAGCCGAAGACGCCCTGGAAGTGGTACGTGATGGCGTATCGAAGAGCAATGCCAGCGCCTCATCCACCCTTATCCGCTCTACCATATCGGGCATTATCCTCGACATCCCAGTCAAGGTGGGTAACTCCGTGATTCTCGCCAATACATTCAATGATGGTACCACCATCGCCAGCGTGGCTAACATGAACGACCTCATCTTCCGTGGCAACATCGACGAGACGGAGGTGGGCAATCTGGTAGTAGGCATGCCGATGAAGATAACCATCGGTGCCATGCAAGACTTGAAGTTTGATGCCGACCTGGAGTACATTTCTCCTAAGGCTGTGGAGAACAATGGTGCCAACCAGTTTGAGGTAAAGGCAGCTGTTCGCTCGGTCAAGGGCGGCAAGATTCGCTCTGGCTACAGTGCCAATGCCGAGATAGTATTGGCTAAGGCACAGCATGTGCTCACCGTGCCAGAGAGTGCCATCGAGTTTAGCGGCGACTCCACCTTTGTATATATCGTGAAGGGCAGCGGCGAGAAGAAGACTTACGAGCGCAAGCAGGTAACTACCGGACTGAGCGATGGCGTAAACATCGAGATCAAGAAGGGACTGGGCGTGAAGGACAAGGTTCGCGGTCCACAGATTGTGGCAGATACGAAGGAAGAATAAAAGTTACACCTTATTATATATATAAGGAAAGAGGCATCTCACAGCCCAAGTGCTATGAGATGCCTCTTCTTTTTATTTCCGTATTGTTTTTATCTCCCCAGCAAAATCTTCTTGATGTCATTGAGCTTATTGAGAGCCTCAACTGGCGTGAGATTGTTGACATCAAGACCCAATATCTCATCCCTTATCTGGCTGAGCACAGGATCATCGAGCTGGAAGAAACTGAGCTGCACACCGTCCTTAGGCTCATCGATGTGCTGCACATTCGGCTTGCCAGCACCACCTACGCCTGCATTGTCATCCTCCAACTGCTTCAAGATGACATTGGCACGCTTCACGATGCTGCGAGGCATACCGGCTATCTCCGCCACATGGATACCGAAGGAGTGCTCACTGCCTCCCGGCTCCAACTTGCGCAAGAAGATAACCTTGCCATCCACCTCCTTCACACTCACGTTGAAGTTCTTGATGCGAGGAAAGTTCTTCTCCATCTCGTTGAGCTCATGATAGTGGGTAGCGAAGAGGGTGCGAGCCTGCGCCTTCTTGTGCTCATGCAGATACTCCACGATGGCCCAGGCGATGCTGATACCATCATAGGTAGATGTACCACGCCCCAACTCATCGAAGAGAACCAAGGAGCGAGGCGACACATTATTTAATATATTGGCAGCCTCGGTCATCTCCACCATAAAGGTAGACTCGCCGAGCGAGATGTTATCGCTGGCTCCCACACGGGTGAATATCTTATCCACCAAGCCCACACGGGCACTCTCGGCTGGCACGAAGCAGCCTACCTGAGCCAGCAACACGATGAGAGCTGTCTGGCGAAGCAAGGCAGACTTACCTGCCATATTAGGACCCGTAATCATCATAATCTGCTGTTTTTCAGTATCCAGCAGCACATCATTTGGCACATATCGCTCGCCCAGTGGCAACTGGGTTTCTATCACAGGGTGTCTGCCCTGCTTGATGTCGAGCACCTGCGAATCATCGATGATAGGGCGCACATAGCGGTTCTCATCCGATGCCTTCGCAAAGGAAAGCAGACAATCCAAACGGGCGATGAGGTTGGCATTGATCTGAATCTGAGGGATATACTCCTGCATCGAGGCTATCAACTCATTGAAGAGCTGCGCCTCCAAAATCAATATTTTCTCATCGGCTCCCAATATCTTCTCCTCATATTCCTTCAGCTCTTGGGTGATATATCGCTCGGCTTGCGCCAAGGTCTGCTTGCGAATCCACTCGGCAGGCACCTTGTCCTTGAAGGTGTTGCGCACCTCCAGGTAATAGCCAAACACATTGTTATAGCCCACCTTCAAGCTGGAGATGCCCGTCTGCTCTATCTCTCGCTCCTGTATCTTGAGCAGATAGTCCTTGCCATGACGACTGATGGAGCGCAGGTCATCAAGTTCGGCATTATAGCCATCGGCGATGACATCTCCCTTGTTCACGAGCTGTGGAGGATCGGGCTGAATCTCCTTGGCAATGCGGTCGCGAAGGGTTTCGCAGACATTCAGCTGCTCGCCTACTCGCTGCAAGGCTTCGTTCTTGGCATGCTGGCAGGCTGTCTTGATGGGCTGTATCGCCTCCAAGGCATTCTTCAGCTGCACCACCTCACGAGGCGAAACTCTGCCCACCGCCACCTTGGAGATGATACGCTCCAAGTCGCCAATGCGATGCAGCTGGTCGTCGAGCAATTGACGGAACTCTGGTTCCTTGAAGAAATACTCCACGATGTCGAGACGCTCGTTGATAGGGCGAACATCCTTCAGGGGGAATACGAGCCAACGGCGAAGCATACGGCCTCCCATCGCCGTCACCGTACGGTCGATGACATTGAGCAGCGAAGACCCATCCTCCTGCATCGGAGCCACCAACTCCAAGCTGCGGATGGTAAAACGGTCCATGCGCACGAACTTATCCTCCTCGATGCGGGAGAGCGCCGTGATATGATTAATCTGTGTATGCTGGGTTATCTCCAGGTATTGCATGATGGCACCACTGGCGATGATACCATTCTTCAGGTGCTCCACACCGAAGCCCTTCAAGGACTTGGTCTTGAAGTGTCCCAAGAGCTTCTGCATGGCAGTCTGCTCGGTGAAAACCCAGTCGTCCAGTTCGAAGGTGCAATACTTGGTACCGAAATATTTCTCGAAATCATTCTTATGCGCACGATCATAAAGCACCTCCTTAGGCTGGAAGTTGCCCATCAACTTCTCCACGTAGTCGTATGTTCCCTCACCAGTCAGGAACTCTCCCGTAGAGATATCGAGGAAGCTCACGCCACAAGAAGTCTTCCCAAAGTGGACGGCTGCCAGGAAGTTATTCTCCTTGTAGTTCAAGACGTTATCGCCCATCGCCACGCCTGGCGTAACCAGTTCCGTGATGCCGCGCTTCACCATCTTGTCCATCTGGCTGAGTCCCTTCTTTCCCTTTATCTCCTGTCGCTTCTTCTTAGGGTCTTCGAGCTGGTCGCACACAGCCACTCGCTTACCAGCCCTGATCAGTTTAGGCAGGTAAGTATCCAGAGCGTGGTGTGGGAATCCAGCCATCTCTGCGCCGCCAGCCGATCCGCCATTGTTACGGCGGGTCAGAGTGATGCCGAGTATACGGGATGCCTCAATCGCATCTTCGCAGTAAGTTTCGTAGAAGTCGCCACAGCGGAAAAGCAGCAATGCTTCGGGATGCTTGGCTTTCATCTCGAAGAATTGTCTCATCATTGGCGTCAGGCCTTTATTATCGTTTGCCATTATCTTATTTTTGTTTTTATCTTCTTTATTTCTCTATATCAGAGGTATTTTGTTCTTGTTAGCAAGAAATACTGGGAGGGCAGTTTTATTACCTGCCCAATAAGCAGGAAAGCTAGCTAAGCGAGAAGGATACTCTTATTAGAAATGCAAAAATACAAAATATTACCCAAAGGCAAGTTACCCTAGGGCAATATTTAGTGTTTTTTAGATAAATCAGTTTAACACCTTAACAGTTTAACAGTTAATATTGAGGCGATTTTTAACAGAAAAAAAATAAATGGGACAAATTGAATTTGTCCCGTCCCAATGTCCCAGGCTATATAATTATATCTATATCAGATATTTATATACAGTTGGGACAAACTTTGGGACAAATTGAATTTGTCCCATGTTTTATTTTTGTCCCAATTTTCCACCTTCTTACCTATATATGAATCATAAATATATATATTTTTATATATAAATATAGGTATATAGGGACCTATTCTATTATGATAAGAATAAATATATATACTGTATATTTATGCAGAGGGAGACTAGGGGAAGCGAAAAACAACTGTTAAACTGTTAATGTGTTAAGCTATGACTCTCCGACCGAAAAACTATGACTTTCGGGGGAGAAAATTATGAGTTACGAGTGTTAAAACTATGAGTTATTTTTTTTAACATTTTATTTAAGCCCCCATTCCGTAAAATCGTTACATCATTCAGTAATCTGGATAACCGAAATTAGAAAAAAAAGTTGTAATTTTGCAACCGTAAAGAGATAAACGAACAATAATAACTTTATAATTATACAATAAGACTATGTTGTTAGAGAATATTTATTCACCTAAAGATGTAAAGGTGCTCACCATGAAGCAGCTCCATGAGCTGGCTCAAGAGATAAGAGATGGCATCCTGAACCGTGACAGCCATATCGGTGGCCACGTGGGTCCTAACCTCGGTATCGTGGAGGTTACCATCGCCATGCACTATGTGTTCAACTGCCCTGAGGATAAGTTCGTCTTCGACGTTTCTCACCAGAGTTATCCACACAAGATGTTGACTGGTCGTGCTTTCGGCTATTACGACAACAACCGATTCCAGGAGATTTCGGGCTATAGCAGTCCTGCGGAATCACCTGAATATGACCAGTTTGAGTTGGGTCACACCTCTACTTCCATCTCTCTTGCCTCTGGTCTTCAGAAGGCTCGCGACATCAAGGGTACCAAGGAGAATATCGTAGTGGTCATCGGTGACGGTTCACTGAGTGGCGGCGAGGCGCTCGAAGGTCTTGACGAGGTAGGCGAACTGGGCACAGGCATCGTCATCGTGGTTAATGACAACGAGATGAGTATCGCCGAGAACCATGGCGGTCTCTATAAGAATCTCGCCTTGCTGCGTGAGACCAACGGACAGGCAGAATGCAACCTCTTCCGCGCCATGGGCTTGGACTATCAGTATATCGCTGATGGCAACGATGTAGAGACACTCATCAAGGCTTTCCAGCAGGTGAAGGGCATCGACCATCCTATCGTGCTCCACATCCACACCGAAAAGGGCAAGGGCTATGCTCCTGCCGAGCAAAACAAGGAGCCTTGGCACTGGAGCGTGCCTTTCGACATCGAGACGGGCAAGCCTAAGGCTGAAGGCGGTGGCGAGGATTATGGCAACATGACTGCCGAATACCTCCTCGAAGAGATGAAGAAAGACAAGCACTTGGTGGCTGTCACCTCTGGTACTCCTACCGTGGCAGGATTCTTCAAGGCTCGCCGTGAGGAAGCTGGTGCACAGCACGTGGATGTAGGCATCGCCGAGGAGCAAGCTGTGGCTATGATCTCTGGTATGGCCAAAGGGGGCATCCGCCCTGTATATAATGTATATAGCACATTCATCCAGCGCACTTACGACCAGATAGCACAGGATCTCTGCATCAACAATAACCCTGCCGTTATCAACATCTTCTGCGCTTCGCTCTACGGCATGAACGACATCACCCATATCGGTTTCTATGACATCCCGATGTTGAGCAATATCCCTAACCTCGTATATCTGGCTCCTACCTGTTGGGAGGAGTATAAGGCGATGTTGGCTTGGGGTATCAAGCAGACCAGCCATCCAGTTGCTATCCGTGTGCCTGGTGGCGCGGTGACCCACAGCGACGAACAGTTTGATGAGGATTACTCAGCGTTGAATCGCTTCAAGATGCCCCACAAGGGCAGCAAGGTAGCCATCGTAGCCCTCGGTGCCTTCTATGGCCTGGGCAAGCAGGTGGCAGAGATGCTGAAGGAGCAAAAAGGCATTGACGCTACGCTCATCAACCCTCGCTATATCACGGGTCTCGATGAGGAGATGCTCGAAAGCCTGAAGGCTGACCACGAGAAGGTGATTACCTTGGAAGATGGTGCCTTGGAAGGTGGATTTGGCGAGAAGATAGCTCGCTTCTATGGCGACAGCGATATGAAGACACACTGCTTCGGTATCAAGAAAGGGCTGTATGATCGCTATGATTATCAGCAACTTGCCAAGGACAACGAGTTGACTCCTGAGCAAATCGTGGCTAGAATATAAAACATAAATACTTCATATTTCCGTAAATAAATAGGCGGTGCTTCTCTGGGATAGAGAAACACCGCCTTCTATTTAATCCCAGTATTTCTAGCCAATATCTAATTGACATTCTTACAGCTTGAGCAGTTTGGCAAATTCCCAAACCACGATGCCTGCCGTAACGCTGACATTGAGCGAATGCTTGGTACCAAACTGAGGTATCTCCAAGCATCCATCACTCATATCTACAATGTTCTGCTTCACGCCCTTCACCTCATTGCCGAAGATGACGGCATAGCCCTGGGGGAGTGAAGAGTGAAGAGTGGAGAGTGAAGAATTCTCTTGCTTTTCCGTCTCGGATGTCTGCTGAAAGATACTCTGATGAGCTTCCTCTAGATGCTGGAGCTTGGTGGAACCCTCCACCTGCTCGATGCTATATACGAAATAGCCCTTCGCCTTCAGCTTCTCCACAGCCTCCTCGGTGGTCTTGAAGTACTCCCAGTCCACGCTGTCCTCGCCACCTAGTGCCGTCTTATGGATTTCGGCATTAGGCGGTGTGGCGGTGATACCACAGAGATACACCGCCTCCACACGGAAGGCATCGCAAGAGCGGAATACACTTCCCACATTATATAATGATCGCACATCATCGAGCACCACGATGAGCGGCAACTTCTCCGCCTCCTTAAACTGCTCGATGGTGAGACGATTCATCTCTATCGTTCTTAACTTACGCATAGATTCCTATACCTTATTATATATATTCTATACCCTTATTATATATATAAAGCCCTATTTAGCCTCAGCCTCCTTGGTCTTATAAGCCAAGGCATACATACGAATCTGCTTAATCATCGCCAAGAGACCATTGCTGCGGGTAGGGCTTAGGTGGTCTTTCAAGCCTATCTTCTCTACGAAATAGAGGTCGGCATCCATAATCTCGGTAGGAGTATGGCCGCTGAGCACCTGTATCAAAAGGGCGATGATGCCCTTCACGATGAGCGCATCGCTATCTGCCGTAAACACGAGCTTGCCATCCACATAGTCGCACTGCAACCATACACGGCTCTGGCAGCCATCTATCAAGTTCTGCTCGTTCTTATATTTCTCGTCGAGAGGTTTCAGTTCATTACCCAAGTCAATGAGCATCTGATACTTGTCCATCCAGTCGGTAAAGTCCTGAAATTCCTCTACTACCTCATCCTGCAATTCATTAATTGTTACCATTATTTTATCTCCTTTATTTCGTTTACAGTAATCAATTTATATAACTTGTCGTTAGGGCGCACCTTGTCTGGCACAGGGATAGAAACTCTCCAGCCCTGCTTAGCCACCTCCACAGGTTTCAAGTCGTAGCGTATCTCATCGGCATGGAGATACATCACGCCAGTAGTATTGCCCGTAATCAGGAGTTTCTGACCCTTTTCAAACTCAGATGCCTCCACGGCTACCTCTGCCACGCCCAACTTAGAGAAATACTTCATCACCTTGCCCACGAGCACCTTCTTCTCGGTGGCCACGGAACCATAATGCTTGTTCCATTCGCCCAGCGTCTGTCCCTGGTAATAGCCATCCCAGAATCCACGGTTGAATACGGTGGCAAGTCGCTCATCCCAAGCATCCTTCTTCTCTTCGGTGAAGGTGCCTTCGAGCACAGCAGCAATCGCCTCCTTATAGCATTTCACTACGGTATATACATATTCTGGTCCACGGGCACGACCCTCTATTTTGAAGACACGCACACCGGCATCCATCATACGGTCGATGAAGCGGATGGTCTTCAAGTCCTTCGGACTCATCACATACTTATTGTCTATCTCCAGCTGATTGCCCGTCTCATTGTCGGTAACAGTATAGCTGCGACGGCAAATCTGCACACACTCGCCACGGTTGGCTGAGCGATTGGCATTGGCGAGGCTCATATAGCACTTGCCCGAAACAGCCATGCACAGGGCACCATGGCAGAACATCTCTATTCTGATCTGCTTGCCCATAGGTCCACAAATGTTCTGCTGTTCTATCTGCTCATGGATATGCTTCACCTGGTCCATGTTCAATTCACGCGCCAACACAGAGACATCTGCAAAACGTGCATAAAACTTCAAAGCCTCTGTATTAGAGATGTTAAGCTGTGTGGATAAGTGAACTTCCTCACCCACCTCATTACAATAACTCATCACAGCCACATCACTGGCGATGACGGCAGAGATGCCCGCCTCCTTGGCAGCATCGATAATCTCCTTCATCGTAGCGATGTCGTCATCATATATCACGGTATTCACGGTGAGGTAAGTCTTGATGCCATGCTCATTGCAGGTGGCAGCAATCTCACGCAAATCGTCGATGGTAAAGTGATTGGCAGAATGAGAACGCATGTTCAGCTTGCCAATACCAAAATAGACTGAGTCAGCCCCAGCCTGGATGGCAGCCGCCAACGACTCGCGCGAGCCCACAGGTGCCATCACTTCAAATTCGTTTATCTTTGTATTCATGAATGCAATTTTCTAAATTTGGATGCAAAGTTACTACAAACCTGCCAAATACTCTATATATAATAGGTGTGTTTATGAAATCTTAACGTAAGAAAAGCCCCCAATGCCTTCCATATCTCAAATATAAATCGTAACTTTGCGCCCTATATATATAATATAATAAGGTATATGAAACAGCAAATCGTCACGATTATCCTCATGGCAGGCATGCTGGCTAGCTGCCACTATAAGAGCCAGCCCAGCAATGCCACAGCCACCGACGAAGGCAAAGACAACCTGCCAGCGTCTGTCAAACTCATCAGCACCACTCCCGTCAAGGACCAAGGCGAGAGCGAAATGTGCTGGGCATACGCCATGCTGGGCACCATAGAGAGCGAACACATCATGAAAGGCGACTCTGTGAATCTATCCACTGCCTACATAGCCCGCATGATGCTCCACGAGAAAGCACTGGAGTATTACTTCTCTGGCGGCAAGAAAGACATCAGCATGAGAGGCATGGGCTCCATGCTGATACACTATATAGATAAGTATGGCGCCCAGCCATACGACAGCTACGAGGACCCAGAGCACATCAACTACAAGGTATTGTGCCGGAAAGTGGAGCAAATTTGCGATGGAGCTATTAGCAAAAGAACAGGCATCGACAAACTCAAACTGCAACTCGATGACCTCTTCGACAAAGAGATAGGCTATATGCCCGCCAAGCAAGTACACATGCTCGGCGCAGAATACACTCCACTAGAGTTTGCCCACAGCGTATGCTATCCCGAGGAATATGTATCGCTCACCAGCTTCACGCATCACCCCTATCGGGAATACTTTGCCCTGGAAGTACCCGACAATGTGATGCACGATGAATTTCTCAACCTGCCCCTTCAGGAGTTGATGCTCCATATCCAAAAGGCAGTGGAGCATGGTCACCCCGTATGTTGGGAAGGAGACATCAGCGAGCCAGGATTCAGAAACGCCCATCGATGCTACGTAGACGTACAGCCCAAGGAGCGCCCCGTGACCCAAGCCTCACGCCAGAAAGAGCTTGAACAGCTCAATACCACCGACGACCACGTGATGGAAATCATCGGTACCTTCCTGAAGGGTAAGCAGTGCTACTACGTATGCCGCAACTCCTGGGGCAAGCAATGGGGCAATCAAGGTCTCATCTATCTATCGGAAGACTACGTGAAGCTCAAGACCATTGCCGTATACATGAGCGAAGCTGCCTTCTTATATGACAAGAAAAGCCCCACCAACTAGCATCTCCCGAAATGCTTGACATAAGTCAAATATCTGCCATAAAGCACTTGTGTGCGCACACATATAGTTGATTTAGGTCAAAAAAGAGGGCTTTTTTCGCATTTTTGCTAAGAAAGTCTTGGTGAGTTGCCAAAATCGTCGTACCTTTGCATCGTCAATAAGACAAAAGGTTATTAGGTTTTTAGGTTAAGATTGTTAGTTGTTTATTAGGTTATTAGTTAGTAAGGTAAATTAAAGATTGTTTATTCAAGGATTAACGGTATTAGATTAAGGTAAGAAAAAAGATTGTTTATTCAAGGACGACAAAAAAAGGTTATTAGGTTTTTAGGTTTTAAGATTGTTAGTTGTTTATTTTAGGTTATTAGTTAGTAAGGTAAATTAAAAAGATTGTTTATTCAAGGACGACAGGATAATTTTTCAATAGGTAAAGGTTAACATTAAGGTAGAAAGGAAAAGTATTATGGGAATAACACTGATGATCGCCTGGGCAGCAGCATTTACTGCTTCGGGCTATGTGATGGAGAGAAACTTAAAGAAGTAAATCTCCGAGAGTTATGAAAAATTTGGGAATAAAGTATTAAAGGTGCGCAATTTCGAAGATATTCGGAGTTGCGCACTTCATTTTTTATGCACCCTAAAGTGAAAATAACTGCCAAATTATTTTGTATTACCAACTAAAAGTCGTATTTTTGCAGAAGATAAGCTGCACTCGGCAATTTGAAAGTAAACTTTCATTGCGCTCGTTTACATTATCTTTGCAGAAGATATAAAAAACAAGACAATATGGCAAAACATCCTCTTTGGAACGATGAGTACTGGCTCTTGCTCTTACAGCTGTATCAGAAGAAGCCGATGGGGGTAAAGCCCCTCTACTCGAAAGGGATGGTAGACTTGAGCCTGAGCCTACACATTCCGCCAGAATATCTGCACGAGCAGATGTTCAAACTCAGAATGGTCACTCCCCACATGAAGCGACTATGGGATAAGTATGCCAATAACCCTCGACGCCTGTCACGCGACATCCAGCTGATGCAGCAGATGGATGGATGCGGCAATGCCAAGGACTTCTATGCAGGCGTAGAGGTAAAGCAAACCTTTGAGCAAGACTGGAAGCCCCTGGATGCAGAGCCATCGCTCACACTGGTGAAGCTCACCATCATCCTGGACCTCTACTTCCAGCTCACCCCCATCACCATGGTGCCCGAAACCCCAGAAGTCATAGACCTGGGCAAACTCCTGCACACCAGCCCCAAGGTGATAGCCGAAGCCATGCGCGTATTCCAGTACTGCGACCCTTATCTCAACAAGGAAGACATCTACGCAAGCCCTATCCTGGATGCATGCAGCACCATCTGGCAGAGATATGGCAACGGAAACCCAGACAAGCTATATCAGCTGGCCAATGAACTCAAAGAATATTTCAAATAAAAAAACATAAACAAAAAGCTTAACTCAAAAAAAGAAAGAAAGAATTTATGGCACAGAAACTCATTCAGACACAGGCACAGAAGCTACAACAGCTCCAAAAGCTCTCCGCCCAGCAAATGCTGCAGGTGAAGCTATTGGAGATGCCTCTCACCGAACTGGAAGAGAGCATCAATGCCGAACTGGACGACAACCCAGCTCTGGAGAGTGAGAATCCAGACGATATGCTCAACGAGAGCTACGACGGAGACTCGCCAATGGACAATGACAACGCCGATGGTGGCAATGAAGACAGCAACGACGAAGATGCCTACGAGGCACAAAGCGAACAAGAAGAGAGAAAAGATGAGCTAGACCAAGCACTGGAAAGCATAGGACAAGACGACCAAATGCCTGATTATAATACAGACAGATACAATAATCAAGACAATGCCGACTATGAGGAAATGGTGTATGGCGACTCCACATCCTTCTACGACAAGCTCAAGGAGCAGATGGACATGCAAGTGCTCAGCGACAAGGAGAAAGAAGTGATGGAATACCTCATCGGTTCGCTCGATGATGACGGTCTGCTGCGCAAGAACCTGGACAGCATCTGCGACGAGCTGGCCATCTACCATAACATAGACGTTACGGAAAAGGAAGTGGAGCACGTACTCCATATCCTCCAAACCTTCGACCCAGCCGGCGTGGGCGGCAGAAGTCTTCAGGAATGTCTCCTGCTGCAAGTCAAGAGATTGCCACGAGGCGTTCTCCACAAGACGATGGAAGAGGTATTTACCGACTACTTCGAGGAGTTCACCAAGAAGCACTGGGACAAGATACAAGCCGGATTGGAACTCAACGATACCCAGCTTGCCACCCTGCAAGAAGAGATATGCAAGCTCAATCCCAAGCCAGGTGCATCCATGGGCGAGACAGAAGGCAGAAACATGCAGCAGATAACACCCGACTTCATCGTGGACACCAACGATGATGGCACCATCACCTTCAGCCTCAACCGTGGCAACATACCCGAGCTCACCGTTTCGCCATCATTCACCGACATGATAGACACCTACAAGAAGAGCAAGGACAAGATGAGCCGTCAAGACAAGGAGGCCCTACTCTACGCCAAGGAGAAAGTGGATAAGGCACAGGGATTTATCGAGGCTGTGAAGCAGCGACGCCACACCCTCATCGTTACGATGAAGGCCATCATCGACATTCAGCGCCAGTTCTTCCTGGATGGCGACGAAGCCGACCTGAAGCCAATGATATTGAAAGATGTAGCCGACAAGACGGGACTAGACATCAGTACCATCTCGAGAGTGAGCAATGTGAAGTATGCACAGACCAAGTGGGGCACCTTCCCCCTGAAGTTCTTCTTCACCGATGGCTACACCACAGAAGATGGCGAGGAGATGTCTACCCGCAAGATTAAGATAGCCCTGCAAGAGCTGATAGACCACGAGGACAAGAAGAAGCCTCTGAGCGATGAGACCCTAGCCAAGATGCTGAAAGAGAAAGGGTTCCCGATAGCTCGACGCACGGTGGCAAAGTATAGAGAGCAACTCAATATCCCTGTGGCTCGACTTAGGAAATAAGGATCAGACTGACAACAAATAAGGGTCAGACAGACAACAAATAAGGGTCAGACAGATAACATAAAAGATTACAGTTAGTAGAGTATGAAAGAGAAAGATATTATATTGACAGCGCGCATCATGAGTATGGTGTTCACTCCGTTCTATCTACCCCTGATAGGACTGATAGCCCTATTCATCTTTAGCTATATGTCATTGTTGCCATGGGCTTACAAGTTGCCCATGCTCATCATCGTATACCTATTCACCGTCATCATGCCCTCGCTGTTCATCCACCTGTATCGCAGGGTGCAGGGCTGGACATCGCGCGAGCTAGGCAAGAAGGAGCGACGCATCGTACCTTATATCATCTCCATCCTGTGCTACTTTGGCTGTTTCTTCTATATGGAATACCACAACACGCCACGAGTCATCAGCATCATCGTAGTGGTGGCATTGGTCATACAGATGGCGTGCGCCATCATCAATGTGTGGTGGAAGATATCCACCCACACGGCAGCCATCGGCGGAGTGGCGGGCGCTCTGGTATCTTACTCCATCGCCTTCGCCTTCAATCCCCTTTGGTGGCTCTGCCTTGTGTTTCTGCTAGCTGGCGCAGTAGGAACAGCGCGCATGATACTGCGCCAACACTCACTGGCCCAGGTGGTGATGGGATTTATCATCGGCACGATATGTGCGCTGCTCGTCATCTAGCATATTGCCAGCAGCTCGTTATTAAAATATAGAACATTATAAAATATACAAAACAACATGAAACCATTAGTAAGCATTATCATGGGCAGTACCAGTGACCTGCCTGTTATGGAAAAAGCATGTAAGTGGTTGAACGACAACCAAATTCCTTTTGAGGTAAATGCCCTCTCAGCTCATCGCACTCCCGATGCAGTAGAGGCTTTCGCAAAGGGAGCTAAGGAGCGTGGCGTGAAGGTTATCATCGCCGCTGCCGGTATGGCTGCCGCCCTTCCTGGTGTTATTGCGGCATCTACCCCATTGCCAGTTATCGGTGTGCCTATCAAGGGCATGCTCGATGGTCTTGATGCCATGCTCAGCATCATCCAGATGCCTCCTGGCATCCCTGTGGCTACTGTGGGTGTGAATGGTGCTCAGAATGCAGCCATCTTGGCTGCCGAGATGATAGCCCTTGGCGATGAGGAGGTGGCTAAGAAGGTGGATGCTTGGAAGGCTGGCCTAGGTGCCAAGATAGAGAAGGCTAACAAGGACTTGGCTGAAGTGAAATACGATTATAAGTGTAACTAATCAGGAAGCCCCTTGCTATAGGGGCTTTCTATATCAACAAATATGGTAGATTTATTCAATTATACCCGACGTACCTCTTCGGTTGCGCATATCGGCGCCATCGACCTGGGTGGCGACAACCCTATCCGCATCCAGTCGATGACCACTACCAATACCAATGACACCGAGGCTTGCGTAAAGCAAGCCGAAGAAATCATCAAGGCTGGTGGCGAGTTGGTACGTTTCACCACGCAGGGTTCTCGCGAGGCTGAGAACATGAAGAACATCAATGCCGGCATTCGTGCCGATGGCTATCAGACTCCGCTCGTAGCCGATGTCCACTTCAATCCTAACGTGGCTGATGTGGCTGCCCTCTACTGCGAGAAGGTGCGCATCAACCCAGGCAACTACGTGGATCCTGCCCGCAAGTTTATCAAGCAGGAATATACCGACGAGGAGTATGCCCACGAGCTCCAGAAGATAGAGGATCGCTTCGTGCCTTTCCTCAACATCTGCAAGGAGAATCATACAGCCATCCGCATCGGCGTGAACCATGGTTCGCTCTCCGACCGCATCCGCAATCGCTATGGCGATACGCCAGAGGGCATCGTGGAGAGTTGCTTGGAGTTCCTGCGCATCTGCAAGAAGGAGAATTTCCACGATGTAGTCATCAGCATCAAGTCATCCAACACCGTAGTGATGGTTCGCTCCATGCGCCTCTTGGTAAGCGAGATGGAGAAGGAAGGCATGAACTATCCTTTGCACTTGGGTGTGACCGAGGCTGGCGAAGGTGAGGACGGCAGAATCAAGAGTGCCGTAGGCATCGGAGCCTTGCTCTCTGATGGCATCGGCGATACCGTACGTGTCAGCCTGAGCGAGGAGCCAGCTGCCGAGATACCAGTGGCTCGCCACTTGGTGGATTACATCGGCAAGAAGCAAGGCCAGTTGATGATTCCTGGCGAAGCCTGCCCATCCTTCGATTGGCTGCGCCCTACCCGCAGAGAGACTGTAGCTGTGGGCAATATCGGTGGCAGCAACGTACCAGTGGTGGTAAGCAATCGCATCAATGGCGAGAGCACCCTCTGCGATAATGAGGATGCCAAGCCCGACTATATATATATAGGTGGAAAGAAGCCAAAACTGTTTGTGCCAGACCAGAGTTATATCGTGGATTACAACATCTACGAGGACTTGAAGCAGAAGCCTGAGACCACAGGTGCCAAGCTCTATCCTATCTTCCCAGCCATGGCGATGCCGCTCATCGCCAGCATCAAGGCAGACATCAAGTTCCTCACCTTGCAGTTTGGCACACCAGCCGAGGAGTATCTCGCTTGCCTCAAGAGCCATCCAGAGGTAGTGGTGGTATGCGTAAGCAATCACCAGAACCGCTTGGGCGACCAGCGTGCCTTGGTACATGAGATGATGAACGCCGGCGTGAAGAACCCAGTTATCTTCGCCCAGATGTATCAGCACAAGGCAGATGAGAAGAGCGACTTCCAGTTAGAGGCAGCCGCCGACATGGGAGCCTTGATGATAGATGGACAGACAGATGGTATCTGGCTGATGAACAATGGCGACATCCCTGCCCAGACCATCGACGAAACCGCCTTCGGCATTCTCCAGGCAGCCCGTCTCCGCACCTCCAAGACCGAGTATATCAGTTGTCCGGGTTGCGGCAGAACCCTCTATGACCTTCGTGAGACCATCGCCAAAATCAAGGAAGCCACCAAGGGCATGAAGGGCTTGAAGATAGGCATCATGGGCTGCATCGTGAACGGTCCAGGAGAAATGGCAGATGCCGATTATGGCTATGTCGGTGCCGGTCCTAACAAGGTAAGCCTCTATCGCAAGCAAGTATGCGTAGAGAAGAACATTCCTCAGGAGGTAGCCGTAGAGCACCTGCTCGCCCTCATCCAGTCGGATAAGGAAGGAAAATAAAGGCACAATATCATAAATGCTAAAAGGTCAAGCTTCGTTTCTGAAACAGAGCTTGACCTTTTCCTATATTATTTCGCCACGAAAAGTGGAAAAGCAATAAATAAAGAGATAATATTTAGTGTTTTTTAAAACAATTCATCCTCGTTTGGTATACTAAGCAAAGTATCTGTTACACAGAGCAAAGTTTGTTTGGCAAAAATTATCTACCTTTGTCTGTATATTTCAAACATCAAATTTTATCACATTCAAAACAACGCAATTATGAGAAGAATCCTAATCATTCTTATCACGCTGCTATCCATCACTACCAGTTGGGCGGCAAGCAACAAGTCTACCACTTGGATACAACCAGCTGTGGAAAGTTATAAGAACGCCAACCAACCAGGTAGTAGCAAATTACAGATTACACGAGTAGACCTTGGCAAGGAGGAGACACAAGTATATATGCACATAGAACATTTCCCTAGCTCTTGGATTATGTTTGCAAAAGATACTTATCTCAAAGTAGGTGATCAGCATTATCTAGTAAAAAGCTGTGAAGGGTTGGAACTGGGCGAAAGGTTCTTTCTTCCTGCTGAAGGCTATGCTGATGTGGTGTTCCATTTTGCACCATTGCCCAAGAATACACAGAAGTTTGACTTCATTGAGGGAGATGGAGAAGGGGCATTCCGTATACTAGGCATACAGTCGGTTGACACACGTGCCGCACAAGTATTTCCATCCTTGTGGAGAAATACCACTACTGGCGATTGGGATATAGCATTCTATGATGACTTTGCCATCTACGACTGTCATTTCTGGCAATATAAGGACAAGAAACAGAAGGGAAACAAATACGATTTCGTGCTGACCGATGGCAAACGTGAAATCCCTGTATCCGTGGACAAGAACAAGCAAGGCAATCGCTGCATCACCATCAATGGCAAGAAGAATGAATATGCCATCATCACTACTTTTACCCTGCCTGATTATCCACAAAAGGATGAATTGGCTACTATTAAGGATACCCACTATATAGGTGATACAGCCACCGTGATAGGTTGGCTCAAAGATATGCCCCAGTTATTCTGGAATCAAGGAAAAGAATATGGAGCCATTCATGAAGACCTGTACCTTTATGGTCATCAAATATCAAATTTTGTCAAGTTGGATTCTCTTGGACGTTTTGAACTCAAGATACCATTGCTCAACTCATCTGAGGTGCTCATGGATTGGAAGCATACTTTTATCTCAACTGTGTTGGAGCCTGGCGAGACGTATTTCCTGTTATACGACTTTAAGAACGGAACGCAGATGATGATGGGAAAAGACTCTAGGTTGCAAAACGAACTGCTATCGCATCCTATCCCACGTTTTGATACGCAATATCAAGATATGTATATGAATACCAAGACTGCACAAGAGCATTTTGATATTCTGACACCTCGATATACCCAGGTGATGGAGAAGGTAAGGGAATTATCCCAGATTTCTCCTACTCTCTCCAAACGTTATCAAGACTATGTCTCTGAATACGAGAAATGTAACTATGCCCAAGCCTTGATGCAAGGTTGGGGATTTGTGAAAAACTATGATTTTCCAAAGGATAAGACTGCGCAGGTGGTAAAACTGTGGAAGGAAATCAAACTCCCTTATACGCTTTATCAGAGCTATGACAATCTGATAACAGACATTGTCAGACAAATGGTTTTCGACAATTATTGGTTGACATACAATGGAAAAAGGGTGCTTCTGAACGAAACCTATTATCCACAACTCCTGGAGTTGCACCAAGCCAAGGGAGATATTACCATTAGCAACCAAGAGATAGCAACCGTCAAGTTGTGGTTGAAGGGATACAAAGACTACATTGTTAAGACGAGCCAGACAAATGGCAAAGATTTAAATAAGATTGCAGCGGATTTCTTCAATTCTGATGTTAGCATAAAAGCTCAAAACATCCTTGCTCGAAAGGATATTGCCAAGATGCTAATGGAAGAGAAGCCACTTGTAGATTTCTACTTTGAAAGAGATATTGCAGATAGCTTGAATTGCAACCAAGACCAGCATGACATCATTATAGCTAAGAGTTTCAACCGTTATATGGAGGGTAATTTCTTGCCACTCAGCGACAAGGAAGTGGAGTTGGTCAAGCAAAGTATCAAAGGCAAAGCTGCGCTAGAATCGGTCATGACAAATCACCAAAGACTGTCAGAAATCATGCAGAGAGACATCTCTCAAAACCCAAGCATCAAGAAGATGCCACAGGGCATCTCTGACGGCGAACAGTTGCTTCAAAAAATCTTGGAACCATATAAGGGTAAGATGGTATTACTGGATGTATGGGGCACATGGTGCAGTCCTTGCAAAGATGGTCTTAGTCAGTCGCAGGAAGAATATGAGCGTCTGAAGCCATACGACATGGTATATGTTTACTTGGCATGCCATAGTCCGGAAAATTCTTGGAAGAACATCATCAAGCAGTATAATTTATTGGGTGACAATATAGTTCATTACAACTTATCAGAATCTGAGGCTAAGGCAGTATTGGATTACTTGAATGTACATTCATTCCCATCCTATCGTCTCTTCGACAAGAATGGAAACCTGGTAGATAAACCAGTGGATGCCAGAAGACTTGATCAGTTGGAGCAGGTTATCCAAGCTCTGACCAAGTAGGGAGTAAGAATCAGACGTTTTATCCTAAAAAAGTGTATCTTCGCAGCATATTAATGAGAAAAGAGCATCATGAAAAGGATAGAACGACATATTTTGTCTAGAGTGGCTGCTAGTCTAGCAGCCACTTCCATACTGGTATCACTTGAATGGTAACATCATTGACCGTGATGTCTCTTTCCTCATCCTTACTGATAATCATTAACTTGCGCATCGGCAAGACCTTATTGAGCTTTAGCAGGGCATCCACTTCTCGCTTCTCTGTCTCTGGATCTGATAGCGAATAAGATACCTGAATGGCAATTCCTTCATCGTAGACAACGAAATCTACCTCCACATTCTTATTATAGAAGTATACCTGGCTGCCATATTTTTGCCTTAGGCGAACGGCTACTTGGTTTTCCAATAGAGAAGTAGCAGGATCTAACAGAAACAGGTTCAAAATGCCATTGTCTATAAAGTAATATTTCCTGTTCGACTCCTTATCGATGAGTTTGGCAGCGATATTCTCATAAGGCAAGATGAGCCATGATTCTTGCAGATAACCCATATAATCTATGACGGTATCCACGCTGATTTTCTTACCCACAGTAGATGCTATGCTAGCAATACGATTATAAGAAGTTGGCTGCTTTACACTCTCGGCCAATTTTCTGATCATAATGCGCAGGGCAAAGTCGTTTCTTACCTGGTGTCGAGTAACCAAGTCACCAAAGAATATCTTATTAAACAAGCTGCTTATCCACGCTCTTTTATCTGCCATCTGCAAGGTTTCTGGCAGTCCGCCATTTCTGAAATACTCCTCATATTCCTTGGTGATGGCAGTACGAAACTTAAAGCGCACGTTCTTATCAGACAAGTCTATCTTCTTATATAAGAGGTATTCACTGAAAGAGAATGGATATATATCCTTAATAAGATAGCGCCCTCCCAGGGTCGTGGCGATCTCGCTACTCAGCATCTTGGCATTACTACCAGTAATATACACCCGATAGCCTGTGTCAGCAAGACGACGGGCAAACTTCTCCCATCCCTTGATGTTTTGTATCTCATCAAGGAAGAATATAGGGCGATGATCATACATCTCCTCGTAACAAGTTTTTATCAAGTCTAAATCGGAGATAGTTATACTGTCGATACGATCATCCTCAAAGTTGAAATATAGCATTTCTTCTATTGAATGCCCCTGCTCCATGAGATGATGAATGTGCTGGTACATGAGATATGACTTACCTGCACGTCGAAGTCCCACAAATACATAGTTTGCATTTGCTTCCAGTTCGTATTCACGTTTTTCAAAACTTATTTGAGATACAAACTCTTGATAATAACTGATGAGATATTTGATAAGATCCTTTGTCATGCTACTTGCTTATTAATATTAAAACCGAGGCAAAGATACACATTTTCTAGCGAAAATGCAAGTTTTATCGAGTATATTCGATAAAAAAGGCATAATTTTATCGAATATACTCGATAAAACGAGATAAAATATCCTTTGGAAGTAAGGAAAAACATAAAGGTCAAGCCTGGAGCTTCACAGCCCGAGCTTGACCTTTTATCTGTTTGAGAGAGATTTTATTCTATTCTTAACTTTTTTCGTTTACAAAGATACTGCTTTTTTCTGATATGATATGTTATCAGAAAGTTATCATTAGGTTAAATCTTCTCCCAAAGCATTGTATTTACAGAAAAAGATGTAACTTTGCAAGCAATTAAACAAAGATACTACGATTATGGCAGAAAACGTAAAGTTACTCTTGGTAGAAGATGACGAAAACCTGGCTTACATGGAGAAAAGTAGCCTGGAGGACATCATCGGGGGATATGAAATCAAAACAGCCATCAATGGCAAGGACGGACTGGAAGCATGGAAGAGCTTTCAGCCCGATGTCATCGTGTCGGACATCGACATGCCTATCATGGACGGCATCGAGATGGTAAAACGCATCCGAGAGATTGATGGCGATACCATCATCCTCTTTACCACCGGACTCACATCGCCCAAGGACCTGAAGGCGGGATATGCTGCCGGAGCCAACAACTACGTGAAGAAGCCTTTCCTGCCCGAGGAACTGGATGCCCACATCCAGAGCCTGATGAAACTGAAGCAGGGACGCCGCAGCACCAATGCCGCTGGCACCATCAAGCTGGGCAAGTATCTGCTGGATGCCGACCATGCCACCCTCAAGAACCAAGAGGACAATACGGAAAAAATGCTGACAGCCCGAGAAGCCAAGATACTGGAGATACTGGCGGTGAACAAGAATGAAGTGGTGCGCCGAGAGGCTATCCTGAGCCGATTCTGGGGCGTGGAAGACAAGGACTACTTTGCCTCCCGCAGCCTTGATGTATTCATCAAGAAGATTCGCACCGCCATCGAGGATGAGCCTAGCGTGGAGCTGAAGACCATCCGAGGCGTTGGCTTCAAGCTCATTGCAGAATAAAAAAGATTACAAATCAAAGAACAAACGCTTATGCTGAAAGCAATATTATATTACATACTGCTGATTGCAGAATATATGATTACCCTCATCATCGGTGGGTTGGCAGTGGGATTTTATGTATCCATCGCCATACAGACGGGCTATTATAAGAGCCATCAAGCAGCCCTTGAGAGTGCTGGCACGATGATCATCATCAGTTTCACCGTGCTGGCAGGACTCATCGTGTGGCTCACATTCAGCCATTATAAATTCTCCAAGCTCTCGCTGGGCAAGGTGGTGCCGCAAGCCAAATGGAAGGCAATGACCTATCTCACCCTTCCGATACTTGGCATCACGATGGCATATTACGCCATACTGAATCTGCTACACATCGACTTCATGCCCAAGGAGATGACCCAGATGAACTTCCTCACCCTCCTCCCCTTTGCCATCGTTGGCTCCTTTATCTCCGCCTACGTATTCTATGGCGCTATACAAGAGGAGCTTATCCGATGTGGCAAGAAACTGTGGGTACAGACGCTCACCCTCTGCATCATGATGCTGCCGCTATGCTTGCTCACCGAGTCGGCTACTGGCAATGTGATGTATTACACCGTGCTGGGAATGGTCTCCACCGTCTATGGCTGTTGGGCTTACCAGCTAACCCGAAGCAGCATTGTGCTCTACGCAGTATACCTCATCCCCAACTTGGTGTCGAGCGTCCTCACCTCCACTCCGATCTGCTTTGCCCTCATCCTCGTAGGCATAGCCATGACACTAGGCGGAGGAATGTGGCTGAAGAAACATAAAGATTCGATAATAGCAGAAGAAGATGAAGACGAATAGAGCCAAGGCACTGAGCACCACCGCCCTGATAGCCGTATTGCTGATGCAGCTGTTCTGGATGTGGAACACACTGGATATGACCATCCACCAGATGGGCTACCAAGACGTATGGTGCTTGGCTCCCAATGTCAGGGCAGAGGCTCTGCTCTCTGCCTTCCTACAAAGCCGATTCACGGTGCTTACCTCCATCCTCACCACCATCGTCATCATCCTGAGCATCATCGACCAAATCAACTATATCGACGAGCAGGAGCGCATCCGCCTCTTGCGCGAAGATTTCTCATACGCCATGGTTCACGACATGAAGTCGCCCCTCACCTCCATCATCATGGGCACCCGATACCTGCATAGCGGGGTACTGGACAAGAAGCCAGAAATGAAGGAAAAATATTTTGACATCGTAGAGGACGAGGCGCAGCATCTTCTCTCCCTCATCAACCGCCTGCTCACCATCTCCAAGCTGGAGCATGGCAAGCTGACCATCCGCAAGACGGAGGTAGCTCTGGAGCCTATGATAGATGACGTGGTGGATAAATATGAGGCGAAATCCTCCAAGCCTATCCACATCACCACGCAGATAGACTGTGCCACTGCCCTTGCCGACGAGGAATATCTGAAGGAGGCCATCAGCAACATGGTGGATAACGCCACCAAATACTCGAAGGATGAAATCCGCATCAAGATTTCCACCCTTGAGGATGACCATCAGGTATATATCAAGGTATACGACGAGGGTATCGGCATAGCCAAGAGCGAGCTGAAAACCATCTTCAATCGCTATGAGCGTGCCGCCGAGCACGAGAAGAATCCCCAGAAAACCCGTGGTGGATTTGGCATCGGCCTGAACTATGTGCTCCAGGTTATCAACGCCCATGGTGGAAAAATCAATGTGAAGAGCGAGAAGGGGAAATACTCAGAATTCACCATCTCGCTGCCAAAATGAATGCCAATCGTAATTTCTTATTGGGCAGGTAACAAACCTGCCCTCCCAGTATTTCTTGCCGGCACAATATTTTCTTAGTCTTCGATCAATACAGCGTGGTCCTCATAGGCATCAAAGTCGAGGCTTATGTCGGCACCGCATCGCTTGAAGGCAGCCAGTAGCTCCTGCTGCTCCTCGGGGCGGATGAGTACTTCTCCATTGCGAGCCTTATAGAAGCGGCGCTTGGTATAGGGGGTGTACATGTAAAAATAATGTACGCTGCCGTGAGGGATAGAGGCATAGAGACGGGTGAAGCCCCGAGCCCATCGCTGCTTCTGGGCTGTGAGATGGTATGGGCAGGGCGCGCCATCCGGCATCAGGCGCGCCAGATTCATTACCTCGAAGTAATCTTTCGCTTTCAGTGCCTCGAGATAACAGGCGTGGCGAGCACAAGTGTTGCTACGGCTGCAAGCTGCATTAGGGCATTTTGCAGAATAAGGGATGTTTACTTTTTCCATTGTATATTATCCTCAAATCCGCAACCGCCCTCATAAGATGACACAGAGGTCAAAAAGGTAGCGG
>OOCQ01000611.1_pt1 | contig 28318 bp, 41 predicted proteins | sample 1671121 | NCBI WGS metagenome assembly OOCQ01 (sample SAMN06348124, study PRJEB24527) | human gut metagenome | biome: human gut; feature: ankylosing spondylitis patient; material: feces | host: Homo sapiens | place: China | collected 2015-10 | reverse complement strand
TCAGAGCTTCCGGTACTGTAAAGCTGGTGCGATACCATGCGTCGCCGCCGTCAAGGAAACCGCCTTCGTAAGTTGCCGGACTGGCAGAATTGAAATCGTTCCGGATGCTCCAGTCGTGGGGCACGATAACGGTCTCCCACACGCTGTCATTATAGTTCACGGCGGCCTCAGCTGTGCTGGTGTAGCTTGTGCTGGCAGTATCGCTTACCTTATGAAAGCGCCATCTGGTCGCTGCACCGGTAAGATCCGGGTCAAGAACATCCTGCCAGAGTAAAGTTCCGTTCAGTGCATACGCTGCTCGGAGTTTCTGAGCGCCAGCAGAGAAAGATGCATTCAGGCTGGAACCGGAAATACTAAAAATGCTCATCTGCCCACCGCCTTACCCTGCAAGCCATGCTCTGAGCTGGTCGTCGGTCAGGGCGCTGTTGTATACGATGCACTGATACAGAGTGCCATCAAAGAAGCGCCCCTTGGTGCCGTTGCTCTGCTGATATGCGCCGAGGATGAGGGTCTTGTCCACGGTGGTATATCCCGTAATGTTGCCCCAGTTCGAAGTATACCCCGAGTCCCTTCCACCAATATAATTCGCGCCCCTGAATATGACCCCCAGACGGCACTTAGCTGCTTTCAGATTGCTTATCGATGCAAGCTGTCCTTTTCCGCTGAAATAGCAGTCTTCCATATTACTGCCAGATACCTGCAAGGTGAATCCCGGCCACGGACTAGACTCCTCCATGCAATGAGCGACTACATAGGTGTCCGATTTTGCCACAAGAGCTTCGCCGCATTGCAGTTCAAACAGAATCGTCCAGTTGCCCGGTGTCTCGCTCTCGAACAGTTTGAGTCCGGTGTCGATGTATTCTTTAGCCGAAGGCACAAAGGTCTTTGCTTTGGGCAGGAGATACGCCGCCTCGATGTCCGGGAAGGGATTGGTGTTCTGCGGGTCTTCGGTCGTGCCGCCGCTGCTTCCGCCACTCACGCCCCACTCGGTTTTCAGTGCGTCCAACTGAGTCTGCATGGTGGTGTTGCCATAGGCCGCGCCCGTAAACAGTTCAAGGATAAGGCTCTTGGCCTTGACCGTGATGCCGGGGCCGGTATCGCCCTTGTCGCCTTTTACGCCGGTCTCGCCCTTTTCGCCCTGCGGCCCGGTGGCTCCCTGCGGGCCAGTTTCGCCCCGGGGCAGGGTCAGGTTGAGTCTGCCCTCCGTGATGCTGGCCGTTGCGCTATCGCCGCTGGTCACGGTGCCAATGGTCAGGGATGCGGTGCCGCCGGTTTTTCCGGCTTCAACGATGCCCTCCTCCATGTGGTTCAGATGGGCGGCGGTCAGGATGGAACCATCCGTGAAGTTCTGCTTGGTATAGCTCATATTAACCTCCCGTGTTCAGTGTCAATTTTCCCAGAACGGCCCGCCCCAGAATGGACGTGGTAGCCACCGGGGTGTCAGTATTGGCCTTGCCCAGCAGGCTCACCTGCATCCGGATGTCGCCCTCCGGCACGTTCTCGGCCCAGAAGGTGACAGAGCCGTCAGCCGTCTCGCAGACGCCCGCAAGCCCTGCCGTGACCGCCACGGTAAAGGTCTCGGGGGTGGGCACGGCACTCGGCACGGTGGCTTCCCGGGCCGCTCGTAATGCTGCCGTGTACTTGTGCGTGTAGCCGGGCACGTCGGTGCAGGACTGCCAGCCCGAGGGGGTCAGAGTGACCGTCCAGATGCCCAGATAGCCGCCGCTGTAGCTCTGCAACAGAACGTCGCAGAGGGCGGCGGTCTCACGGCACAGCGCAAGGGCTTGGGAGCTCAGGGCATCTGTCGGGATGCGGGTCACGCCGTCCCGCATCAGGCCGCAGAGGGTCTCGTCCGCCCGGGTGTCGGTCAGGTTGGCGGTGGTTACTTCGGCACTTCCGGCAGGAATCCTGATTTGACACAGACATAACTCGTAGAGGTAATGCGTCCGGGCAATCTCGGGCGGGGAAGGTTCCTGTGCCGGGGTACCCTGTTTTAGCTTCAGCTCGCTCCGGTTGTTGTTCGCGTCGAATTGTAAAACGACCCGGTCGATGCGGGGGAGCATATCGTCGGCTTCCGGAACGGTCAGGGCGGTAGACTCCCGGCAGCAGACGCTGACCCCTTTGAAGTCGTCGTAGTTGACCCACGCAAGGCCGGGGGAGACGGTGACTTTTCGGGTGCCGGTGACGGTCACGGCAAAATTGCTCTCGCTGGAGTAGACACCGGAGGTGCGGGTACACAGATAGGTGGCAACATCCTCCGCGTCATAGGTCACTCCGTTGAGGGGATAGGTGATGAGTTTCATTGTTTCCTCCTGAGGATAGGTGTGCCGATTTCAGTTGTGACGCTGTTTTCGCCCTGCTGGGAGGTCAGCGTGATGGACGTGATGCGGGCGGCGGCGCGGATGTCGGTGCCCGGCAGGCTGGCGGCTACCACCTTGCCTACCGTGATGTCCTCCGTAGGGGTGAAGCGGAAGTTTTCCAGCCGGGCGTGCTTGGCAAGTTCCTGTGTACCCAGCGCTTTCAGGCTGTCCAGATACTCGCTCTGGGTCTGGTCACTGGAACGCTTCTGGCTGGTTGCGTCCACCACCAGCTCACGCCGGGCACAGCCCTCGGCGTCATCCGCGCCGACTGTCACGGTCGCCTCGCCGCCCACCACTGTGACCACGTTCTTGTAGTCGGCAACACTCTCGGTGTAGGCCAGATCGGTCAGGTTGCCGTACTGGGGCGCATAGCGGGCATTGCGGTCAAGTAGGGGAAGATACAGCTCAAACAGCAGCTTCTTTTCTGCCGCATCGAACCTCAGCCGGAAACCGAAGTCCATCTCCTGACAGACCTGTTCGATGATCTCCAGCAGACTCCCCGGGCCGACTTCGCCGGTGTAGGTGTCGGGCAGATCCGCCAGCTCACCCAGCCCCAGATGGGGCCACGGTTTCATGTCGGCCACCAGTTGGCGCAGGGTGGCCTCGATCTTGAAATCTTTCAGCGTCTTGGTGCAGATGCGCTCGTCCAGAATGTAAGCTGCATCCCGGGCAGAAATTACAATGCGGTGGTCGGCTGTCTGGGCAGAGCAGATGCGCATCAGATGCTCACTGCCCGCCAGCCAGAGATACCGGTCGGGGCGGCAGAGGGCCTGTAAGCTGGTGGACTCGTGGAGTTCCAGCTGTGCGCCCTGCACATTGCGGTAAACGTTGTACCGCTCCGGCCAGACCAGCGACACCCAGCTTTCGATGCGGCCCAGCAGCCGGAAATCCCAGTCATACACGTAGATGGTCTTGGGGCTGCTGGCGGTCAGGACAGATGCTTTTTCGGTGCTCATGGCTACACCTCCGGTACAAGGGACGCATAAGCCGCGCCATAGCTCAAGGTCAGGTAGAGAGAATCGGAACCGCTGTCGGCGGTGCGCTGCCAGCGCTGGGAGCCGTGGCGGAGCGTCCAGAGGGTGCTGCTCTCATCCAACAGCTCAAAGGCGTTGTAAGAGTTTTCGTCGATGGTCTGCTCGATGTACAACTGACCCTGCTCCCGCCAGAGCCGGATGCGGTCGCCCTCCTGCATCTCGGTCACAAAGCGCAGATACTCGCCGGTGGCGATGTCCTTCACGCCGGGGTTGGTTATAGTGCCCTGTGCGGTGAGGGTGAGCGTGAAATCCTGCGTGTCCAGACCGCTGTTGTAGAATTTGAGATGGTCGGCACCAAGGCGCAGACTGTACTGGTGGCTGTCGTAGCAGACGGGGAGCCGGAAGGTGGGTGTGACCTGAAAGTGGGAGATGCTGTTCTGGCTGACGCTGTGCCAATAGGGATTCGGGCAGTAAAGCTGAAAGCTGAAGGTGGGCCAGAGGTTTGCGGCACTGATGGCGGGGCAGCGCTGCACTTCGGCGTCGCAGTAGTATTTTCCGGCCACGGTCAGCCGCCCGGTGGCCCCGGGGGTGAAAATATCCCGCAGCTGACGCTTGAGATAGGCAGTATTCCGCAGGATCCGCCCGGTAATGGTGCGGGTCACGCCGGAGATGCTGCGGCTCTCCACGGTGGTACCCACCTGCTGGTAGCCCTGACTGGTCTCCAGCTCCACCGACAGATCGCCGATGGGGTCGATGCTGTAGAGCACGCCTGCCTTGTAGCCGAAGCTGAAGCTCTGGCCGCTGCCGGCGGTAAAGATGGCATCAAACACCGGCAAGCACCGCCCTTTCCTGTTCGTATCGTGCTTCGCGCATCAGGTCAGCCGCTGTCTGCGCTTTGGAGTAAATATACTGGTTGATCTCATACGAGGGCCGGGGCTTGCGCTCAGGCCGAGCGGTTTCTTTCTCGTAGTCCCACAGCGAGTAGCTGGGGGCGGTGACGGCGCTGCCGGAGCCGGAGCTGCTGTTGGGCGTCTTCACGGAAGATCTGCTGCTGTTCCCCAGCTTCATGGCAATGGCCGCGATGGCCACAGCCAGAGCGACGCCTGCAGCGATGACCATAGCACCCACAGGCAGGCCGATGCCGGTAGCCGAGATGGCCGCACCGATGGACTCCAGCATGGCGACAAAGGCAGAGCCGACCGTGGTGACGAGGGTACCCATCGCGGCGAAGATGGTGGGAAAGGCCGAGAGCAGGTTGCCCGAGAGGGCTGTGCTGATGGCCTTGGCCGCTGTGCCGAGGGGGCCTTTAAGAGCCGCGAAGGTGTCCTGCAGGGTGCCGCTCAGCTGCCCGGCCAGAGAGGCAACGTCGCCAAAGCGGCCGGTAATGCCCTCGAAGAGCTGCTGTCCCAGAGAAGCCGCGTCCTGCGCCAGCCCCTGTGCGCCCTGTCCGAGGACGCCGTTCAGGCCGTCCACCAGCGAGAGGGCATAGTCGGTGAGCTTCTGCTTCTGGTCGGCGGTGAGCCCTGCGTAGAGGGCGGATGCCGCCCACTTGCCGATGCCCACCCAGTCGCCGCTCTTTACCGCGTCCCACAGGGTGTCCACCGTGACGAGGACGCCCTCGTTGGCGCGGTCTTTGAGGGCAGACCAGAGGCCGTCCAGTGTCTTGGCGGCGCTGTCCTTGATGGTCTCGGCCACCTGCTCGGTGCCGTCGGCGGCGATGGTCTTGACGGTCTCCACCGTGCGGAGCGCCCCGTCGATGACCTTGTCCTGCGTCTGGGTGATGACCCGCTGCTGTTCGGTGGTGCCGTCCGCGAGAGTTTTGGTCACGGTCTGGGTGGTGGTCTTGATGCCGTCCGCGAGGGCCGTGGTGGTGGCCGTCACGGTGTTCACTACGTCTCGCACGGTCTCCATGGTCTGGCTGACCGTCCGCTTGCCGTCCGCCGCGATGGTCTCGACGGTCTTGACGTCCTTGAGGACGCCGTCCACCATCTGACGGCTGGTGGAGGTGATGGTCTGCTTCTGCTGGGTGGTACCGTTGGACAGCTCCTCATTGATGGTCTGGATGATGCGCTTGGTGTTCCCGACGACCTCATAGGCCGTGTCGCTGTAGGAGTTCACCACCGAGGCGGCAGTCTTTGCGGCAGAGCCGGCCTTTTGGGCGGCAGCAGCCGCAGCGTCGCCGGACTTGGTGTAGGCCGGGATGGTGTCCTCGACCTGCTTTGCGAGGTTCTGCATCCTGAATGCATTGACCTCGGCCTTATCCACCACATCGTCACGGAGGGTCCAGTCGGTGTCAGGCTGTGCAGCGGTCTTAGCGACCTGAATGCCTGCAGTGGCGATGGTCGCCGCCGTGCCGGTGCCGTTCAGGCCGCTGATAAAGCTCTGAATGAGATTCTTGCCCCACTGCACAGCCTGCCCGGGCAGGGATTTTATCCAGCTGATCGCGCCGGAGATGCCCTGCTGCATGGCCTGTGTCACAGACGACGCCATGCTTTTGATGCCGCTGGCCAGCCCCTTCAGGATGTTTGCCCCGAGATTCAGCCAGTTGAAGGCGGAGATCACCGAGACGATGGCCTCCACGATCTTGCCCATATTCTGGATGATGAGAGGGATGCTGTCGATAAGGCCTTTGCCCAGCTGCACCATGAGGCCGACCGCACCGGCTAAAATTTTCGGTGCATTGTCGTTGATGAGGCCCGCGATATTGATGACAATATCGGGGATGTAGGCGAAGAGCTGCGGCAGGCCCTCCACCAGCCCGTTTGCAAGGCTGAGGATGAGGTCGATGCCTGCCGAGACAAAATCACCGAAATTCGCCCGCAGCTCTTCGGTGAAGGAGAGGATGGAGGGCAGCGCCTGCGACAAAAAAGCCGGGATGCCTGCGGCAAACCCGGATGTGAGATTCTGCACCAGCTCCGTGCCGGTCTGAAGGATGGCCGGGGCCAGCGCAGCGATGGCCTCCGGGATGCCGCCGACCGCATTGACGACCAGCGGGAGAAGGTTGTCCACCAGATAGGTGCGGGCCGTCTCCACAAGGGCCTCCAACGAGGGCCGCAGGTCCTCACCCAGCGCCATCTGTCCCAGAACATTCTGGGCGGCGGCCTTCATGGAGGCAAAGGAGCCAGTCAGGGTGGTGGTGGCCTCCCTGGCCGTGGTGCCGGTGATGTCCAGCTCGGTCTGGATGACATGGATGGCGCTGTACATGTCGGCCAGATTGCCGAGATCATACTTCACGCCGGAGATCTTCTCGGCGTCCTTCAGCAGGCGCTGCATCTCAGCCTGCGTACCGCCGTAGCCCAGCTTGAGGTTGTCGAGCATGGTGTAGTTCTGCTTTGCAAAGCCCTGATAGGCGTTCTGGATGTCCTGCATCGAGGTACCCATCTTGTTTGCGTTGTCAGACATATCCACCATCGCCATGTTGGCCAGCTGAGCCGCCGCGTCGGTGTCCTGACTGACGCTGGAAAGCAGGCTGGCCGCGAAGCTGGTTGTGGACTCCATGTAGTCGTTGGCCGACAGACCGGCGGTCTTGTAAGCCTGCGCGGCATAGGTCTTGACCTTATCGGCGCTGTCCTTGAACAGCGTCTCCACGCCGCCAAGGCTCTGCTGGAGAGCACCGCCCGCGTTGACCGAGTCGGAGATCATCTTCCCGATGGCGGCAGTACCCAGCACCGTTTTGATGGTGCCGACCAGCTTGCCGGTGAAGAGCTGTCCGGCAGACTCACCGGCGCGGGCGCTTTCGCCGCCCAGCTCTTCGGTGATGCTGTCCTTGATGCCCTTGGCCGAGGGTACGATCTGGACATAAGCTTTGCCGAGTTCAATGCCGTCTGCCATGTTCAACCTCCTTTCATAGCGGCAAGTGCCGCCTCAAAATCTTCCGGGCTGTCGAAGCTCTGCACATTGCCGGCGTCACCTGTATCGGGATCGGTGAGGGCGGCAAGGATGGAGTCGGGCGGGCGGCTGCCGGGGCAGCCGATGAGCCGCCATTCGATGCGGTGCAGAGCATCCACCGCGGCGGCATCCATCAGAGTCTTTTCCGGCAGCTTCTGCCCGGCCAGATGCATCATGCATCGGCTGTCCGGCGGCAGACCGGCGGCCAGCGTGGCCGCCAGCCGCATCGGCAGGCTGCGCCAGTCCAGCACATGGTAATACTGGGCAAAATCGCAGATAAGCTTGTCTTTCCCCTCATCCGATGCGATCAGGCCGGAGAGGAGGAAGAGTTTTTTCCGGCACGGAAGGATTCCATCAGCTCGCCGAGAGCGTTGCTCAGGGCAACGACCGGCACGCGGCCGTCTGCGGTGCGCAGGTGGTCATAAAGCTTCTTGGTCTGCTCCTTGCCCATCAGCAGGCGGATGGTGCGGCCCAGAGACAGGACGTCGGAGTCCTGCACAGCGGCCAGCGCGTCCAGAAGCTCCACATTGTCCAGCGCTTCTGCGCTGAGTTCGACAGCAAAGCCGTCCTTGGTTTTAGCAGTGATCATGCCTTGACCTCCTTAGCTTCTTTGGCAGCCTGCGTCTCTGCGCCGGCTGCGACGATGTACTCATAGTGGGTGTTGCCATGATCATCAGGTACAGCGGTCAGAGTGGTGTTGTAGCCCACCGCGCCGTTGGAGTAGGTGATGTCGCCCACGGCAGAAACGGCAGCGTCCGGGATGACGATGCGCTTGGCTGCATTGTTTTTCATCACCATGTCGATGACCCAGCAGCAGTCCTGCTGTTCATCGCTGTTGGCCTTGACGGTGATGCCGGTCTCCAGTGTGCCGGTGATGTTCTTGTCGCCATACACCGACTTGAGCACGGCCGGGTTCAGCGCCTCCAGCAGGGTATAGGCGAAGGTGTCCGGCTTCTCGGTCTGCTGGGTCAGCACGGTGTCGCCGCCCCATGCGGTGGTGTTCTCGCTGGAGGGCGAGTTGGAGTTGGTCAGGCCGTCGCTGGAGATGTAGCCCAGAGACTCAAAAGCCTTGTCCAGCTCACTCTTGGCGTCGGTGGGCAGAGGCGTACCCAGCGGGGCACGGTGGACCGCGCCGCCGACCTTGGGCTTTGCGGCGGTGACGTTCTTTGCGTTTGCCATAAAGAAATGCTCCTTTCAGAAAGTCAGTAATGCACCAGCTCGAAAACCGCCTGATAGCGGGGCAGCTTCCGGGTAGTGTCGGGAAAATCGTAGTCGGTGACCAGCTCGCAGCTGACCACCTCGGGCAGGGTGTCGGCATCCAGCATGGCCTGCACGACATGGTGGCTGAGCTGGGCCGCGCTGAACTTGCTCTTTCCGTAGGACTGCACGGCCAGCGTGGCGTGGAAAAGCCCCTCGTCGTGGCCGGAGCCGGTCTTGTCCAGTACAACAAAATTGCCGGAGGGCTCCTCCGGCACGGACAGATAGCAGGGAAAACCGCTTTCCCGCAGATAATTGAGGATGATTTTTTCGATCATAGTCACTTCAGCGCTTTCAGGATGGAGTTGGTCTCGGCGTTCTCTTTCCGGGCGGAGAGCGAATCGGCGCTTATCTCAGCCACTGTGCGGGTGTCCGCCGTGTAGTAACTGGCCGTATATCCATCGCCCAGACGGCTTTGCGCGGCAAAAGCGATGGAGGACAGGCCGTTTTGCATCTCTTTGCTCTTCAGCAGTTTCCGGACACCGGAGCGGTTCAGCTCAAAGTGAAAATCATTCATACCGCTCCACCTGTACTTTTTTATCCCAGTCCAGAGGCGTGAGCTGGGTGATGTATTGCTGCACGCCGTTCATGACTCTCCATCTCTTCCCGAAAAACTCCACAGCGCAGCCCTCCCATTTGTGAGTGTCGGCCTTGGGGATGCAAAGCTCATAAACCAGATGACGCCCGGAAAGCTGCTGCTCTGTGGGCGATGCCGCAGAGTCAACAGGCGTAATGAGCACATTTTCGACTGTGACCGGCGTTTCGGCGTAGACGGGTTCGTGAAATGCATCCTCACCGGTCTTGGTGCGTTCGTAAAGCGTAACCGGGATGCCCTTAATCAGAGCTGCCATACAGCTCGATCACCCCCATCCGCTGGCGGCGCAGCCCCAGCCGGGCCAGCTCAGACTTTTTGATGAACAGGCCGCCGCCGGGAACGAGAAAGGAGCCGGAGGCGGAATAGCCGCCTGCGGCCTGCGTCAGCTGGGTCATCGGCTCCTGATCGGTGCTGGTCATCAGCGCCCGCGCAGCCACATCGACCGCGACGCTCTTGGCTACCAGAGCCAGTGCAGAGTCCGAAGCGACCAGTGCGGGCAGGTCCTTGCCCACCTTGCGGGCCTCAACATCAAGGCTGGCTGAGATGACCTCCAGCAGAGGGCCGGCGCGGGCCTGCTCTGCCTCCGTCATAGGCCTCCAGAGGGTGGTCATGTCGTCCACGGTGGCGTAGGTCATACCGTCGCCCTGCCTTTCCGCTTGGACTTGGCAGCGGGAGGGTCAGCCTCGGTGTCGGCCTCGGAGGTGGCGTCCGGCGCGGCATCTGCCCTGTCAGGTTCCCAGTTGCCGCCGGAGATGAGGCAGTCCGTTTCGATAACAGCGCCGGTCTTTTTGTTGCGATACAGCATGGTCATGTCCTCCTTACTCGCCGGCCTTGATGTGGGCGAAGGCAGACGGGTCGAGGATGCCCCAGCCGATGTAGGCCTCACCGCGCAGATAGACCTGATTGTGGCCCTTCAGGTCGCCCAGCTGAGTATCATTGTCGGGGTTGCCGTAGCGGATGACCTCGATGGGGATCTCCTTGGCATAGCCCCACTTGAAGCAGTTGACGAAATCGCCCACAAGGGCGCGGTCGAGGCTGGAGCCGGAGGACAGGTTGGAGGTGGACTCCACCCGCAGGCCGTTCACCTCGCCGGGATTTGCGCCCCATGCCAGCTGGGGGTAAAGCTTTGCGCCGTCGGCGGTGGTCTGCTTGGCCAGAGCGGACTTGAAGGCCGGGGCCAGCACCATGCCGGTGACGTCTCGGTCTGCGCCCTGCACCAGCGCGATGGCGGCCTCAATGTTCTCATCGGGCTTGTCGCCGGAGGAGATGGTCACAGCCTGCGTCACCTTGGAGTCGAAGTGATTGGTGCCGATGACGGAGGAGGCCGTGCCGGTGCGGGGATTGACGCCATGGAAGGCCATCAGGTCGAGGCCCTTGGCGACCTTCTTGGCGAAGCCGTCGGCAAAGGCGCTCATGTAGTCCAGCTGCGTGTCCTCGGAGGCGTAGAGAAACTCGTCCGAGATGCGGGCACCGTACTCGATCTTGATGGGGACGATGGTGATGGGGTCGACGGTCAGGCCGCCCTTGGTCTTGGCACCGTTCTCTGCCACGATGTCCACCTCCTTGTCGAGGGAGAAGGTGAACTCCTTGACGCCGTTGAAGGGGATGGGGGTGGCGCTGCACAGCTTGGCCAGCGCAGAGGCACCGGTGGTCTTCTTGATAAAGTCGGGGATCAGCTCCTCGGGGAACAGGGAGCCTTTGCTCAGAATGTCTGCCATGTGTTATTCTCCTTTGCTCATCAGGTTGTTGGTGAAGGCGCGCAGGGCATCGCGGCGGCTGCTGCCGCCTGCGGGCTCGGTGCTGCGCGGGGGCGATTTGGGGGTCTGGGGCTTGAGCAGCTTGGCGAGAGACTGGGCATCCTTGCGGATGGCGTCCTCGTTCTCACCGGCAAGCCGCTGGGAGAGGTCGAAGGGAATGCCGACCTCGTGGGCGATGCGGGTCTTGAGCTCCGACATCTCAAAGGCATGGATGCGGGAGGCATAGTCGGCATTCTGCGCCTTGAGGTCGTCGTAGTCGGCGAAGGGAGCCAGACGGTCGGCAACGGCGGCGTCGAATGCCTCCTGCGTGGTGATGGGTTCAAATTCTGCCATGAGAAAACCTCCATTCTGACAGATGCATATAAAAACAGGGCGGAGACCCTGCTTCGGCGTAGTTAATAGCTGGTGCGCTGGCGGCGTTTCTCCTTGCCCTCGGAGCATTGCCAGCAGGCGAGGATGATGCTGTCCAGCAGCTCGATATGGCCTCCCTCGGTCAAGGAACGGTAGCCGAAGCCGCCGTTGGTGCCGATGGCCCGCTTTTCGCAGTTGGAAGCCACCTGCACAAGGCTTGGCTGTCCGGCGTGGCAGAGCGATTTCGCGAACAGTGCCTGCTCAAAGGCGGCGTTGGCAGTGATGATCTGCTTGACGGTAGGAAGGACGGGCGCTTTGAGATGGGCGGCTTTCATGGCGTCGGCCAGAAGCTGCTGCCCGCTGGCACCGTCCACCGCCACGGCGGCGAACTGGGCCTTGCTCAGAAAATCCAAAAGCCACCCACTGCCTGCCCGGGTGGGGCGGCAGTCGATGGCTTCCACGAAGATTTTGTTGTCGGCAGTCCGGACGGCGATGGAGAGCGCTGCACTGGCCCCGTCCGGGCTGAACTTGATGCCCGCATAAAGCCTGCCCTTCAGCTCGGGCAGGGCGGCGACCTTCAGCTCCTCCCATTCGGCTTTGCTGATAGTCGATTCCTGGTTATACCGCAGCCAGAGGCCGAGGCGCTGGATGTTGAAGTCAATGGGGTCGGAGCCGATCTCGTCGGTGATGCTGCGCTCGGTAAAGATGGTACCCAGACTGGGATTCGTCTCGTACCATGCAGCCACATCATGGGGGTCGGTCTGCTGCTCCACGCTCCACTCGGCCCAGCCGGTGTTCTGCGTTTCGCCCTGCAGGGCCGCGTTTCGCAGTTTGAGGAACACCGTGCCGGAGGAGACCGGCGTGGGCGGTGTGCCGCAGAAGAGTGTCTGCGGGTCGCGGCTGTCTGTGACCACATACTTGAGGGCGCTTTCCTGATCGTCGGTGTACTCCTGCGCCTCGTCGATGATGAGCAGGTCGAAGCCCTCGCCCAGACCGCCCTTGGAGGAACGGGTGCGGAACTCGATGCGGCCCTCACCGCTTTTCAACCGGATGCTCTCCCGGCCAGAGGCACGAATGGATTTGTATTCTATCTTGGCCTTGTCCAGCAGGCTGCACAGGCGCTCCCACGCGGCATGACTGGTGGTCGTGCGGTGGGCTGTGTGCAGGATGTTCTCGCCCCGCTGGAGACCGTACAGCTCCCGCATGGCGGCGATCTCATTCTTGCCGTTGCGGCGGGGGACGCTGTAGCCGAATTTGGTATGTACCCACAGGCCGTCCTCGTTTTCGGCGAGGATGTCGTAGAGCAGGAGCTGCTGCCACTGTTGGGCGGTACGCCCGGTGGTGTTGTAGAGGTCGATGGCCTCCTGCCCGTGGGTCGTGGTGTAGGGCAGCACCACCGCCGCCGTGGGCGTCTGGCGGCCCAGCTTTTCCGGGACGGCCTTTTCTGACGCTCGGGGCATGACGGAGGGGCCTCCTTTATGAGAATGAAAATGTAATATTGACGAAAAGACGAAAATGTGCTATATAATAGCTATGAGGTGCGCCTCCGCTATATGGTGGGGGCTCGACACCTCTATTTTTTTGCAGTGAATCGCTGAACAGTGAATAATTTCTCTTTGCAGATGACGAGGATGTCTACATCCTGCGTCGCACTGGCAGTCAATCTTTTCCGTAGGACATCTTTCAGCGTTTCCAGAGAAATCGTATTCTGCTCATAGTTCAGGATGATCCCGCCGGGATTCTCTTGGATCTGCTTCAAACCATGCCGAACAGCGCTGTTTGCGGACTTTTCTGTAGAAACCGTTTTCAAATCCCAGAGCTTGTCGTTCCAGATGTAGTCTGGAGTCATCGCTTTATAATTATTTGCTTCGTTCAACAGCACGATGCCGCCGCCCAAATGGGCGTGCAGCCATTGTGCTGTTTTTACTTCGTCTGCATGGCGGACCATATCGTAACCAGCATCGTATGAGATAGAACCGACTCCCGGAGCAGCCGTCCGCAGATATTCCGGGAGGACGTTCTGCAGAGAGGTCTCTTTCGGAAAGCGGATTTTAGTGACAAGTGGAGACTCCGCAAATTCTTTGCGAGCCTGAAGGGTTTCGGGATCCTCCGTCCACTTCTTATCCCACACATTCTGCCTGCGGCCATCGCCCGGGTCATACTCGACCTTGCAGCGGCAGCGCTCATGGCGGCGGTAGACGTCGGCAGGCACATGGGGATAGTCGTAGCTTCCGGCAAGCCTGCTGCACCATTCGCAGCAGCTCCCGGTGGTGCGCCGCACGACGCGGGGACGCAGACCGGCCCGGCCCTGAAACTGCACGTTGGCTTTCAGGGTATCGTCTACTGCCATCCGGGAGAAAGTCCGTACCGGCTCATCCAGCATGTAGGCCACATCCTCGTAGTGCTCGGCAGCGCAGACCTTGTTCAGGATGCCGTCGATGCGGTCCTCATCCACCGGGACGCGCTGGGCCAGCAGACGGAGACCGGCCGCTTCGTTGAGCTGCTGCTGTACGGCAGCAGCGGCGTCAGCCACCAGTGCATGGTCCTCCTCCAGCAGGGGGCGGAGGACACGGTCGGCGATGTTCCAGTACATCCGTCCATCCGGAAGCGTGTCGGCGCTGAGATGGAGACGGAACGCCTCGGCCAGAGCGCCGCCGACAAGGTCAGCGTAGTCCAGAGCCGCAGGGTAAGTGGCCGCCGAAGGAGCAGCGTTCCTCAGCAGGCGGAGAAAGTCGGCCCGGATGCGCCCCAGCAGCGCGGGGGCAATATCCTGCTTGTCCATCTGCTCATCCCTCGGCCTGCACGCCGGTCAGGTCGCGCAGGTTCTCTTTTCCGAAATAGCCGGGGATGACAGCGTTGACCTTGCCCACGGCATCGCCGATACCGGAGAGGGTGGCAGCGTCCGGCTCAAAGACCGGCTCCCAGACGGGGCGGGTCAGATAGAGCTGGCGGCGCTGATAGGCAAAATCATCCCGCAGGCAGGCGGCGAGATAACCGGCATTGAGAAAGCCGCTGCCGAAGGTCCGCTGTGCCTTGCGGGTGGCCAGACGCAGCGTCTCGTGGCTGGACTTGATGGCCTCTGCGCTGGAAGGATTGTCGGTGACAAACCCCAGATCGTCCAGCGTCAGGCCGGTCTCTCCCGCGAACAGTGCCGCGAAGGTGCGCAGCTGCTCGGTGTAGGGACTCATGCTCTGCTGAGTAAACTGTCCGATCACCGGATGGTCGCCGTCCTCGTCCTTGGAGATCTCCAGCAGGGAGGAAATGGTGGCTTTCCACTTGTCCATCGGGTCGGCGTCGCCGGAGGTCCCTAGAACGTACTTTTGCGGAAAAGAGTAGAACTCGGCGCTGATCTCGCTGCGCTTGAGAGTGCGCAGTGCGCCCTGCTGCAGGCCCATGCAGGCCCGGGAGATGCGGCTGTGGCCAAAGGGCCGGGCAGCATCCGGGCGGTAGCAGATGGGTACCAGCAGCGGCGCGGGGGCGGGGTTGGTCACAAGGTAAGGCTTTTCGCCCTTGGGGTAGTACCATGTGCTGCCAGCCGTGAAGTAGGCCTCCAGCGTGGGCGTGCCGTTGTCGGCGTTCCGCTCCAGAACGGCGTAGCCCTCGGTCAGCAGACCGGTCACATCGTCGATGATCCCGGTGGCATTGCCGCCGTCCAGCACCGACATGCGGGGAAAGCCGTCTTCACCGGCGCAGATGTACAGGAACGAACAGCTCGAGATAAGGGCCGAAAGGACAGCGCTGTCGAAAAGGATGTCGGCATTGTTCTGGAGATAGATGCTGTTCAGGTCGAAGTTATCCTGCCGGAACTCCCGGAAAACGAGCCGATCGGCCAGCGAATCCACAGCCTTGCCGCACCAGCCTAGCACCTCGCTGAAGGTGCGGAACTCGGGCGGAGTGACCATGCCGAAGTCCTTCACGGCATTCTTCATCTCATAGTATTTATAGCGGGTAAGCACCCGGCTGCGCTTCAGCTCCAGCTTGCGGCGGAGATAGACCATGCCGCGGGTCTGGCTCATGGGGGATTCCTCCTTTTCGTGAGAAAATATTCCCAGTGACGGCTGGGAAGTCCGGCGAGGGCAGGGGGAGGGGGTCATCCCCCCTATCGGCTGCGGTAGGTCGTCCAGTCACGGGACAGGGGCAGGACGCGCGGCGAATCGACAGCCTGCTCCTGAGCCTTTCCGCTGCGGGCCACCAGCTTGTCGCTCTTGGCCCGGTTGCAGCAGAAATGTGCGAGCTGAAGATTGTCAAGGTCGCTGGGGTGTCCGCCTTTGACGACGGGGATGATGTGGTCGATGCAGGGCGAGAGCGGATGCGGGAACTTATAGCTGAAATCGACCGGCTTGCCGCAGATGCCGCAAACGGTCTGCGTCGCATAGATCTTCTTTTTGTTCCGCTCAAAGGCCAGACGGTGTGTGCCGTCGTGGTCTGGCCGCTCGTTGCGGCGCGGTGTCCTGCCTGCCATTAGGATGCGGCCTCCTTTTGCTGATGTGCTGTGCGGTGGTCCTCGAAGCTGAAGAAAAAGGTGTCCACTGTGGACACCTCAAAACTATGATATGCGCCGCTGGGGCTTGAAGCGGACGGCGCAGATGACCCATTGAGCACAGGTAGCAAGAAACCTGTGCTGTGATTCCCGCCGATGGAAAACTCACAATGCGGATTGCTGATGCCCGCAGTATGATAATAGCATGGTTTTTTCGGACAATCCGGACAAATCGACCATTCTCGGACAATCCGGACAAATCAGAAAATCTCGGACAAATCGGACATTTTGGATAAAATAAAAGCGGCTGACCCCGATTTGGAATCAGCCGTCTTATGCATCACGTCACATTCTGCTCGACCCACCGGTCAACCCTCCGCCGAATGGTATCGGCATCCAGATCGCAGCCGAACTCCATCAGTTCTACAGCTACCTCCTGCGGTTTCTTGCCCAGAATGCAGATGTCAGAGATGGCTGCCCGCAGCATGATGTCATCGCAGGTCTCTACGATGCGCTGGCCCTCGATATACAGGGCATCCAGCTCGGCATTGCGTGCCTTGAGCTTCTTTATCTCACTCTCCCGCCGGGCGTATACGCTGTCAGCTGTCCCACGCACAGTGGCATGACCGAGGATACAGGCATTTCCGTCACCGCAAGAGGATTTCACTACATCGGCCACAAGCTCAGGCCCCTCGGCCTGCTTCGCTTCCAGCTGCTGGATGCGGCGAGTTCTGGCTTTGATGTCAAAGGGGATTGCATGCAGCTGTCGAAATTCTCGCGGTGTCATCCTTTGCCCTCCTCAAAAATCAAGTTAAACTAAACCATCGTACCAAATCGTCAAGTATGCGCTGCCGGTTTTCCCAGCCGTCAGTAAAAAAGCTGTCATCCTGCAAGATGATGGCATAGTCGGCATAACGCTCTCGCTTTTTCTCTTTGGCAATTTCGTCCAGCCTCATCCAGAGCGTGGCCCCGCCGGGCAGAGGCTGGGTATAGTACTCGACTCTAAATTTTACTTCACACAGGTACAACGCCCATGAGGCAGTTTCATCAAGCGTTTTCTGCGCCAGTTTTATCAGCATGTTGAGCCCTCGAGGCCCCGAGAGTACAGATGTATTCGAGGTTGCAGGAGATTTTGTGATGACATTGGCCGGATGCTCGGGTGTGCTTGCAGCATTCTCCACTGCCATCCCACGGCTTTGCTCCTCCGGCGCTGTCTGGTATGCCACAGGTGGCTTTTCCGCAGCAGTGGCAGCACCCAAAGACAGCGCAGATGGAAAATTTTCGGGACCTTCTGAAACCGTTACCGGAGCTTTTGCTTTTTCCTCAGCCTGACGGCGCTTCTCGATGTTGTTTTGAGCATTGCGGTAGGCATCCATCAGCGAAATTTCGCCGTCATGGAGAAACTGCTTTGTCTCTTCATCACAGTTCTCGGAAATGGCATTCAGCCGGGCGGCCGCGCCGGTGCTGAGGCCAAGTATCCGGCAGACTTCGTCTCTTACCTTGCCCTCCAGATGGCCCTCTCTCTTTTTCCGGGTGAGAGCATCCTTCAGGGCTTCGTACTGTGCCAGCCGTTCGCCGTCGGTCAGGTCGCGGGCTGTGGCGTTGGCGGTAATGAGTGCGATCCTGTCGTCAACTTCGCCCTTGCTCTCCACGATGATGCAGGGCAGGGAAGAAAAGAGGTCATCGCCCTCCTTAGCCAGTTCCTCGCAGGCGGTCAGACGCCGCTCGCCGCCGATGAGCTTGTAACCGTTCGCCCACCGGATGACTTCCAGCGGCTGGCGTACGCCGTTCAGCCGGATGTCTTCCTTGAGCTTGTCGATGTCGCCCACGACATAAATTTTGTTATCTGGGTTTCGCATGATGTACTCGCACGGCAGCATCTTCACCTGCATCGACCCCGCCGGGGTGGAAGTCTGAGGTTGAATGTTCAGAAGGTCGCTTATCAAACTGGTGCTCATCGTTTATCCCTCCACCTTGGAGATTACCTTGCGGGACAGCTCCAGATACTGCTCAGTCGCCTTGCACTTGGGGCTGTAGTTACACAGCGGCATATGCTCGCTGACGGCCTCCTGCACCGCTGCGCAGGCATTGATGCGCAGTACCCCGCTGCGCTCGCTGTAAAAAATCGGGAGTTTGCTGTCCATCAAAGCGTCGATTGCTTTTGCGCCGTACCGTGTGCGCCGGTACATGGTCGGCAGCACACACATGACCTCGAGGCCGGGGTTGTAGTTCTCCTTGACATCCTGCACCTGAGCAAGAATTTCTTTCAAGCCGTCCATGGCCCATTCGCCGCAGTCCATCGGGATGATGAGCCAGTCGGCGCAGACCAGTGCGTTGATGGTGGCAATGTCGATGTCAGGCGGGCAGTCCATGATGCAGTAGTCGTAGGCGTCCGCAAGCGGTGCCAATGCGTTGGCGATGCGGTTGTGCTGGGGCCGCCCGGCTTCGAGCATGACCAGCTTGTTGGCGAAGTTCATGCTCATGCAGGAAGGGGCGACATCCACCTTGAACTTCTCCCGATGACAGATGACGTCTTCAAGCTTGTTGTCCAGCGTCAGCACGGAGGCCATGGTCTTGCCCCGAGGGTCGAAGCACTGGAAAAACTTCGTGGTGTTGGCCTGCTTGTCCAGATCCATCACCAGCACCCGCCGGGAATGCTTTTCGGCGAGGATGCAGGCCAGATTGCAGGCCGTGACCGACTTGCCGACGCCTCCCTTCAAGTTGATGATGGCGATTTTGCTCATGTTGCGCATTGTGATCCTCCTTGTTGCTTATCTGCTTGTTTTTATCTTCTCTGCGGCGATCTGGTAGCCCTGCCAGCGGTCCGCAAACCACTCGCGCCAGGCACTGCACTGGCGAAAGTAGGTGAGCGGGCGGTCGCGGCAGGCCAGAAACGAGCAGCGGTTGCAAGGGTTATCTTCGGGATAGTGTTGGACGTGAGAGTCAGAGGCCTTCATGTGCCGTCCCTCCGCTTCTGCCCGAAGTGCCGCACCGCACCCGCTATCAGACTGCCCGCCGGGGCAGGGGGATGAGAACTTGCGGCTACCGCCGCATTGGCCTGCACCTGATAGTAGCTTTCCATGGTACCCGGGGCGTTCAGGATGACGGTGCGCAGATAGGCGCGGATATTCTTGATGGGCTGAGTGGTATTGCTCAGGCTCTCCATGATGTACTCGACGCTCTGGCTGGTGAGCTTGTCCAGCCGGTCACGGATGGCCTTGGTGGCTTGCATCTGCTGGCCGATGTACTGCATGGGTGCCTCACAGCTGTACATGTCCACGATGTTGTCCAGCAGTTCCTCCAGCTGGGCAGGCTCGTATCGCGGATTCCGGGCCAGAGTATCGATCTCCAGCCGCTGCCGGAAGTCCGTTTCCACAGCCTCTCGCCGGGTGTGCGAGTCTATCGATCCATCGGGGTCCGCGCCTCGCGCGGATAGATAGATTTCCCCTATAGGTTTCCCTATAGTATTACTGGGTGGCATTTTGCCACGGGTCTGAGTCGCATTTTGCGACGGGTATCGGTCGCACTTTGCCACGGGTGACATTTTGCCACCGGTCGCATTTTGCGACGGGTCAGGAGGGTGAGGAGTAGGGCGATTTTCAGGTCTCGCCGGGTCAGTCTGGACAGGAGCAACAGCCTCCGGGGTCTCGGCGATATACCGGTTGGTGGCCTTGCCGCCTACCAGCTCCTGCCGCTTGGTCAGCAGGCCCTTGGATTCCAGCCTGTTCAGAATGCGGATCGCTGTAGCGCGGTCGATGCTGAGCCACTTGCAGATGTAGGAGTAGCTGCCCTTATACTCGCTTTCCTCGTCCTGACTGAAGCCGTAGATGAGAGCGTAGGCCAGCAGCTCGTTGCCCTTGAGGTGGTACTTCTCTACCATCCAGTCGAGCACGACAATATAACTCTGTTTCTTTTTGACCGTCATGATTCTTCACCCTCTCAGAATGGCAAATCGTCGTTGTCGTCGATGACCTCGAAGTCCTCTGCGCTGCCCTGCGAGTAGGCCGGTGTCGTCTCGGGACTGCTGCTGGGCGGTGCCTCACCGCCGTCGTCCACGGCCTGCCCGCCGGGCTTCTTGTTCGAGCCTGCAAAGCTCAGGCTGTCCGCCACGACCTCCACGGCTGTACGGTTGCTGCCGTTCCGGTCCTGATACTGCCGGGTCTGGAGACGGCCCTGCACGGCCACCATGCTGCCCTTGGCAAAGTATTTGCACAGAAAGTCTGCATTGTGCCGCCATGCAACGACGTCGATGAAATCGGCCTGCCGCTGCTGGCCCTGCTGCACAAAATTGCGGTCACAGGCGATGCGGAAGGTGCATACGCTGATGCCCGCCGGGGTGGTTTTAAGCTCAGGGTCGGCTACGAGCCGCCCCATGATAGCTACAACATTGAGCATTTCAAATAATCCTTTCCGGTTTCAGCCATCCAGCGCTCGTGTCCATATCGGGCCTCAAAAGCGGCCTGTGCCTCTTTTTTGAGCCAGAGGCGGCAGTGGTGGTCAAAGTGGGCGCTGTAGCCCGGCTCGTTGTGGTGTCGATGGCAAAGCCAGACTTTGAGCCCATAACGCTCGGCCATCGGCCGCAGCGGCCCGTTGAGCACATGGTGTTCCTCAAGGCCGCGCACGGTGGAGACGTTGTATTTTGCCCGGCAGATGTAGCACTCCTGCCGGGTCTGCATAATTGACGCGGCCATTACTTCAAAACGAGGCTGCTCAAACAGGGAAGCAGCTCAGGGCCACAATCGTTGATATGCTTCTGAGCAACGATCCAGTAGAGCGCATTGCTCACTTTCTTTGAGCCTTCACGGCGCTGTGTGTTTACCATACTGTTGACCTGATTGCGAGACAAGCCAAGGCCCATCAGCAGTTTCTTCATACGTTTCGTTTTCATCTCGGCACCTCCTGCCATTCCTGCCAGTAGGCCGTGACATTGGGGTCATTTACCCCCATCTCGGCCAGCCGGTCGAAGATCCCGTCAATAAAGGTGGTCATCTGAGCTGTGGAGAAGCTGCTGGAACCCATCGACGCCTTGACGGTGCAGCGGTCGTTGTCCAGCAGTTCTACGATATGTACCAGCCGGTAAGCATTGCGCAGGATAGGCACAGCAGCCACCGGAAGCTCCAGAAAGTCGTATTCGAGGCCGTATTCCTCCAGCATCTCGATATAACAATCCTCCGGCTGGATGCCGCCCGCCCTGCCTGCATTGTAGGCGTCGGCCATGATGGTGAGCAAGGCCCACATCATACGGTTCTGGTTAATGCTGCGGCCCTTGCGCTCCGGTTCAAACGTGACTGTCAGCCGCAGGGGCTTCCCATGGGCCAGCTCGTCGAGCTTCTGGCGAATCTGTGTTTTCACAAATTCCGCAGAGTTTTCCACGGCAAAGCCCCGCCGGGCCGGGTCATATACCACAGGCAGACGCCCGACTATGCTTTTTCGTCCCATAAGACTTTCTTTCCGTCCGAGAGGGCAAACTGCACCATGCTGATATGCCCATCCTCAGCCCGGGCAAACTTGTCCACGGAGATCTTCACGGCAGGGTAGAATTTGCCCTTCTCGCTCTTCATCACCGGCACCTGCTCGGCCTTGAGAGCGATGGGACCAAGCTCCATGACGTCCTCGGCAAAGCCCAGCATAGCCGCTGCGCACAAAAAGCTGGTATTCTCCTGCATCCGGTCAGGGTCGGATGTGGGCAGGCTCAGCGGCCCGGCGTCCTTGCGGACATACTGGCCGGTAGCAGGGGAGAGTACCTCGATTTGGCATCTCCACCAACTTCCGGAGCGATAGTAGGTGTCCCCCCAGCCCAGTACGCCATAAACACTGTCCAGCATATGCCGGACATCGACCACCCGGGGAAGCACGACGACGCGCACGCCGTCGGCAGATGCCTCAATGCAGCGGGCCACGCATTCCTGCGGCTCGATTTGGCGGGGAGCAGGGCTGTTCACGGGAAAAGTGATGGGCGGAGGCAAAACAGCCCCAGAAGCCTTCTTTGCACTTGTGGACGGCCCACGCCGACCGCTTGCGGGTTTGGTTGCGGCCATATCCTCATTCCTTTCAGTTTCGAATTTACGCTTCTGCGCTGGCAGCGGCTTTTGTTTACCCACCTGCCGCCATTGGTGTCGCTGTTTACCTCTCCTCCAGCAGTTTCTCGAGGTCCTTCAGAAAGTCCCGGCAGCACGCAGCCTTGACGGCGTCTGTGCCGGGCCAGTTCGAGGAATGGATAGGACCAGCTTTTTCACGGTGGAAAGCCTCCTCGGCCTGATATTTGCCAATGAGCTGGCACACCTTATCACGCATGGCTTCTTTCATAGTAGACCTCCCTAGTACGTTCCAAATTCCTGATCCAGCAGTGTATCGAGCCGGATGCGCTTGCCACGGCCATCACCGGCCCCGTTGTTGTTCCAGCCGTCAGGGTAGCGCCTGCAGACGTCGCGCTTGGGTACGCCCATATATCCAGATACCTGGTCTACCGTGAGCCGGAGGCAGCCGGTCTTGCTGAAGATGGCCTTGTAGGCCTCATGCCACGCTTCGCTTCTAGTCGTTTTTGCCATGTAACCACAACTCCTTCTGACGGCGTTCAAATTCTACCTGCTGGCCGTAGCTGCGTCCTGCAGCATCTGCACGGGTACAGACATCGTGGAGGCTATTGCCTTGCGGCAGGGCCTGCTTTTTCTTTTCCTCATACTGAGCCTTGAGCTTCTTGTTGTGCTCCTCGGCCTGTGTCTTGCGCACGGCGCTCAGGCATTCCGGGCAGTATTTGCGGCCCCGAGCTACGTTGGCCGAGCCGCAGAGGGCGCAGTGATGTTCTTTTGCGGGTGTGCTCATCAGTGTGCCGTCCTTTCCATCCGCCGGCGCTTTGCAGCGCGGATCCGGGCGTTGTCGGCCCGTTTGAACTTGTCCCACTCCACCAGTGCCAGAGGCAGGCCCGCCACGATGGGCGCGAAGACGAAGAGCAGCGTCAGCGTCTCGATGCACTGGGCCTGCCACGGGTCGCAGCCGGTGAGCTGCAAGAGGTCGGAGAAAATAAACATTGTGCCGTTCATAAGATGAGCGCACCTCCTAACTTGTAAGCAAGAGCAAAGGCCAGCAGCAGGTATGCAGCCCAGCCCAGAAGCATCTCGCGGGTGGGATGCCGGGCGCAGAACATGACCAGCGCCACCATGCACCCGCCTGCGACAAATGACATAAAGCAGGAGAAAATAGAGCTTCTCGTCATAGCTGTCACCTCATCCCCAGCGCCCGCTCGATCGGCTCTCTGGGATTGTCGTTGTGGTATTTGCCGGTCATGTACTTTTGTACCTGCCCGACGCCAAGCCCTGCCGCCTTGGCAAGCTGGCTGTAATTCCAGCCGCGGAGGGTCTTCTGTTTTACTGCCTCCGCTTTCCATTCGGGAGACCAGGATGTGGATTTCAAAGCTTTTACCTCCTTGTGGCAGGCTTCCTTCTGCGGTAGAATAAGAGCAGAAAGGAGACGATAAAATGGAAATTGCTAAAGAATTGAACACAATGGCGAAATGGCTATGTCAGCGCGAAAATATCACATTGGTAATAGCAATCGCTGGCTTTGTAATGTCGCTCTACAACTTTTTTAGGGCTATATGGGATAAACGGTGCTCGTTTAGCGTTGGTTATGTGAGCCACTACTGCCACTTATCAAGAAGTGAAAAACATGCTGAATTGGTGTTCCGGCTGAATTTTATAAACCAATCATCTGTACCACTGACAATCGTGAGGATGTTTATGGTGGTCGATGATAAAAAATACGAATTTCTCTTTCCAGAGCAACAGGTGTACAGGATGACTCGCACCGAGAACGGAAAAACCTTCCAGATAGGGGAGATTAAATCACAGTCGCTCCCAGTTCGTATAGAAGGGAACGGCGCACTGGGTGGATATTTTGCGGTATATCTTCCGCCTGAGATGGAAAAGAGATTCCAGTTAGCAGGAACGTGGAAAATTATTGTGCAGGCGACGCAGAAGAAAAAGACGTTTTCAATAGTTGCGGATAATCCAGGTTATGATATTGAGAAGTACGGATACTGATGTGAGAATCAGCGCAATATCGTAAATATCCATGCGAAACCTCTTTCCGGCTAAATCAAGAAATTCTTGAATGCTTCCAGAATCTGCAAGGTAGTGCGGCTGGTGTCAGTGAGGGTTCCGAGTGTGTCGAAAATGACGATCAGTGCATCGCTGATCCGGTTGATCCTCAGGACGTTGTGAAGGACAGTGATACTTTGCAGGAGCAGGCAAACATTGAAGATTGACCTGCTCCGCTTGAGTCTCCGAATCTCATTCTCCATCTCGGCCCAGCGTTCCGCTTCCGACGGTTCGCTGGGCTTTTTATCGTTCTCCATACGGTTCACCTCCTTGTGGCAGGCTTCCTTCTGCGGTAGAATAAGAGCAGAAAGGAGTGAGATCATGGATAGATTTTCAGGGGTGAATAGTGCCAGACGCTTAAACCAAGTTGTGGATGAGTGGGCTAAACAGCGGCGCGAAGCAGAAGCTGTGGTGAGAGAACGGCAAAAGCGCAGTGAAGAGCTTGAAAATGCGCAAATGGGTTCGGCGGAAGATATTCGTAAAATGCTGGAAATGATGGAAGCAAATCAGAAAGAGCAAGCTGCTGAAATCCAAAAAAATCACAGGGTAACCGTTATTTCCATCGTGGTTGCTGTTGTATCCGCTGTTTTTGGCGCGGCGTCGTTTTTCGTTGCGCTTATAGCCCTGTTGCGCTGAGCCTTATCAGTGTCAGAATGAGTGCGGCGCTTTGGAAGAATGCTGCTGCACCTTGCAGGCAAAGCACAATAATCAGCATTTGATGTAATGTCCAGTCGGGCTTCCGGCTGGGCTTTTTCTTATCATCCATCTTGTTCACCTCACTTGTGCAAAATGTTTCTCAAATCGGGGTCAAAAACATTGCCAAGCACAGAGAAAGAGTGTAAAATGAAATTGCGGTTATCAGATTACATTTTTTCTACTTGGCAATGAGTCCGGCCCAAGCTGCAAGCAGACACAGCCAAGGCCCGAGTGTACCCTCACAGAGGGTACTTTTGTCAAATAGGAGATCACGCAGGGGTCTACAAGCATTCCACCGCCAATAGGAGGCCTGTTTGATTCCGAGACACCCCAAGCAGGGGAAGGTGACCAGTTGCTTGGGACAAATGTATTATAATCTAACTTTGACTAACTTGCAAGATGAAAGTAAGCCAAAGTTAGTTATTTGGTAATATCAACAAAAAGAAGGTGAAAATTTTGTTCTGGGATAACTTTGTTAGAGAATGCGAGAAGATTGAAAAGGCTCCAACCACAGTAGTTGAAGAGCTTGGGCTCAAGCGTCCGGCTGTGACAAGTTGGAAAAATGGGGCATTGCCGCAGGTCAAAAATAGAAAAAAGATAGCTGACTATTTTGGCATTACGGTCGATGAACTGATGGACACACAAAAAGAGCCCGCCGGGCAAGGCGGGCTTGGGTATGAGTGGCCGGAAGTAGAAGAAGCGTTCAAGAATGCATCTCCGGAAGCCAGGGCGGCGGCAAAGGCTGCGGCGCTGGCTGTGTTGGAGAGCGGGAAGAAGTAAACGGCATTTCGACAGCAAGATAAAATTGATTTGAGGAAGAGTAAGGGAGAACATCAAAATGGCTAAATGTACTCGATGTGGCAGAAAAGGCTTTTTTCTGAAGCTTACGAACGGCTTGTGTGATAACTGCGTATCGACTGTACGGATGGAGCAGGAGCAGGCCGCGCTGAAGGCTCAGATGGAAGAGATCTCAGCTAAGCTGTCCGATCAGAAAGCCTTATTTGAGCGCATTTCAGCAGATGCCTATGCGGACGGCGTGGCAAAAGCTAAGGCGAAAAATGCAGAGCTTACGACTCAAAATCTCCAGATTGAAGAGAGGATACTTGCTGGAAAGAAAAATCTTGTGGAGCTTTCTGAAAAAGAGGAAAAGAGCCGCAAGAGTGCAGCAAATGCGGAACAGAGGGTGCGCCGTTGCAAAGAACTCATCAAAGCAATCCAGCACGCAAATGAAGCTTTTGGCACAGATGATCAGGAGGTCGGCGACCTTGAAAAGCTTCTGAATGAGGCCGATGGACTGATGAGTCCCACGGTAACACTTACGCTTCAATGCCTTGATATGAAGGATCTACGTAAGCGTTACAAAGAAAATGAGAAAAATATCCAAGCCACCTTTGAAAAATATAAAGACCGCTATACGACCAAAGCTAACATTACGATTTACCGCCTAATGGTCATTGCACTGTCCGCAGAGCTTCAGAATGTGCTGAACAATGTTGGCTTTGGCAAGCTGGATGATGCGCTGAATGATATTAAGACCATTACCAACAAGTACTACGTCATCGCGGCAGATGGCAATCAGAGCATTGCCCCGACAGTTAAGAAATTTATCGGTGAACTGGACTACTATTTCCAAGAGGCCGTGAAAATAGAGTATGAGTATTATGTTCAGAAGGAGCGCGCCAAGGAAGAACAGCGTGCCATTCGTGAGCAGATGCGGCAGGAAGCAGAGGAACGCCGCGAGCTGGAACGCCAGCAGAAGCAGATCGAAAAGGAAGAAAGCAAGTTCCACGACCAGATCAGCCAGTTGTCTCAACAGATGGCTGATTCTGTGGACGACGAAAAGACAGCACTGTTGAAGGCTCGTATCGAGGAACTGCAAAAGCAACTGGCCGCAGTGGCAGAGCAGAAGGATAAAATCGTTGAGCTGCAAAACGGCAAGGCTGGCAATGTTTATGTTATCAGTAATATCGGCTCGTTCGGTGAGGGCGTGTTCAAAATCGGTATGACCCGCCGTCTGGAACCGATGGACCGCGTGAATGAGCTGGGCAGCGCCAGTGTGCCGTTCCCGTTCGATGTCCATTCGATGATCTTCTCTGACGATGCTGTAAGCCTCGAAACGAAGCTGCACCACATCCTGAATGACCAGCGCGTGAACAAGGTCAACCTGCGCAAGGAGTTCTTCCGCGTTTCGCTGGACGACCTTGAGAAACTGGTCGGTGAAATTGCACCCACGGCAGACTTCAAGCGTACCGTCCTGGCCGAACAGTATCGGCAGAGCCTGTCTATCTCCCATGTGGCAGAGAATCCGGATGCAAGCGAAGAGGAGGACGATGAAGAGGATGAGGTGTAATAAGGGACAGAGCTTTTGATATGTGAAATTTGAGAAACATCTTGCAAATATCACATATAAGTGATATAATTGCAAAAAATAAGGAAGTGATTTTTCTGAACGACCAGCAGGCCCAAATTGAAATTTGGAAGCTCCTGATGGAGTATACCAATATGTTGGAAGTGGATTCTGGCCTGGTTCAGGATCTTCTGGAATTGCTCTCATCAAGTGGAGTTGAAAAGCGCCTTCTGAAAAGGCTAGAAAAATATTTGCAACAACTAAGAGAAAGTGGAGAAAAAGCCATCGGGAAAAAAGGAGATCCGATGGAACATTTAGGAGGGTCAAGTTCTTTGTGTTCGATGCGTTTTCCGCTCGGTGTATCGAATATTAGAATTTTATTTGCCTATCGAAATAATAAAGTATACCTGCTTCGTGCATTTTATGAGCGTCAAGGACATAAAAATACAGAATATGATGCACATATCCCGGTGGCTCAAAAGCGCTTAGCAGAAATATTAGGGGAGAAATAATTATGAAAGCTACATTGATGGATTTGGTGGAAGCTTTGACAAAAGATATGTCTGTGGTAGATATGGCTCAGACAGCTCTTCACATTGAAATCAGCCGAACGATCCGCAATGCACGCAAACAAAAAGGTCTTTCTCAAAAAGGCCTTGCTGAAAAAATGGGTGTGAAGCAGAGCCTCGTCTCTCGCTGGGAGAGCAGCGAGTGTAACTATACCATTGATACGTTGGTCGAGATTGCAGATGCTCTTGGGCTGTCGGTACGATGTCCTTTAACTTCTGAAGAAGTGAAAGTTTCTACAGAGCCAATCGAACTCAAACCTGCAGGGCGTAAAGTTGCTTTTCCGAAAGCGACTTTTTCTGGTTCGGTTAAAGTCGATTTGAGAGTGGCAGATGGGTCAACTTATGAAGAAGGGGGCTTGGCTTCATGAATGCATCGCAGCATAATGCAGATATTCAATATAAAGAAAGTTTTATTACGGAGTGTTCTATTACTAACAATGTGATAAACATGGGTACAGGGGCCGTATTGAAACACGAGTTAGAAGTATCGGTCAGTGAGCCTATTCCTAGCGATACCCCAGACGAAAAGGAAGCGTATGTTAAGTTGATTTTGAATGGCACCTATGAAGCGCAGGATGATTCGAACGCTCGCTGCAAATACCACATGGAAGTACAGGGGGCGTTTGCAGCAAAAAAAACGGTGCCGGACGATGTTTTTATGAAGAGGCTCTGGTTTAACGGATCATCAACTCTTTATGGCATTGCACGCGCGAAAATGGAAGTCATTTCTGCGATGATCCTTAATAACGGAAAAATCTCGCTTCCGATGTTGAATATGTTTGAGCTTCTGAAGGAGCAATTTGCAGAAGCTGAAAAAAAAGAAACACAGAAATAAAGAGCAAGACCCCCGATGTAAACTGGTGAACTGCACCCCATTTGTTAGACAGTATGGTATACTGTTTAGGAAATGGGGTGTTTTTGTATGCCAAAGGGACAACGAAAGTACAA
>OOCQ01000606.1_pt1 | contig 28479 bp, 31 predicted proteins | sample 1671121 | NCBI WGS metagenome assembly OOCQ01 (sample SAMN06348124, study PRJEB24527) | human gut metagenome | biome: human gut; feature: ankylosing spondylitis patient; material: feces | host: Homo sapiens | place: China | collected 2015-10 | reverse complement strand
TCAGAGCTTCCGGTACTGTAAAGCTGGTGCGATACCATGCGTCGCCGCCGTCAAGAAAACCGCCCTCGTAAGTTGCCGGACTGGCAGAATTGAAATGGTTCCGGATGCTCCAGTCGTGGGGGATGGTGACGCTTTCCCATGTGCTGTCATCGAAATTCTTGGCCGCTTCAGCAGTGCTGGTATAACTCGAATCAGCGGTGTTGCTTATCTGACAGAATTTCCACTCGTTCCACGGAGTATGAGCGCCCGCAGAATCAAGAATGTCTGCAAGACTTCTGGCTTTCCAGAGCGGTGTGCCGTCCAGTGCATAGGCTCGCTTCACGCTAAACCCTGCGACGCTGAACGCGGCAGGAAGAGCAGAGCCAGAGGCGTTAAAAATACCCATGTCTTACCTTCTTAACTTTCCATGATCTTGTTGATCTGCTCTTCGGTCAGCAGTTTGTCATAGATCTTGCAGAAATACACCGTGCCGTCCCAGAAGCGGCCCTTGGTGCCGTTGCTGGTCTGATAGCCGCCGATGAGCAGGGACTTATCCACTGCGGCGTAATCGGCAATATCTACCCAACCCTTACTTTCGATGTAGGATCCGTTATTTGCATTGCGAACTTTCGCCCACGCACGCTTACCGGAGACCTGAATGGCAATCACATAGGTGTTGTAGAAGTCGAAGCCAAAACCACTCGCAAGCAGCGCAGGTGCATTGCGCTCGAATACATGGATGCCATAACTTTTAGCCTCACCGGCAATAGAGAGGCCGGGGTACGGGTCAGATTCTTCCATGCAGTGCAGCAGACAATAGGTGTCTTTGGCAGAAATATCCGTCGTAGAATGGGGGCGCTGAGAGATAATGATGGTGTAGTCCTTTGCGCCATCTGCCGATTCAAACGGCTTGATGCCGGTATCCACGACGGTCGCTTTCTCCGGGGTAAACTCCGTCTCCGGCAGCGAGAACACCGGCACAGGGTCATCCGTTGTGCTCGTGTCCGGGGTGGTCGTGCCGCCGCTGCTTCCGCCACTCACGCCCCACTCGGTTTTCAGTGCGTCCAACTGAGTCTGCATGGTGGTGTTGCCATAGGCCGCGCCCGTAAACAGCTCAAGGATAAGGCTCTTGGCCTTGACCGTGATGCCGGGACCGGTCTCGCCCTTGTCGCCTTTTACGCCGGTCTCGCCCTTTTCGCCCTTTTCGCCCTGCGGCCCGGTGGCTCCCTGCGGGCCGGTTTCGCCCCGGGGCAGGGTCAGGTTGAGTCTGCCCTCCGTGATGCTGGCCGCTGCGGCATCGCCGGTGGTCACGGTGCCGATGCTCAAAGAGGCACCTTGCTGCGACAGCGCATTGACCGCCTGTGTCACGTTCTGGATGCCCTGCTCGATGCGGGTCATGTCCTCGGCGTGGATCTTGGTCTTTTTTTCGACCCATGAATTGGGGGTATAAGACAAACTCATATCATGCCTCCTGTTGATTTTCTGCGGTCTTCGGCCCCAGCAGCGTCACCTGCATCAGGATGTCCTGCTCCGGCACCTCTTCGGCCCAGAAGGTGACGCTGCCGTCCTTCGTCTCGCATACGCCTGCGATTCCTGCCACGATGGCTGTGTTGAAGCTGTCGAGGGCGGGCACGGCTTCGGGTCTGCTGGACTCTCGGGCGGCGCGAAGCTCGGCGGTCTGCTTGTAGGGGTAGCTGGGAAGGTCGGTGGACTTCGCCCATCCGCCGGTCGTCAGGGTGACGGGCCAGATGCCGAGATAGCCGCCGGTGTAGCTTTGCAGCAGCGCATCACAGAGCGCCGCCGTCTCCTTGGCCTTTGCCAGCGCCTGTGCGCCCAGCGCATTTACCGGGATGCCGGTGACGCCGTCCCGCATGAGGCCGCAGAGGGCGGCGTCGGCGCGGGTGTCGGTGATGTCGGCGGTGGTGAGGGAAGTCTGCCCCGCCGGTCGTGCGACCTCGGCGAGGCAGAGGTCGTAGACCATCTCAGTGCGGGAGATGTCCGGGGCCGTCGGCGAGGAGCCTGCGGCCCCCTGCAAGACCTGTAGGGTGGTGGTGCGGCTGGTGGCGTCGCACCGCAGCACGATGCGGTCGATGCGGGGAAGATAGCTGTCCGCCTGCGGGAGGGTGAGGGTGGTGTCCTCCCGGGCGGTGACGCTGAATCCGGCCCACCGGCTGGGATGCAGCCACGCCCGGCCTCCGCTGACGGTCACGCTGGTGCCCTCTGCCGGGGCCACGGCGAAGTCCTCCTCCGTGGAGAAGACGCCGCTGGTGCGGGTGGAAAAGTAGGCCGCAGCGTCCTCGGCGTCGTAGGTGCTGCCGTCCAGAGGGTAGGTCACGATGCCTGCGGTGCTCAAAATATCGCCTCCTAGCTCTTGTGCCAGACCGGTGTGCCCAGCCGCGCAGTGCGGGTAGTGCCATCGGTCTGGCTCTGGATGATGATGTCGGCCACCCGGACGGTGGCCTTGTAGCCGAGATCCGGCAGAGAGCAGAAACAGACGTCGCCCGGCTCGAGGCCATCGGCGTCCAGTGTCATCTCGATGCTGCCGGTGCGCAGCTGCTCGAGGAGCTTCGACGCGCCCCGGTCGGCCAGCTTCTGGAGGTAGCTGTCGCTTTTGACCGTCTCGCCGCTGTCCTCGTCCGGCTGGATGTCCCGGGCATCCACGATCATCTCCCGGCGCTCCGCTCCTTCAGCCTCGGTGTCGCCTGCCCAGACCATGGCCCGCTCCTCGCCCTCGCCCGCCCCCAGCACGAGGGCGACGTTGGCATAGCTGCCGTCGCCGAAGGCCCAGCCGGCCTCCCGCAGGCTGCCCCACTTGGGCGAGAAGCGGTTGTTGGGGTCTGCCGTGGGCCGGAAGACCTCGAACATGAGTTTTTTCGCGCTGTTTTTACCAGTGAGCACCACCCGGAAGCCGAGGTCGCAGGCTGCACCCACCGTCTTGAAGTAGTCGAAGAGGGTGGCGCCCGAGGTCTGCTGCTCGAAGGTGGTGTCAAAGCCCTTCGGCTCGGCCACCTCCAGCTTGGGCCACGGAGCCGCTGCCTTGGCGAGGGCCAGCATGGCGGTCTCGGCGTTCTCCTTCTTGATGGCCGAGACGCTGACCCGCTTGGTGAAGATCCACGTGGCCGGATAGCCGGTGACGACGAGGTTGGCGTCCTCGTTCTCGTTGGAGCGGTGGCAGATGCGCATGGGCACTTTGGTCACGGCGTCCGTGCGGATGAGCCAGCGGCCCTCCCGCAGCAGCTCCATGTTCTCGGGTGTAGGCCGCACCTCGAGGGTAAAGCTGCCCTCGGAGTTGTACGGCTCATCCCAGTACACCGACACCCACACGCCGATGTTCCCGAGGCGGGCAAGGGCGGTCTCGTCCAGTACGTCAAAGGTCATTTCATCACCTCCGGCAGGATGCCGACGATCATCGGGTAGAAGCTCACACTGACCTGCAAGCCCGCCTTGCCGCTGTCGGCGTCGGCGGTCAGGACGTTGTCCCCGGGGTGCAGCTCGGTGAGGTCGGAGTCCTCGTCCAGCAGGGCGAAGGCGTTGGACTCGGTGCCGTCCCGGGTGAGCTTGACGGCCAGACGGTCGGTGGTGGTGCGGTAGATCTCCAGCAACTCGCCCGCTTTGAGCGTGGTGTCGAAGCCGATGTGCTCCCCGGTGACGGAGTTGCGGATGGCGGGGTTGACCACAAGCCCGGTGGAGCGGAGCTTGGCCGTGAAGGGCACCGGCAGCGCCCCGGGGTTGCGGATGTTGAGGAAGTAGCTCTGCCGCCACTCGCTGTACTGGTGGCTGTCGTAGCAGACCGGGAACGAAAAGCGCGGGATGAAGCCGCCCATCTCGGCGCGTTCCTCACTGAGGCTGTACCAGTAGGGTTTCGGGCGGTAGAGCATGAAGTCGAGGCGGGGGTACGGGTGGAGCTGGACGGTGTAGGGGGTCTTTTGCAGGAAGAACCGGGAGAAGTATTTGTCCCCGAAGTAGGCCGTGCCCGAGGTGAAGAAGGGCAGCAGCTGCAAAAAGCGGTCAGCCTGCGCCTCGCCGTCTGCGCCCCAGAAGTCCGCAATGACCTCATGGGTGACGCCCTCCACGCTCTGATCCTCCACGGTGACGCCCTGCTGGTTGACGCCCTGCGCCGTCTTGAGGGTGACATCCACGCCCGAGAGGTTGTCAATCTGGTAGGGGACGCCATAGTCCCAGCCGAGGTCGAGGGCGGCTCCGGCGTCTGTCACGAGGCGGAGATGGTCTTTGCGCACGAGTGGATGACCTCCTTTCAGTGTTTTTGGGCCTTGGCGCGGTCGGCCTCCCAGCGCGCCTCGCGCTGGAGGTCGGCGGCGGTGTGGGCCTTGGAGTAGATGTTTTGGACGATGTTGGTGTCGCCCTCGCGGTAGCTTCTGGCCGCAGCGGCGATCTGCGCCGTGCCGGATGCAGCCACCCGGCTGCTCACGGCCATGTTGTCGCTGAGGACGAGGGCGTTGGCGCTCTTGACCAGCTTAGCGAGGCTCTTGTTGATCTCGGTGAGCTGGTTGGTGTTGGCGTCGATGGTGTCGGTGAGCTTGTTCGACTCGTCGGTGATGCTGGGGGTGTCGATGCCGAGGCCGGAGCTTCCGCCCCCGCCCCCACCGCTGCCGCCAGAGCCGCCGGAACTGCGGTGGCTCCCGCCCAGCTTGGACACGATGGCCGCGATGGCAACGCCCAGCGCCACTGCGGCAGCGGCCACCACGAGGCCCGCCGGGATGCCGAAGAGGGTGGATTCCAGCGCTGCGCTGACGGCGACAAGCATTCCTTCGACGGCAGCGCCGATGGTGCCGATCATGCCGGCGAAGCCCGCATAGATAGCGGGGAACATACTCATGAGGCCGCCGGAGAGTCCGGTGCTGATGGCCTTGGCCGCTGCGGCCAGCGGGGTCTTGAGGGCACCGAAGACGCTTTTCAGGGTTCCGCCCATCTTGACGGCCATGGAGGAGATGTCGCCGAACTTGCCGGTGATCCCCTCAAAGAGGCTCTGTCCGATGCCCCACGCCGCCTGCGCCAGACTGCCCGCCGCGTCGCCGAGGACGCCGTTCAGCCCGTCCACCATGCTCAGGGCGAAGCTGGAGAGCTGCTGCTTCTGGTCGGCAGTGAGGCCCGAGTAAATGGCGGATGCCGCCCACTTGCCGATGGAGAGCCAGTCTCCGCTCTTTACCGCGTCCCACAGGGTGCCCACCGTGCCGAGGATGCCCTCGTTGGCGCGGTCTTTGAGGGCAGACCAGAGGCCGTCCAGTGTCTTGGCGGCGCTGTCCTTGATGGTCTCGGCCACCTGCTCGGTGCCGTCGGCGGCGATGGTCTTGACGGTCTCCACCGTGCGGAGCGCCCCGTCGATGACCTTGTCCTGCGTCTGGGTGATGACCCGCTGCTGTTCGGTGGTGCCGTCCGCGAGAGTTTTGGTCACGGTCTGGGTGGTGGTCTTGATGCCGTCCGCGAGGGCCGTGGTGGTGGCCGTCACGGTGTTCACTACGTCTCGCACGGTCTCCATGGTCTGGCTGACCGTCCGCTTGCCGTCCGCCGCGATGGTCTCGACGGTCTTGATGTCCTTGAGTACGCCGTCCACCATCTGCCGGCTGGTGGAGGTGATGACCTGCTTCTGCTGGGTGGTGCCGTTGGACAGCGTCTCGGTGACGGTCTCGGTGGTGGTGGTCACGCCGTCCTTGACTGCGGTGGTGGTGTCGCTGACGGACTTGATGATGTCCGCCGTGGCCTTTTTGGTGCTCTGGGCGGCAGAGGTGGCCGCAGCGGCAGCAGCGGTAGCAGATGCCGCCGCGGCGGAAGAGCCGGAACTGCTGGCCGCGTCGGCTTGAGACTGTGCGACCCGCTCATTGTGCTTGTCGAGGCGGTTCTGGCTTGCCTTATCTCTTTTCGATTGCTGATAGCTGCCGATAGAGTTGGAATAAGCCTCGTTGTAGGCATCTTTTGCTGCACCGAGGCCGTTTTTCAGAGAGCCAAGCGCGGCGGCTGCACCCTTGATGCGGGCCACCAGCTCATTGATCCAGTCCACCACCGAACCGATGACATTCGAGGCGGTCTTTTGAATGGCCGAAAATGCTGAATCGACAGCAGAGCGGAAGGTCTCGCTGGTATGGTAGGCTGTCACCAGCCCCGCAGCCAGAGCGGCCAGAGCGGCCACCACAAGCCCGATGGGGTTGGCCGAAAGCACGGTATTCAATGCCGCCTGTGCCACTTGCAGACCGGTAGCTCCTGCGGCGGCAGCTTTATGGGCCGCAGCCATCGCGGTGGTGGCAGCGGTATGCAGCGCCGTGATAGCTGTAGTTGCCGCCACGGTCGCCTTATAGCTCAGGACTGCCGCCGTGACGGCCACGACTGCCGCCGTCAGGACGCCGATGGTCTCCTTGAGCGCGGCCATTTTGGCGTCGTCCTCGGTGATGGAGACGACCAGCTCGTTTGCCTTGACGATAATGTCCCCGAGCGCCGAGAAAAGCCCGCTGGTCAGTTCACCGGTCAGCGCGGCCACATTGTCCTTCAGGGTAGACAGCCTGCCGTTGAAGGTCTGGCTGGCCTCCAGCATACCGTTATAGAACTGCCCGCCCTCGCTGGTGGCAGCAGCCACGGCGGCTTCCAGCTCGTTGAAGCTGACCTTGCCGTCCGAGATGCGCTTGTAGAGGGCGCTCATGCTCTCGCCGGTGGCGTCGCAGATCTGATTGAGCGGGTTGAAGCCCGCGTCGATCATCATGTTGACGTTTTCCAGCGTGACCTTCTGGGCCGAGGACATCTTGCCGTAGGCCCGCACGAGAGTCTGGAGCTTGTCCGCGTTGCCCAGCGAAATATCGCCCAGCCGTTGCAGTACGCCGGTGGTGTCATCCGCCGCGATGCCGAACTGCAAGAGGGTCTGGGTGCCCTCGGTCAGGTCGGACAGGGAGAAGGGCGTGCTTGCGGCCATCCGGCGTATCTCTTCCAGCTTCTCGGCGGCAAGCCGTTCGTCGCCCAGCATGACCTTGAAGTTGGTCAGGTAGCTCTCCATGCTGCGGTTGTAGTCCAGACCGCTCTTGACCACGCTTTGCAGGCTGGATGCAGCTTTCTTGGCAAAGTCCGCGATAAGCTGGCCTGCGGCCACCGTCCACTTGCTCGTGGCTTTCTCAGCAGGGTCGCTGTTGAGCTTTACTTCGCCGGTAATGCAAAAATCTGCGGCCAATGTGTCCACCTCTCTTTACGAAAAAGAGCGCAGGCACAAAGGGCACAGACTCAAAGTTTGATCTCTATTTCCCGCTTACAGGCGGGGTTTTTGCATTTGACCCAGATACCCTCCGCGCGGGCCTCCGGGATGGCCCAGACCGGCAGAGGCCGGCCGCACAGGGGGCAGAGAACCGGGGCGCGGTCAGCGCCGGAAGCGGGCCGCAAAGGCTTCGTTGCGGTCTTGCAGGGTGACAATGCGACCGCCTCCTTTCCGCAGGGCAGCGGGCAGGGCAAAGCGTTCCTTCAGCTCGGCACGCCGCTCCCGCTCTGCGCCCTGAAACTGCGCGAGGTCAGCCGTCCGGAACCCGATGATCTTCGCCAGCTGGGTCTCCTCGGGCAGGTTGGACATGAGGGCCTTGAACCGCCACCAGTGCAGCCTTGCCCGGGTGAGGTCGATGCCGTAAGCCTGCTGGAACGCGGCCACGATGGCGGGGCCGTCGGTGACGTAGTCCAGCGCCAGCTCCTCGGTGCGGCTGCTGCCGGGGCGGTCGGATACCTCCTGCGGGCCTGCGGTGTAGAACTCTACCAGCGCTTCGAAAGCGTCCACCTCTTCCTCTGGTGGGACGGCCACGCGGTAAAACCGGCGCATGGTTTCCCGGGCCAGCTCAGGCAGGCCCTTTTCGTCCTCCGGGAGGCGGAGATACTGCCCGTTGAACCAGATCATAGGCCGGAAATCCCAGTCGATGGGCCTGCCTGCCCACGCGCGGGGCAGCCTGTCCAGCAGGATGTCAGCCATTTTCCAGAGCAGCCAGCTCGGTCAGAAGCTGCTTGCGGCGTGCGGCCTTGTCCACCCGCTCCACCATCTTGGCGGCGGCAGGCTGGGCCGGATAGCTCAAAGGCGGCTTGTGCTTCTTGTCCTTCTGGCGTTTCTCGGCCCGGCGCTGGGCGCGGTTCTGGGGCACTGCTGCCGGGCGGGAGTACCGCGCCTTTTCGGCGGCTGCGGCCCGGTCGAGGTCGTCGAGGATGTCGTAGATCCGGCCAAGGTCGTTTTCGGTCAGACCCAGCCGTGCGGAGGCCCCTGCGCCCAAGATCTTGTCGAGGCCGCGCATGGAAACGCGGGCCTGTGCGCGGAGACGGTCGCCGAGGCGGACATTCTCCCGGTCACAGCGGGCCGTCTCGGCCTCGGAGTTCCGGGTCATCTCGTCGATGGCGTCCTCCAGACGGTCGAGGTCGTTGGCGTTCAGAAGCGAAAAATCAAATTCCTGACCACAAATGTTCATGTTGTCCTCCTGTTACACGCCTACGGTGGCATAGCCTGCGACGGCGTCGCCGACCCGGGAGGTCGCGTTCTCTTCGGTAAGGTAGTTGAATGCCTCCGGGATGCCGATGCCCTTGAAGTCGGCGGCAAAGGTCGCATTTGCGCCTGCACTGCCGCCCACATCGCTGGTCAGGATGAGCGCGCCCTCGCCCTTTTCGCCCTTGCCGGTGCGAAGGGAGAAGTAGAGGTAGGGCACCACGACGCTCTGGCCGGAGCCGAACGCGATCCTGTGGGAGAGCAGGAAGTCCTGAAAGGCGTCGCCCACATAGCGGTCGCCCTGAATGGAGAGGGTGCGCTGAACACTGCCTTTGGTGGTGACAGGGCCGGTGCGGATGTAGGTGTTGTCCGTGGTGGTGGCGTTCAGTGCACCGCTGTGCTCCCGTACATGGTCGGCACAGACCACCCAGTTTTTCACGTCGGTCTGGCTGGCCTCGGTCTGGACAGCCAGCAGGAAGTCGTCGGTGGTCTCGACGCCGGTATAGTCGGCGTTGGGAGTGAGGCCCGACAGCTTGACGGCTTCGGTAACAGTCATAAGAAAACTCCTTTCGATTCAGCCTTTGGGCTGGTAATACTCCAACCGGAGCTGGAGCTGCATCCGGCAGCTGCCCGACTCGGCGGCGACGATGTAGCCGCTGGACGTCACCGAAACACGCAGCGGCTCTTTGCGGCCGCCCAGCCGGGGCAGGTGATGCCGGTCGTTCTGGGCCAGCACCCACTCGGTCAGCTGCTCAAAAAAGCCGCTGTTTGCGATCTGGACGCTCTGGGCCTCGCTGTAGTCGCGGCGGCTGACGAAGATGTAGCTCTTGGCGAGGTTGCGGCCGGAAAAGAAAACAGCCGTCACCGGGTCGGTGGGGCTGTCCTCGATGGAAAACTCGGCCACAGGCTCCGGCGAGAGGCCGGAAATGCGGAAGGCCGCGCCGTTTTCGCTCTGCTCCTCGGCGATGAGGGGGCAGGTCTTGAGCCACTCCCGCATGGCCGTGATGGTGGCTTTCTCGCTCATAAGTGGCCCATCCCTCCCCAGAAGGTCGTGACAGCCTTGGCACCGAAGAGGGCCAGATGTTCGCCCATATCGGCAAGTGCCCGCTGGCCCCAGTAGGAGCCGCGCAGACCCTTGTACTTGTCGGCTTCCTGCCCGCGTTCTTTGTTGCCCATGAAGGTGTGCAGGTCGGTGCCCTCGGCATGGAGGTAATACTGCCTGCGGGCATAAGGGGTGTTATAGACCAGCAGACCCTCCTCGTACTTGGAAGCGGTCTGAACGCTGTTTTTCAGCTGGCCGGTGTCGAAGGGGACGTAGCTGTCGATGAGCCGCGCGGCTTCCTGCGCAAGGGCGAACTGGGCCTTTTGCAGGGCGGCGGTCTTTTCTGCGCCGAAGTCGGGACGCCAGTTCAGCTCCATCCGGATGCCGTCCACCTGATATTTCAGGCCGCAGGGCTGGTCAAAAATGGGCTTGGACATGAGGTGTCAGCTCCCTTCCACATGAAAATGCGGCAGCGGGACGCCCCGGTCGTCCGAGACGTCCGCCACCGTACAGCAGATGTGCGTTTTTTCGAGGACGGCATATTCGGCCTCCGTCAGGCTGCGGACAGCGCCGCAGAGGAGCTTGCTGCCCCGCTTGAGCGTCCAGTGCGCGGCTTTTTCTGCCGGGGGCAGACGCGCCCACTGGGGATAGGGCAGATAGCCCGGCGCAGGCGGGAGGCGGATATGCACCACCCTCTGGGGGTCGCCGGAGGCCGAGGTGCGGCGGGTCTCCCGCCAGCTGCACCCCGTGAGCACCTTGCAGACCGGCTGGTCGGCTTCGGTGGCCGTGTCGTGCAGCAGCATGACGACCGTGACGGGCGTCTGCATCAGAAACACCCCCGATACAGCAGGCCGTGTGGGTCGCTGCCCAGTGTGTTGGCAAGGATGTCCTGCGCCTCTGCCGCCAGCCGTTCGGCCAGTGCGCCGGAGGTGAAGGTCATGGACACGCCATCGTTGGAGACGCTGGACACGCCGGGCGGTGTGCAGGCGCTCTGCACAGCGTTCGCTGCGTCGATAATCTGGATGCAGGCGTCCGCCAGCGCCTCTGCACAGCCTTCGCACGCTGCGGCATGGCCCTCGGCCCGGCCAAAGGTCATCCGGTCGATGAGCCGGGACGCCCGTGCGGCCAAGGGGGCAAAGGCAGCTTCGTCCAGCGTGCCGCCGGCGGCTGCATACTGGTCATAGGTGCAGTAGAGCATGGAGCCTCCTTATGCCGCAACAGCCGAACCGGCGGTCAGGAAGGCGAACGGGACTTTGGAGCGGTCGGCGTTCATGCGGGTCGCAGGATTGGGCAGCGCCCAGCCCATGCGCATCACAACGCGCAGGGCCACCATATCCTGCTGGGCCAGATTGTAGACGATCTCCTTGGTGGAAGGATCCTGAATCACGCCCTGATCCAGCAGCTTCACAGTGACATCCTGACGGATGGAGTACACCAGCTTCTTGAAGTTGCCCGCGATCAGCTGCGCCTTGGAGGCATCAAAGCCGCCGTTCTCGGGGAAGTACAGGGGCGCACCGTCCAGTGCGTAGGTGGTCGCGCCCTGCATATCCGAACGGAACAGCGGACGGCCGTTGGTATCCAGCAGACCGCGCAGCTCCGCCTTGGCGGTCAGGTCGCCCACCACAGCATCCACGCCGAAGCCGCCAGCCTCGACCTTGGAGAACAGGCCGTCCTTGCCCAGCAGCTTAGTGTAGTCGATGGGGCCGGTGACTTTGTTCTTAGCGGCCAGAGTCAGCACGTCAGTCGTCCACTCAGTGGGGCGGTCGCCGCCAAACAGGACGGCGTTGTCGATCTTTGCACCCATGGCCTCACGGACACGGGGCTGGACTTCGCCCATGATGTCAAAGGTGGAATCTGCCAGAACGGCCTCGGGCACAGGCACGATAACGGCCAGCTCGGCAGCGGTCATGTAGACGCTGTCCCATTCCTGCTTGCTGGTCTTCTTCATGCCGGTGTCGCCGTTGACCCAGTAGGCCAGCGGCAGCATGGACAGCACCGGGATCTTGGTCTGGTTGGAGGTCATGTTGGCCAGACGGGTGCCCAGCTGCATCACAATGGAGCTTTTGGGCACGTCCTGCTGGATGGTGTTCACCAGCTGCTCCCGGATCAGGGCCTCGGCCTTATTGCGGGCGATTGCATCAATAGCCATAATAATCAACCTTTCTGGCCGAACGCTGCGCGGAATGCAGCATTTGCGGCCTCATGTGCGTTTGCGGGCTGGCGGCTGCCGCCCGGTGCGGATGCGGAAAACTGCACCATGCTGCCGTCCGGCAGGATGGCGCTGGGGTCTGCGGCCTTGAAGGTCTTGACATAGTCATCAAAGCCAAGGATCTCGCCGTCCTTCATGGCGAAATTCTGGGCCTTGGCGTCGGTCAGGAATGCCTTGCGGGCGCTCTCGCTGGAAAACTTCAGCCCGGAGGCCTTCCGTTCCAGCGCGTAGCCCTTTTCGAGGGCGGCCACCTGACTGGCAGCGTCAGCCTTGGCCTGTTCTGCCTTGGCCTTCCACTCGGGGTCGTAACCTTCCAGTTTGCCATTTGCAGTGTTCAGCTGCTCGGTCAGGGTGGTCTTTTCGGCCTTAAGGGTCGTGATCTCGTTGGCCTTTGCCGTGATGTCCGCGCCGTGCAGGTTCATAATGCCGTCCAGCTGTTCCGGCGTGATGCCGGGGATGATCTTGCTCACATCTTCACGTTTCAATGTTGAATGCTCCTTTCCGGTCAATATAGGCAAATAGATCCGTTCGGTTTTGTAACGCGGTTCGCCTTCCGCATGGATCCCGGGCAGGGTACGCGCTGCCCGCCGCGATGGTGTCCACTCCGTCCTCACGCGGGCAGAATGGGCATGAAAAAAGCGCCCCTGCCCGGATGGGCAAAGACGCTCGCGGTATTTGGTTGTTAGTCCCAGTCAGCATAGTGCTGACACTTGAGGCAGCTTTTGTGGGCTTCATCCCAGCTGCAAGGCGGCTTATCGTCGCCCTTCAGGCAAAGAATATCATCGCCGATGTTGGAAATGTCGAAGCACAAGCCGCAGTCGATTTTTCGGTTGTAAATGGGACAAAACCATTCTTCAAGCTTCACATCATCACTAATGCGGAATTCCATGCTTTTTGACCACCTCCATCAATTTCTTTCCGCCCTCATCCAGCGGGCCGATGCTGGATACATTGCCATCTTGTCCGATGGCGACAAAGCCCAGCTCAGAGTAATAACAGGTCTGTGTACCGTTTCGCTGGGACATTGCGACCTTAGAGGAGCGGATGATGCGTTCGGCATCCATTGGCCCCATACCGCGTTCAGCCCAGCGCTGCAAGACGTGGTCGCTTGCAAAATTTATCTCATTTGGAGCAGACGGGGATTCAATGAGCCGACCTTTCGCCTTTATTGTACCAGCTTCCCGCATTTGCTGCAACTCAGTATTTGCAGCATTGAACCGCTCCTGTTTCCGGGCCGCGTAGCTGGCCTTGCTGCCCTCGCTCCGCCCAAACCCATGTACGCTTGTCCGGGCGCTGTCCACCCTGCCGCCGGTGGCCCGAGTGAAGTCTGCAAGGCTCTGCCGAGCCTGCCTCAGCTTCACGGCGCTGGCGGTGGTGTCAGCCCCGGCGGCGTCCTCGGCCAGATACCGGCGTTTCCATTTGCGGACGGCCCGCTCCCGGGCGCGCTGCATCTGGCTGATCTCGTAGCGGGTGTAGAGTTTGCTGTCATATTCGATGTTCCGGGCGTTGAGGGCTTCAAGGCTCTCCTGCGTCCATGCGGGCGGGCTTCCCAGCTCCGGGAACACCACGAAGAAGGTGTGGCGGCTCCTAACAGTTCCAACCACATAAACCTGCACCTGTTCCATATCCTGTGCTGGATATAAAATCGGGATAGTCAAAATTGTCAGAACTCACTGCATCACCCCCTACAACAAAAAGAGCACCCTTTCGGATGCTCTCTCAGCTATTCAGTTTTGTTTACTCCAGTATTTCAGTTCGGCTTCTTTGCGGGCGGCTACGGCATCATCAAAATTGGCATAAGTTCCAAGGCTGATGTTTTTGCCGTCAACCACAATACCGGCTCTCCATGAACCGCCATCGCCAGAGCGGGCTTTGCGCCATGTAACGCCGGTTACACCGGTTTTGTTTAAGCGCTTGACACCTCTATTTCTGGAATTGTCCTTGTGGTCTATCCAGCGGCAATTTTCTGGACAATAATTTCCGTTGCTGTCAATGCGGTCGATTTCAAGATTCGATGCATACCCGTGAGCAATAGCCCACCCGGCAAATGCTTGAAAGTTGTTTTTCCATTCGTCACATACACGGATACCTTTTCCACCGTAATCCTGCCAGTGCGAAAACTTTGGATTTGTACACCGGTAGTTCATTCCAGCCCAGATATTATAAAGCCGGTTGTTGTGGCTTTTTCGGAAAATTTCATCTGGAGAAGTTCCAATTTTGGCTCCCTGCATACACCCGCATGACTTTTGTCCTGCACGAATGACGTTTCCCCTCAGAGTTACAACTTTTCCACAGCCACATCGGCAGACCCATGCACTACACTTGCCAATGTTTTCGGGAGCTCGGCGCAATACAATCAACATTCCGTTTCGCTGACCGGTCAAATCAACGAGCTTTCCCATCAGCGGGCACCTCCTTAATCAGATGGCTGGCATAGATCCATACAAGTGCAACCTTGCGAAAATCAGCCAGGTCCAGCAGTCGGTTGATGTCTGCAATGTGATCTGTGCGGCTAATAGGTTCACCGTGGTCGTTGTATAGGATTTCAGTCATTCTCGGCCACCTCTTCATAGATTTCATTGGAAAACTTATCAATCAGGTTCCAGAACGCAATCAGGACGCCGAACAGGGCGTTCGTGTAGTTGTCGGCCCGGTCTGGGCCTTCCGCCATTGCAACATGGACAGCCTTGAGCATATCGCTGTCACAGCGGAGCTCTAACATCAGGTTATCCAGATTGGCCATGTTGACATCTTTGCGAAGATTTCCGTACTCTTTCATGATAAAAACCTCTTTTCTCTTGTAAGAGGTTTCGCCAAATGGTATAATAGATTTACCAGATGGCAATTCCTCTGGTGTTGTGAATAACCGTAAGCTGTTGGCGTCCAAACTTCCAGCTTGCGGTTATTTTTATTTGCTGAGTTCTTCGTCAAGAACTCGTCGAAACCACTCTGTACGGCCCTCTCCTTGCTTGGAGAGCTTTTCGTCAAGAGCTTCAGCTTTGTCCTTATCAACAAGGAAAACCAGCTGTTTTTTGGTTTTTCTGAGTTCACGAAAGTATTCAGCACGACTTTTTTCAGTCACCAGTTCACCTCCTTGTTGCTAACAACACTATACCATGTTGTTAACAACAAGTCAAGGCTTTTACAAATGAAAACCATTCAGGGCATAAATTTTTCCTTGCCATTCTGCATGACTGGGTCTGGCTCCACCATGCGCTGTTACTTGAACGTAGCGAACGCCCATCTGCCGCGCACGTTCTAACTGCAATTTTGCGCAGGTTTGATTTACCCCCGTGAGAACACATCTTCTTGCCGCCACCTCCAGCGTATCCCTGTGGCCGCTGGGGTAGGTGACGTAGGGCATAGAGTCGGCAAGGCCGTCCACAGCACGCTTGACGGCGGTCTTGTAGTCGAACGCGCCGCTGCTCACTTGGAGCCATGCCCTGTCCAGCGCCTGCTCGAAAGCCCCGGAGACGGTGTTGGCCGTGGTGGCGGTAAGGTTGGAGAAGCTGCCTGCCGTCTGCCGATAGCCCGCGTTGAGCAGGTTTTGCAAGGGCGCTGACTCCTCAAAGGGCGTCGGCTCCTTGCCGTAGTGGTAGTAGATCTCATCCTCGGCTTCCAGTGCGGCGGTCGCGGCCTCCTGCATCAGGCGGCGTATCTCGGCCTCGCTCTTGCCGGTATACCGGGCCAGAAGCTTCACCACATCCTTGCGGACGGCCTCGGTCTGCTGGTAGCGCCAGAGCTGCCAGTTCGCCGTCGGCGTCAGGGCGTCCATCTTGCCGATGCGCCGGGCTACGTCCCGCAGGATGTCGTCCTCGGCCTGTTGCCAGAGCAGGATGAGCCGGTCGGGTGCGTGGTCGAGATAGTCTGGGGCCAGCATCAGGCACCCCCGCCGAAGGTCAGCTCAGGCTGGCGGTTCTCGGCGGCGGCTTCCTCGGCGATGGCCCGGGCCTCGTCTTCGCTGTAGCCCTCAAACTCCATCAGATACCGCCAGAACGGGAACTTCCCGGCGGTGACATAGCCCCAGAACATCTGCTTGCGCTCCTTGGGGTCGGAGATGATGGAATCGTCGAAATCGAAGGTAACAGTGTACTCGCCCGGCAGGGGAACAGCCGCGCCACTGTGCCATGCGGCATCCAGCAGGACATTCACGGCATAGACCAGGTCGGTGATCGCCGTACCGAGGGCACGCTGCAAGTCCTTGACGGTGGTATAGCTGCGCTGTTTGCTGGAACGGATCTCTTCTGCGGTCTTGTCCACGTTCTGCGGGTCAGACAGGGTGCCGTAGGCAAGGCCGCACTGGAACTCGATGCGCTTGAGCATGGCATCCAGCCCTTTGCGGTAGCTCTCGTCCCGCAGGGTGGGGGCAAACACCTCGTAAAGGTTTCGCCCGCCGGAACTGCTGCCGTTGATCCAGTTGCGGTAAAGGCGCTGTTCCCGCTGGGGCATCGCAAAGCTGCCGTCAGGGTCGGGGCGGAGGGCGGTCTGGTCTACATCGAGGGCCAGCTGGCCGCCGCTGTACTCCCAGAGCAGTGCACCGTACTGTTCATCGGCATTCCGGATAATGTCCACCGCAGGGGCGTACACGCTGACACCCAGCGGAGAATGCCGGTCAGCTGCGTTGCCCTTGGGGGCCTTGAAATAGCCCCACAGCGGCCTATCCACGCCGGTGAACTCTGTGCGAGGGGCCAGTGCGGCCCACTCGGCAACATCGGTCAGGGGAATCTCAATGCCGATGTCGGCACTCGTCATGGAACAAAATGCCTTGACGGTGACGATATAGTTCCCGTCGGAAAACTCGTGATCCTCCAGCCGGGTGTAGATGCGGCCACCCCGCACCAGATGATCGTAAAAAATAGCCCCGGTCATACGTCCGGAGCTGTCAAAGCGGGTGGGGCAAAAGCAGTCTCCCTGCACCACGTCGATCTGGATGCGGCTCGCCGGGTCGAGGTAGGGCCGGAACAGTACCCCGCCCAGAGCACATCCGTACTCCACAGGAATGCGCAGGTCGGCAATAAAGGGCCTGAGCAGCTCATGGATGCTGTCTGCCCGGGCACTGCCGGAGACCAGACACTCCATTTCCAGCGTGGTCAGACGGGCTAGTTCGGCGGCAATGCTCTGGGGCAGGCCCAGACTGTGCAGCGGGTCTTTGCCGCCGTGACACCATGGGCCGCCGGTATCGTACATCTGCGCCCAGAGGGTGATGGCGCTCTCCATAGGGGCAGACACACTGACGCTGATCGGCGTATCTTCCCCGAACCAGAGCCGGGCCTTCTCCCTCAGCCACGAAAGCAGCTTGTCAAACATTACTTGGCTCTCCAATCTGCCCAGCGGATGAGCGGGGCGAATATCGTGTAACAGAAATAACGGATGTCGTCCATGGCGTGGTCGTTTTCCTTGACGACCCGGTCTTCTTTCGCCTTATCGTCCCAAGAATACACACCGAACTCCCGGCGGGAATCGGTGCAGCTTTCATGGATCTGGACAAGTCCGGCCTGCATCAGGGAGGCCACGCAGCGGATGCCGTTCAACACATCGTTGTCCGCCGGGATGACCTGATACTTTCCATGCCGCCGGATGGTCTCGATAAAAGACGCGGCAGAGGGGTCTACGCAGACCGCCTGCACATAATACCCTTTTGTCAGCCGTTCCAGCTCGGCGTAATGCTCCTCATCGGTGCGCTGCACCCGCTGCTTGCGGCTGTCGAAATAGCTCTCCCGGACACGCAAGGCCCGCCCCTCGTGGATGACCCACAGGCCCATGGAACAGGGGTTGTGGGTGCCGTAGTCGATGGATACGTAAAACTGGCCGTCGATGCCCGCCGTGCTTCCGTGGAAGAGGTAGGCATCCGGGCAGAGCGAAAAGAAAGGATAGACCAGACCGGAAGCATTGCACCAATGCCCCAGAATGAAACGGTCATAATAGACCGTCCCGGACAGCTCGTGCTTCAGGTTTTCCACGAACTCCTGCGGGAGAAACGGGTTATCGTCGATGGTGGAGGTCTGGCAGAAAATATCCACCTTGGGGTCGTCGATGAACTTTTTCAGGAAATGCTCCTGACTGTCCGGGTTTGCTGTGCCATCAAAATGAGAATGGGGACAACGCAGACGGGTCTTGAGCATCTGGAACACATCTTCATCCCAAGTCGTCATCTCGTCGCCGTAGCCGTATTCGATGGTCATGCCCTGAATACGGGCAACGTGCTTTTTGCTGTCTGCGCCCAGAATATGCACTCGACGGCCAAACAGCCGGGCCGTGTTGTCGCTGCTGATGGTCCCCACAAGGGCCTCTCCCCAGATCTCCCGCATGGGGTCCAGAACATTCCGGCTGAGGGTTCCTTGCGTGTTGCCCAGCATGACGGCCGCCCCCTCGCCCCGCAGGGCCAGAAGGCGCTGGGGAATGACCACGGCATAGTCCAGCCAGCTCTTGCCGGAACCAGTGGCTCCGACTTTCAGATTCCAGCGGTGGGAGCAGGAAGTGAGATATTCTTTCTGTTTAGTCGATAACACTGTCCACCCCTCCCAAGAGCTTGCGTGCCTCGGCCAGCTGATCGGTAGTATCGCCAGACGCGCCGTTGAACATCCCGAGGTGTTTGCCCAGCAGGTCGAGCGCCCGAAGTTTGTCGGCCAGCTTCACTTCCTGCTCAAGCCCATCCTCGCCGAACGTCTTGACCTTGACTGACTGCACAGCGGCAAGGTCATCGTGGCTGGCATCGGATTTGAGAGAGGCGGTCTTGGGGTCGATGAGGTCAGCGGCGTTGACAAAGGCAATCTTTGCCAGCTCGCGCACCACCCGGTCAGTAGATACACCGGTGCGGCGACTCTGCTCAGCCTGAAGCTGGGCGATGAGCTTCTGAACTCCAACATTCTCCAACAATCGCGGCCCCACGGTCTTGGCACTTGCTGGGGAATATCCGGCGCGGATGGCCGCTTGGGTCGCATTCAAATCGACCATGTATTCTTCGCAGAATCGTGCCTGCTTGTCGGTCATCCTCACCACCTCTCCTGCACAAAAATGGAGCAGCCGGGAGGGTGCGGCCCTCCGTCCGTCTGGTCACGCCAGCGCTCTTGCGGCTGAGCTACGGCTGCATAAAAAATCCCCGCACATTTCTGTGCAGGGAAGAAAATCTTTGAAGCAGCCTCAGAAAGCTCAAGAAGGAGAAAAATGCCTGTCAAGCAGCAAAAAGTCCAAAGGAGCAATTCATCATGATGGAGGAAAAGTTTCGGAGGCTGCGTGTATCGGTGGGCCTTTCCGGCTCTGCCGATGGTATCATTTTACACTGGAAGAGAGTGAACGCACAATGAACGGATACTGCACAGTTTCAGAGTTTCAGGTGTTCAATGGCCCGGCGGCGCAGGGCGAAAATGCCACGGGAAGTGAAATTCATGTCTGCGGCTACCTGCTCCCATTTCAGGCAGTCCAGATAGTATTTGCGAAGAGCGCAGTATTCGGCGGAGTCCAGCTGCACAAGCACGGCATCGATCTCCGCAAACAAGGCATCAAGAACTGCCAGCTGCGCGTAGGCGCGGCGCTCAGCCTCTTCCTGACGCTCCACTGCCCGGGCGAGGCTCTGCCCATCTTTGCTGCCGCCCGGCGCAGCGCTAAGATTCTGGGTAATGTGCCGGGTGGCTTCCTGCGCCTCTGCCAGCCGGTAGGAGAGCCGCTGATAGAGCTTTTCGGCTTCCCGATAGCGGGAGAGCCAGCTTATCTTTTCCTCGTAGGTCATGTCAGCTCCTCCACCAGAACGAACACTCCGCAGATGTCGGCCCAGAACTTCTCGACGATCTCGCTGCACACTTGTGCGTCGTCGTGCCAGAAGTGCAGACGGGTCATCTCGTCCTTGAGGGCTTTTTCCAAGTTGTCGGTGTCCGGCTTCGTGGTGCGCCAGCTTCCGTCTGGTCTGCCCTCGGCGGGGAACATCCACTTGACCATCAGACGCACCGGACGGCCTGCGGGGATGGGCGTTTCCGGCGCATGGGGTGCAAGGTAGGCGTGGAGCTTGGCTCGGGCAGCTTTCAGCTCAGCGCTGTCGTGGAGCACGGCGCAGGGCTTGCCGCCTTTCATGTAGGCGTGCAGCTCCTTGGCATTGTGGGTAGTAGTAGGCGGACGCATGGGGATAAAAAACTGTGTGGTCATTTCGTACCTCGTTTTCTTTTTTATGTCGGCGGCCAACGTGATGGGGAGGGTCCCCGGAGGATGGGGGCTGTGTTCGCCCCATCCTCTGGGATACCCCATCACACATTGCAGTGCAGTCATGCTATTATATATAGGCTATTTTGCACTGCAAATGTTGCAGTCATAGCGGCTATTTCTGCAATTTTGCAGTTTTTGCAGTCGTGCAAAATAGCGGCTATAACTGCATTTTTACAACAATTCGTAATTTCGAATATAACAGGATGTTTAACCTCTGCTGCCGGGTTCCTTGCGGCCGACCTTTTCGCCGTCGATCCAGAAGCGGCCATCCTCCTTCAGACGGCTCTTGACGGTGCGGGGTTTCAGATCCATATACTCGCCGAGGCTGTAGACTGTGACCTCACCGTCCATCATGCAGGCTTCAAAAGCAGTGTCCAGCTCGGCCTTCCTGTCCTTGGACTGCTTGGCCTTGTCACCCCAGCGGCGGCTCGCGCCCTTTGCGCCCAGCGTGCGGAAGTCGCTGTCCGGCTGCAGATCTTCCAGAAGCCCGCTGTCCAGCTTATGCACCGGATAGTCAAACCAGAGGTTCACCGGGGCAAAGCTTGCAAACTCGCGGAGGGTGCCTTCGATGCGCCAGGCAGTCATGCTGTCGGCTTTCTTCTGAGCCGCAGCCACTTCGGCGTCAATGGCCCGCAGGTCGGCGAGGCCAAGTTTTTCTTTGGCGATAGTCATCATCCGGCTTTTGCTGAGGGCGTCGTCCGGGCCGTAGGCGTCCGTATAGCCGCGCTTATCCAGCATCGCTTTGATGACCCGGCAGGCGGCTTTATTGTGGAGCTGTTCCCGGATGGCGTCGTTGATGGTCAGCTCGGTCATGTCCAGCATGGCGTCGGGGTCGCGGGCGAACACGCCGGAACCGGATGCTCTGTCCATGCTGCGTTTGCCGCCCTGCGCACCCTTAGAATGATGGTGGCAGTAGATCACGGCGCAGTCCAGCGCACGACAGACCACGTCGAACTGGTTGCAGAACTTCGCCATCTGGTCGGCGCTGTTCTCGTCACCGGTGATGACCTTATAAATGGGGTCGAGAATGACGGCGGTATAGCCTTTTTTGCCAGCCCGGCGGATGAGCTTGGGTGCCAGTTTGTCCATCGGGACGGATGCGCCGCGCAGGTTCCAGATGTCGATGTTCTTCAGGTGATCGGGTGCGAGGCCCATCGCAGTATAGACGTCCTTGAAGCGGTGCAGGCAGGAAGGACGGTCAAGCTCCAGATTGATGTAGAGCACCTTTCCCTGTGCGCAGGAGAAACGGCCAAGCCACGTCTTACCCTCGGCGATAGCGATGCACAGCTCAATGAGAGCGAAGCTCTTGCCTGCTTTGGAGGGACCGGCCAGCAGCATCTTGTGGCCCTGACGCAGCACGCCGGAGATGAGGGCATCGGCCAGCGGGGGCAGGTCATCCCAGTCATCGGCCAGACATTCTGTATCGGGCAGATCGTCGGTGCAGGCCTCCACCCAGTCACACCAGTCCTCCCAGCAGCTTTTGCCGATGTTCGTTTCAAGCAGGGCTTGTTTTTGTCCTGCCCGCAGGATGCCGGGCATCCGGGAGAGGCGGGAAGGGTTGCGGTTCTGCTGGTCGAGGGTCAGGCCGTTCTTCTGGCAGGTGGCGTAGAGGTAATCGACCCGCTTGCGGTATTCGGCATAGTCCGGAGCGTTGACCCGGACGATGGCGTGGACGCTCTTGCCGCCGGAATAGACCAGCGCAGCGCAGGGCAGCTCCATCTGGTGGATGGCGGCCAGCTGCTTGCCCGGCTCCATGTTGTCACACTCCACGAGAGCATAGCGGAAGCTGGTGATGTTGGCGTCCTTCCGGCCTGCGCCGTCCACCGGGTTGAAGCAGATCCACGCACCAACATCAGGGTCACAGTCCCCCATGACCTTGCCGACATCTCCGCCGCAGGCGTCCAGCTCCTCGATGAGCTGCCCGGAAGTTCTGTCCCAGCAGCCTTTCGCCGGACGTCGGCGGTCTGCGGCCATAAAACTTTCGGTGACGTAAGCTACATACTCGTCAGGCTCAAACAGAGTCTGTAGGTAGCGCTTGAGCTGTTCGGCAGGCTTCCATGTGTCGGGGAGGTGAAGTTCTTGCTCTTCGACCCAGCGGGGGTCTACCAACGCGGGCGGCTGTGTGCAGGTCGTCAGCTCGTCACCCCAGTCCAGCGCATGGCCCGCAGGCCCGGACCAGCCGTGCTCATAGGCCAGCTGAAAAATGCTGCTCTGGGTGATGGGTTTTGTTCTGCCGTGGAAGCTCTCCCATTTTTTGACGCACTCGCCCTTGTGATACCGCCCGCCATCCCGGGCGCTCCACTGCTCCCACGCTGCGACAGGCAGACCGGCCTCTTTCAGTCCCATGCCCACCATGACCCATTCCTCGTAGGTCAGGGCGGACGGGGAAATAAAGTCCAGCGCTTCTTTGATGTCATTTTCATGTTCCATTCGCGTTACCATATGAACATATCATCTGCGGCAATCGGTTCGGCAGATGGAGTGTACGTTTTAGGATCGACGCCCTTTGGCGCGCTCCGCCAGCCTCCCGCAGCGATACGGTCTATCATGTGGCGTGCCGCCTCGAAACTCCATGTGCCGACGTGCTGGAAGCCGTATTTCTCCAAGCAGCGGATCTGCTTCGGAGTGGTCAAGCCTTCATCTCGGCGCTTGTGGAGGCGGTCGAGCAGAAGAGAGGCTTTGCCAGCCGATTCCACGGCCTCCGGCAGAATGCCCAGCTTTTCCAGTGCTGCGGTCTGTTCCGCGCTGGGCGGCCCGGCTTCCCAGCCAAAGGCCGGTACATAGCCGGAAAGGTCTTCGGCCTGAATGCTCATCTCGTATTGCAGCGGGTCAACGAGCTTCGCCTTTTTGCGGCGCTGCTCTTCGAGCTGTTTTGCAAGGGCCTCCTCACGCTGGGCCACCACATCTTCGCTGGCCTGCACGGCTGCTTCCTCAATGTCCTGCGGCCCGCCGCTCTCAGCCAGATTTTCGGTCATCTGCCGGGCAACGGCTTTGTCCTCGCAGACGAGGTCTGCCGGTCGGCAAAGCTCGTGGCGGTCGGTCATCCAGAGAAAATCGAGGAGCAGCAGGTCTTTCTTGCCCGGGGAGAGGCGGGTGCCTCGGCCCACCATCTGGCTGTAGAGGCTGCGCACCTTCGTGGGCCGCAGCACGACGACGCAGTCCACCGAAGGGCAGTCCCAGCCCTCGGTGAGGAGCATGGAATTGCAGAGCACGTTGTACTTGTCGGCCTCAAAGTCGGAAAGCACCTGTTTGCGGTCGGCGCTCTGGCCGTTGACTTCGGCGGCACGGAAGCCCTTTGCGTTCAGCAGATCGCGGAATTTTTGGCTCGTCTTGATGAGGGGCAGGAACACCACCGTTTTGCGGCCTGCACAGCGTGCCGCCATCTCGTCGGCAATCTGGCTCAGGTAAGGGTCGAGGGCCGTGCCCAGTTCACCCACGGAATAATCGCCGCCGCTTAGTGCCACATTGGAAATGTCCAGTTTGAGGGGGATGGTCTGGGCCATGATGCGGCAGAGATAGCCGTCTTTGATGGCATCGGTCAGCTTGTACTCGTAGGCCAGACTGTCGAACACCTCACCTAGGTTTCGCATATCGCCCCGGTCAGGGGTGGCCGTTACGCCCAGCACCTTTGCGCTGTCGAAGTAGTCGAGGATGCGGCGGTAGCCGTCGGTGATGGAATGGTGGGCCTCGTCGATGATAATGGTCCCGAAGTAGTCCCGAGGAAAGCGCTCGAGCCGCGCTGACCGCTGCAAGGTCTGGACAGAGCCGACCACTACGCGATACCAGCTGTCAAGGCAGGTGGATTCGGCTTTTTCCACCGCACTGACGAGGCCGGTGGAGCGCTGAAGTTTGTCTGCGGCCTGCTCCAACAGCTCGCCGCGATGGGCAAGGATGAGCACCCGGTCGCCCGCCCGCACCTGATCGGCGGCGATAGAAGCAAACACGATGGTCTTGCCGGTGCCGGTGGGGAGCACCAGCAGGGTGCGGAAACGGCCATGCTCCCACTCGGCGTGAATCTTCTTCCGGGCGGCTTCCTGATAGGGGCGTAAAGCTTGCTTTTCTCCCATCAGAATTCTCCTTGAGTCCAGCCCTGCGAAGGTGCAGCCTTTTCCTCGAGCGGCGGCAGGAAACGGTTGACTTCATTGCTCTGGCCGGGGTCTCCGCTCTTTTTGACGTAATCGTGGACGTCCAGCTTGCAGCGGCCCTTGGAGCCGACGACCTCGTTCCAGCGGGGACGGAAGGTATCGCCTTTCTTGCACTGGCCGATGCTCTCGAAGAATGCTCCCAGCAGGCCCTGCGTCTTGGTGTGAAGGTAGAGGCGGTGGGTGACGGTGGTGTCGCCCAGAGCACCGCCGAAGATCTTCAGGGTCAGCTTTGCCATCGAGCAGGGCGGCAGCTTCGCGCTGCCCTCAAAACGGGCACGCTCCATCCCCGTGACTTCAAAGTAGTATTCGCCCTTGGGCAGGAGCACGAAGTCCTGCGAGATGTTGGTAAATTCATCATCCCAGCCAAGGGCGCGATCGGTAGTGGTATTCATGTCAGCCATAAGTATTCTCCTTTATAGTAAAGTAATAATGTGTGAACCTCTCAGTCTGCCTGCGGCAGCCAGCTCCCCTGTTAGGGGCAACAACGACGACCGCCGCCAGTGGCGGAAGCAGGGAGGAGTTGTTGGGGCAGCGGCCAGCAAGACGCAAGCGGAGCGCAGCGGATGCTGGGAGCCGCAACCCGGCGTGGGCGCGGAGCGCCTAAGAGGAAGAAATCAGAAAGGCAGGTCCCGGTTGTCCAGCACCATCTGGAGCACCTGCGGCCATGCGGCCACGAGACAGCCCTCCACAAAGTCGGCGGGGTAGTCCCTGATGGGCATATCTTCCGGGAAATAGCCCCGCTTGCCCACGACGAACTGCAATTCTTCGGGGGTGACGTTGTTGGCACTCATCAGCGCGGCCAGCTTTTCGGGGACGCCCAGCGCCATGAGGTCGGGCGTCAGCAGGGCTTCGGGAACAGTCTCCCGGGGCGATTCCGGCTGAGGCTTGGGCTGCGGTGCCGGTGCGCTGGGAGGGGGAAGAATGTCCTTTTCGGCGGGTGCTGCGGGCTTCGGGGCGGCAGGCGGCGCAGAGGCCGGACCGGTGATGCAGTGGGCGATGCTGGCGTAGTCAAAGGGGACTTCATCGGGCAGGCCGAAGCGGTTTTTGGCGTCCCAGCAGGCGTGGTGGGTGGTGTAGAGCACCCGCTTGCCGCCGGTAGCCTTGTTCTTGGCATTGGGGCCGCTGCCGCTCTTCTCCACAATGGTCTGGTAGTTGGCGAAGAGGAGCATATCGCACCACTCCCGCAGCAGAGGCTCAGTCTGCTTGGTGGTCTTCATGGTCCAGCGGTCATAACTGCCTGCCGCGTCCGGCTGCTCGAACTTGGTGATGGCGGCGTGGGCGAGGATCAGCACATGGTGGCCGCTGTTCAGCACTTCCTCGAGGGCATCGAGAAGCCTGCCGAACTCTTCCTTGACGTAGGTGTAACCCTTGCCGTAGCCAAAGCCCTCGAGGCCGTCCACCTTGGCCTTGGCACAGATGGCATCGATGGCCAGACGCTCGGCCCAGTCGGCGGTGTCGATGACCAGTGTGCCGCAGGAAACTTCGCCCCGGGTGACAGCCCGCACCTCGTCCAGCAGCATTGCCCAGCTGGAGGGCTGGGGCAGGCGGCCCACATTAAGACGCTTGGTGCCGCCCTCGGTATCGATAAAAACGGGATTCGGGAAGTGGGAAGCAAATGTGCTCTTGCCGATGCCCTCGGGGCCGTACAGTACGACCTTGACCGGGGTGTTCAGGATGCCGGTGGTAACGGAATACTTGCTCATCAGAAAGCTCCTTTCGTCCATGTTTTGGTCTGAGCGGGTGCAGCGGACAGAACGGGCAAGTCAGCACCCTTGACCATGCCGTCCTCAATGATGATCTGGCACTCGCTGCCGGTGGAAACGCGGGTGGCGATGGCCTGCAGGCCCTCCGCCTCGAGCCAGCGGCCGAACTCTTCCAGCGTGGTCATGTCCATCTGCTCGAGCTTGTCCAGCAGGACGAAGCCGCAGTCCGGGTTGAGCCGCCGGACGATGGCCGCAGCCACCCGGAGCTGGTCACTGCCGGACATATCCCGCCAGCGCTTGCCTTTATAAGTAAGAGCGCCGTCCTCCACACTCAGCTCCGGCAGGGGCAGGTCGGCACCGTTCAGCAGGTCAAGACGCTCCTTGCGCTTCTGGGCGATGGCCTCGGTAAGGCGGTCGTATTCTTCGGAGTAGTGCTTGGCCTCGTCCTCGGCACGGGCTTTTTCGAGGTTGGCGCGGACTTTGCGGTTCGTCTCTTCAATGCTCTGGATGGAGGTTTCCAGTTCGGCGGTGGATTCGTCCTGAAGGTCTTCGGCAGATTTCCGGGCGGCGTAGAGATCGGTGGTCAGCGCGGTCTGCTCTTCCGTCAGGCGAGCAAGCTCTGCTTCCAACTGCTCCCGGCGCTGTGCAAGGGTTTGGCTCTTGGACTCCAGCTGGGAAAGCTGACTGCGCTTGCGCTGGTTCTCGCCGTTGCGAGCGAGGATCTCCTGCTGCTGGCGGATGAGGTCAGAGGCGCTGAGAGGCTGTTCGGGAGCGTCCGGGTAAGAGATAAGCTCGTCGGCAAAGTGCTTTTTCTGCTGGGCAAGCTGGCCGGTGAAGGTGCGCTTGTCGTAAATGCTCTTGATCTCCATGTCCCGAATATGTAGCTCGTTCCCGATGCCGATGATCCGCAGCAGGATGTCGGCCTTTTCCTTGTCGCTGGCCTCCATGAAGCGGGGCAGGTCAAGGGCCAGCGGCTCCACAAAGGCGTTGAGGAGCTGCTGACCGCTGCGGCGGCCGGTGGGGTCGGTGACGGTGAGATTGCTATTCTTGCCCTTGCGCTCCACGACAACGCCGTTGGAGAGGACGACGCGGAGATGGGCTGGGGCAACAGCACCATCCCTCTGGGACGCAGCCGGGCGGAATTTTTCGCCGCCCAGTGCCCATGCCAGCGCGTCGAGCACGCTGGTCTTGCCCTGATTGTTGTTGCCGCCCACGAGGGTGAGCCCGGTGGGGGCAGGGGTGAGCGCAACCGCCTTGATGCGCTTGACGTTTTCGGCTTCAAGCGCCGTGATTTTTACAGACATCTGGATACCTCCCCTTGGATCTGTCCGAGTGTGTGAACGAGCATACTGGTCAGCTGCTCCCGCTGTTCGGGCGGCAGCCTGCGGAGAGACGGAACCACCATCTTGCCGATGTTCTGGAAGGAGCGGTCGGCCAGCAGAACAGCATCATAAGAACTGTGAGCCTCCTGTTCGCTGCCGGAGGTAGCTCGTTCCAGCTGCTCCCGCAGGTCGGCAGTCATATCAGCGGCCAAGTCTTCGGCGATGTCGTGGGCTTTCTGGTTTGCCCGCCGTTCCACCTCTTCCTCGTCCACCACGGCGGCGATGGGCTGCTTTCGGGCTGCTTCAGCCTCCGCCTGCCACTTGTCGGCCCGGCGCTTGGCCGCCTCGGCCACCTGCCGGGAGCCTGCAAGCTGGTTCTCTGCGTCCTTGGCGCGGGCTTCGGCCTTGCTCTGCATCTTCCATGCTTCCTCTTCCCGGGCTTCGGCAGAGTCGGCGCGCTCTTTCAGCTGGGCGTTCTGCTCTTTCAGGCCGTTGATGTCTGCAAGAGCGGATTCATAGCGGCTTTCTGCTTCCTCCCGCTTTTTCGCGTCCTTAGAGGTCTGGGCTTCGGCGCTTTTCACCAGCTCCTTGAAATAGGCATTTTCCTTGCGGGCGTTCTGAGCGGACTTCTCGGCGGTGTCGGCACGGTCTTTCTCGGCCTTGAGTTGGGCCAGCAGCTCCTGCACCCGCTGGCTGTCTCCGGCAGCTTCGACCACCTGCGCGGCACACCCGCTGCGGGCAATCAGATTCAGGTCCTTGCGGGTCAACTCGGGCAGCTGTTTTAATTCCGCAACAGTTGCGGAATTAAAAGCGTCTCCGTTTTTGACCATCGTGCGAGCGCTTCCTTCGCTGAGTCCCTTGCTCTCGTACCACTTTGTCCATGTGCCGCCGCCATACCGGCCTGCCTTAGCGGTCAGAGCGTGGATCCGGGCGAGGTAGATGCAGGAGATCAGGTATTCGTCCTGAGCCGCACCGTAGTGCAGATCAAACTGCTGGTCGGCGGCTGCGGCCTGTTCAGACAAATCGCCCAGAGCGGAAAAGTCAAAGCTGGGGACAGCTGCGGATGCAAAAGAAGTCTCCGCAGGAACAACAGGGGCCGATGCGCTGCTCTGCGGGGACAGCGCGGGGGTCAAGCCGTTTGCAGCCGCCTCGCTCGCCGAGGTGGTCGGTGTTGCCGCCGTGAAACTCTGCGCAGCACTCTCTTTCGTGGTCACAGCAGCATCCGCATTCTGGGCAGGTGTACATGAGAAAATCTCCTTTGCTTTTTTGATGTCAGCAAGAATCTTTTCCATTTCCTGCTGCGGTGTCATGTCCTTGCGGCTACCATTCGGAGTAAAGAACTGACCAAGCAGCTCTCTTTTTGCGGCAACGCCTTTCAGATTCTGGGTGCAGGTGATAGTCAGGCAGTAACGGCCATCAGATCCATAGTCCGATGCACGAATA
>OOCQ01000599.1_pt1 | contig 28693 bp, 23 predicted proteins | sample 1671121 | NCBI WGS metagenome assembly OOCQ01 (sample SAMN06348124, study PRJEB24527) | human gut metagenome | biome: human gut; feature: ankylosing spondylitis patient; material: feces | host: Homo sapiens | place: China | collected 2015-10 | reverse complement strand
CAACGACCCCGAGATTACAAATCACGTGCTCTGGCCAACTGAGCTAAAGAGGCAAACTTTACAGCCGCAATGCGACTAAGCTTTCTTACTATCGGAAAGCGGCTGCAAAGTTACAACTATTTTTTGAATCTACAAAATTTTTTTCGTATTTTTTTTATCGATTCCTTGTTTTTTCTTTAAATTTGGTCAATTGTACCTTCATAGAATCCACCGCTTGGTCAATTCCTTCCTCAAAAGTATCGCATGTCTTCTCTACGAACAACTGGGTTCCTGGCACGAACACTTCGAGATGAACTTCCTTATTTAGAGCGGTAGCAGGCTTAACGACCTTCAATTGCACCTCTACTTTCTGTATATCTTCAAAAGTTTTTTCCAACTTGGCGACCTTCTTATCGATGAACGCCTGTAATTTCTCAGTAGCGTCGAAATGAATCGACTGAATCTTAATTTCCATAGTTACCTCCGTTTTTAAGGGTTATGCCCGAGGATGGGCTTTGTTATAAACTCGTTTCAGCTGTTCGAACGTGGTATGCGTATAGATCTCCGTAGTAGAGAGCTTGGCATGTCCTAGCAGCTTCTTCACACTTTCGATTTCAGCCTCATGATTGAGCATCGCCGTAGCGAATGTATGTCTCAGCACATGGGGGCTTCTCTTCTTGAGCGAGCTTACCATGGATAGATACTCCTTTACGATTCGTCTTATCTGACTAGCGGAAAGTCGCGATCCTGTAGTGGAGCATATCAGCGCGCTGGTTTTCACCTTCACGCTTTCACTCTTTTTCTGCAGATATTCGCCGAGTGTCTTATCCAGTTCGCCACCAAAAGGTATGATGCGTTGTTTGTTTCCCTTTCCGGTCACTTTAATCTCATGAGTTCTGAAGTTAACATCTTCCTCATTCAGACCTCGCAACTCAGAGAGTCGTATTCCTGTTTCGTAGAGCGCTATTATAATAGTACGTGCGCGCACATATTTAAAGTCTCCCTCTGTCGAAAGCCCACCGAGCAGCTCATCCATCTCGCCTTCTTTCAGAAATTGAGGCAGCGGCTTCTTCTTTTTAGGTCCCTTGACATGACATACTGGATCCGTCTCGATATACTTTCTGGACAATGCAAACCGATAGAAGGTTCTCAGTGCGCTCAGCCTTCGATTGACTGTAGTGGCAGCGTTTCCCTTATCCATCATGTTTTCCATCCAGAGGCGCACGGTATCGGAATCCACCGTCTCCCAGGAAAATGAATCAGACAAGTTTCTTGCAAATTCTTCAAAGTGAGCTAAGTCTTCTCGGTAACTTTCTATTGTCATCTGAGAGCGATTCAGCTCACCACGTAAGTATTCTAAGAAACAGTCTACATTCAACATTACGCTTAACCTTTGTAATTTGGCAACGAAGTTACGAAAATTAATTCAAACTACCAAATTTTTTGAGGATTTTTTACTTTTCAGTCCTCAAACGAGGAGTTTTTATTCCTCGTTAGCGCGCAACTGCTGTACGTAGATGGCGTGTTCCATCTTGAGACGCTTCAAAACAGATGGCTTGTCATACTGCTGACGAGCGCGAAGCTCCTTAACAACACCTGTCTTTTCAAACTTTCTCTTAAACTTCTTGAGAGCTCTCTCGATGTTCTCACCGTCCTTAACTGGTACAATAATCATTTTTTTGCTTTTAATTTTATTATGTTAAACTTATGTTATTTCTTACCAAATGGGCATGTTGCCTAATTTGCGGGTGCAAAATTACATCTTATTTGTCAAATAACCAAGAAATTAGCATTTTTTTGCTCTAAAATCTTCATTTTATGGCTTTTGTGGCGTTTCTGAGCCATTTTTTCTCGGTTTCTGAGAGATATGGAGCCAATTTTTCGTACACTTTCTGATGATACTGGTTGAGCCAATCTATCTCTTCTGGGAGCATGATGCTGGTATCTATCGGCGTCGTGTCGATAGGACAAAGCGTCAATGGCTCTATCTGCAAGAATTTGCCAAATTCCGTCTTCTTATAGTCAGTGATCAAGACGGTATTCTCCGTGCGCACGCCAAACTTGCCTGCCAGATACAGTCCCGGCTCATCGGTCAGCGTCATGCCGGCTCTCAAAGGCGCAGGCATCCACTCCATTCTGATCTGGTGAGGTCCCTCATGCACATTCAGGTAAGACCCTACTCCATGACCTGTGCCATGGAGGAAGTTAAGTCCCTCGCGCCACATGCACTCTCTACCCACGGCATCCAATTGCGTGCCCGATGCGCCATCAGGGAATTTGACCAGTTCTAACTGGATATGAGCCTTGAGCACCAAGGTATAGATATGCTTCATCTCCTCGGTGACTGGTCCCAGGGCGATGGTACGAGTTATATCAGTAGTGGCATCTTGATACTGCGCACCAGAGTCTATCAAGATGAGTCCCTCTGGCTTCAACGGAATATCGGTCTCGGGAGTAGCCTCATAATGCACGATGGCTCCATGGGTCGCATAGCCAGCGATGGTATCGAAGGAGATGTCACGGAAGAGAGGCTGTTCTGCTCTCAGAGATGTCAACTTCTTGTCGATAGAGATTTCCGTCTGTCCGCCAGCTTCCACGGCAGGCTTCAGCCACATCAGGAACTTCACCATAGCCACGCCGTCTCTGAGCATGGCATTGCGATAGCCCTGTATCTCGGTGGCGTTCTTCACAGCCTTCATGGCAGGGATTGGCGATGTAGCGGCTACTATCTCCTGGCACATCACAGTCTTCCACAAGTAGTAGCTCGTCTCGTCACCATCCAGCAAGATGTTATACTCCGAATAGTTGCGCAGTGCCTCTTCCACCTTATTATATATATAAAGGGAGATGCCGTTCTCCTGGAGATAGCTTCTTACCTCTGCCGAAACTTTCTCCTCGTCCACGAAGAGCTTCACTTCATCCGAAGAGATGAGCAGATAGCTCACAAAGACAGGGTTGCAGTGTACATCAGTGCCACGCAGATTGAGTGTCCACGCGATGTCATCGAGCGCCGAAACCAGCATTCCGTCAGCATGCAGCTCCCTCAGCGCCTTGCGAATACGAGTTATCTTGGAAGACACCGATTCGCCCGCATACTCCATCGGCTGAATCTCCACAGGATTCTGTGGTATGGCAGGGCGATTCTTCCATACGATGCTCAGCGGGTCGAAGTTGGTGCGAACGGAGATGCCACCCAGTTTGCGCAAGTCTGAAATCAAGGCTGTAGCCGAATGGTAGGAATTCACCATACCGTCGATGCCCACCTCTGGCGACTCCACATCCGCCAACTCCTGAGCCAGCCACTGAGCGATGGTAGGAGTACCTTCTACCTTGAGTTTCATCAGTTGATACTCAGTACCTTTCAGTTGTTCTTCGGCAGCCAGGAAATATCGAGAGTCGGTCCACAGCGCAGCCGAAGTCAAGGTAACCACCACCGTTCCCGCCGAGCCATTAAATCCCGAGATCCACTCTCTGCCCTGCCAATGGGCAGCCACATACTCGCTCTGATGAGCATCTGTGCTAGGGAAGATGAAGGCAGCCAAATGTTCGCGGCGCATCACCTCTCTCAAACTAGCCAATCTGTCATTTATTACATTTTCCATATCCTATTTTTCTCCTTATTAATATCACTTTTGCTAAATAGAGATTACAAAGATACTAATTTTAAGAATTAACAACAAATTTAAGCGGAAATAAATGCACGATTTACATTACTTTTTATTAATTTTGCGGTCGGAAAGCCAAAAATGGAGATTTACAGTCTCTCATCGAGGCATTTTAACAAGAAGATTATAAACTTTTAAATAAAAAAATTGTAGTTATGAATTTTTTAAGTAATGACAAGCTTTTGATCGTCGGTGCCGGCGGTATGATTGGTTCTAACATGGTACAGAGCGCTTTGATGCTCGGCCTTACTCCAAACATTTGTCTTTATGATATCTATGAGCCAGGTGTTCATGGCGTATTCGATGAAATCCAGCAGTGCGCATTCCCAGGCGTTAACGTAACTTATACTGTTAATCCTGAGGAGGCTTTCACTGGTGCTAAGTATATCATCTCTTCTGGTGGTGCTCCTCGTAAGGAGGGTATGACTCGTGAGGACCTCTTGAAGGGTAACTGCAAGATCGCTGCTGAGTTCGGTGACAACATCAAGAAGTACTGCCCAGAGGTAGAGCACGTAGTTGTTATCTTCAACCCAGCTGACGTTACTGCTCTTACAGCTCTTATCCACTCTGGCTTGAAGCCAAATCAGCTCACATCACTCGCTGCCCTCGACTCTACTCGTTTGCAGCAGGCATTGGCCCTCGAGTTCGGTGTACAGCAGGATAAGGTTACTGGCGCTCACACTTATGGTGGTCATGGCGAGCAGATGGCTGTATTCGCTTCTCAGGTTAAGATCGATGGCAAGCCATTGTCTGAGATGGGTCTTTCTGACGAGCGTTGGGAGGAGATCAAGCACCACACTGTACAGGGTGGCTCTAACATCATCAAGCTCCGTGGCCGTAGCTCATTCCAGAGCCCAGCTTACAACGCTGTTAAGATGATCGAGGCTGCTATGGGTGGTGAGAAGTTCACATTGCCAGCTGGTTGCTTCGTTAAGTGCGACAAGTGTGGCTTCAAGAACGTCATGATGGCTATGCCTACTACTATCGACAAGACTGGCGTTCACTTCACAGAGCCTCAGGGCACTGAGGAGGAGATGGCATCTCTCGCCAAGTCTTACGAGCACCTCTGCAAAATGCGCGATGAGATCGTAGAGCTCGGCATCGTTCCAGCTGTAGACGAGTGGACTAAGATGAATCCAAACTTGTAATTATCAACTAATTCACATAGACAAAGATGGGGCTGATTCGTGAACCAAAAATTCATGATTCAGCCCCATTTCTTATCATCGCAAGCCACTTTCTGGTGTTGTCTCAAAGCCACTTTTCGTGATGGCTCAGTAATAGTGGTCATTATTTCCGTAAAGAATATAACCGCTGTTTGGCATTATTTTTGTAACTTTGCAGTCGAAAACAAAACAATAAAATTATAAATAAGACAAACATCAGATAGAAATGGAATTGATCAAGAATAAAAGTTTTGGTGGCGAGCGCCCTCTCTTTGGCGCCCACGATGTTCGTTTGGAAGACATCACGATAACCGACGGCGAGTCGGGCATCAAGTGCTGCAAGAACCTGGAATGTCACAACTCCAAGTTTTATGGAAAATATCCATGGTGGCACGTGGACGGTTCTCTCATTACCAATTGTTACTTTGCTCCAGAGAGCCGTTCTGCCATCTGGTATTCAGACAATATGGTGATGCGCGATTGCACCATCGACGGTCCTAAGTTCTTCCGTGAGATGAAGAACCTGGAGCTGGAGCGTGTCAACATCACCGATGCCGACGAGACATTCTGGAAGGTAGACGGGCTGAAGCTGAAAGACGTGAAAATGCATGACGGCACTTACCCATTCATGTTCTCCAAGAACATCTATGTGGATGGTCTGGAGAGCGACTCCAAGTATGTATTCCAGTACTGCGAGAATGTGGAGGTACACCACGCCAAGATTACCACCAAGGACAGCTTCTGGGAGTGCGAGAACGTAACCGTCTACGATTCAGAGCTCAACGGCGAATACCTGGCTTGGCACAGCAAGAACATCAAGTTCGTGCGTTGCCACATCAGCGGCGAGCAGCCACTCTGCTATATGGACCACGTCATTCTGGAAGATTGCACCTTCGACCCAGAGTGCGACCGTGCCTTTGAGGATTGCCAGAACATCGATGCCCATATCAAGGGTACCATCACCAACATCAAGAACCCTATCTCTGGCCGCATCGAGGCAGATGAAGTGGGCAGCGTAACCTACACCGAGTTTGCCAAGGCACCAAAGGGAGCTTGCGAGATAATCACAAGAAAATAAGGAAACTATATTTTAAGAAATATGAAGTATAATTTTGATGAAATCATAGACCGCCGAGGCACCAATTCCTATAAATGGGACTTGGTGAAGGAAGATGGCGTTATCCCGATGTGGGTAGCCGACATGGACTTCCCCACCGCCCCTGCCATCATCGAAGCCTTGCAGCAGCAAGTGGCGCACGGCATCTTCGGCTACACCCTCGTACCCGATTCTTATTACGAGGCCATCATCAGTTGGTTCTCCCGTCGCCACCAGTGGAACATAGAGCGCGACTGGATACTCTACACATCGGGCGTAGTGCCAGCCATCTCCTGCTGCCTGAAGGCCATCTGTATGCCTGGCGAGCAGGTATTGGTGCAGACACCGGTATACAATTGCTTCTTCTCTTGCATCAAGAACAGCGGATGCGAGGTGGTGGAGAATGAATTGCGCCGCGTGGGCAACTACACCTACGAGATAGACTTCGAGGATTTCGAGCGCAAGTGTGCCGATGAGAAGACCACCGCCTTCATCCTCTGCAACCCTCACAACCCTGCGGGCAGAGTATGGAAGAAAGAGGAGCTGGAGCGCATGAACGACATCTGCCAGAAGCACGGCGTGAAGGTCATCGCCGACGAAATCCACTGCGAACTGGTGATGCCAGGCTATCACTACACCCCATTCGCCAGCATCAGTGAGGCTTGCCGCGACAACTGCGTGGTACTGAACTCACCATCAAAGTCATTCAATATTGCCGGACTCCAGATTGCCAACATCATCTGTCCGGATGCTGCATTGCGCCGCCGCATTAATCGCGCCATCAACATCAATGAGGTCTGTGATGTAAATCCATTCGGTGTCATTGCTCTCCAAACTGCTTATAACGAAAGTGAGGAATGGCTCGATGAACTGAACCAGTATCTCTACGAGAACTATCAGGCTGTAAAGAAATTCTTCAATACCGAATTGCCGCAGGTTCGCGTAACCCGCCTGGAAGGTACTTACCTTGTTTGGCTCGACATTCTACCATTCGAATTATCTAGCGACGAGGCTTACGAGAAACTGATGAATGACGGCAAGGTGTTCGTCAACAGCGGTACGATGTATGGCAGAAAGGCTGGTCAAGGCTACCTGCGCCTCAACATCGCCTGTCCTCGCAAGACCCTGATGCAGGGTTTGATTCGCATCGCACGAGTTCTCAGCCAGTATATGGATGAAGAGGATTTGAGCGGATGCCCTGCATAAAAGAGCGAATAAAGAGAAAAGAATTCTAAATACAATGTTTAAAACAAGACAATATGGAAAATGAAGTTTTAAAAGCCATCAAGGAGAGAAGAAGCATTCGTCGCTTCAAGGCTGACCAGATTACCGACGAGGAATTGAAGACAGTTTTGGAAGCTGGCACTTGGGCTGCTACCGGTCATGGCACACAGGAGCCTTTCATCATCGCCGTTCAGAATCCTGAGGTTTGCGCCCAGCTTCGCAAGATGAATGCAGAAATCATGGGTGTAGAGAGTGATCCATACTACGGAGCGCCAACCATCGTCATCGTTCTGGCTCCAGAAAGCAATGTGAACGGAGTAAAAGACGGCAGCCTCATCCTAGGCAATATGATGCTTGCAGCCCACTCTATCGGTCTTTCTTCCTGCTGGATCAACCGTGAAGATAGCATGTTTGCATCAGAAGAAGGCAAGAACTTGATGAAGGAGTGGAATCTTCCTGAAGGTCTGATGGGTGTAGGCGCCCTGGCGTTGGGTTACGCATCTGCTCATCCTCATACCGTAAAGCCTCGCAAGGAGGATTACTACCGCATCATCAAATAAGAAAAGCAAAAAGAACAATGCAAGCATGGAATGAAACAAATAGAATTCTATGCCAAACATCAAAAAAAGGTCTCATGATTTCAAAAACCATGAGACCTTTTATTTATATATAAGATTCTATATATTATATAATGTAACTAAAGTTTCCCACCCAAAAATAATGGGGTAAAAATAACAGTTTCTCAATAAAAAGTTGTATCTATGTAATCGCTAAAGAACAAAGAACAACGATTTAAAGAGTAACTGTTATGGATGCAAAATTAAGACTCATGGGATGAATCATGTGGAATAGGGAATGCTGATAAAGCCGAAAATCATGTCTTATATTGCCAAATTGTCCATTGGGGCGATATGGCGAAAGTAGTATTCCAGTCAGCCAGCGTCCACTTCCAAATCTTCAGTTTTGCGCCTATCAGTGACTGCACCCCGCATTTCAGGCTTGCATTGAATGCGAATGTCGGATCACCTTTTGCCGGCACCGTGATGGAAGCATCGGCATCAAGTCCTAACCGCGGGCCGACAGCGATTTCCGGACCGGCGAAACCGTAGATCATCGCATCGCAAGAGACATAGAAGCCTATGCCTGTTCTCAAGTTCACGTTGCCCTTGATGACATCCATGGAAAACTTGTTCTCTATCTGCTTGATGAGCCCTCATAGAGGACACCGGCCTTGAGTTCATTCTCAAACCTATACGACAGGCCGGTGCTGAGGCTGCCTGTCAGCGTACCGTCAACCTTGAAAATGACACCAGGACTGAAAGTGATGCTCACGGGGACAATGCCAACCATGAAGACTGCGGTATAGCCGGGAAAACTTATCAGCCGCTTGGTGAACTTGTCTTTTGGCAATGTAAGGCTCTTGCCAACATTCAAGTTCATTTCGGGCTTGAAAGCAAAGCCGCCATAGACACCGGCATCAAATTTCTTTAACGTTATGCCTTTCTTGAACGAGAAGCCGGTCTTTAATTGCAGCTTGGCGTTGACCTTTGCCTTAACGGGAACTTTCAGTCCGATGCTCGCATCCGCTTTTGAATCCAACTTGATGTTTGCTTTCAGCGTGACATCCTTATTGACAATAGCCCAGTCGATGTCAGACTTGTCCAGATCCTCCGCCGTTGCATAAGCATAGCCGTCCGTGCCGGAGGCTCTGGTGAACTGGCTGCGTGCAAGTGCCATGTCTTCCGTCACCTGCACGTCCTCTCCAGCACCACCACTGTCGGTATAGAGGATAACTGCCGGATGGATGGTGTCTCCCTCCATATATCGGGCGGACATGTCTTCAACGGCATTGGTGCCACCGGCGCGCGTCCAGGCTTTTGCGGCTTGATGGTTGACATGGATTTTTGTATCGAAATTTATCTCCGCATCCTCCGGCAGTACGTCTGCCAACGAAGCGCTCTTGTCAACAGTGAGCACATAGCGGCCGTTATCCAGCATTTCAGATGTGACGCACCGGATGTAAGGAAGGCTGTTCACTTTTTGCCATACCGCCATTGGTCTGCCAGAGAAGTGGGTGATGCCCATCTTGTCGGCCAATGCCTTGCTGACAGCAATCCGTGTGGTATCGGCATTTAGGATAATGACATCATCGGATGCCGTGAAGTGGTGGTAGGTCAGTGAGATAGCGGATGAGTCAGCCGTCTCAGCCCCGCTGCCTCCCGGGGATGCTGCGTCGTCTGAGCAACCTGTTGCAAAGAAGGCAGGGATTATCAGCATGATAGCTAGCCAATGAAAGCAATTGGCTTGCCTTAGTGCTGGAATAAGTTTGAATAAGGTCTTGATCATCATGTCAGTGTCAGTTTATTTTATCTTGAAGTTAAACGTCTTGCCATATTCGCGAAGAATGGACAGACGGAGCGTCTTTTCAGAAAGGTCGTAGAGGGCTGACCATTGGGTCTGCGACGTGAGTTCCTCGGTCGGAGGCTGTGAGACGGCCTGAAGCAGCGGCATGGCATCGGCCGCTTTCAGTACATAGTTGTTGGCACGCAAGGTGTTTCTTAGTGTATCATAACGCGCCTTGCCGTGTTTTGATCCCCAACCGTCGGTAGTGCCAACCATCGTCGGCGAGACATAGAAATTGGTGACACAGCGCAGTGTGTCGTTCCCTTTCAGCACCTCCATTACTCTCGGTGTGGTCTCGCCTTTGGGACGGGTATATTCCACAATGGCATAGTCGCCAGTGGCATCGGCCATGAAGTAGTGGTAGTTGCCGCGTCCGTTGCCGCGCATGTCCATATCGTAACTGCCCAGGAGCTGTATTGCCTCATTCACGGTTGTGGCCTTGTCAAGCAACATTCTTATAGCTGTCGTCGTACCAATGCGAGGCTTGCCTGTCTGCTGGTTGGTCTGGTTCTCGTTAAGTGACAGCACACCGATGGCAAAGCCGTCCTCATTGATGCCGTCGAGGGCGGCATAAGGCAGTCCCATCAAGAGTGAGAGATCAGTTGTTCCATCGGTATAGAACCCCTTGCCATAGCCTAAGTTCATGCCATCGACCATCGAAATGGACCGTTTCCCGCCAGCTGGTGCCGTATGCACTAAGATGGCCGCTATTGACTTGTAGCTCTTTCCGTCGGCAGTGGAATGACGGTAGTCGTAGTTGCGTCCCATCATGAAGTTGCCTTTTTGACGCTCAGGTGCAGCGAAGGCGCTACAGCCCGTGCCAAGAGAGACCTTTGCCTGACTTTTAGGAATACTGTCATAGAGCAGATAGGCGATGTAGCTGAAGAGCTGGTTGGTTTGTGTGTAACCGGCCTTCAGTACGTCATCCAGTCTGTAATCGACCGTATAGTCGATTTCGTACAGTCGGCCGGTCCCGTCAACATCCCTCATGGCATGCAGCATTGCCAGTTTGCCGTCGTCTTTGATGTAGGCTGCTGGATTGTGTGTGATGACGGTCGGAGCATCGTTGTCATCATTGCCGCACGAAGTTGTAAGGATTGCAATAATCACGCACGCTACTGACAACAAGTTGCGTGTGAGAATAGTGTTGGAGAATCTTTTCTTTAGCATTTGTTTCTTTGTCATATTTGTGATATTTTTGATATTTGTTAATATTCACACCGGTTGGCGTCGACAAAGATACGAAATGTTTAAGACATACGAAAGTCCAATCCTCTGTGGAACAGAGATTTTTGTGCGTAGAACAAAAACTTGCTGTTAGCGCAATAGCTAAGTTTGCTGATAGAGCAAAAATTGTGGATAGCGCAACTTTGGCCTCAGCCATTTGCGATAGCCCTCTTTCGCCATTTGGACGGCGGACAGCCTTCTTTCGTCGTGAATATCTTCGTGAAATAGCTCAGCGAAAGAAACCCCGATGCCTCGGATATAGCAGCGACCGTCAGTTCCGGATGCTGCACCAACTGTTGTTTGGCGTAGGCAATGCGGAGTTCGGCAATCCATTCGCGGAATGACACGTGATAAACCGTCTTGATGTATGATGAGATGTAGGTGCGGTTGGTTACGAGTGTGGCTGCCAGTTCCTCAATGGTCAGCCCTTGATGGGTATAGCCGTCGGCAGTAATCCACTTGTCCAACCGCTCCTTGATGGCGGCGTGATAAGTAGGAAGGAGCGCATCGTCATGTTCATTGCAGTTAAGCGTTTGGCTTGTTTCCTCCATCACCTCTTTCTCTAAAATACTTTCCACCTGTTCGTAAAAAAGCAGATAGTTCAGATAGGAGCAGTAAAGATAAATGTAAAAAGGAATGCTCGACAAAATCCAAAGGAAAACGAAGCGGTTGGGGAGGAAAGTGAGCAGTCCGCAGCCAACGCCATATATCAGCGCCCACCATGTGAAGATGGACATCCAGCGGATGTAGGCGCCGATGTCCTCTGAGTGCATGTCGTCGAATAGTCGCACGGCACGGCGGTAAGTGAGGATGATGTTGCGTGAAAGACAGATGCCGTAGGCAATAAGCCAAAGTGCCATGAGTGCCATTGCGGCATGTTGCATTGTTCCCTTTGACACGCCCAACAACAGCACAATGGAGAGAAGAACGTAGGCCAGCCATCCGGCGATATGCATAAGGAACCGCCTCACTGTAAAGTAATGGGGCTTGAGCAGTACCATGAAGGCGCAGTTGAAGAGCCAGTAAGTAAGGTAATAGGTGGAGAGATTCATCATGATGGCTGCCTCTTTCCAAAGAAACCGGGGAGCCACAAATAAATGCACCGAATAATTGGCTGACAGTGCCAGCAGTGCTCCGGCCATGAGGCGACGCGACATGAGATAATTGCCGAAGATGCGCTTGTCGGGTGTCTTTGCCAAAAGAAAATAGAAAGCAAAGAACAGCATCAGCACAAGAGCTATGCCGAGGGAATTGTCGTATAATGTGTAATTTGGAGAAATCATGATGTTGCGATAAATATTGTTTGTCAATATCTGTATGACGGAGTCAATTAGCAAGTGCAAATTTATGATTTATGTCTTAATTCCGCAACTAAGCGTGTAATTTGTTATTAACTAAAGTTTCCCACTCCTGTTTCTAAGGATTGATGGAACATTAAGGACTCAAAAATGCCCTATAAACTGGGGTGGGAAACTTTAGTAATGTAATCCTTTTATACATTATAATTTAACCTTTGCCAAAACCTTACCGGTAGCACCCGAAAGACTCGCTACGAAGGCTCCAGCCTTATCACCAGCCTGCTTCAGGAAAGCCGCATCGTTCATCATGGAACTCATCAAGCCCTCGAAGTCCTCATAGGTATTGATTTCAAAACCGCCACCCGACTTCAGCAAGCCCTGAGCTTCCTGGAATTTCTTGTTGTTCGGACCAAAGATAACCGGCATATTCCATACAGCAGCTTCCAGAGTATTATGAATACCCACACCGAAACCGCCGCCGATATAAGCCACATCACCATAGTTATACATGCTGCTCAGCAATCCGAAGCAATCGATAATCAGCACATCAGCCTTGGCTGCCTCCTCAGGGGTAGTCTGCGTATAGCGCACCACCTTCTTATCCTTCAAGAGAGAAAGAATCAACTTCAGATGCTCCTCGGCAATCACATGAGGCGCAATCAGCAGTCGCCAGTCCTTATGCTCATTGAAGAAGCGGATGAAGATTTCCTCATCTGGAGGCCAGGAACTTCCTGCCACGAAGACCTTATAGTCAGGATGAACAGCTTTCTCAGAAGACGCAGAAGAAGAAGAAACAGAAATATTTCCTTCCAGCGTCGCCACGCCACTTCTGAAAGCCTCGCAGATAGGCAGATGTTTAGCCGCCTGCTTAATCTGGAGAACACGGTCGAAACGGGTATCTCCTACCACATCCACATCCTTGATGCCGATGCTTTCGAGCAATCGCTTGCTCTCCTCATTCTGCACAAAGAAGCGAGTGAAGCACTTCAACACGCCCGCATAACTCTTGCCATACCACTTGAAGAACACCTGGTTCTCACGGAAGATGCTGCTCACGCTATAGGTAGGGATGTTGCGATGCTTGAGGATGTGGAGGAAGTTGCTCCAGAACTCGTACTTGATGAAGAACGCCATCACTGGGCGCACCAAGCGCAAGAAGCGGATGGCACTGAGCCTAGTGTCCACTGGCATGTAGCAGATGATGTCGGCGCCCTCATAGTTCTTGCGCACCTCATAGCCCGAAGGCGAATAGAAGGTGAGCAATATCTTGTACTGAGGATGCTCCTTGCGGATGCGCTCCATCAGCGGACGTCCCTGCTCAAACTCGCCGAGAGAGGCGGCATGAAACCAGATGTACTTGGCATTAGGGTCTACCTTCTGCTTCAGCACCTTGAAGGCCTCACGCTCTCCACGCCACATCTTGCGCACTTTCTTATTGAACAAGCTGGCGATGGCGATGCCCCACAGGACGAAATAAATGACGATGTTATATATCATTACACCTACTTGTTAATAGTTATTACCCCAGCACTTCGATGGCCTTGCGAAGGCGACGCAAAGTCTCCTCCTTGCCCAGGAAGGCAGAAATGTCGAACATGCCCGGACCCTTGCCCTCGCCAACGAGAGTCAAGCGGAAGGCGTTCATCACATCGCCGAGCTTATAACCCTTGTCCTCTACCCACTTCATCACGATAGGCTCCTGACCCTCGATAGAGAAGTCTTCGATGCCCTCGAGCACCTCAGCAAGCTCTGTCATCTGCTGGGCAGAATACTCCTTCCAGCGCTTCTTGGCAGTCTTGGCATCATACTCCGTAGGAGGAATGAAGAAGAATGAGCACAATGGCCACAACTCATAGACGAAGTTCACACGGTCCTTCATCATGTGTACCACCTGCTTCACGCGGTCCAAGCTCTCCTCCACGCCATTGTTGGCTACGATTGGAGCAAAAAGATTGGCTATCTCGTCATCGCTCTTCATCAAGATGTACTCATGGTTGAACCAGATGCCCTTCTTGAAGTCGAACTTGGCACCTGCCTTAGAGCAACGAGAGATGTCGAATGCCTTTACCAACTCATCGAGAGAGAAGATTTCCTGCTCTGTGCCAGGATTCCAGCCGAGGAGCGCCAAGAAGTTGACCACAGCCTCTGGGAAGTAGCCACTCTCACGATATCCTGAAGAAACCTCGCCAGTCTTAGGGTCGTGCCACTCCAATGGGAAGACAGGGAAACCGAGGCGGTCGCCATCACGCTTGCTGAGCTTACCCTTGCCCTCTGGCTTGAGCAGCAGAGGCAGGTGGGCAAAGCGAGGCATGGTATCCTCCCAGCCAAATGCCTTGTAAAGGAGCACATGGAGCGGAGCACTAGGAAGCCACTCCTCGCCACGAATCACGTGAGAGATCTCCATCAAGTGGTCGTCCACGATGTTAGCCAAGTGATAGGTAGGCAGCTCGTCGGCGCTCTTGTAGAGCACCTTGTCATCCAAGATGTCGCTCATCACCTTCACATCGCCACGAATCATGTCATTGACGTGGATTTCCTGTCCAGGCTCTATCTTGAAGCGCACGGTATACTGCTTGCCATCGGCTATCAACTGCTCCACCTCTTCCTTAGGCAGGGTGAGCGAGTTGCGCATCTGCATGCGGGTATGGGCATCGTACTGGAAGTTCTGAATCTCAGCACGCTTAGCCTCCAACTCCTCAGGGGTATCGAAGGCGATATAGGCCTTGCCATTGTCGAGGAGCTGCTGTACATATTTCTTATAGATGTCTCTGCGCTCGCTCTGGCGATAAGGACCATGCTCACCACCGAAGCTCACACCCTCGTCAAACTTGATGCCGAGCCACTTGAAAGATTCCAAGATATATTCCTCTGCTCCTGGCACGAAACGATGAGAGTCGGTATCCTCAATACGGAACACAAGCTCACCGCCATGCTGGCGAGCAAACAAATAATTATAAAGGGCGGTACGAACACCGCCAATGTGTAATGCGCCCGTAGGGCTTGGTGCGAATCGCACCCTTACTTTTCTATCTGCCATGTCTTAAAATTATAGCTATTTTCAAAATTTTCTGCAAATTTACAGCTTTTTTTGCGATTATAATAGTTTTTTTTCGTATTTTCGCACTGTGAAACTAAAATAATAGCAAAAAGAGTAGAAAAATGAGCATATTCAACAGTTCTGAGGAGAATTATTGGCGCAATTTCGCCACGAAGACCATCCTCATCTTCATCACCGTTGCCATCATCGTATGGTTCCTGCCAAGGAATGAGGGCAGGCAGTATCGTTATGATGTGGGAAAGCCATGGATGTATGGGTCGGTCATCGCCAAGTTTGACTTCCCTATCTACAAGACTGACGAGACCATCAAGCAGGAGCAAGACTCCATGATGCGCCAATTTCAGCCTTACTACACCATCAACACGCAGACGGAGCACGAGCAGGTGCAGCGATTTCTCTCTGACTACAAGCAGGGCATCCCTGGGCTGCCAGCCGAATACATAGGGCTGATAGCGCAGCAGCTGCACCACGTGTATCAGCAGGGCATCATCAACACGCCCGAATACAACCGCATCTACAAGGACTCCACCAGCATGATACGCATCATCAGTGGCAAGAATGCGCGCAGCGTGGCGGTGGGCAGCTTCTACTCTACCATCGCTGCCTATGAGCACATCTTCTTCAATGAGAAGATAGCCGCCCAGAGGCAGATACTATCACGCTGCAATCTGAACAACTACATAGAGGCCAACCTGGTATATGACAAGGAGCGCAGCGAGACCGAGAAGAACGACCTGCTGAGCGGCATTCCGCTGGCCAGCGGCATGGTGATGGGCGGACAGAAGATCATAGACCGAGGCGAAATCGTGAACGCCTATACCTACAGGGTGCTCACCTCATTCGACAAGGAGATGAAGAGGCGCAGCTCCACGGAGCAGGAGATCACCTCCACCATCATCGGACAGGTGCTCTTCGTATTCCTGCTGGTGATGATGTTTACCTCCTATCTCTCCCTCTTCCGCAAGGACTACTTCGACAAGCCTCGCAGCATCACGATGCTCTATGCCATGATCACGCTCTTCCCTATCTTCGTATCACTGATGATGGAGCACAACTTCTTCAGCGTCTATATCATCCCATTCGCCATGTCGGCGATATTCGTGAGGGTGTTTATGGACTCGCGCACGGCTTTCATCACCCACGTTACGATGGTGCTCATCTGTGCGGCAGCGGTGAAATACCAGTATGAGTTTATCATCGTGCAGCTGGCTTCGGGACTGGTGGCAATCTACAGCCTCAGGGAATTGTCCAAGCGTTCGCAGATATTCATCACCGCCCTGCTGGTAGCGATAGCCAGCTGCGTGATCTACTCGGCATTGCAGCTGATGCAGGACAACCAGGTGTTCAACATCGACCGCAACATGTACACCTATTTTATTATTAATGGCATCTTCCTGCTGCTCTCTTATCCGCTGATGTATATCATCGAGAAGATGTTTGGTTTCACATCCAACGTGACGCTCTTCGAGCTTTCCAATACCAACAAGGGACTGCTGCGCAACCTGAGCGAGATAGCGCCAGGCACCTTCCAGCACTCCATCACCGTGGGCAATCTGGCTGCCGAGATAGCCAACCGAATAGGTGCCAACAGCCTCTTGGTGCGTACGGGAGCCCTCTACCACGACATCGGCAAGATGACCAACCCCGTGTTCTTCACCGAAAACCAGGCTGGCGTGAACCCTCACGACCAACTGAGCGAGCTGGAGAGCGCACAGATCATCATCAGCCACGTGAGCGAGGGACTGAAGATGGCTGAGAAGGTGGGATTGCCCAACATCATCAAGGACTTCATCACTACCCACCATGGCACGGGCATCACCAAGTTCTTCTACATCAACTACTGCAATGCCCACCCTACCGAGGTGGTAGACAAGTCGCTCTTCCAGTATCCGGGTCCTAACCCATTTACCCGCGAGCAAGCCATCCTGATGATGGCAGACACCGTGGAGGCGGCATCACGCTCGCTCAAGGAATATACGGAAGAAAGCATCAGCGGACTGGTGAGCAAGCTGATAGACGGACAGGTGGCTGACGGATTCTTCAAGGAGTGCCCTATCACCTTCCGTGACATCGCCCTCGCCAAGCTGGTACTTACGGAGCGACTCAAGGCCATCTACCATACCCGCATCTCCTATCCACACATGAAAGTGGAGACTGCCACAAGCGAAAAAAGCGAGAAATAAGTTAATATTATTTAAATAAGACTCGTCCGTATTGGTAAAATAGAACATTCTTATTACCTTTGCGGACGTTTTTATTTAAATTAATTAAGATGAAGAAACTAAAATTAGGCAGTATTGCCATTGCGTTGGCATGCGCTGCCCCTTCTTTTGCAGGTGGTTTGCTTACCAACACCAACCAGAACGTAGCGTTCAACAGAATGATGAGCCGTGAGGCTTCCATCGGTATCGACGGTGTATATTACAATCCTGCAGGTGTTGTATTTATGGGTGACGGTCACCATCTGTCTATCAACTGGCAGTTGGCTTACCAGACACGTACTATCAAGAACGACTATGCATTGTTTACCAATAATGTAAACAACTCTACCACTCCACGTGACTTCAAGGGAGAGGCTTTCGCTCCGGTGATTCCTTCTTTCCAGTATGCATACAATAAAGGTAAGTGGTCATTCCAGGCCAATTTTGCCCTCGCCGGTGGTGGCGGTAAGTGTACATTTGATAATGGTCTGGGATCATTTGAGAAGATTGTAGCCGAGACTGCCATGGGTGCTTGCCAGTTAGCAGGAGTTGTGGATCAGGTGGCAGCTCAGTATGGCGTGCCAGCCGTATTCTCTTCCGACCAGCGATTTGGCACACAGGGCAAGTATAGCTACGAGAGCTATATGCACGGTCGTCAGTACTACTATGGACTTTCAGTAGGTACGGCTTACAAAATTAACAATAATTTGAGCGTATTTGCAGGAGTGCGTGGTGTGTATGCATCATGCAACTACTACGGATACGTGGAGAATATCAAGGTGGGCAACATGCCTCTCTACCAGGTTTTGGACCCTACCAAGGAAGATGCAGCCAACATCGAGCTGAGCTGCGACCAGAGCGGACTGGGCTTCACTCCTATCTTGGGCGTTGACTTCAAGACTGGCAGATGGAATTTCTCGGCTAAGTATGAGTTTAAGACTCGTATGCGCCTGAAGAACAAGTCTGTGAACCAAGCTCCAAGTATCGGTAATCTTGACGGCAACCTGCGTAACGCCTATATTGCAGGTGGTGTGCCAGAGCAGGCAGCAAACGCTATCCTGAGCAACAAGAGTGTGCAGGGAGCCATGGGACAGCTCAAGACTCAGTTCGATGCAAAGCTTGAGGGTGCTATCGGTGAATATGCAGACGGCAAGAAGATAGCAGGCGACATCCCTGCTTACTTGACTCTCGGTGCAGGCTATAGCCCTGTGGATGCTGTAAGAATCAACGTGGGTTTCCACTGGTTTGACGATGTGAATGCTACATCTTATAATAAGCGCAACAAGAAGTTGGACCATGGTACCTTGGAGTATAACGCAGGTATAGAGGTTGACGTTTGCAAGAAGGTTACCCTCAGTACCGGTTGGCAGAGCACCAACTATGGTTTGCCTACCGAGGACGAGGCTACCGAAAGCTCTAAGAGATATATGGACGACAAGTCATTCGTTACTAGCTCTAACTCCGTGGCATTCGGTGGTGTATACCACATCAACAAGAAGATGGACCTCAACGTGGCTTACTTCCACACCTTCTATCAGCACCAGAAGACCACTGAGCCAGTAGCTAACACAAAGATAAACTACAGCTCAGACTACACTCGCAACAACAATGTATTCGCTGTAGGTCTCGACATCAACTTCTAACAGCAATGACAATAACAGTAATGACAGTTTCTATTAAAGAAAACTACATAACTACAAATATCATATAGCAAAAAGGCTATTCCTATCTCACACAAGAGAAAGGAATAGCCTTTTTATTTACATCGGGTCTACATCATAATATACTTGCAGCGCCCCGTATCTAGGATCCTTAGCCATCTGCTGCTGGGCATACTTCAGGTATTCACGCACCTTCTGCTGGTCGATGCCATTCTCCAGCTTGATGACTATCTTGCGGATATTCATCGTCTTCACTCGAGCCACAGCAGGCTTATCAGGTCCAAGCACTCGCTCGCCAAACCAGGCTCTCAGCGTCTTGCCCAGTTCCAGGCTAGCCTGCTGGCACACCTTGTCATACTTATGCTTCACATACATATTGATGAGATGGAAGAATGGCGGATAGTGGAACATCCTTCTCTCCTCTATCAAGCTCTGGTAAAGCGCCTGATAATCATTGTGTACCACCTGGCTGATGATAGGCAAGGTAGGATTCTTGGTTTGGAGTATCACCAAGCCGCGCTTGCCCTTTCTGCCAGCCCTTCCACTCACCTGCGCCATCATCATGAAGGCATGCTCATAGGCTCGGAAGTCGGGATAATTGAGCATAGAGTCGGCATTCAGAATGCCCACCACGCTCACCTTGTCAAAGTCCAATCCCTTGCTAATCATCTGGGTACCGATCAAGAGATTGGTCTTGCCAGATGAAAACTCGCTGATCAATCGCTCGTAGGCATTGCGGGTACGAGTGGTGTCGAGATCCATTCGGGAGATGCGAGCCTCGGGGAATATCTCGGCTATCTGGTCTTCTATCTTCTCCGTGCCAAATCCCCTGCCCATAATCTCGGTGCTACCGCAGTTGGGACACTCGGTGGGCACGGGATAGGTGTAGCCGCAATAGTGGCAAGTCAGGAGATTGATGCTTTTGTGCAGGGTCAGGGAGACGTCGCAGTTCTTGCATTTAGGCACCCAGCCACACACCTTGCACTCTATCATCGGGGCAAATCCACGGCGATTCTGGAAGAGGATGGCTTGCTTGCCATTCTTCAGCGCCTCTCTCACTGCCGCCAAGAGCTGCGGGGAGAACGGACCACTCATCATCTTGCGATGCCTCAGGTCCTTCACATCCACCACCTGAATCTCGGGCAACTGCACGTCCTTGAATCTCGTCTTCAGTTCCACCAGTCCGTACTTGCCCTGCTGCGCATTATAATAGCTCTCCATGGATGGCGTGGCAGTGCCCAGCACCACCTTGGCACCCTCATACATATTGGCAAGCACGATGGCTGCACTGCGGGCATGATAGCGAGGAGCAGGGTCTTGCTGCTTGAAGGAGGTTTCGTGCTCCTCGTCGATGATGACCAACCCTAAGTTTTGGAAAGGCAGGAACACGGCGCTGCGGGCTCCCAGGATGACATCGTAGGGATGCCCCGAAAGCTGCTTCTGCCATATCTCCACACGCTCGGCATCGCTATATTTAGAGTGATAGATGCCCAGACGGTCGCCAAACACCTTGTGCAATCGGTCCATGATTTGCACCGTGAGGGCGATTTCTGGCAGGAGATAGAGCACCTGCTTGTGCTCCTCGATAGCTTTCTGGATCAGATGAATGTAGATTTCCGTCTTGCCGCTGGAGGTTACGCCATGGAGCAATACCACATTGTGCTTCATCATCTGCATCAAGATGCCATTATAAGCATCTTGCTGGGCTGTGGAGAGAGGCTTGATGAGTTCGAAGTGAGCCTCGCCCGAGGTATTGAGCCTGCCAACCTCCAGTTCGTAAGAGAAGAGGATGCCCTTGTCCAGCAGCGCCTTCACGATGGCTGCCGTGCAATGGCTCTCGTTCATAAGTTCTTCCTTCGTCACTCGCTTGATGCCCTCTCTAGGCGTATCTCCCTCCAAGGATTCCCAACGGGAAAGATAGAGGAAGGTGGTGAGCACCTTCGACTGCTTCAGGGAGCGCTGCAACATGTTGAGCGCCACGTGCAGGGCTTGCTCATTGCGATAATTGCTGGCAAGCTCCACATAGAGTTCCATCTTGGGCTTAAACTTCTCGGTGGATTTCAATCCGGCTGGCATGGCTGCATTATAGACATCGCCCAATGGCGACATATAGTAACTGCTAATCCACTGCCACAGGCGCAACTGCTGGGGCAAGAGTGAAGGCTGCGCATCGAGCACCACCTCTATCGCCTTGCAGGTAAACTGCGGTTTCTCCTCATGCACCCGGGTTATCATGGCTATGTATTTCTTGCTCTTGCCCAGCGGCACAAGCACTCTGATGCCGGGCATCACCTTCCCTTCCATCCCTTCGGGGACAGAATAAGTAAAGGAGCCATCCAATGGCAGGGGCAAAATTACGTCTACATATTTCATTTCTCCAAGAAAATTTCTTCTTTTATGACTTGCAAAGATAGCAAAAAAAAAGCAGATACCCATCATCGGATACCTGCTTTTATATATTTTAAGATGTATACCTTAATCTATAGCTGATTTTAGAACCAGTAACCAAGAGCAATCTGCCAAGAGTTGTTGTTACTCTTGTCAATAGCCTTGCCCACACCATCCAAGAGATTCACCTCAGCAGTTTTGCCACAAGCTATGTTATAGTTGGCAGAAATCTGGAGATGGTTCAAGAGAGTAACACCAGCACCAACATTGACACTAAAATTAGACTTCTTCAAAGAATAGCTAGCTGTATCAGCCCACTTGAAGTTCTTATCGCCCACATTGATACCCCACTGAGGACCTGCGAATACGAATGCATTAGCCAAGCTGCTCAAGCCAAAGCCATAGCGTACATTGACAGGGATATTGATAGACTGCTGCTTCACATTCTTACCTGTCAAGCCATAATCATCACCGTTAGCCTTCACTTTTGCCTCCTTCTGATCATACAAAGCGGCAGCATCGAAGCTCAAGCCTACGATAGGCACTGTAACCTTAACCATAGGACCTACGAAGAAGCCAGTCTTATTAGATGCATCAAATACATCCTCGCTGAAAGACATGCTTGTTACATTCAAACCACCCTTCAAACCAAACTTGATCTGGGCATTGACACTAGTAGCATACAGCATGGCAGCTACCATAAATACTAGAGATAAAATTTTCTTCATAATCTTACGTTTTGTTTTCAATACTTAATGTTCTTTACCTATATTATTCGTTAAATAATAGTATCATCTTGGGAAAGCAGAGCACGCCTTAATGGCGCTCTCTGCGAACCGTAACCCTAGCTGAGCTACCCGATGAGGACCTACTGCTGCGAGCACGGTGATTCTTCACCGTAGTGCTTTTGGAGCTCTTATCCGAAGACTTGGCAAAAGCACCTGCTCGGCGATTCTTCACAGCCTTCACCTTGCCCTTGGCATTCTTTTCGGCATTGGCTATGCTGTCCAGGGAATCCTTCTTAGCCTGGTCGCCCCAGATGTTCTTCTCAAAAGCCACGAGTTCTGCCTCAATGCGCTTCTGCTCCTTAGCCATGGCAGAATCGGTAGGACAATATTGAGCCAGTGTCTTGCCCAGCATATTATTGGTCTTGTAGATTTTTCCCTTATATTGCGTTCTCACGAAGTAATCGTCCACGCTCATCGTGGCAGCATTATTGAGATTGCTCGTCATAATCTGCTGCTTGGCTAGATAAGGAGCCAGGTCATCATACTTCACCCAGAAGAGCGGATACTTGGTGCCGCCATCGCCAAAGTCATCATCACGAGTCATGATAGGACACAAAGCCAGCACCTTGGTATGGAAGGTAGCAGAGCGCTGGTCATAGTAAGTGGTCTCCTTGATATAGTATGACTTCACCTCACGAGAGGGGATGTCGCTATTGTCCAAGGCTATCCTGCCATTATCCTTCTTCTCATAATAGATATGATAATTGTCGAGGAACGCCTTAGGTTTTACCTTGTCGGCATCGGCAAAGCTCTCATTACCATCCATGCGATACTGATAGACAGTCACCTTGCCTCTCATCATCAACTTAAAGATATTGGTAAAGAGATTCATCTGAGTGCCCACGGGCTCCACTGGGTAATAGAGTCCGGCATTGGCATCCTCATTGAGGTCTAGCTCACGATAGATGTCTCTTCTCCATACCACATCCTCATCCATTGGGGCTGCCGTAGGGAAGGAGATGCGGGCACGTGTGGTCATATTGTCAGCATTGCTCTGCTGAGCCTTCTTCTGAGCCTGCTGCCTACGAGCCTCTGGCTGCGCACTCATACCGAGCGTCATCCCCAAAAGCATGAATATAATAAATATCTTTTTCATCAATCTTGAAATTTGAAATTACTTCACTATTACTTCCATCGCCGAAGGCAAGGTTCGGGTGATGCCATCTGGTCCCACTGCCTTGATATGCGAAATATAGAAACGACGATTGCGATAGAGCTTGCGGAATTGCTCGCGCTGGCGGTCTGAGAAGTTGGCTCCAGCCGATGCCAGCGGAATGGCATTGCCCATATTATCGAAGAATACCGTCTCGAAGCCTACTACCTTGAATGGGATATCCAGGAGTCCATCGTCGATGGCTGCATGGATGCCTGCCGCACCCATCAAGGATGCCTTGGCTAAGCCACCACCCTTGAAGCGGTCGGTGCCCAGGGAGATGTAAGCCGTAGGATCAGGCAACTTGCGCACATGGAACACAAAAGGAGGCAGACTTCTTACCTGTCCCTTATCCCTAGCCGTAACATGGATGGTTACATCCTTGCCCACTGCCGAAGGAGTGGCGATGAAGTGACCATTGCCCTTGGATACGAACGAACCACCCGTCATCGTGGCTGATACTGCATTGGCTGGTACACCAGGCACACTGATGCTAATAGGGTTCTGATAACCGGCATAGAGCACATTCATCAAGTCGGCTGCCACAGTTCCGGTATTAGGAACAGGCAACACGGTATATTTCTGTACAAAGTTGCGACGTATCGTCTCGCCATTCTTATTCTTCATCAAGATGTAGCCACCAAACTGATGCTCACCCACGCCTCCTGCCGTAAAGCTATAACGCCCATCTGTAGCACTGAGACGGCTACCATTCACGTATATCTCAGGACGCTGCGTGCTATCAATGGCAGCCATCACTACGTGCGAATTGAATCGCTCACCCGCATAGAGCGTGGTACGTTCGGGAATCACGAAGGCATCCAGCTCGCTCACATTCAGCTCCACGAGCTTTACGTCCTTCTTATCTTCATCCCCCTTCTTGGCACCATCATCTTGCAGGCTGCGCTTGATTTTCTCCACCACAGACTTTCCCTTGACACCAAGTTCCTCATCGGTAGGAGTATTCAGTGCCAGCATAGCCATCAAGACGACATACATCAAGTTGATCATCTTTTGGCGAGGAGAAATGGGTCTTTTCTTGATTGCCATTATTTTTCTGTTTTAACATTAGGTGCTGTGGCACGCATATTCAGTGTCATCGCATCTATCATACGAGTGTAGATTTGATTGAGCTGCTCTATCTGCTTAGCCATCATCTTGGTCTGCTCATTGATCTGGTCGATGGTGCCTATCTGCTGACTTGCGCTCTTGAGCTGCATCTCATATACACGGCTGATACCAGTCAGGGTGCGGTTCAGATTCTCCATCTCCTCGCTGTCACGAGTCAATCGGTTACTCTGCTCGTTCACCTTGCCCAAGGTCTCTATCAGCTTCTTCAATTGCTCCACATAGTTCTCCTGTACTTCCACAATGTCGGGATTCACCGGAGTCAACTCTGGAGTTGGAGCTACCGGAGCAGGATTGACTGCCGAAGCAGTTGGAGATTCAGCAAACTGGATTCCAGCTGGCTTACCAGACTGAGGCTTGGCTGACGCCGAGTTTGCAGCATTCGACAATTGTGCAGCTTCCATTTCTCCCGATTCCAAGTATTCCTCCGTTACATGGGTAGGAATCTCTCTTCCATCTGCCGTTTTATCGAAGGGACGGTCGAAGGCGGAGAGGAAGAACACGATAATCTCCGTACCCATACCCAAGAAGAGCATGAAGTTGGCTCCAGGCAGATGGGTCAGCTTGAAGAGCGTACCAGCGATTACGATACTGGCACCCCAACTATAGGCATAGTTCAGGAATGTCTGTCCTGGCACGCTGTCCATCCACTTTTGCAGTCTATATACGATGTTGTATTTGCTATAATCGCCCATAATAATTATTATCTATTTATATCCAATGAAGGATATTATCTTCTGTTTTTTACCTTTGCTGCCTTCTGTTTTGCACTCGATGTGGTAGCCAAACTTCTTACGCATCGGAAACCGATATAGGATCTTGGCTGGTTCTGATACTCCCAAGAGCGCCATGCCGAACGGATAAACGACTCTGGGTCTTTCCACGAACCTCCTCTTACGCTCTTTTTCTTCAGGCGATAAGGGTCTTCCTTGGCTGCATTATATTGCAAGGTAGGGTTCAAGTCATTCATGGCATCCACACCTGCCTTGGTATAGATGGTACTGGTCCACTCTGCCACATTACCTGCCATATCATAGAGTCCATTGGAGTTTGGCGAATAGATGCCCACCTTACTGGTTATCAAGTTACCGTCCTTGGTATAATTTCCACGGTCTGGCTTGAAGTTGGCATAGTAACAGCCATCGCCATTCTTCACATCCTGATTTTCCCAAGGGAATTCATTCTGATTCTTACCTCTTGCAGCAAACTCCCACTCTGCCTCGGTAGGCAAGCGATAGCGCTGCACAAAGCGAGCCTCCGGCCCCAAGCCCTTCAGCAAGTAGTCCGTGCGCCATGCACAGAAGGCATTAGCCTGCTCCCAAGTTACGCCCACCACAGGATAGTCATTGTAAGCAGGATTGCTGAAATAGCTTCGCAGATAGGTTTCATTGTCCGAATTGCGGAAGTCATTCACCCAGCATGTAGTATCGGGATAGATATTCACGATATAAGTGTTGAGGAAATCCCAAGGTCCACTCAGCTGGCGGTTGATGGTTTCCTGTACTATCTTTCCTTCGTCGTCATAATAGGCAGTATCCTTGGAGATCATCACCACCTCCTTAGGATTCACGGTCACATCCGTATTCAGATTGCGCTCCTGAGGATTCAGTCTGTTACGGCGACGGGCAGCAGCTGTATAGTCGTAAATCTCATATTTATAGTTCAGCTGTGTCCAGTCTATGAGTTTCTCTCCTGTCACTGGATTGGTAACATAGAGGCTCTCGAAGGCTCTCTTCTCATCCTCGTTCGGCTTCTTAGGAAGAGGTTTCTTCCAGTTGACATGAGGAGTAACAGGATCACCATTCTTATCTTCAGTGATCATATAGGTCTCGTCACCGCCGTAAGCTGGGTCAGCCAAGCGGGTACGGAGGATAGAATCACGTACGTATGCCACAAACTGCTTGTATTCGGAATTGGTAATCTCGGTATCGTCCATCCAGAAGCCATCTACAGATACATCCTTGCGAGGAGTCTTCTCTCCCCACAAAGAGTCTTGTGTCTCGAGTCCCATCTTCAGGAAACCACGGTTCACCTTCACCATTCCGTAAGGAGTAGGTTCAGCAAAGCTTCTGCCACTGACGCCTACTACTTCGCCGCCTCTGCCAGCCATGGAGGTAGACTTGGCTCCGAAGCATCCGCTCAGAGTCAACAATGCCGCCAAGGCACCAAGAAGCAATATATTCTTTTTCATTTTCATCTCTACGATATAAATATGTATCAATACAATATGAATATTAAAGTATTCTCACACTCTTATGTTTGTTCCTGCCTTTCTTTACCAGATTGATGGGAGTCTGATAGCCCACAAAGAGCTCATGACTACCATTGCCTGGATTGATGGCAGAAGTATACATCTCATAACCATAGCCTAGCACCACGCCATGGAAGCTACCGCCCACCAAGATGGTGGCAGAGTTGTCGGGACTATAAGCGGCACCCACATAGAGCATCTTGTTCTCATGTTGATATACCAGTCTGCCCGTCACATCACCTCTCCATCCTGTGCCATCATACTTTACAAGCACAGAAGGCTTTATAGTTAAGAACGGATTTCTCAACTTAATATTGTATCCACCGGTGAAATAATAAGTTGCATCTATCTTCAACTCATTCGTTTCACCCAAATCAATAGTGGGAGAAGTAAGATGCTGCGCAGAAACACCCACATACCAGGGTCCATGCATATAATACAAGCCAAGCCCCAGATCAAAACCACCGCCATTCACATCAGAAGTAGGCAGAGCAGGGTCACCGCTCTCTCCAGCATCCACTTTGCTACCATCAAATTTCTCGCTAATCATGGCGCCCTGCAATCCGATGCTCAAGGTACCATGAAATAAAGGTCTTTTCAGTGCATATTGCAACGCCAGCCGTTGATGAGTAAAAAGACCTATCTGGTCATTCATCAAGGAAAGTCCCACACCATGATAATTCTTCAAGGCATAGAAGGGCATATCAGCAGCCACATGCATCGTCCGAGGGTTGTGTTCGAATCCAGCCATATCCAAAGCGTAAGCAGCCGACACGTTTAGTTTCGACTGTTTACCCACAGCAGCAGGATTGAAAGTTGGTTCCATATCGAAGTAATGACTGTAAGAAGGGTCATACTGCGCCCGAATCATCAAGCAAACCTGCAATAAGCAACATATTATGGTAAATCTTTTCAACACAATCTAATAACGTAAAAAAACTGTAAATATTATATTCTACAAATAGAATAAGTATACAGAAAGCTATATCCTGCGATATGAAAAAGGCTGCCCTACAAAGAGAGCAGCCCTATCATCGACTTTTAGTATTCGTCGTCATTCCAAAGGAAGTCGTCCTTTGAAGGATAATCAGGCCAGATGTCTTCGATGCTCTCGTAAACATCACCCTCATCCTCTATTTCCTGCAAATTCTCTAGAACTTCCAGAGGTGCACCAGAGCGAGTTGCATAGTCAATCAACTCTTCTTTAGTTGCAGGCCATGGTGCATCTTCAAGCTTTGAAGCTAATTCAAGTGTCCAATACATAGCTTAATTATTTAACGTTTTACTAATTTGGCTGCAAAAGTAATAAAATAATTCTTATCTACAAGTATTTCTCCTACTTTTTTTTCTTAAAAGTATAAAATAGATAAAAAAGAACCCTATGTGAGGGCATAAAACAGAAAAAAGCCCCGACTTCGTAAGAAATCGAGGCTTTCTAATTAAAAGAAGGCGGCTACCTACTCTCCCGCATTGCATTGCAGTACCATCGGCGCAAGTGGGCTTAACTTCTCTGTTCGGAATGGGAAGAGGTGGGACCCCACCGCAATAACCACCTGATAATGGGTTATGACGTATTTGCACACAAGCAAAGTAAGATAATGAACAATGTATAATTTACAATGAATAATTATTAATTGTACATTATTAATTATACATTATCAATTGTACATGAATACAGTTGAAACTATGAACTGTTGAAGAAAGTGTTCGGGCAATTAGTAATGCTCGGCTTTGACATCGCTGTCTTTACACCTGCATCCTATCAACGTCATCGTCTTTGACGACCCTCAATGGAGTTCTCATCTCGCGGCTGGCTTCGCACTTAGATGCTTTCAGCGCTTATCCAATCCAGACTCAGATACCCAGCGGTGCGCCTGGCGGCACAACTGGTAAACCGGAGGTCTGTCCATCACGGTCCTCTCGTACTAGTGACGGCACCACTCAAAACTCCCACGCCCACGATAGATAGAGACCGAACTGTCTCACGACGTTCTGAACCCAGCTCGC
>OOCQ01000598.1_pt1 | contig 28747 bp, 16 predicted proteins | sample 1671121 | NCBI WGS metagenome assembly OOCQ01 (sample SAMN06348124, study PRJEB24527) | human gut metagenome | biome: human gut; feature: ankylosing spondylitis patient; material: feces | host: Homo sapiens | place: China | collected 2015-10 | reverse complement strand
GCAGACGAATACAAGAACAGCGTGCTGCATCTGAACCGCAAGCTGAACGACAATATGTGGAACTCGCTTATTCTGCCCGTAGACCTGACATGGGGTCAGATGAAGCGCACGTTCGGAGACGCCGTTAAGGTGGCAAAGCTTACAGCACTGACGGAAAACAGCGTGCAGTTCGTTACCGTGGAGCCAGCGAATGACGACTCCGTAATGGTAAAGGCATTCGAGCCATATATCGTCTTCCCACCATATACACAGGTGAAGTCGGCAAAATACACCGTTGACCGATTCTATACATCAGAGGGCGAGGACAACAGCGAATGGCTGGGCACCAACTACGAGAAATCTAAGGACGAAAACAACCGACTGACGAAGACCTTGGAAGCCAACCACTACGACATCACGATGGTGTCGCTCGACAGGGAGAAGCTGAAGCAGCATGTAAATACCAAAACATGGGAATCAACCATAACGTCCTCTACCATCGACGGCAACTATGGCAAAATGGTCTGCAAAGGCACAATGGCAAAGACATACGACAATGGCAAGATTATCGAGGACAGAGACGACCTCAACGGCGACTACTTCATGTATAAGGGAAAGCTGATACAAGTGCCAAGCGGCAAGAAGGACAACGGCGAACAGTATTCATACGGACTGAAGGCGTTCCGCTGCTGGTTTGAGCTGAACCCGGCTGCCGGAGACACAACGGGCAAATCCGTATCGCTGCTCATCGACGGAGTGGAAGACAGCACCACGGGCATCGACGACATACACGGCAGCACGGACCGCACATCATATAAGCGCGGCATAGAGGGCGTGTTCAACATGAACGGACAGATGGTGCGCCGCAGTTGCAGTCTGGAGGGATTGCCTAAGGGAATGTATGTAGTGAACGGAAAGAAGATAATTATCAGATAAGACAACAATAACAGTTACGCAAAATGAAGAAGAACTATATAACTCCAAAGATAAATGTGGTACAGTTCGAAGCTCTCTGCAGCGGAGGCATGGTAACGGCAAGCGTATACAGAGAAAGTATCAAAGAGGGAGAATGTATCAGCAACTTTGAGGTGGTAAACGAGAAGGATATCAAGGCTACTGAATACAAAGACTTGTGGGGAGAATCGAACAGCGGTAAGTGGGGCGATGACTGACACCATCGACTGCTATAGAAACAGATAATGAAAAGAGCGTCAAAGGGCTGGATTCCAGATTTGGAGTCCAGCCCTTTGTATTTTTCACACTTCCTTCCAATCCACCAATCCTTTTCCCTTATCATCCAGCTCTATTGCAAGAGCAATGGTTCTACGTTTGTCTGCCTTGAAAGGTTCGGCATATTGTTTGGCTTTCATTTGCTCTGTGGCAGCATCAATGCCGCCGTTATTGGTTAATTTCAGTTCTAAGACATAGATAAAGTTTGTTGTTTCCACCACCATGTCAATCCTGCCCGTAGCAATCATCTTCTCTACTTCAACCCGGCAACCGATGGCATTGAATATCGTGCTCAATATCAGACGGTATCGCTCTTCCATATCCATACAGGCAAGTTTCTTATTGCTGTATGGCACATCCGCAATGAGTGCCTTCAGGCACTTCATGGCTTCGGGCAGATTGCCCACGCTGAGATGAAGATTAAGAAAAGCCTGAGTCGATTGAATGTCATTACTCTTGCGCATAGCAAGTGCAGGCAATACTATTTCGTTCAATGCCTGCTTCACCTCGAAGTCAGGAATGCCGAGAAGGTAAGTTCCGTTCATATACCCCTTGATTGTGAGATAGCCCGACTGATAAAGAAACAGCTCCGGTCCGCCGCCCGTCACATCAGAAGTTTCTATAATTGTGCTCAACAGGGCACAATGCTCAAAATCCTTCAAACGAATCTCCATGTCGTCAACAAATTTAGGAAGCAACGATGTTGCCCCGGATGAAGCCCAATAATTCTTCAGACAGGAATCAGCCAGTGCATTGATAAGGCTGAACGGGTTGAAAACATCCACCATATTTTCATGGCTGAAATGATAGCCGTCATAATAAGTAGCCAATTGCATTACGGCTTCATCAAAAGTCCATCCTTTAGTTGCTGCCAGTTTGCTGATTTCCGGTTTAAAACCACGTAGGATTTCTTCCTTGGTAATGCCGCAGATGGCAGCATATTCCGGATCAAAACTGATATTGCTCAGGTTGTTGAGAACAGAGAATAGTGATATCTGCGTAAACTTGGTGATGCCTGATATGAAGACAAACTTCTCGCATTTATCCTGTGCTTTCAATACAGCAAACACTTCACGATATATTGACGTGCAGGCTTCGTGCTGTGGAGTTTTCCAGGAATGCTGCAATGGGGAGTCGTATTCATCCATGAGAACGGCAACCTGCAGACCAGTTTGGGTATAAGCAGTCTGAATGATATTCTTGAACCTTACGGCAAGAGAACTGTCTTGGCGCACAACGATCCCGTACTCCGTCTCAAGGGAATGAAAGACATCGTCCAAGTAGCTTCGAATGCTTTCGGGGTCTGCTCCAGCCTGACTCATATCGAGTCTGATGACAGGACGCCTAACCCATTCTTTCTCTGTCTCCATTATCTTCAATCCCTCGAACAGTTCCTTCTTTCCTAAGAAGTAGGCCTCGAGTGTATCGACAAGCACTGATTTACCAAAGCGGCGAGGGCGGCTCAGGTAATTATACTTCTTTCCCTTATTGGCAAGTTGCCAGATAACATCAGTCTTGTCAACATAAAGGTATCCTTCCTTTCTGATTTCCTCAAAAGACTGGATACCTACAGGCAATCTTCTATTGTTCGTCTCTACCATAGCTCCTGTTTTTTTGTTTCTTTCTGCAAATTTACAATGTTTTTTTTCAAATCCTCATGTTTTTTCCTTTCTTTGAGTATTTATCCGGCAAATCATACATCATAAGGGCAGAGGACTCTTGATTGGAAGGGAAGCCGGATCCCTTGTCGGAACTGCCACATCGGCAAGATATGAGATCACGACAACTTAAAGCCACAAGAATCTGTCGCGAACTTGCTTTTTCTGGAGAGGATATGAACACAACAAAAGGAATATGTTTGGGTCAAAATGCTACGATACAGGCGTAAAGAGGAATATTCGTCATCCAATCCTGCTGTTCATAAGGTAGCATAGAGAAACGAAGACCCTTAAGCCCGGGATTTCGGGTGATGAAGGTGCGAAGGGATTTCGACTTCACATTCACTTCCGCCTTCACCTCTATCGGCACCACATGGTCTTTATACGCTGCAAGGAAATCTATCTCTATCGTTGAATTATCTACAGAATGATAGTATAATGAGATGCCCTGACTTATGAGTTGCGTGAAAACATACAGTTCGGTAAAGGCTCCCTTGTATTCGGAAAAAATGTTGTCGCCGACAAGAATAGACTCTGCCGACGCCTCAGCCATAGCCCCCATCAGTCCCACATCAAGCATGAAAAGCTTGAAGGCATTTTGGTCTTCATAGAACTTGAACGGCAGACGGGGAGCATTCACCCTCTGAACCTTATATACCAGACCTGCATCAATGAGCCATTGTATGGCGAGTTCGAAATCGGCTGCCCTTGCACTTTTCTTCACCGCACCATATACATATTTCTTGTTTTCCTTTGCAAGTTGGGCAGGAATGCTGTCCCACACAAGATTGATGCGCGGAACCTCACGGGCTGGGGCATGCTTGGAGAAATCGCGCCGATAGTCTTGCAACACCTGATTCTGTATTGTTCTTACCTCTTTCAACCCTCGTTGCTCCACATATGCCAACACTGCGGCTGGCATACCTCCTACATAATAATATTGTCTGAGCAGACCGACGAGTTCGGTTTCAAGCATGTTCATCACTGCCCAGTTTCTGCTTTCCAGCACCTCAACCAACTGCGTCTTCCCCATGGCACTAAGAAATTCAAGGAAGGTCATAGGATAAAGGCGCAACTCTTCCACCTTTCCCACTGGATAGGAAACACCTCCGTGCAGCGACAGCCCCAACAACGAACCTGCCACAATTACGTGTAATTCCGGCATGTCTTCACAGAAAAACTTCAGAGTCTCCAAGGCTTTGGGACAATCCTGTATCTCATCGAGCACGAGGAGTGTGTCGCCAGGGGTTATGTCCACCTGACTGATGGCAGACAACGCCATAAGTATATCTGCGGTGGAGCCACCTTTCTCAAACACTTCCCTCGCATTCTGATTACGGTCAAGACTGAAGAATGTGAACTTGGAAAATTCTCTTTCTCCAAATTCCCGCAAGATATAAGTCTTTCCCACCTGCCTTGCTCCATTGAGAATCAGAGGCTTGCGGTTAGATTTATTCTTCCAGCCAACCAGCTTTTCATATATATCCCTTTTCATAATTCTACACTTCTTCTAACGAATAATCGATGCAAAGATACACTTTTTCTAACGAATAATCAACCAAGCACACACTTTTTCTAACGAATATCTGGTAAAACTATACACTTTTTCTAACGAATAATCAATTAAGTACACACTTTTTCTAACGAATATCTGGCAAAACTATACACTTTTTCTAACGAATAATCAACCAAACACACACACTTTTTCTAACGAAAAAGAGACAATCTGCAAGAGCTTTTAGGGATAATATCCACTAAAGCTACTTGCAGATTGTCTCACAACTAACCAAATTACTTAACGCAACTAAAATAACATTTATTCAGAACATTTCATTCAATCTTCAAAGTCTTCGTCGTCCCAAAGACTGACGCGACCAATATGTCCGTCACCATTTCCTCCATCAAAGAGAGAATAGTCATGAACCTTTGCATCACCTTCACCAAGCTGTCCATCTTCAGGTTCACCGCTTCCACTAAGCAGAGACTCGATTCCAACTTTATACACCTTGACTTCCGGTTTAATATAACTTTTCATATTTCCTTGGTTTTTTATTTGATGAATTTCTTTCCATTATGAATATACACTCCTTTGACAGGACGTGACACCTTTACTCCCTGAAGGGTATAGAACGATGCGTTGCCGTCTGTACTATCCGGTTTGACTTCCGTTACTGTAGTCGTGCTTCCGCTTTCATCTTCGTCGTCGAAGACAACAGCCATCTTGGCAAGCGACTGATTGTTCAGGTCCGTTTCATTTCCGAGAAACTGTCCGTTAAAGTCGATATACCCGAATGTCGCTCCTACTCCACCGTCTACAACAGTATTTGCCGGAATACTCAGGTAAGCCTTGTTTGCGCCGCTTCTGCCATTCTGCGTAAGACGGAAGAAACCGATATAGTCGTCTCCTGTCTGATTCTGCTTGTAATAGTTAGTGGAATGGAAGTTTCCAAGTCCGAAGAAACGATGGAGTATTGTTCCTTTATCGTCGGTATCAGCATTTCCGAGATTGGCGATAGCCGTAACTGTCGGCTTGAGATAGTTGTTCCATTTTTGACCGGCATAATCGTCTGCCTTTGTCCACACTGCCGTGTAATCATCACCCTCTACCAGCATTTCTTCCGGTGCTTCCTTCAAAGAGAAATTCAGTTTGTTGCCGTCGGAGAAGGATTCTCCCTCAGGCACTTCCCCTACGAGTACCACTCCCATATTTGCCGGAATGTACTTGAGCTGACGAAGATAAACCGTACCATTTGAAAGTGGGTCTCCTGCATTCTCCGGTTTTCCGTAGCTATATGCCTCATACACTTTCACGTTGTCGTTGACAGGTGCCATTGCCACATTGTTGCTGTATGTACGGATGAACTTCCTTACACGATAGGTGAAAGGCATCTTGATGACTTTTGTTCCTGATATGGTATAGCGAGAGATGTCATTACCCTCCTTGTCGAGCTCTGGGTAGAACCTTATCGTCCATATTCCTTCGGGACGGTTCCAGAGGATATCCTTCTGATTAGGAGTTGTGCTTCCGAAGCCCTCCTCATCCTCTCTCGCCTTTGTACGGTACTGCACGTCGTTCGGATCGTCAGCCATACAAGAGTGGTTGTCTGCATCAGTGGCATCATTATAATCGGCTCTTGCAAATCCTTTATTGCCTGAAATATTGATGTCCGTCTCGCCCCAGTTCTGGTGTGCGTCATTGTTGGCAACAAACCTGAAATGCGAACCGTTTTTTCCACCTACAGTAGATATTGTCAGCGAGAAGCAACGCTCATTGGCATCATACTTCATGTCTCCTGCGGTAGAAGTATACTTCCATTCGCCCGTTTCTGCATCATAAGTTCCTTCCACGGCATTGCCTATCATAGACATGGTATTTATCAGGATGTCGGCATCTTTAGCGTCACCGCCGATTACCTGTATACTGCCCGACAGACCGTAACTGCCGTCTTGTGTCGACAGACCGTTGTGTCCTTTGTTAGGATTATACTGTATCCTCTTTATACCGTGCAGATGAAGGGTGAAAGGTTTCTGGTTAGCCCATACCTTGTCACGATACTCGCTGTTAGAATTGTAGTCAACACCTCCGTTGCCGAGGAAGAAGAGTTTATCGTGAGTTCCGGAATTATTGTGTACGCTCCCTGTTTCATGAATATCAGACGTTGCCGTTTTAGCCTGAGCAAGTATCCCATTATCGGATACGGTATTCACAATATAATCGATTGCCCAATAGCTGTTGGAACCATCAAAATAGAGCGGAGCCTCCATATTGTCGCTGAATTCGCCCTCATTTCCACCACTTTTACGCTTATCAAAGAGCGGCTGCGCCGTAGCCCCTTCCATGTTGCCAATAAGATAAGTCACACGTGTCGTAGCATCATGCTTCACCTGCCAGTCGGAGGGGTTTCCGTCTTTGTCAAGCGTAAAGCTGAAGGTATACATGCCGTCGTCGTCTGTCACTCCGTCATTGCGGGTCACGAGATTCCAGTAGTTGTTGCCCTCTGCCATTGTCTCAGAACCGACAAGTTTCTTTGCCGCTGTTGTTCCACAAATAGTTCCCACAGCTCCGTTTGTTGACGGCAATGCGCTGGTATTATCCTTTGCACCGTGCAGGTTGAATACCTCGTCCGGTCCGTAAACCATCTTTTTGTCATACTCGTCAACAGCAAGAATCTGTGCATGTGCCGTGAGGCATGCCGGGATGCTGAACGCATAGCTCTTGTCTTTTTGCTCTTCGAATTTGAAATACACATGATTTGTATAGTCTATCGTCGTGCCGTCGCCTCCCGGATTAAATTCTCCACCTTTATTATATGGCGAGAAGAAATTGCCCACGAGATAGTAACCCGGTTCGATATCTGTTGCAGACCGTACAACAGGCTCACCGCTTCCTCCTGCGGAAGCTTTCTTTCCTTCTATCCATACGCGGCGCGTCGTGCCTTCTGTGATGTCTACATTAACCGTGAGATATTCATATTCGTCCGCCGTATAGCTTACTTTCCATAATTTATTACTTCCATAGCAGTCGCCTGTTATGGTATAAGAGATAGGATTTTGTGTTCCTTCCTCGTTTATCGTCAGCGGATCATTATCATTATAAGGCTGCATCTGCTTATCCCACCCTGACACTCCGATACGGAACGAGAATCCCGTTTCGGGCATGGAAGTGATTTTAAGGGAATACACATTGCTGCCATAAGAAGTGTTCTGAGCAAGCGGATGGTTGCTTGGCACTTCATACTTACCAAGGGTACTGTTGATTGTTTGGGCTGTAAGCAGATATACATCTGCCGCCTTCATCTCCACCATTGCCCCCAGCAGCAACAGGAGAGCCAATAGGCTTTTAGTTGACTTTTTCATCTTTTCAGAATTGCGTTATTTATAAATATGCTACATTTTATGTTATTAGAGCAGGTCCTGCACATTATGCTGAACCAAGACTATTCTCGTTCTTTGTGTTATTTTCGACCGCAAATATATGTACTTTTGCATTACGCTATATTAGGGGAAATGGAAAATATGGGGAAAAAACTATGCAAACGTTGGCAAAGCCATCGTCTCAACCCTCTGAATAATGAAGATTTCCTATGAGTTATGCTGTACCGAATCCAACTTTCCTCTGATTTGTCAGATACAGTACAAAAGACTTCCCAGATTTGAATATTTATATTATCTTTGCATAAGAAACTAATTATTCAGGTGTTATGGTAGAGACTAATGAAAATAAATTACCTGTAGGCATCCAGTCTTTTGAGAAAATCAGAAAGGGTGGATACCTTTATGTTGACAAGACGGATATCATCTGGCAACTTGCCAACAGAGGGAAAAAACATAATTACCTGAATCGCCCACGCCGCTTTGGTAAATCAGTTCTTGTGGATACGCTCGAAGCCTACTTCTTGGGAAAGAAGGAACTCTTCGAAGGATTGAAGATTATGGAACTGGAGACGGAATGGGTGAAGCGACCTGTCATTAGGCTCGACATGAGCTGTGCCGGTGCAGAGCCGGATACATTGCGCTCTTATCTTGATATTACTTTTGACAGATTAGAGAAAGAATATGGCATTACTCCTAAACCTACCGCCCAGCTTGCCGACCGCTTTAATGCAATCATCCAAACAGCATGCACACAGACAGGGCATCAGGTTGCTATTCTCATCGATGAATATGACTCCCCATTACAGCATTCATGGAAGACACCACACCACGAAGCATGTACCGCTATTTATAGAGAGGTGTTCGCTATTCTTAAAGCTAATGACAAATACGAGAAGTTTGTCTTCATAACAGGTATCACCAAGTTTACACAAATATCTCTCTTCTCTGTACTCAACAACTTGAGCAACATCAGTTTCGAGCCGGAATATGCTGCCATCTGCGGTATTACGAAGGAAGAGGTGCTTCTGGATTTCAAACCGGAAATCAACAAGTTGGCAGAATATGAGGGGTGGACTTACGATGAAGCCGTAGCGCAGTTGACTGCATATTATGACGGCTATCACTTCAGTCGCAGAAACATGGTGGATGTATTCAATCCGTTCAGCCTTATCAATGCGTTGGCTGATTCTGACTTGAAGAACTACTGGGCTTCATCGGGTGCAACGTCCCTGTTGCCTAAATTTGTGGATGATATGGAACTCAAGCTTGGGAATTTTGACCCTTGCACCATTCTTCGACAGACTATTGAGACTTCTGATGTGACTGGTGGCGGAGCTGAATTGTTCCTTTATCAGTCTGGTTATCTTACGATAAAGGATTACCAGATGGGTGTTTACATCCTGGGATTCCCTAACTACGAGGTAAGACAGGCTCTTTACGAAACGGTGCTGCCTGCACTTACACTGCGAGGGTCTGGTGATGTTCAGTCCACCCAATCCGGTTTGTTCCTTGCGCTTCAGCTTGGCAATCTCCCTGAAGCCATGAAATGTCTGAAGGCTCTCATTGCCGATGTGCCATACAGCAACAAGAAACTTGCCAGCATGGACATGGAAGAACGATACCGTCTGATATTGAGTACCATATTCAATGCCATCGGTTGCCAAGTGGAAGTAGAGAAGATGATTGCCACGGGCAGAATAGATATGGTGGTAGGAACAACAAACTTTATCTATGTCTTAGAACTGAAATTAACCAATAACGGCGGCATTGATGCTGCCACAGAGCAAATGAGAGCCAAGCAATATGCCGAACCATTCAAGGCAGACAGGCGTAAGGTGACTGCCCTTGCCATAGAATTGGATGACATGGGAAAGGGGTTGGTAGAGTGGAAGGAAGTTACATCATTTTAACCCCAAACGGTCATTAGGTCGTTTTATGTATTTTTTCAACTGCTTTGTATACGTGCGAAAAGGACATTGAGTTTACCGGCTCATTGCCCTTTTATTCTTCTATATCGGCATCAGCCTCGTGACGGTAAATCTTCTGATAAGTAGACGGAGTCATTCCCATCACACTTTTAAAAGCACGATTAAAACTTGCCGCATTCCTATATCCTACACTCTCAAATATCGTCTTTATCGTGAACCGGTCATAATTGTCATCCGAAAGCATCTTGCAAGCCTGCTTCACCCTATATTCATTAAGGATGACCTTAAAACCCTTACCGAATTTCTCATTTATCACAACGGAGACGTATTTCACATTCGAACCTACATACTCCGCCATCTTGTTAATATTAAAGTCAACGTCGGATATTATATAGAGGTCGTCAAATATACTCTTGATCTTCATAAACAATTCGTCCTTTTGATCAACAGGCATGGCATAAGATGTATTGCGGGAAAGCTGATTGTCAACAGCTTTACTCAGATTACTGTTCTTCTGCTCAAGCTTGAGGATTTCCTGATCCTTATTAACAACAATGACTTGAGCCTTACGCAATGCCTGGTTCTTGAAAATTATGACAAATAGCAGGAAGACAAGCACCACAGCCATTGCAGTAATAAGGATAATGACAATGACAAGATTGCTGACTCTACGTTCATGCTCAACATTCTCATACTGATACAAGTCATTCTGCAACGAGAAATATTTAGTCATATTGTATACTCCAGTACTCTGCTTATGATACTTTTCAAGATACTCGTATGCCTCGTCCTTTTCACCAAGCCCTACATAAGCATCAGCAAGCATCTTGTATGAATTCAATATCAGTTCCTTATAATTCAGCCTCAACGCCTCGGCAAGACAACTTTTGCCGATAATGACAGCCTTGTCATATTTATGCTGCAACACCATAAGATTGCCTATCTCACTGTTCTGGAACAATATATATACGGCTCCCATTTTGTTTTTCCTTGCATATTCCAAAGCCTGACCATGAACATTCTGTGCCTCTGAATAGTTTCCTACGCACTTCATTATCCTGGCATACTCGTACAAACAAAAATACTCATATTTCTGTTTGTCCCGATGAACAGGCAGACGCAGAAGTTCAGCATAATACTTCCTCGCATTAACAGAATCCTTATTGTTACAGCAATAGGTCACATAATTTGAGAGGAAAGACGATTTTGCATCATCATCAGCCAACTTGATTGCCAAGTCATAACCTAATTTATTATATTGGAGACTACCATCTACATTGCCAAAGCTATTGTAGAGGATACTGATGTGACCAGCACAACGCATGGCAAGATAATCGTTCGACTCTTTTCTTGCTGCAATAAAACCCTTTATATAATACTGCAATGCTTGCAGAGAGTTGTCTGCCTTATAACAACTGTCGGCAATTGAAGTCAGCTTTTCTGCATCATACACCTTGTTTGTACATGACATGCCAAGCAAGAAAGAGAAAAATATTAAAAAAGAATTTACATTAATCAAGCGTTTCATAGTGTAACTTATTTAGCGCACAAAGGTAATATTATTTTTACCAAAACAAAAATTATAGTAGCAGCAAGACATATTTTTGGTGTTATTTCATGAAATAACAAGCTTTATATACAAAAGAAATTGCCCAATTTAAAAAAAAGATGTTCTTTTGCAGACAGATTAAAAGGAATATTAATTAAAATAATTGCATATGAAGAGACTTTTTTTATTTATCGGAGTAGCTATATCCTGCTTGCAAGGATGGGCGAATTGGAACACAGACTTATCGGAGAACACACAAATCACGCCTACAGGTCTTTCGTATTATGACAAAGCACTAAAGACAAACAAGAACGGCTATACCTATGCAGCTTTCGTCTGCCCTGCTGAAAACAGTATGGCTACGAGACTGCAGATTATAGACAAAGACGGAAACAGGACCTTAGGCAGAGGCGGAAAAATTGTAGCCAGCGAGAAGAACAGACCATGGCTCACATGGAACCAGTATCTGCAACTCGACAACGAAGGAAATGCTTTCCTGAGCGTTCAGGACCTGAGAACATCTGACGATAATCTTACATATACAATATATAAATTCTCTGAAAGCGGAGAACAGCTATGGAACGGGACATTACTCAATGACGGTAACGGCTATGCTATGTCGGCAGGTCTTTCCATGCTGAACACACATGACGATGGACTGCTCTGCACTTTCTTCTATACTGACCCGGAAATCAATAAAGATGTTGTACTGGTTGAAAAACTGGACAAGACAGGAAAAAGCGAATGGAAGGAAAGTGTCTGCCAAATGACCATAAACTCTCTCCCTTACCCTTTCCTTGCTGATGCAGGAGAAGACCGTGCAATGATAATGTGGGTTGACAATGGAAACATTGAAGCAAACGTCATCAATACAAAGACCGGTGAAATGGAAAAGGACAAGCCTGTAACAGTATACAGTGGCGGCTTTGCGTCACCGAAAGTAATGGAAGTATTGAATATTGCACCTACTCATGACAATGGTGTGCTCATCTCAACCTTAAACGCAAACGTGCAGGGAAGCATGGTCTATGTGAAAAAAGACCTGTCGATAGGTCTTGACGGCAACACTAACGGTATTCTGTTTGACAAGACTGAAGACTATGAGTATGGCACAACAAAGCCAGAGGTGGTATACAACGATGGCGACAATACATTCTCTTGCGTTTATAAAAGATTCTACAAAAAGAACACCCGAATAGAGACTGTGTATTACCAGAAAGTATCTATGGACGGAAAGCTGAAATGGGATGGCGGAAAAGAAATTGTAGCCCAACAGGATGAATATCAACAGGCTTTCTTTAACCTAAGAAGCTTAGGCAATGACAAATGCGCATTGTTCTATCTCAAACATGACAACATGGCAAATACCGTATGTGGACTGGTAAAAAGGTTCGACAAAGACGGAAACGCAAGTGAAGAGGAAACCGAATTTACAACTTCAGATGACAACAAGGTAGAACTTTGGGTTTCAGAACAAATGCCCGATAAGCGTTTCTTCACGGCATGGGACCAGAAGATTGACTCCAAATATTATCTGTTCATGCAAGACATAAAAATAGACACACCTACAGGCATCAGCTTGCAAACCACAAGCAACAGCCCGGAGCACAGCAGATATTTCTCCATCAACGGAACACAAAGAAACGAGATGGGAAGAGGCATCAACATAGTGAAATACGGCAACGGAAACACCGTGAAAATAGCGAGATAAAGACAACAATTAACATTTTTCATTAAATACAATTACTTATGACAAAATTATTTTTTACTACGGCATTAGCAATGTCCGCCCTGTGTTTGCAAGCTCAGACTGTAGTAAGCCTTGACAAGGCGGGGACATTATCGGAGAAAATCTCATCTGCAGAAAAATACGAGATAACAAACCTGAAGATATCAGGACCGCTGAACGGTACTGACTTCATCCTACTAAGAGATATGGCTGGCATGGATCAGGAGAACAACAAGTCAAATGGTACGCTTGAGACGCTTGACCTGACAGATGCATCAATAGTAAAAGGCGGTGAGCCATATTACGTATCATACGGTGGTAACGCTGATACAGAATATTACACCTCAGACAATGAGATGGGACATGCCATGTTCATCAAATGCGCCGCTCTAAAAGACGTGAAGCTACCAACTACTGTAACGGCAATCGGCGACAGCTGCTTCTTAGAGTGCAAAGCATTGAGCAACCTCGACATTCCTGCTTCTGTAAAAGAAATAGGAAGCTATGCCTTGTCTTATACGGCATTGGAGAAATTCAGTTTTCCTGAAGGAATGGCTATTACAGAAGGTGTCCTGTCTGGATGCTCTTCACTGGCATCATTGACTATTCCGTCTGACGTGACGGTAATACCAAGAGATGCTTTCTCCGGCACGGGCATACAGGAAATTGAATTACCTAAGAGCCTGACAAAGATTGGAGAAGAGGCTTTTTCCGCATCTCTTATCACCAAGGTAAACTGCCCGGAAAACCTTATCACTATAGATGCTGGAGCATTTTCACTTTGCCCTAATCTGACTGAAGTAAACTTCAACAATAAACTTGAGACAATAGGCAACAGAGCGTTCAGCTCTTGCGAAAGCCTTTTAGAAGCAAACTTTCCAAACACAGTAACAACACTTGGCAGCAGTGCATTTTCCACATGTTCCGGTCTCAAGAAGGTACACCTGCCAGAGGGACTGACCAAGATAGAAACAGCTCTGTTTGACAGATGCGACAAGCTTGAGGAAGTAAACATTCCTGAGACCGTAACAAGCATCGGTGCTCTTGCTTTCCAGAACAATGGCAAACTGAGCAGCGTGACCTTCCCTGAAGGTTTGAAAGATATAGGCAAAAACGCATTCAAGAGCTGCTATACACTCGAAGAGATTATACTGCCACAGTCTTTGGACAGCCTTGACGTAAGCTGTTTCGATGGATGCATGAACGTTGTAAATATTGTGTTGTCTCCTGCATTGAAGAAAATTCCAAGAGGCGCATTCTCATATTGCTCTTCAATTGAGAAAATTGACATTCCAGAGGGTGTAGAAGTAATTGGCGAGATGGCATTTGCAAGCTGTGACGAGCTAAGGACCATCAAGATTCCTTCAACTGTAACCACCTTGGAAAAGGCTTGCTTCTGTGATAACTGGGAATTGGTAGAAGTTCATTGTGCAGCTCTCACACCTCCTACATGTGGAAAGAACGCATTTGCCGACATGGCAGAAGAGAACGTGCTATATGTACCGACCGGAACAAAACAGGCTTATGAAACAGCCGACACATGGAGCGACTTTGCAAGCATCGTTGAGGAAGAGACAACTGACATCAAGAAGAATACCGTTCGTTCAAACGTATACGAGACTGCAAGATACAACATTGCCGGACAAAGCATCGGAAACGACCACAACGGTATCCAAATCATTAAATATTCTGATGGTACATCTGTAAAGACAGTAAAATAAGCAACATAAAATATTGAAAACAAAGCCCCTTATCATCGAATGTAATCCTATTCAATCATACATTCATGATAAAGGGCTTTTATTTTTATATCCAGCCGAACAAACGGTATAAATTATAGCAATAAGTGGCTCACAAATATTTTGTTCCTTTATAGGTGATTAACTTAGAGAACACGGATGTTGTTTTTTTTGAACACGAATAACATAAATAACCCGAATCTTCTGGATGAATATTTTGGGACACATGGATAGAAAGTGGATGGACACGTTTTTACTATGCGAAGGAATATATATTAACATCGTAATTTAGACGAAATGTGATCCGGATGGAGAATTCGTTCGATTCGATTTATTCGTGTTCAAAAATAATCCGTGTTCCTCCGCATGGAAAATAATCTGTGTTCATCAGATGTAATTTAGACGTAATGTGATCCGGATGGAAAATTCGTTCGATTCGGTTTATTCGTGTTCGAAATAATCCGTGTTCCTCCGCATGGAAAATAATCTGTGTTCATCCGTGTGATCTGTGGGAGCCTAATTCATCTGTGGGGACGATTTCATCCGTGGGAATGATATTCTTTAGGAAATATCTCTTTAGATTTATACTCCCACAGATTGCACAGATTTTCACAGATTTTCTGTTGCAGTAGCAACAGTTACTTGCAGATGGATGGAAGTGTCGTCCGCACGGAACAATTAGAGTGAAATTCGTGAGACTACTTCCCTTTGGCCAGTGGGTCTTCGACAAATCTCGTGTTCAAAAAATTTATTCGTGTTCAAAAATAACATCCGTGTGCAGAAGACTTATCTCCATGTCCTCAGAGAAAATCATCTGTGTTCAGATGCGTAATCTGCGGGAGATTAATACTATGAATAATCCTCGCGTGAAAAAATATTTTTTTGTTTTTTATTTGTCATTCTGTCATTATATCATGTAACGCTCTGATAATAAACAAAATAACACGCTGACAGATTTGTTTATGTTTACAATATCTGTCATTTATCTGTCATAATATGTAAACGAATCGTTTAATTTATCATTAAAAATGAATGATTTCTGTGTGATAATCATATAAAAAAAACGATGTTTCGCTCCATTAAAATTATATTTCGGGTCGTAACTATAGCACTTTCATGCCGTAAGTCCCTGGTTTTCGAGTCGTAAGTCCCTGAGTTTTGAGTCGTAAGTCCCTGAGTTTTGAGTCGTAAGTCCCTGAGTTCTGAGTCGTAAGTCCTTGGTTTTTTCGCCCGTATATTCATTTAGAAAGTCGGTAACTTTCTATGAGAAATTATGTAACTTTCCATGAGAAAGTCGGTAACTTTCTAAAACATTACAAATTCAGAAGGTGCGGAAAACTACATTTTTTGCTCATTTCCCGACTTCAGTTTCTGGTATACCGACGGCGTCATTCCGTTCACTTTCTTGAACGCCTGAATGAAGCTTGCGGCGGAATTGTAACCAAGTTCTTCGTAGATAGCCTGTATGGTCATATTGCCATAGTGGTCCTTGTCGGTAAGACGGCGGCAAGCCTCGCGGATGCGGTATTCGTTGAGCACCGTCTTGAAGTTCTTTCCATACACGTCATTGATAATCCATGAAACATATTTCGTATTGGAACCAACCTTTTCGGCAAGCATGGAAAGATTGAAGTCGGAGTTGGATATTACGGAAACGTCATCAAGTATCATGGTTATGCTGTTGAGCAGACGGTTGCGAAGCTCCTCGCTAAGGCCGAGCCCCATGCGTTGATCTTCATGCTCGCCGATGCTGTCGGTGCCGCTGTCAGCATCCTGCATCATGCGATTGTCGGGAATTTCCGTACCGGTCTGTATCTTCTGCTTGTCCATAGCCTCAACATAACGCTTCAGGAGTTGCCTGCTATGACTGTCGCTCGCCATCAGTTCCTCGTTCTTGCTCACGAGCATCTTCTGTGCCTCCTGCAGGTTGCGCGCCTTGCGACGGAGGGCAACATACAGCAGCGTCACCGCCATGGCGAAGACCACGAAGACGAGTATCACGAAAAGCTGTATATAGTTCTGCGACGTAAGCGAATCTATACGCGCCTTGTTCTCCTTGTTTTCATATTCAAAGAGCTTGCCGTTGGCAAGGTTGAACTGACTGATATTGAAGATAGAGTCGGACATCGCGAGGTATCTTCTGCGGTAAGCCTCGGCGGAATCGGCGTTGCCCGACTTGCGGTATGCTTCCGACATCGCCTGAAAGATGCTCACCAGACGGTCTTTGTTATCCATCCTGAGCACGCTGTCACGGGCAATCTCAAAACATTCTATCGCCTCCCTGCTGTTTTTCCTCTGCATATATATCTTGCCCAGCTCCACGAGCGGACCTACATAGTACATCGTGTTCATGTGGCGTTCCTGTGCGAAAGCCATTACTTTTTTTAAGTAATACTCTGCCATGCGGCTATTGTTCTCCGCCATGGCGATATAAGCCTGGTTGTTTAGGAAATAGTACCGCTTTATCTCCGTGTTCTCATACGGTATCTTCATCTGCACATCAAAGAATGCTTTGGCGTTGTCTACCTCTTGAAGCATACAATAGGCAGCCACGATATTGGTGGAGAATCCCCACTGACGGTCTATGTCGTTGGTCTCCTTGGCTGCCTCATAACCTGTGGTGTAATAATGCAGAGCACGTTTTATGTCGTTCATGCTTGCATATATGTTGCCGATATTACCGAGACAGACATAATACATCTGGTCGTTTTTCTCATTCTTTGCACTCTCCAGCGCCTTGGTATAAAACTCCAATGCATCGGAATATCTGCCTGCTTCATAACAGGCATCACCCTTCACCTTCAGAGTAAGCGACGGATCCTGCTTCTTTTCCACTGCGTTTGCCGCAACACTTGTCAGGAGAAGAAGACATAATATAATAATGTGTATGTATTTCCAATTAGTGTTCATAACTGTGGCAAAGTTAAGTATTTTCCTACAAAGAACAAAGCAATGCAGGCTGTTTTCCATATATTAATATTATAAGGATAACGATAAAGAATAGTCATAAAGATTCAGTTTTTTACTTACTAATTACCTGTTTTTTAAGCTTTCGGACGACATTTTTATTTTATTTTCTTGAATTTAAAAGAACTGACGACAAGGGAATAGCCCTGATTCCATACATATTGCTAACTTTGCGGCAGAATTTTTCAATTAATGTTCACACACATAAAAAACAAATTTGCTTATGAGTAGAATTACTAATTCGATTCTGACGCTCACCTTGGCAACGGCGATGTTCACCACAACGGCATCCGCACAGACCAAGGTTTCCTTCACTCCGAAGAAGAGTGCAGACAAGGCGTCATTGGCAAATCCGCAAAAAGCGGAAGCCAAAGCTAAGCAATCTGTAGAAGAAGCGATGAAGGACTTCAAGAGTCCGTGGCCTCTCTACGATGCAAGTGACAAGCTGGCTTACGGCAACTACGTAGCCAACACAGGCAGCAAGCCTGTCTTCAAGACGGCATCGCCTAAAGGTGCGAAGAAGGTGCGCAAGGCTGACGAACAGAAGAAGTGGACCTATACAGGTTTCAACCCTTATGCTGGAGTGGCAGAAGACGGAACGACAGTAACGGGAGGTCTTGTGAACTTCAACCTGAAGCCGTTCGAGTGTGACACGGTATCAAGTGACAACGGTCTTTCACCATACCAATATATGGCGAAAGGAAAGCTGTATAGCTTTCTGCCTATACAGGATGCGGCTACAAAAAATTTCAACAAGGTTGTACGCACCATATATGATGCCAACACTTTGGAGCGTCTGAGTCAGAAGACATTTGATGCTCCCGGTCCTAAAGACCGCGTGCCGTATATCTTAAGTTACGACGACCAGCGCGACTTGGTTTATGCCATATCCATAGGCAACGAGTGTCCTGGCGACGACGAAGAGGGATACTATCTCAACGTTCTTGACACCACCTCTTGCAAACTGCAGCGCATAGGCTATCTTGGAGGCTGGCAGGCAGGACGTTCAAAGGGCAACTTCAACGTAAAGGGCTTCTGTGCAACAGGAGGTAACCTATTCATACAGAACAAGGACGACTCTGTATACATCTGCAAAGTAGACCCACAGACATGTGCTGTCAGCACATTGGGAATGACAAATATTCCTATTCAATATGTATACGGACTGCAACCGATGATATATGATGCCAACAAAGGTAGTCTGCTTGTGAACCACTATGACATGTCAAACGGTACCGTATACTACGAAGTATCGCCTTATGTCAAGGACAACACTACCGGACTGCTGAAGACCACACTTGTGGAGAAGCTGCCTACCGGATTCAACCAGTTCTACAAGCGTCCTGAAGCTGAGCCTTCTTACTTCAACTACGCTCTGGCAGACATTAATGACCTGAGCGTGACAATGGACGAAAACGGCACTACGGCAAAAGTGTCTTTCACCGTTCCAAGCAAGACCGACAAAGGGGAAGACATAGAATTCCCAAGTTGGGCTTCCAAGAATCTGCGTTGCTGGATATACGTTGACAACAATTACACTAACGTCAGTCTGCCTTCACAGATCACTTATGGACAGAAGATAGAGTTCACAACCGAGCTAACAGGTGGCATGCATGTCGTTACGGTAATGCTTTATCCTATGTTCAACGAAATTGCAAAACTTGTAAACGGCAAGGTTGTTTGCGCAGGATATGATGCTCCGGCAAGCGTTGGCGACCCAACTCTGACTGTAAAGGACAATAAGGCTACGATAACATGGAAGGCTCCTACTGAAGGACGCTATGCCGACTTCGGCAGCAAGTTTGATGCTACCGACATTACATACAAGGTTGTACGCAACACCGACGGCAAGGTCATCGCCGATGGCATTACCGAAACTTCTGCAAGCGACGACATTGCTGATGAGATTCAGACTTATTCATACACAATCTATGCTATAAGCCACGGCCAGACAAGTATCGCCATAAGTACAAACAAAGTGAGTGGCGGCAAATATCTTGCCCTGCCCTACAAGAATGAATTCGACGACAAGAACAGCTTGATAGGATGGACTATCATCAATGCAAACAACGATGGTTCGGCACGTACATGGGCATGGAACATATATTATAAACTGATATATGACATTCTGGGAGGAAACGATGACTGGCTCATCTCTCCATCCGTACAGCTTTCAAGCGACAAACTCTATGCTTTCTCATACAAAGCAAAAGGATACGGAATACTGTTGACTACTGTCGGTCAGGGTACCACTGTTGAAGCCCAGGATAATGAAATAGGCAGTCTGGACAACTATACAACCGACGGTGACGAAACCAAAGAATACTACTTCCGTCCATCAGACAACGGAATATACAACTTCGGCATACACGACTACAGCATCAACGGATGCTGGAACATCGATGACGTAGAAATTAAAGCCATCGCCACGACAAGCGCTCCAGATAAAGTACGTTCGCTCAGCTTCACTCCTGACGACAAGGGCGCACTCGGTGCAACAATCTCATTCAAGCTTCCGGCAACAGACATCAAGGGCAATTCGCTTTCTGCCCTGACAAAGGTTACTGTATACGATCTGGAAGGCAACGAAATGGGTTCTACAACAAATGTCGCTCCCGGCGCTGACGCTTCTGTAAAGGTAAAGGCAATACACGGATGGAACGACTTTAAGATTGTGGCTGCAAACGCTGACGGCGAGGGATGGCCGGTCATCATCCGCAAATATGTCGGTGCAGATACTCCAAAACCTATCAGCAACATCAAGGTTACATGGGGAGAAGAGCGCACCATAGCAAATCTCTCATGGAATGCTGCAACAGAAGGCGTAAACGGCGGATATGTAGATCCAGAAACAATCAACTACAAGATTTACAAATACGACGCCAAAAGCTATCCTTCTTATATTGAAATAGGAGAGACCGGAAACGAGACTTCTGTAGAGGTTGACATCAAGGATGCCACCGAAACACAAGACCAATACGTGTTTGGCATTACTGCAACATCCGAAAACGGAGAGTCTGACTACGCAAAGGCAGGCATCGTGCTCGGTGTACCTTACACCATGCCATTCACAGAACCTTTCAGCGCAACGGCTGGAATAACTCACTCTCCATGGATTGCAGACCAGGGATGGACTCTCGACCAGGGACACTATAACGACAAGGTTCAGCCACAGAACGATGACCAGCTTCAGCTTGTGTTCATCAACCCTGGCACGGAAGACCTCAGCGGACGCTTCACTACTCCTATCATCGACTTCACTAATGCCGAGAATCCAGTACTCACAGCTTGGTTACACCACACAGAGGGCTTGTCTGAAGGTACAACCGTAACGGCAATAGCCACTACAGACGGTGCAAACTACATCACTCTTGGCGACCCTGTCAGTCTGAACGGCAACAGCGGATGGGTAGAACACGTTTTCGATCTCTCTGCGCTGAAGGGCAGCAAGGCACAGGTCGCACTGAAGGCTTATCTGCCAAATCCAAGCGGACGTGTGTTCTCCGACAACTGGACCATAAAGGAAGCTACAGGCAACGACCTCGCTCTTGCAGCAATATCACAGCCTTACTATCCTGTAGTAGGCGACAATGCTGAAATAGAAGTCACTGTAGAGAATAAGGGAGCAAAGGTTGCCAACAATTACTCTGTGCTCTTCTATCTCAACGGCGAAGCTATTGCAGAGCAGGAGTCGACAGAAGCTCTTGGTATAGGCAAACAGGCTACATTCAATTTCCCACTCAACATCAACAGTGCTACAAAGGAATATGTCTACAGCGCAGAAGTTTCATACGACGGAGATGACAACACAGACAACAACTTTAGCACGGAAGTTGAACTCACTCCAGAGCAACTCAACCTGCCGGCACCAACAAACTTGGCTGTGACCAACGATAATGAACTCTCATGGATGGCTCCGGAGACTATGGACGGACGTGAAACGACCCTCGACTTTGAAGATATACCGGCATTTACTACCGACAACATCAAGGGATGGAAGACTGTTGACCGCGACGGACATCTCACTCTCACATTCATACAGTATTATAACAACTACTGGCCATACGCAAACCAGCCACTGGCATGGATGACATGGAGCGCAAAGGAAGCCGGATGCCCTACTGCTACAATATGGCAGGCATACGAAGGCGAGAAGTGCTTGATTCACTGGGGTAACTATGGTGCCGATGCTGAAGGACGTACAAACAATGATCCGGATGACGACTGGTTCATATCTCCTGAAGTGAAGGGTGGAACAGAATTCTCATTCATGACTTCTGCTAACGAGGCTACGAACTCTATCGAGATTCTCACTTCAAACACCGATCAGGAGCCGGAGTCATTCACAAACAAGGTGAAGACCGTTACCTACGATGCTACTGCTACATGGCAGGAAGTGAAAGTTACGCTGCCGACTGACGCCAAGTATGTTGCTATTCATACTGTGCTCGACGGATTCGGAACAATGATCGATAACATCAAGTACACCGAGGCAAAGGCTCCGAAACTGCTCAGCTACAACATCTACTGCGGTGCGGAGAACACCGGTTCTGCCACTACAACATCTGCCAAGGCAGAAGGTGCAAGCGGCTCTTATGCAGTAAGTGCTGTGTACGACCTCGGAGAATCCGAACTGTCAAATACAGTAGCCGTAACGACAGGCATCACAGAACTCAATACCACAAACGCTAAGGTTTATGGAGGCGAAGGAGTGATAAGCATCAAGGCTGCCAACGGTGCTGATGTTGCTATCTACACCATAGGTGGACAGAAGCTTGCAAGCATCAAGGCTGCCGACAACGAGACTGTGAATGTTCCTGCAGGTGTCTATGTTGCCAAAGTCGGCGGCAAGACATTCAAGGTGAACGTAAAATAAGATGAATGTAAGGTAAAAAGACATTCAGGACAATAATTCAAAAGTAGAAAGATACAGGGCGATTCCAATTCCACATATAATAATATGTTGAAAGATTTCTCCCTGTATCTTTTCTTCTATAAGAACATTTCAATAACAATAAGAGAAATGACAATGAAAAAGAACATACTGACAGCTTTGGCTATGCTTACAATGGCATCCACACAGACCATGATGGCAATCCCTGCTGACCCACAAGCCAAGAAGATGAGACAACCAGACGGGTCTTACGTAACAGTAATGATGCGTGGCGACGAACATTGCCACATGCTCTTTTCCGCCGACGGCACTCCGCTATTCTACAACGCCAAGGCCCATGCCTTTGAATATGCACAGCTCAAGGCTGGCAAGCTCTCGGGCAGCGGCATCATCGCCAAGGATGCCGCCGACCGCGACATAAAAGCTAAAGCCTACGTTGCGAATATGGATGTGAATACCATACAAAAGGCTGTCTTGCAGAACAGGAGTTTTGAAACGGCAAAGAGCAATGGTTCCCGAAAAGCCGGTTCGCCAAAGCGCATACGCATCAACGACTTCCCTTCGATTGGACATCAGAAGTCTCTCGTCATCCTGTGGGAGTTCAGCGATACAAACTTCACATCAATAGAAAATCCGAAGCAGTTCTTCAACGGCTTGCTCAACACACCGGGATTCACATGGGAGGGAACAGGCATCAACGGTTCGGCAGTGGACTTCTACCATGCCTCTTCGTTCAACAAGTTTGACCCTGAGTTTGATGTCGTCGGACCGGTGAAGCTTTCCAAGCCCGCCTCTTACTACGGCAGCGACAACCCATCGCAGGATGCAATGATATACGAGGCTATCATAGAATCATGCCAGGCTCTCGACGACGAGATAAACTTTGCCGACTATGACACAGACAACGACGGCAAGGTGGACAACATCTACTTCTTCTATGCCGGCAACGGACAAGCTGACACGCCTAACGGCACGGATCTGATATGGCCGCACTCTTGGTATCTCGGAGAAACAGGATGGAAACAGAACCTTGTGCTTGACGGCAAACAGATTGACCGTTACACTTGCAGCAACGAACTGAGATATAAGAGCGACGGCACTAAGGTTCCAACCGGCATAGGAACATTCGTCCATGAGTTCGGACACGTGCTCGGACTGGCTGACCACTACGACACCTCATACGGTATGCTGACATTCGGATTGGGCTCGTGGGATACAATGGCATCCGGCTCATACAACAACGATATGAATACTCCACCTACCTTCTCCGCTTTTGAGCGTGCAGAACTGGGATGGCTGGACTATACAGACTTGAACATTAATGCCGACAGCATAAACGTACTGCCTTATCTCGCCGACTGCAACAAGGCATACAGAGTGAAAGTGGACGGAACTAACGACAACGAATACTTTATTCTTGAAAATCGCCAGAAAAAGAATTGGGACAAATACCTGCCAGGCCACGGAATGCTAATCTGGCATATAGATATGGACGAGGATGCTTGGAACGGCAACTACGTAAATATTGACATGACACATCAGCGTGTGGACATCGTTGAGGTGGACGGTACTGCCACAGATGCAACACGTAATGGAGACATCATGCCGGGTGCATCAAACATCACTCAGTACCAGCTGAAATCATGGGCTGGCAACGACCTGCTGAAGATTGACCATGTGGCAGAACGCAACGACACGATACGCATGATTCTTGCCGGAACGAAATTCAAGATGCCGGCACCGGAGTCTGTACTCGTAAGCGACATTAAAGACAGCAGCTTCGTGGCATCATGGACTCCTGTGGATGACGCCACATCATACACAGTAAGTGCTTATACCACCGACAAGCAGGGAAACAAGACTTATATACAGGGACTTAACGAAAAGATATTTCCACAGACTGCCACTTTGAACATTGACAGGCTTACACCTCTGACCGACTACGAGGTGAGCGTCTCGGCAACGCTGGCAAGCTACAACTCTGACAATACTACCGTGCCTGTGCAAACCCTGCCTCTCGTATTCTCAAAGAGAATGCCAAACGGACTGACCGCTACCGACATTACGAGCGATGGTTTCAAGGCTTCATGGAATGATGTGGAAGGTGCGACTGACTATCTCGCCACGCTGTATCATCACACTTTCAATGAACAGACTACAGACAAAGGCTATGACTTTACCGACAAGTATGACGGACTGCCGGAGCTTTGGAATACCAACAGCCAGACATACTACTCGGTGAAAGGATACTACGGCAGTGCCGCTCCGTCTCTACGTCTGTCAAACGACAATGACTATCTCATCGTGGCTTATCCTGAAAGCAAGATGGAGACGCTCTCTTTCTGGGCACGCTCAAGCAAGGCTGGAAACAAGCTCCATATTGAAGCTGAGGAAAACGGGGAGTGGAATGAGATTAAGACCATCGACGCTCCTACTACTGCACAAACTATAAAGGTGGCAACCGACGGAGCTGCCAAGGTGCGCATCAGACTTGAACGTATAAGCGGTTTCGTTGTCATCGATGATGTGGTGGCAAGTATTCACGAAACTCTCAGAACTCCAGTGGATGGCTACAATGAGGTAAAGACCGAAGGAAAGACTTCTCTTGGTTTCAATGGTCTGACAGGCGGAGAGAAATACAGCTTCCGCATACAGGCTTCTGACGGAACAGACCGCTCTGACCGCTCTGACGAATGCGTAGTGGCATTGCCTGCAGCAACAGGAATAAGCGAAATCAGCAACGAGGAAGGCATGAAGGCTGAGACTTTTGACCTGGTTGGACGCAAGGTTGCCGATTCATCCAAAGGCTGCATAATCGTGAAGAACGGCAAACAAGTAAAGAAAATATTCAAATAATTCTGACGTATGAAAAAGATATTTTTGTCAGCCATGCTTGCCTTCTTGGCAACAAGCGGTTTCGCACAGAGCGACACTCTGAATATAGGATACTGCAACGGGAAAGTGGCAAGCACAGCTCTATACAAGCAGGACGGCAAGGCATGGAACAATGCTGCAATATACCTGTCGAAAGATGCCCTGTCTGCCTACAAAGGAAACAGGATTGCCGGTATCAGAGCCGGTGTCGTGAACGTTCTTAACACCGACACCCTCGTCGTGTGGGTAAGGAAGACCAAGGACGGGGATAACCTTGCTGAAGCGAAGGCTATCAGAAAGGCAGGAACAAAGAATGTGGTGAAGGGATGGAACAAGTTTGTTTTCGACAAGCCTTTCACTCTTGACGATGTTGAGGACGGACTGTATGTAGGCTACAGCTTCAGACAGAAGGCTACTTCGGAGATTATCAGCATTGTGCAGCCATCACGTATCGGCACGTCTTTCATCAAGCAAGGCACCGGCAAATGGAAAGATGTTAGCGACGAGGGTGTGCTGAGCATTGAGGCTCTCGTGACCGGCGACGACCTGCCGGAATATGACCTGGGCATAAGTTCTGCAAAGATAACACCCAAGCCTGCCATGAGTGCCACGGCAATGAGTCTCACTCTCAGCGTGCATAACTATGGCACGAAGAACGTGGATGGCTACACTCTGACTATGAAGACCGGCAACGGGAATACCGTTTCGTCGCATATTGACACAGAACTGGCATCGCTTGCCGATACTACCATCAGCGTGACATTCGACCCGAATGTATATACCGATGACAAGACTTCCTGGACCGTGGAGCTCTCCGGCATCGACAATGCCACGGACTGCAATGCCGGAAACAACACTACTGTGCCGTTCTATACATATATAAAGAATGTGGTGCTTGAAGAGTTTACGACAGAGAAATGCAGCAACTGCCCTATGGCAGCAACCAACATTCACACATTGCTTCAGGAGGAGGGATATGCCGACAACGTTTTTGTGGTGGCACACCACGTTGGATACTATACCGACGATTTCACACTTGGCAATAAAGACAGCAAAGGGAAATATGAGGAAGAAAAACTGCTATGGTTCTACAACAACTCTGGTAACACTTATGCACCGGCAGCAATGGTAGACCGTATGCCTTACTTCACGACGACAACGAACCAGCCGACTCCTGTCTTCAATCCTGGCAACTACAGCATTCTGAAAGCTGCCGTGGCAAGTGAAAGAGAACTGTCTACAAATGCCATTGTCAATCTGACGCTCGACAAAGATGATGCAAGCAACAGACTTGGCGTCAACGTAAGTGGCGTATGCAACGAGTTATACTCGGCAGAACATCCCTACGTTATGGTTTACCTTATAGAGAACGATGTGGAAGCTATAAGTCAGGCTGGCGTCAGCGGCAAATACTTCCAGCAGCATCTGACACGTGCCTATAACGCCATCTGGGGAGAGCCGATAGAATGGACCGACAAGTTCTTCACATACAACTGTTCTTTCGATATTGCCCCGGCATGGAACAAGGACAATATGGAGGTTGTGGCATTCGTATACAACTACGATGCTGACGATATAAAGAACTGCAAGATTGAGAATGCCGCAAGACAGCTTCTTAATGCTACAAGCGGAATCTCTACATCAACAATACAGAACACGGCATCAACCATTGTGGCAAGATATACCCTCAACGGCACAAGAGTCAATAATGACTATCATGGCATTACTATTGAAAAGTATTCCAACGGCAAGGTCATAAAGGTTATGAGATGATGATTCAGTAATAAGATATTATGTTTTCTCATAAACAAGCGAAGTGGCAAAGCGACGGAGGTTGCTGAATGCCACTTCTTTTTTTATTGCCTCTTCCAACGGCATGCCTTCCGGCGTTATGCTTTCCACAAAGGAGAAGCCTGCGGAAAGAAGTTCTTCCCTGTCTTCCACTCTGCCGGCGACAAGTCCGACGGGTACCCCCAACTGCTTTCCACGCATCAGGATACGCTGCGGCAGCTTGCCCATCAGGGTCTGACGATCGGCACTTCCTTCACCTGTCATTATCAAATCGGCATCTTTTATCTTGCCGTTGAAGTCTGTAAGGTCCAAAAGCAGGTCGGCTCCCGACTTCATCTCCGCTCCGAGATACTGTATAAAGGCATAGCCCAAGCCGCCGGCAGCTCCTGCTCCCGGTTCGTTTGACTTGTCGAAGCCGAAATGCAAAGCTGATTTCTCGGCAAAGAGTCTTGCTCTCCTGTCGAGCTGTTCTACCATCTCTGGCGTGGCTCCCTTCTGCGGAGCATAGACATGGGCGGCACCATTCTTGCCACACAAAGGATTGTCCACATCGGAGGCAAGAGTGAAACGGCATTCGCCAAGCTCCGTCTTCAAAGCCTCGTCGAAACTCTTGCCACGGGCAAAGATGTCAACGAGTGCCCGTATCATTCCTATTCCGGCATCGCTCGTGCCTGTGCCGCCAAGGCCAATGATGAAGTTACGGCAGCCACGCTTAATGGCTCTCGACAGCAGTTCCCCTACTCCATAGGTGGTGGAACGCATCGGATTGCGCTCTTCCTCCTTTACGATGGTCAGTCCGCAAGCCTGCGCCACTTCTATTATCGCCGTGCCGTCAGGCATAACGCCGTATTGGGCATCCACACGACGCATCATCTGGTCGTGGATATATACGGGTTCCAGCGTTCCCCCCATGGCAGAAGTGAACACCGGAAGCATTCCTTCTCCACCGTCAGACATGGGCAGGCACAACGTCTCCAAACCATTTTTATTCAGCACTCCGGCTATGGTCTCCTCCACTTCAGAGGATGACATGCAGCCTTTGAATGAGTCTATCGCAAGTATCGTCTTCATACATTTACCGTTTTATTGTTTGCAAAAGTACAAAATATAATAGATACTTAAGCCTAAATTTCTAAGTATAGGAGATAGAATCGTATCTAAGGCACTTACGCATCGCAAACATGCTGGTTAGAACTCGAAAACCGTATCCTAATGATTTAAAAGTCGCATTCTGATAACTCAAAAGTCGCTTCTTGACTAAGCCATATTTGCCAAAACAAAAGGAATACGGCTGGTTTATGACAGATTAATGACAGATATTGTAAATATAAACAAATCTGTCAGTATACTATATTCCTACATATCAAACAGTTACATCAAGAAATGACAGAATGACAAAATAAATCGAAAAAAAATTTTTTTAGTATATGGATGAAACGGTCTCTGTAAGCGTATCCGCGATGCTAGTAGATACACATCAAAAAATATCGCTCAAGTTTTTATTCTTGAGCGATATTTTTTTGTTTCCATTTGT
>OOCQ01000592.1_pt1 | contig 29291 bp, 20 predicted proteins | sample 1671121 | NCBI WGS metagenome assembly OOCQ01 (sample SAMN06348124, study PRJEB24527) | human gut metagenome | biome: human gut; feature: ankylosing spondylitis patient; material: feces | host: Homo sapiens | place: China | collected 2015-10 | reverse complement strand
TGATTTCAGCAGAATTACGAAAATCATTACGCTATTTTTTGTTTCCGCTTGCTAAATGTCTCATAAACGTATATAATAATATAAATATGCAGGCACAAAAGAATAAAGAATGACGTACGAGGAATTACATCTGTTGTGCCTATGCCTGAATGGGACAAAGGAGAAGAGGGCTCCGGAACGTGAGAGGAGCCTGTGAAAAAGGATGGATAGGGGGATCTAGCATGGATAATTCGATTGCAAGCAGATTGCGCAGAAAGAAACGACTGGGAGATTTGCTGCTTGGAGCGGGTGTTATTACACAGGAGCAGTTGGAGGAAGCGTTAAAGAAGCAGAAGGAAGCCGGAAATGGTCAGAAGCTTGGTATGACCCTTGTAGATATGGGTATCATGAATGATGAGATCATCGCAGAGGCACTTTGTCACCAGATGGGGTTGGAACGTGTACATCTGGCAGGCATTACCATTGAGGATGAGGTGCTGGCTCTGGTAGACGAGAAGGTTCTGCGAAAGTATATGCTTTTACCGTATGAGTTTGCTCCGGACAATCCCAATGTCCTTCGTGTAGCATTTTCAGATCCGCTGGATATGATCGCAATGGATGATCTGTCGATCATCACCGGTATGCAGATAGAAGTTCGTGTTACCACGGTCAAGGATGTATCCCAGGCATTGGATCGTTTCTATGGTAATTCCGAGGCAATGAAGGTGGCAGATCAGTTTGCTGCTGAGCGTCGTGAAAAATATGGCAATAATAAGGATGGAAAAGAGGAGTCCGAGGAGGTTAAGCAGGCACCGATCGTTCGTCTGGTTAATCAGATCATTGAGCAGGCAGTACATAAAAGAACATCCGATATTCACTTTGAACCGCTGGAGAATCAGCTCCGTATCCGGTTCCGTGTCGATGGTGTGCTTCAGGAGGCGATGCGTCATGATATTTCATTGCTGTCAGCGATGGTTGCGCGTATCAAGATCGTTGGCGGTATGGATATTTCCGAGAAGCGTAAACCACAGGATGGTCGTATGACACAGATCGTCGATCGGCAGGAGTACGATATTCGTGTATCTATTCTTCCAACAGTATATGGTGAGAAGATCGTTATGCGTCTTGCCCAGAAGACTGCTTTGAGCCGTGATAAGAAAGATCTTGGATTTGAGCCGGAGGAGCTTCACCGGTTTGAGGATATTCTGAAGCATCCAAATGGCATTATGCTTGTTACAGGACCTACCGGTTCCGGTAAATCAACGACTCTTTATACGGCACTCAGTGAGCTGAATACCGACGAAGTAAATATCATCACGGTAGAGGACCCGGTCGAGGCCAATATCAATGGTATCAATCAGGTACAGGTAAATGCCAAAGCGGGACTTACCTTTGCCGCGGCACTTCGTTCCATTCTGCGTCAGGATCCGGACATTATCATGATCGGTGAGATTCGAGACGGTGAGACCGCCGGCATTGCCGTTGAGTCCGCTATCACGGGTCACTTGGTAGTTAGTACACTCCATACGAACAGTGCGGCAAGTACCATCAGCCGTCTTGCAGATATGGGGATTGAGAATTATCTGATCTCTGATGCGGTGATCGGAGTTATTGCACAGCGACTTCTTCGCCGCGTCTGTCCGCGGTGTAAGCGTATGGTGCCGGCAGATGACCTGGAAAAGAAAGAGCTTGGTATCCCGGAGGAGAAGTGGGGAGAGGAAATATTAATTCCTCATATTGAGCCAAACGAGGAATGTCTGGAGTGTGGAGGCGCCGGATACAAAGGACGTATCGGTATCTACGAGATCATGCAGATGTCTCCGAGTCTTAAGCGTATCATTGCAACCGGTGGTACAGCAGAAGAGCTGGAGAAGCAGGCGATCGCAGAAGGTATGAACACACTTGTTATGTCAGCTAATAAACAGGTATTGAAGGGTATTACGACACTGCAGGAAGTACATCGTGTCGCTTATGATAATTAATCTATAGAATATGGAGGGTTTACAAAATGGAAATCACAATGGACAGTTTGCTGGAAATTGCCAGAGACGTGGGAGCATCCGACGTACATATTACGGTTGGACTTCCGCCGAAAATGCGTGTAAATGGTACGATCGAGGATATTATTCCTCATGTGCTGACCTCTCATGATACACAGACGCTGGTTCTTTCTATTATGAATGAGAGACAGGTTGCCACCTTAAAGAGAGATGGTGAGGCGGATTTCTCTTATAGTACAGAAGCGTTGGGACGATTCCGTTGTAATGTGTTCCGTCAGAAGAATTCCTTTGCAGCAGTACTTCGTCTGATCAATACTGTGATCCCGGCACCGGAGAAGTTAGGTCTCCCATGGTCTGTTATGGATCTGGCCAAAAGAAAACGTGGTCTGGTACTGGTTACAGGACCTACCGGTAGTGGTAAGTCTACGACGCTGGCATCACTGATCAATATGATCAATGAGAATCGCAAAGAGCATATTATTACATTGGAGGACCCGATCGAGTACCTTCATAAGCATAAAAACTCTATCGTCAATCAGCGAGAGATCGGATTTGATACCCTTTCCTTCGCAAATGGTATCCGTGCAGCACTTCGTGAGGACCCGGATGTTATTCTTGTCGGAGAGATGCGTGACCAGGAGACGATCGGTGCAGCCATTACCGCAGCCGAGACCGGTCACCTGGTATTCTCCACACTGCATACCATTGGTGCGGCAGCAACCATCGATCGTGTTATCGACGTATTCCCGCCACATCAGCAGCAGCAGATCCGTGTGCAGCTTGCAATGGTACTGCTGGCAGTTATCTCCCAGCAGTTGATGCCGACCTCTGACGGTAAGGGACGAGTTGCGGCGTATGAGGTTATGCATACGGTACCTGCGATTGCAAGTAATATCCGTGATGCCAAGACACATCAGATTCCATCTACGATCCAGACCAGCAAAAAGATGGGTATGCAGACCATGGATGATGCGATCTTTGATCTGTATCATGATCTGAAGATTTCAGCTGATACTGCATTGGAGTTTGCTCAGGAGCCGGAGGTTCTCAAACGTAAATTGTTCTAATTTGTCGAATAAAACAGAAATGTTTCACAAAGATAGTTCACATAATAGAGATGTCATTTGGACAATATGTATAAAAATGGGGTCAAAATTATGTGAACTATTTTTTATAGAAATTTAATAAATGTCGTTGAAAAAGTGAGACGAATGTAGTACAATCAAGAAAGTGATACTGTATATAACTATCGGGGATGTTATATACAACACAAATAAACGACCCATTGTGAGTATGACATCTCACACAGAGGGGTAGAAAAGGGTGATGAATTGGCAGCATTTAATTATGTGGCGGTAGACGCCAATGGTAAACAAAAGAAGGGAACTCTGGAAGCCGCCAATGAGGCAGCTGCAAGGAATTCTCTGAAGGCAGAGGGACTGATCCCGATCAGTGTGGAGATTCCGAATGCTTTAAATAAGGATATTGAGATCAGCATTGGTAAAAAAGTAAAGGCTAGAGATCTTTCCGTGTTCTGTAAGCAGTTTGAGAGTATCCTGCATGCCGGTGTTACAGTTATTCAGGCACTCCAGATGATCACCGATCAGGTGACTAACAAGTATCTAAAGAAAGCACTGGATCAGACGCGTATCCTGGTGGAGAAAGGTGAGTCTCTGGCAGATGCTATGAGAGCTCAGGAGGGAATCTTTCCGGATATGCTTTTGAACATGGTGGAGGCTGGTGAGGCATCCGGTAGTTTGGAGACATCTTTTAGCCGAATGGCAGAACAGTTTGAAAAGGATAGCAAGACATCCAGCATGATCAAGCAGGCGATGATCTACCCAATTGTGTTACTCGTGGTTGTGGCGGGTGTTGTTGTATTGATGCTTACATACATTATTCCACAGTTTAAAGATACTTTGGAGGGGGCAGGCATGGATCTCCCGGCAATTACAAAACTTGTTATGAAGATGAGCGATGGCATGATTCATTGGTGGTGGTTGCTTTTGATTATTATTGTTGCATTTGTTGTTACGTTTAGAGTATGGGCGAAAACAGAGACAGGTGCAATCGTCTTGGGACGTGTTTTGCTGAGAATTCCACTGGTTGGTGATCTTCAGATTAAATCGGCTGCTGCAAGGCTTGCTCGCACTTTAAGTACATTAATGGCTTCCGGTATTCCGATGGTAGATGCGATTGCAATTGTTACAAAACTGATGACAAATCGTATTGTACAGAAGGTAATGGAAGAGGCCAGAGGTGAGGTGGAAAGAGGTACTCCATTGTCGGTGCCACTTCGAGATTCCGGGGTATTTCCGCCGCTTCTTTACAATATGGCAGCAATTGGTGAGGAAACAGGTAATATGGAGGAGATGTTGGAGCATGCCGCTGACTTCTATGAAGAGGAAGTGGAGAATGCAACCAAGGCAGTGACGGCAATTATGGAACCTTGTATTATCGTGCTGATGGCAGGAGTTGTAATTCCGATTATGCTTGCAATTATGGCACCAATGATGTCTATGTACACAGCAGCGGAAAATGCTTAATTGGTTAAATGTAATATGTTAACATCTATTAATGATCTTGGGGCTGTGCCAAGCGGCCTTTTGATAAATAAAATTCAATGAAAAGGAGATTATAATTATGAAGAAAGTTATCAAGAATTATCTCACAAAGTTACAGGAAAATGACAAGAAAGGTTTCTCTCTTGTTGAGTTGATCATCGTTATGGCTATTATGGCTATCCTTGTTGGTATTGTAGCATCTCAGGTGCTTCCGTACATGGATAAGTCTCGTCAGTCCTAGGATCAGCAGGTTCTTTCAAGTATTTTAACGGATGTTGTATCTTCTGTTGCTCAGTCTGGTCAGACATTAACAGCCGTATCAGATGCGGATATTTGTGATTTAACAAGCAGTAATGCTGATGCTGGCTGGAAGATTGTTGGAAAAACATTTGAGGAGCTTAGAAACGGAGCTGTAACTCAGACACAGCTTGATAAGCAGCTGGGTTCTAAAGAAGCAAAAGCAAAGAGCTATAAAGTTCATTACAGCTATGATGATACAACAGGTAAAGTGACCGTATTTATTGATGGTCATAGTGGTGATGATGTTTCATCAAGTAAGTATATTGTCGAGTCTCAGAATAACTAATGTTTGTAGTTGTATAAGATGGAATGATTAATAGGAGTCATGTCATGTCAGTAGCAGTATTAACCACACTTTTATACATATTCGTCTTTCTCTTTGGAATTGTGATCGGCAGTTTTCTGAATGTCTGCATTTATCGTATTCCTTTAAAGGAAAGCATAGTGTTTCCACACTCCCATTGTATGACTTGTGGTTATCAGCTGCGCTGGTATGATCTGGTTCCGTTATTTAGTTTTTTATTTCTAAGGGGCAGATGCAGGAAGTGTCACACAAAGTTATCGCTTCAGTATCCCTTAGTGGAAGGCATGAATGGAGCATTATATGTGATCGTTTTCTTGGCGAACGGTTGGAATTATATGAGTGTCGTATATTGTCTCCTGACATCCGCCCTTATTGTTTTAAGTGTCCTTGATTTCCGGACTATGGAGATTGCGGATGGTATCAATCTATTCATCTTATTGCTGGGGATTGCGGCAACATTGCTTGATCTGCATGCCTGGAAGGATCACGTGATCGGAATGTTTTCTGTCAGCGTGTTTCTTTTGGTTATTTATCTTATTACTGTCGGAAGGGGAATCGGCGGTGGAGATATCAAGCTGATGTTTGGTGCAGGGTTATTGCTGGGGTGGAAAGGTGCTGTTTTGGCATTCTTTTTGGGATGTATCATTGGTTCAGTGATTCATCTGATCCGTATGGCAGTAAGTCATGCAGAGCATCGTCTGGCATTGGGACCTTATTTGTCTGTGGGGATCTGGTTCACGGCATTATGGGGAACTCCTTTGATTGATTGGTATATTGGTATGATTAAAATGTGATTGACCGCTTTTTGTATGATCGATCATAGTAACCGTTCATTGACGTTTTATTCAGAAGATGGCAGTAATTTTGCTGTCACAGAGAGTTTAACAGCGAGCTTACCATGAGCATAGCGTTAGGCTCCATTTTGCAGTTATTCTGCATACGTTGAATTTTGTGTGATGCAAAAATATTGAGACAGGGAGGAAAAGTACGATATGGCAAAACATGTACTTAGTATTGAGATTGGTACACAAGTGACCAAGATTGTTGAGATTGATTATAAAAAGAAAAATCCGCATGTATACCGCGCGGTCAGCTTTGCAACACCGGAGGGTGTTATTGAGGATGGTGTCATCCGTGATAAGGATGTATTGGCAGTCGCTTTCCGCAATGAGCTGGCAGAGGCAGGAATGAAAGAAAAGAGTGTTGTGTTCTCAATTGCGTCCAGTAAGATCGCAACTCGTGAGGTAACACTTCCTAATGTAAAGGAAAATAAAATTGGGGCGCTTGTTCAGGCAACAGCACAGGAGTATTTCCCGATCGATCTGAATGATTATACATTGGCGTATTCTCTGCTGGAGACCATTAAGGAGGGCAAGGAAAAGTCATACAAGGTACTTTTACTGGCAGCTCCGGATGATCTGGTAGATAATTATTATAACTTTGCTAAGGAGATGGACTTCAATATTGAAGCTCTGGATTACTTTGGTAATGGTTCTATGCAGGTATTAAAGAAGGAGATCGTTCTTGACTATTGTGCCTGCATTCAGATCAGTGGTAATACAACCATGATCAACTTTATGAATGAAGGTCAGCAGCTGATGCAGCGTACCATTCCGCAGGGTATCTTTAATGTGGCTGAGGCAATGGTTCTCAGTGATGAGTGTATGATTGAAGATATGGATACTGCCTGTGAGGCACTCTGCAGAGATAAGCTGGTTTGCCGGAGCCTGGACTACCGGGGACTGGATGATGATGAGAGTATTGTAAGCGCACGAATGACAGAGGAGCAGTGGAGACAGCAGGAAGCGAGCAAGTCTTCCCGTAAGGTAGTTACAGATGCCATCGGAGAAATTCTTCTGAGTGTTCTTCGTGTTATTGACTTCTTTAAATCAAAACATCAGGGAGTTGAGCTTACCAGTATTTATATCACAGGTATGGGCTGTAAGGTAGCCGGTATTGAGGAGCTCTTTGAAAATGAGTTAAATATTCCAACTCAGAGAATGGAGCATCTGGTAAATGTATCTTTCCCACGTCATTTCAGTGAGGGACTTTATAACCAGACAGAGTATATCGCTGTGGTAGGTGCTGCAATTGCACCGGTTGGATTTAAGTCCAAAAATGCGGCAAGTTCTGGATCTGGCGCAGACGCTCTTCGTAATGCACAGCTTGTTTTTGGATTGGCTGTGATCTGTGCGATTGCGATGTCAGCATTTGCATTCCTGCAGTACAATACAGAAAAGCAGAAAAACGACGATCTGAATGCCAGAAAGCAGTCGTTGTCATATATCAATTCTGTATTTGAAGAAAACGAAGGGATTAAAAATGTTTACAGTCAGGTAAACAGTCTTTACAATGCGACAGAAACGCAGAATGAGAATCTGAACAGTCTGATCAAGCAGCTGGAGGCAAACCTGCCAAGAACGATGACAGTAAGCTTTCTCCAGTCAAATGATGACGGAATCAATATGACGATCACATCAGAGACAGATATTTCTATTGCGAGAATGTTAATGAATCTGGAATCTATGGAAATGGTAGACAAGGATGGCCAGAAAATTCCGGTTCTTACCAATATTTCCATTCCTTCTGTAACAGCGGCGGACGGGGATGACGGAAGCACCGTTTATAATTTCTCCGTATCAGCACAGTATTATCAGGTGGTACAGGCAATGGTACAGGAAGCAGCAAATGCAATTGACCAGAGCGCACAGGCATCCGCAAGCCCGGCAAACTAGAAAGTATGAACAGGAGGAAATGAGATATGGATACAAAAAAGAAAATGTCAAATCGTGATAAAATGATGCTCTTTATATTTGGAGCAATTCTCATCGTTGCTGCAGCATACTTTTTGGTGTTTGCAAAGATGAATGAAAAGAGATCGGCTTTAGAGGCGGAGAATACAACATTGTCTCAGGAGGTTTCGAAACTGGAAACCATGGAGGCACAAAAGGACAGTGTATTGGAGGAGACGAAACAGACGCAGCTTGATGTGGCAGATGTTTTGAGTAAGTTCCCGGCAGAGGTTCGTACAGAGGATGCGATCTATGATCTGAATGATATGTATGAGAGTATTTCCGATGTAAAGATTGAGTCTGAGAGTTTTAATATGAACCAGTTGTTCTATCAGCAGGGAGCTGTTGATACAGACACAACAACAGGAGCAACAGCAAATGCTTCGCCGGCACCAAAATCAAATCCGGCATCTGTTGCAGCGATTACATCAGACACACCGGTAAATGATGTGATTACAGCAGCGGCAGATTATACAGGATATCGTTCTACAGTGAATGTTTCCTTTACTTCGACATATGATTCCCTGAAAAAGGTCGTTGATTTTATCAATAAGTCAAAGGATCGTATGACGATTTCAGAGATTTCTGCTACGGCAGATGATGAGGAAAGTGTTCTTGCTTGTGCCATGACGATTGATATGTATGCAATCTCCGGCACCGGAGAGGTTTATGAATCTCCAAATGTAAGCAATGGAAATACCGGTGTAGACAATATTTTTAGAAAATAGTACATTAGTGCAACTGCCGGATTTATTCGGCAGTTGCAGTTGTTGTATAAAGATTTGAGGTGAGCCGATGAAAGAGAGAAGGTGCAGAGCAACGGGATATTGGAGGGATCAGCGAGGCTTTACTTTGGTAGAGCTTATTCTGACAATAGCCATACTTGCGATTGTAACGATACCGATTTTAAGTTATTTTACAGATGCTGCGAAGCACAATGCACGAAGCAGACAGAAGCAGAATGCTTCCGTTTTGGCACAGGATGTATTGGAGGAGTTTAAAAACACACCATATTCGCTGGATGACCCTGATCTGGTATGTTCTGCGCAGCCTGACTGGACAGTTGCCGCATCGCCGGATGCCAATGGAACATATACGCTGACACAGGATAAGTCTGTAGACAAAAATTCATTCAAGGTAACAGCGCAGATCCAGCCATTAAGCAAGGTGGTGCCGGCAGCAACGGCGATACCGAAAAATTATGAGAAATATGTTATTGGCACGATGGACAGCAGTAAGGATGTGATGTCATCAGAGCATGGTCAGACCCTGACTTCTGCAAGCTATGCTTTTGCAAACAAGCATTCTGCAGCGTATGCTGCGGCTCCGGCGGCATCAGGTTCGCCTATGTCAGCAGATGAGTTAAAGAAGAATCTGGACTGTTCCATTATTATTTCCGCAAAGGAAGATTCGGCTAAGCCGGGAAATGATATTATATCGGTAAAATATAAGTATACATATAATAAAGGAGCCGGTTCATATCCGGCAGGCATTGATGCCTCTACGGTATATGAGGATGTTGTGGAGTCTGCTTCTATTAATGTAAATAAGCTGGAAAATATCTATCTGTTTTATCAGCCGGTAAATGAGCGGGATCAGATTATTTTAGAGACAAATGATGCAAATGCCATCCAGTTGAATGCAAATGATCTGAATTTGTTTGTGATCGCACAGAACAGTGTCAAGCATGGAGAAAGTGTTCCTGCCGGATACACGGAAAGACCACAGGGGTATAAATTGTCGATCAATAGTTTAGGTTCCGGGTTTGCAACCAAAGTTCAGAAGCTGTATTTGAATTTGTCGGCGAATAATACGGATGAATTAAATGCAAATGGTGATCAGGTGGCAGGAAAGGCACAGAAAGACCCAAGTGGAAACTATACACTGGTTCATTCGGAGTCTATCAATCGAATGGCTGATATCACAGTGACGGTAGACAGTCAGGATGGAAGTAAAACAGGAATTGTACAGGTAAATGGTTCCAAAGTGCAGAATTAGGAAGGAGAGAGATCATGATGAAACGATTTTTAAAAGACAAAAGTGGTTCGTCCCTTGTTTTAGTAATGATCTGCATGTCATTTCTGATTTTGCTTGCAGGAGCGGTTATTACCACGACGATCACGAATATCTATCTGAAAAGTTCACAGAAAGCAACACAGGAGAACTTTTATCAGACGGATTCGATTTTAGATGCCATTGCGGCAGGGATTCAGAATGAATCTTCCGCAGCATCCGCAAGTGCGTATGAAAAGGCATTGGGTGAGTATAATGCTTCCCTGACATCATCAGGGAATTCTTTGGATAACAAATATATTAAGGACTTTTTGACAGATATGGTCAGTAAACTGACGGGAGGAACGGCATATGATCCGAATATCACGTCATATCAGTATCTGGACAGTGTATTGGAAAGTTATCTGACGGATGAGCAGGCCAAAAGTTATATTCGTCATCCGGCAGATTCCAATGGTATTACAAAGGGAAATCTGGTACTGGATGGAGATGCACTGATCCTGAAGGATGTAAAGGTTATTAAGGAGCATGACACCCAGAAGGATTATGAGACGACATTAACGACTGATATTCGTATTGAGGTGCCGACAGTCAGCACAGAGGCCCATTCCGAGTATCTCAATTATGCCATTCTTGCAGACAACCAGATCCTTGCAGATAATGGATCTATTTTTGCAAAGGTTAACGGTAATATGTATGCCGGTACGGTAGAACGTGATGCAACAAAGGAGGATACCAAGGCGGGTATTGTCATTAGTGGCGGCGCAAAATTAAAGATCAATGCGGATCAGATCATTACAAGAGGTGATGTGTCTGTTTCCGGAGGCAGTGCTCTTGAGATTGGAAAAAGTGCATCCAGTGATAAGAATGCCGAGCTTTGGGCAGAAAATATTCTGACCTCCAACAGCAGTACGGGAGCCGGTGGTAATGAAGTAAATATTAATGCAACTTCTTATATTGCTGACGATATGGAGATTGCAGGTGATGATGACAGCGTCACCTTAAAGGGAAAATATTATGGTTATAACTTTGTAGATAACTATTCTAATGTCGTTGTTTCACCGGCACCAAAGAAATTATCTACAAAAGCAGAGTACAGTAGTTCCATATCCATTAACGGTCATGATGATGATCTTCTGATGACAGGTCTTTCAGAACTGGTACTGGCGGGACGTACTTTTATTTCTAAAAAGACTACATATGCCAATGATGTAAAACCGTTGAACAATCCGGACATTGAACTTGGAGAATCTTTGGCAGTAAAGAGTGGTCAGCTCTCTTATTTCGTGGGAGCAGTAACTTCCTCCGGTTCCGGAGCGACAGATGGATTTGTAAAACGTGTGGATGCATTGGAAAATGCGAACCCGGGCTGTGTACACGCAACAAGTGTGCCGGGAAAGGGAACGTTTGATACCGACAGTCAAAAGGGAAGACCGTGTTATTATTTTGCTGTCCCTTCCTCTGATGGTACGGGAGATGTGCAATATCTTTTCGATTATCTTTCCTATGAGGAACGTATCGGAATTCCTGATAATGCAGACGGTACAAAGCAGTTTGATGTATTAAAAATGATCACGGATGGTGAGCTTGACGCCGCACAGCCGTTAAAGCTGTATTCCCGTAAAGATAAGAATGTAAGCGCTGATGACATTCATTATTTTTACCTGAGTTTTGTGGATTCAAAAGCAGCAAGCCGCTTCTTTGATCTGTTTTACAATCAGAGTGCGCAGCAGACCATTTATGATACTGTTAATAAGACATATGTAGATACTATTGGTATTCAGCTTCCGTCCTTTGCCGGAAACAAAGTAGGATATATTCTTTCCTCCGGTAATATTATGTACAGTGATAATACACAGAAGGATGTAAACGGAAAAGGAAAGATTGCATTGAGGCTGGAAAACACGTTACAGACTCCATCCAACAGTTTCCTGCAGTTTGCAAAGGAGAGCAGTAAGCTGTATATGTCAAAGCAGCTTGCGCTGGTAGATGATTACGAGACAGCAGCCAATAGTTCCAATTGGAGACTTTATGAGACAGGTGATCTGTCAAAGAGTGGTAAGAGTGATTCTACCAATCTTTTCAACACATTGGTAAAGGTAAATGATATTCCGGTGGGAACGAAGATCGGTCATTATCCGATCACAAGAGAGAATGGAAACACGGTTCAATGTGGTTACATTATTTCAGATGGAGATGTGACCTGGCCGAATGATTATACCAATCAGGCGGGATGCTCTCTCAGCGATCCTTGCTTTATCCTTGCCAAAGGAAAGGTAACGGTTCTGGGAAGTGATGCAAATTCCTTTAACGGTCTGATCATTTCAGGAAATGATGTGGAGCTGGCAGCGGCATCCACAACAGTGAATTCCGATTCGGAAGCAATTGAGAAGCTGTTTGAATATGACAAGAAGCAGGCAAAGCCTGTGTTCTATAATTTGATGCAGGAGTACTTCAGAAAGTCTGTAGAAGCAGCGATTGGTAATGATGGAAGCAGTTCCAATACCAATAATGTAAGCTATGAAAACTGGAAGAAGAATGGTTAATGCAGGGAGGTGAAGGTGATGAATATCAGAGAGGATAAGCGGGGCTTTTCCCTGATCGAGCTGATCATAACCATGGCGATCATGGCTGTATTTGCAGGGGCGATCATTGGTGGTTTGGCTTATATCAATGTCGGTAAGACCAAAAAGGCATCTGCAAAGTTAAATAATCAGATTACAAAAATTCAGACAGCCACCATGACTAAAAAAGGTGTGACATATCTCTACATTTATCGTACTTCAGATGGGATTTATAGTTCTATGGCGAGTGATACGACAGATTCCGATGGAGATGGTGTGCCGGATGGTTATAAGAAACGACTGGATCTGAATGCAGCGATTACAGCGGGCAATGTTTCACAGACAAAGCTTTGCGACAGCTCAGTAACCATTAAAGGTTCTGATGCAGGAGCATGGGTAACAACCTTGGATGAAAATAATATGCTGAAGATTGGTTATTCCAAAGGTACCGGTTCCTTTATCTACAGCAATAACGGAACGGTGACTGCCGGTAAGGCAATGACAGAAATGCCATTTTACAGTACGATTGAATTGTCCGGCAAGGAGAAGTTTACGATCCAGCTGGTCAAAACAACAGGAAAGCACTTTATAAAAGAAAGTTGATGGGAGGTGATTGTTCTGAACTGGAAAGATAAGAGAGGTTATACTCTCGTGGAATTGATTATTTCTATGGCGATTCTGGCAATCGTCGGAGGTGCAATCACACTTCTGATGCAGTCAGGCAGCCGGAGTTATTCCAACACAAAAGCAGAGCTTGATCTGCAGATGGAATCCCAGACGTTGATGGCACAGTTAAATACAATGATTATGGAGTCAAACTGTGTAAAGTATGATGATGTAAATAACGCATTGATTCTGTATCAGATAGACTGCAAAAAGACTGCAACGCCGGCACCTTCGGGGGCTGCAAGTGCAGCTCCGGAGTATGTACAGGTCAAAAATGTGACGGATCTGAAGATCATCAAATTTGATGGTCAAAAGCTGTATCTGGAGGAGCATAAAAGCGATGCAGCACTTCCGGCAAGCCGTGGTGGCTTGAATTGTCAGCCGGAGGAGCTTTTATCTGATTATGTTAATGACTTCAAGGTGGACATAAAGGGAAGTAATGTCACGGTTTCTTTTGCAATGAAATCCGGTAAAAAGACTTACAAGATTGACGAGACAACAAAGATACGAAATGGTCTGGTAGTCTATCCGTAATGGGTAGGCTGCCCTTGGACGTTATAATGAAATAAGAAGATCGGTTTGCGGTGTGAAGCCGTGGAAATGGAGGCTGTATCTATGAAAAGAAGTTTAAGAAATTTATCGAAAGGAAAGCTTGCGGCGGCACTTGTCTTGATGTGTGCGTTGGTATTCGGTGGATATTTCGGGTATCATAAGTTTGTGGTTCATGCGGGAAGCACAGAGAACAAAGCGGTTGTAAACACACTGGAAGAATATAATGCTATGTGTGAGAGCGGCAAGGTGAACTGTAATCAGGAAGCGGGGGATAAGGATAATCCGTTTCTGATCCTGGAGATTGTTCCATATTATGGACAGGCGGAGATAGGTTATCTGATCACCGGCTGCGAGCCGATTGATTTCACGAAGAATGATCCATCTCTGTATGGTGCATCTGTAGACCGGACACGTTCCGTGGCAACAACAGTATTTGCTGATGAGTACCGTAGAGATGCCAATGGAGACGGCCAGGTAGATGAGACCTGCTGGGATGATGATGAGTGGACTAACGAGAAGTCAAAACAGATTACAGTAAAAGGATATTATGAAAAGGTAGGAAACGGTAAGCCGGGTGATTTTGTTATTGATCACTATGAAGCAGATACTACAGGAATGTTCTATGCCAAGGATGAAAATGGTAAAGACCAGCCGGCGTACCGTCCGGTATTCCGTAAGGTAGAAGACGGAACGGGTGATTTCCTCTGGGTTACTCTGGCAAATGGAGAGGGAAGAACAATTTCAGAATCTGATTTTAACCGTTATGCAAGAAATGAGAATAAATATCAGGCTTCTGCTGACGGAGTGATCGAATATGATCCGGGTGACAGAGAGTATACGACACGAACAGATACTGATTATTATTATATTAAAGTCGGTGGTGGCGGAGAAGGCGGCTGGTCCGGCAGTGCATTCAAGGGTCATGTTGTAAATATGAATGACTTTGCACGTACTTCTCTGGATCTGGATGATAAATCCGAGGCAGCGATCCTTGATCTGAAGCTGGCGGTTAAGACCATCGAGCCTCAGGAGCTGATGAAGCATCCGGAGTGGATCGACTATGCCGATCTGATCTATATTCATCAGGGACAGTCGATCGGAGTTTATTCCGATTGGTGGAAAAATACCGATTATAATCAGTATCATAAAATTAAGGATGAATCTGGTGAGTCATTTTATAAGGATGACAGCAGCGCACAGAGTAAGGTGACAGATATTAAGTTTACCTCAGATAATGACTGGGGTTGGAATGTTGCAAAGAAGATGTTCTTCAAGATCAATCAGCTGGATGAATATGACGGATCTTCGCCGGAGGGATATGGCTTTGCGCCACTGCTTTTCTCCGTTACGGCACTTGATAATCTGAATGGACTAAGTAAGGATATATATGGATCAACATGGAAGGATGTGACCCACAATCATCTGGACTATACAGATATGGAAGTGGGAGGTGTTGATTATAAGACCGGAGCGACCAACAGTGGGTTGTACAAATTTATGCTGATGAACTTCCTGATGGATCAGGAAAACTTCTATGATTATTTCTTCCAGACCAAGAGAGATAATGGGCAGCCTGTGATCACAGAGGATGCGGCAAAGAATGTTTCCTACTGTTCTCCACAGAATGGTACGGACGCACAGGAGTACTGGAGCGTGGACGCTTTCCTTCCAATCACGGAAAAGGTAAATGATACCAATATTTCGGATGAGCAGATTGAGCGGTATGACATTTCTCATTATGGAGGAGCTTATCTGAATTATCCTCGTCCATCCCTGCATGGAGCAACGTTTATCTATAATTCAGATACGCTGTTATCTCAGGGATTTAACAATGCTTCCATCAAAAGGACGGATGAGACGCAGGAGGCATTTGACTGGTTTGAAAAGGAATATGGAAAAAAGCTGGATGAGCTGACCCCGGCACAGATGGTTCATTATCTGCTGCAGTATAAGCGTCATGGTCAGGATGATGATGATGTAGGAACTCGTGATAAAAACAAGATGCATGTACTGGAGATTGAGCCTTGTTCAGAGTTTACAATGTCTGAGCGTTTCCTGACAGGAAAATATCTCCCGGCATCGAAGTTTAAGGGAGAGATTGAAGTAGACCATATGACCACAGCAGAGTTTAATGGTCTCAAGAGAGATCTCAACGGATATTATGACTTGATCTATATTGGTGATAATATCGGTAAATTCAATACAAAGAAGAAAACGGTATCCGGAAAAGAAAAGACCATTGTAAAACGTAACAGTTCGCTTTTGGAGGGATATGTATATCTTCATGTCGGTGACAAAGCAGGAGAACTTCATTCTTCCGGTAATGACATTACGGAAATAAAGAAAAAGGAACTGAAAGCATTTGCGGAGGGTGGTAATGCCTTGATCCTTGCCGATACACTGGCAACTTTCCAGTGGAATTCCAGTGGGGATATTACAAAGGACTATGAGGAGAACTATCTGACAGCAGTAGATAAGTCTTCACAGATGCATAAGCTCCTGACAAGTGTTAAGAGTCCGAACAAGGGTGTTACAGAGTTTCAATACGCTAATGTGACATCTTTGTCCCAGCTGTCATCTAAATTCCTGTCAAAGAACTGCCTGAGCTATATGAATAAGGGATTTTCGTTCCCAACCCGTGTGAAGACAGGATTAACATCAAAGAAATATAAGGAGATGACCACGGCATATAAGGATTATGTAGGTCTTTACAGTAAGATTGTCTCTACGCCGGTGCAGTATTATTCTGATGCCGGTGTAAGCGATGAGGATAAGAATGCAAGCGGAACGACTGCGCCTTTACAGTCTTTAGCCGGATCCACTCTGGATTTCAGCTTTATGATCGGGGATCAGTCGGATGATAACAAGTATGGTTTACGTCTTTACATTGATCTCAATGGAGATGGCATTATTTCCAAGGATGAATTAGTGGAAGATACATATGCCAATGATTCGGGAGTAGTATATACATACCGTGGAGAGGATACAAAGGATTCTTCCGGTAAGCCATACACCAATAAGGCAGGCGAGCCGATCCAGGTACCGGCAGTACAGAATTACAGCTATGATTTCAGTAATAACAGCCGGTTATATCTGAACAAAAATAAGAAATCCGGTGCTATTAGCTGGAAGTTTGTACTCTACAATACAAGTAATAAGGAAAATTATCAGTCCGTAACCGGTGTGTCCCGTTATGAGCGTCCAAATCTGGCGAAAGCGCAGAGCGAGATCAAGGTTCTTCAGGTAGTGGCAGATGCCCAGATGTCAACACAGGCAAATCTGGAAAATGAATTGAGCAATTCCGGCAGCCTGTTTGCTAAATATGCCACAGATAAGGATATTATGAAGGACTTTGCGATTACGGTAACCACGATCAGTCTCACGGATTTTGTGGCGCAGGTAAAGGCGGGCACGTTGGGCAATGCGACGACAGGTGATGAATATAACTGCTATGTGATCAGTTGTGGTTCTGAACTGACCGGCAGCAGTGATGCGGATTATGTGGCTGCAGATAATTACCTGACCAACAAGGCAACAAAGGATGGTGTCACGGTTGTATTTACCGGAGAGGCATTAACCAGTGATTATAAGGCAGAAAATCTGAAAAATGTACTGAATATGTGTCGTTTTACAGCTAAGGATCCTTATTACGGTTCGATCAAGGATGCTGCCAGCAGACCATTTGATGACAAGGCATACCCAGGTGATAAGGATAAGTTTGAGTATAGTTATGCCAAGGTTATGGAGGATGGTTCCGGAGAGAATAAGGTATATAACAATGACCTCTGGAAAAACCTGGATTACGGTGATAAGGCAAAGAAGGATACCAATGCGAACCGAAACAATAAAGGACGTATTACGACATATCCATATACTATTGATCAGTCTTTAAAGATTGCATCGACAGCAGCACAGGACTATCAGTTAAATATGGAAAACAGCGGTCTGGTTGTATGGTATTCCCTTGGAGCAGCAGGCGAGGGGGATGACTCCGAGTATGGTATTTCTCCAAGAGACGCATCGAATAACTATTATCTGTATACCGTACAGAATGTGACCTATGATCTGATCGATCTGGAAAATGTATCAGATGATATGGAAATGAAGCTTTTTATTAACACATTGAGTGGAACCATGGCTTCTCCGAATGTTGTTGTGGATGAAGGGAAATCCGTTAACAAAGATTATAAGGATTTGACGATCAACGAAGTAACCAGTTCATATTATGATCTTAAGGCAGGAGATACAAAGAAATCTTCCGATGGTCTTGATATGACTATTTATAGCGGATCATTGAAACCGTCAGGCAGCAAGTATAAGGATTATGATGCAAACGCTACGGCAATTACACCGGCACCATCAGCGGCAGCTACGCCGGTTCCGTCTGGCGGATCAACCGGAGGAGAAGATGGGGAAGCAACCCCTGAGCCAACGAAGGCTCCAACACCGACACCGGTACCAACAAAGGATCCAAAGATTTTCCTGTACAATAAAGAGGGAAAACAGTGGTGGCAGGTTATGTCGGAGAATGCAGATGACTTTAAGGGATGGAAAGACAGTGATCTGTTAGTGATTGACTACTCTTATGAACCGACAAATGAAGGAACCAATGCTATCACACTGGTAAATAAGGAGTATAATAAGTTTAAGTATTTACCGGGTAAGACACAGACGTTCTCTATGACATTGGGAGAGTTAAAAGATTTCTATGGAACAACGAATGATTTATCATTCTTAAATGTATTCAGCTGGGATGGCAATTGTAAGGTATATACTGTTGGTATCTTTGAGAATATGCAGCATTTTGAGGATTACAAGAAGAGTGGTGGTGGAACATCCGGCTCGGGCTCAGATGCAGATTATGAACCGGGTGAGGATATTGGTGAGAAGGAGTCTGATGACGATTTAAAGCCAACCTATAATACACAGCCGATCAGCTTTATACCAAAGAATGTAACCCATCGTATTTGGTTTACGCCGTATACCAACGCAACAGACTGTCTGAATGTTAACTCCTTCAAGATCTCTCTGGTGATGGGATCCTCTGCGGATATTGGAACAAAGGCTGAGTCAACCATCAGTTATATAGATAAGATTTATCAGGAAACGACAGATAAAGATGGCAACAAAGAGCTGCGGGAGTATGAAGCATCGAAGGATCATACCTTCACGGTAAAGGAAAATAACTTCCTGAGAGACAAGGTGCAGTATTACTTCTATGCAAAGGATAACTTTATAAACAACACAGCAGATCATACGAATGCAAAGACCAGATGGGTGCGTTTTGATATTGCAAACCGTAGGAGGTCAGCACTTACCTATCTGCATCTCTATTATGAAGGTGATCTGGATACCACATATGTATTCCCACTGGATTAAGCGGGAAGTGGAAGAAGTATCCGGTACAAACCGGACATAGAAAAGAACAGTTTGACAATGCTTGAAAAGCATGCTAGACTGTATGCATAAAATGCGTGGAAGGGAAGAAGTAGTATCAGAGGAAACCTACAGAAAGCAGCCGGATGATGAGAGGCGCAGGGGCATCCTGATATGAATACATCCCGGAGCAGCCGGCTGAAGATCATATAGTAGGTCTGGACGGGATTGTACTCCGTTATTGTGCAGGGATATAGAGGTATCCTATGGAGCCTGTCATCGTGAGGTGATAGGAAATAAAGGTGGTAACACGATGATATCGTCCTTTATCGGCATATGCCGGTAAAGGACGTTTTTTCGTATCAGAATGCTTTCAGTCAGGATACTTTGATGGAAAAATAAGAAAGTGAGGAAAAGAACATGACAACGTATGACGAGTTAGTGGCAAGAGGACTGATCGCTCAGGTAACAGATGAGGAGGAGATCAGGGAACTGGTAAATGAAGGAAAGGCGGTATTTTATATTGGATTTGATCCGACGGCAGATAGTCTTCATGTTGGTCATTTTATGGCACTTTGTCTGATGAAGCGTCTGCAGATGGCAGGCAATAAGCCAATTGCATTGATCGGTGGAGGTACGGCAATGATCGGTGATCCAAGTGGACGTACCGATATGCGTCAGATGATGACGAAGGAAACGATTGCACATAACGTTGATTGCTTCAAAAAGCAGATGAGCCGTTTTATTGATTTCTCCGAGGAAAAAGCTCTCATGGTAAATAATGCAGACTGGCTTCTGGATCTGAATTATGTTGAGCTGCTTCGTGATGTGGGACCACATTTTTCTGTAAACCGAATGCTTACGGCAGAGTGCTACAAGCAGCGTATGGAGCGGGGGTTAAGCTTCCTGGAGTTTAATTACATGATTATGCAGAGCTATGATTTCTACGCATTATTTCAGAAATACGGCTGTAATATGCAGTTTGGCGGCGATGATCAGTGGAGTAATATGCTTGGAGGAACCGAGCTGATCCGTCGTAAGCTTGGTAAGGATGCGTATGCTATGACAATTAACCTGCTTCTGAACTCTGAGGGGAAGAAAATGGGTAAAACACAGTCCGGTGCTGTCTGGCTTGATCCCAACAAAACTTCTCCGTTTGATTTCTATCAGTACTGGAGAAATGTGGCAGATGCAGATGTACTTAAGTGTCTGCGTATGTTGACATTCCTGCCGTTAGAGCAGATTGAGGAGATGGATCACTGGGAGGGAAGCCGTCTCAACGAGGCAAAGGAAATTCTTGCATTCGAGCTGACAAAGCTGGTACATGGCGAGGAGGAAGCCGGGAAGGCACAGGAAGGAGCCAGGGCACTTTTTGCAGGTGGTGGTAATACAGCAAATATGCCGGAGATTGCACTGGCAGAAGAAGATTTCGAGGAGGGACAGATCGGAATTCTGAAGCTGCTGGTAAAGGCTGGACTTGCAAGTTCCAACGGAGAAGCCCGGAGAAATGTAGAGCAGGGTGGTGTGTCTGTAGATGGTGATAAGATCACAGATGTAAAGGCTCAGATTGCGAAGGACAGTATTGGTGTAGATGGTATTGTGCTGAAGCGTGGCAAAAAGAAATTTATGAGAGTTGTTGTGAAATAAAAATTTATTAAGAAGGAAAAAGAAAACACATTTTGCCGGATCACTTCGAATCGTGATCTGGCAGAATGTGTTTTTGTTTGGGTTATTTAAATTATTCCATACATAGCATGGAAAGAAGCTGTGCATAGACATCTTCGTTTTTTTCTTTGAATCTTCGGCAGACATCCACGGCTTCCTCTTCACTGGTGACATTGAGAGAGACTTCCAGAAGTTTGCTGCCCCGTTCGTAAATGCAGCCGGTGGCGAGATATTCATTGGGACGGATCATGGTATAATCTGTCTTGATCGAGGTGGTTTCTACGATAGCAAGACGATTCTTTTCCAGATATTCGTCAATCTCCCGGCAGGTATCGGTGGGAAGCTGATTCCCAAAGAAACGTAAGGTTTCCTTGCCAATCTCAGCGATCGTGTAATAGGACTTCTCATGGGTCTGATCCACAAGGATCATGGCGTCCTCCGTAAGTTCCGATAAAGTCTGCTGGATGGACAGGTAATCCGTGTACCCTGTTTCCAAAATGAAATCAGAGAGGATTGCATTTGGCATAGGCTGGTCTGCCTGATTTAAAAAATATAGGATGATCAGCTTATACAGCTGCAATGACTCTGGTGTCATAATGGTGCCTCCTTTTCGTGGACAGGGCAGGAAAAATGCTGACGCTGTCCTGTTTCATTTATCTGGCATCCCTGATAGAGATGCTGTACCTTCATCTGATGCATGATGGTATTTAATATTTCACGTTTCTTCATGCTCCAAGCAGGAGCAAGCAATAAATCCTTTGGACCATCTCCCGTAATACGGTGAATCACAATGTCCGGCGAGAGATGAGCAATACAATCAAGTAGAATAGCAATATATTCGTCTTTTGTCAATGGTGTGATGGTACCTTTTTCAAAATCCTCTGCCAAAGCTGTTCCCTTCAATATATGAAGGAGCTGCAGCTTGATTCCGCTGATTCCGGTTTCATTGAGATATCGAATGGTTTGCAGCATCTGGTGGTGGTCTTCTCCGGGGAGCCCAAGGATAACATGAACAATCACAGGAATCCCTCGCCGGCGAAGCTCCCTGACGGTGGCATCAAAGCAGGAAAGAGGATAACCTCTGTGAATGATGCAGGCAGTGGAATCATGCATGGTTTGAAGACCAAGCTCTACCCAGACAGGTTTTTGCTGCTGACATTCGGACAATAGTTCATAAATCTCCGGAGAGAAACAATCCGGCCGTGTTGCAATAGACAATGCGGCAGTCTGTGGATGCGTCAGTGCTTCCTGATAAAGAGACCGAAGGTAGGAAACCGGGGCATAAGTATTGCTGTAGGATTGAAAATACGCAATATATCGTTCACCACAGTATTTCCGGCCGGATCGGAGACGCTTGATCCCTTCATCAATCTGCCGGGTAACAATTCCCGGATCCGGACTGAATGACCCGGACGAGGATGCCTTTCGGGTTACTGCAAATTCTCCGGAGCCGCCGGCACTGCAGAAGCTGCAGCCGGAGATCCCTTTGGTACCGTCTCTGTTGGGACAAGTCATTCCGCCGTCAATGGCTACCTTGTAGATCTTTTCTCCGAACTGCTGTTTCAGATAACAGTCGAGAGAGTAGTAGGGCTTTCCGTTCCAGCGCCGACAGGCCTGATCATAGGCGGCAGTTTCCGGAGTGCGGGAATGACGTCGGCGTGCCATTAGTGGATATGATCTTTGATCGCCTGGGATACAACCTCTGCAACCCGTGGATCAAATGCTTCCGGAAGAATATTGTCTTCGTTCAGATCTTCATCTGCAACGAGGCCTGCAATGGCATAGGAAGCGGCAAGCTTCATTTCCTCTGTGATCTGGCTGGCACGTCCCTCCAGAGCACCCTTGAAGATACCCGGAAAAGCGACCACATTATTCACCTGATTTGGAAAATCGGAACGGCCGGTTCCAACAACGCGTGCCCCGGCTTTCTTTGCAACATCCGGCATAATCTCAGGTACAGGGTTTGCCATAGCAAACAGGATGGCATCATGATTCATAGAGGCAACCATTTCCGGTGTGACAATGTTAGGGGCGGAGACACCTACAAAGATGTCGGCGCCCTTTAAAGCATCGGCGAGAGTTCCTTTTTTGCCGGTCAGATTGGTAACTTCCATCATATCCTTCTGCATCCAGTTCAGATCGGCAGAATCCTTGGAAAGGATACCGGATTTGTCACACATTACAACATCCTGGAATCCAAAACGAAGTAATAGTTTGGTAATGGCAACTCCGGCAGAGCCGGCACCGTTTACGACAACGTGACAATCTTCTTTCTTTTTATTGACAACCTTGAGTCCGTTCATAATGCCGGCAAGCACCACAATGGCAGTACCATGCTGATCGTCATGAAAGACCGGGATATTTAAAGCATTTTTCAGTCGCTCCTCAATCTCAAAGCAGCGTGGAGCAGAAATATCCTCCAGATTGATGCCGCCAAAAGCCGGGGCAATATTGATGACTGTTTGTACGATCTCATCGGTATCCTGGGTATCCAGACAGATCGGAAATGCGTTGACGCCACCAAATTCTTTGAAGAGAACGGCTTTTCCCTCCATAACCGGCATTGCTGCTTCCGGTCCGATATTGCCAAGACCAAGTACGGCGCTTCCGTCAGAAACTACAGCGACAGTATTAGACTTGATCGTATATGTATATGCCGCTTCTTTATCCCCGGCAATGACTTTGCAAGGTTCAGCCACACCCGGTGTATATGCAAGAGCCAGATCCTCTCTGGATTTTACCTGACATTTCGGTGTAGTTGTGATTTTTCCGTTCCATTCCTTATGAAGGGACAGTGCTTGTTCTTTGAGATCCATAATGATAACCCAACCTTTCTTTATTGTTATACTGGGCATAAGCCATATAAATCAATGATATCATATTTTATAGGTGAAAACAAGATAACTGTGGGACAGAAGAAGGAGAGAAGACAAGATTTGTCGAGAGAATTTTCCATTTGGTATTTACAGATTGGAAATTATTGTATATACTTAAGAAAATCAATATGTCAGACGGAATTCATTTGTTCTAAAGTATGATTTCAGAGATTATTTCGTTGAAGATTCATTATGATTTCAGAAGGTATTAAAATTTAATATTTATTCCAAAATGGAGGTTATACATGGAAGAATTAGAAAAAATGTCACTGGTTGAGTTACGTTTATACGGAAGAAAACTGGGGATGAAAAATGCAACGACATTTAAGAAGCAGGAGTTGATCGGGGAGATACAGAAGATTCTTGCAGCCCAGAATACTCCGGCCAGGGAAAGAACAGAGAGAGTATCCGGGGACAAGAAAGAGGAAGCTTCTGCAAAAACCGGGAAAAGAACTGTCAGCAGGAGAACAGCAAAGCAAAATAGCGGAGAGGATAATTCAAAAGAAGCTGTTGGCCCGGAGGCAGAGACACCGGGTGCTCCGGCTGCAGGGGAGAGAACGTCACGCCGTCCAAGATATGATGAACGTCCGGCAAGAAAGATGGAGCGGCGGACTGTCAGAAAACCGGTGGATTATGAGGAACGGAGTAATACTATGTCCAGAACACCGAGACCGGTGGTGCGGGGAGGATATACATCAAACCTGCAGGAGATGCATACAGTGCGTGAGGAAAGAAGATACGGAACAGGCAGAGATGACCGGAATAATAACCGTGATGACCGCTACAGCCGTGATGACCGGAGCAGTAACCGCGAGGACCGCTACAGCCGTGATGACCGGAGTAACAACCGGGAGGACCGCTACAACAGAGACGACCGGAGCGGCAATCGTGAGGAACGCAATAACAGCCGTGATGGATACAGTTTCCATGATAATAGAAATAATATGCTCCATGAGGAGACATCCCATACGTCTCATATTAATATGAGAGGAGATGCAGCAACCATACCGTATTCGGAACTGGCACAGCTTGACAGCGGAGAGACCAAGACCGGTATCCTTGAAGTTATGCCGGAGGGCTACGGTTTTGTAAGATGTGATAATTATCTGCCGGGCGAGGCTGATGTTTATGTGTCTCCGGCTATGATACGTCGTTTCGGACTCCGGACCGGTGATATTCTTGTGGGTAATACCCGGATCAAGAATCAGAACGAAAAGTTCAGTGCATTATTATATGTAAATACCGTGAATGGTTATACGCTGGAAGAAACCTCCGGCAGAGTGAAGTTTGAAAATCTGACCCCGATTTTTCCAAATGAGCGTATTCGTCTGGAGGTGCCGGGAGCAGGGAACAGCAATATTTCCATGCGAATGATGGATCTGATCTCTCCGATTGGTAAGGGACAGAGAGGAATGATCGTTTCCCAGCCTAAGACAGGTAAGACAACATTATTAAAGCAGGTGGCAAAATCTGTGACACATAATCATCCGAATATGCATCTGATCGTGCTTCTGATCGATGAACGTCCGGAGGAGGTAACGGATATCAAGGAATCGATTCAGGGAGAGAATGTAGAGGTGATCTACTCAACATTTGACGAATTGCCGGAAAACCACAAAAGAGTATCCGAGATGGTGATTGAGCGTGCAAAACGTCTTGTGGAGCATGGTGGCGATGTGATGATCCTTCTGGATTCCATTACCCGACTGGCGAGAGCCTATAATCTGACGGTGCAGCCAAGTGGCCGTACCTTGTCTGGTGGTCTGGACCCGGCAGCCCTTTATATGCCAAAGCGGTTCTTTGGTGCTGCGCGTAATATGAGAGAGGGCGGAAGCCTGACCATCCTTGCAACGGCATTGGTAGATACCGGAAGTAAAATGGACGACGTGGTATTTGAGGAGTTTAAGGGAACCGGTAATATGGAGATGGTTCTTGACAGAAGTCTTTCCGAGAAACGGCTGTTCCCTGCAATCGATCTGCCGAGATCCAGTACACGCCGGGATGATCTGCTTCTGGATCAGGAGGAGCTGGAGGCCAATTTCCTGATCCGTAAGGCATTTGGTGGCAATAAGTCGGAGGAAGCCGTGGAAAACATTATTTCTATGTTCCGGAAGACAAAAGACAATAAAGAATTGATTCAACTGGTAAAAAAAGTAAAAATTGTCTAGGAAAAGTGCTTGCATTTGAAATAACGCTATGATATACTGAATAAGTTGTGTGTAAGTAATAGGTTATCCCTGTCAGGATAACGAAAGGAGGTTACTAACATCATGAGAGAAGGAATTCATCCTAATTATTATCAGGCAAAGGTTGTCTGCAACTGTGGAAATGAGTTTGTAACAGGTTCTACAAAGGAAGAGATCCATGTAGAAATCTGCTCTAAATGCCATTCATTCTACACCGGACAGCAGAAGGCTGTTAAAGCTCGTGGTGCGATTGATAAATTCAATCGTCGTTATGGCATTAACGCAAACTAGCGGGATATTTGGCCGGGGAGACCGGTCTTTCAAATGGTCACAGTACCTTTGCGGTATTGTGACCATTTGTGTTAGTCAATAATATGAAGTGTGGGAGTGCGTAGTACGGAATGATCCGTGTAACCCGTAATCTGGTTAGTAGGAAGGAACGAACATACGATGAAATCATCAGGAATTGGCGGGCAGGCAGTGCTCGAAGGGGTTATGATGCGTAACCGGGATAAATATGCAGTTGCTGTCAGAAAGCCCGATGGAGAAATTTCTGTTAAAAACTGGAACACAGGGAGTGTCCGGGACAGGCATATTTTGCTTCGTCTGCCGGTCATCCGGGGTGTTGCAGCATTTATAGAATCATTAATACTTGGAATCAAGACGCTGACATATTCCTCCAGCTTTATTGAGGAGGATGTGGAAAAGGCAGGACAGGTGGAAGTGGCAGAGGTATCCGACCGGAAAGAAATGCTGGAAAATATTCTGATCGTAGCTTTGTCGATTCTGCTTGCAATCGGCTTTTTTATGATACTTCCTTTTGCGGTATCAAAGCTGTTTCAGAGCAGAGTGCATTCTCAAATGATGCTTTCCGTGATTGAAGCGGCATTGAAGATATTGCTGTTTTTGGGATATGTTGTGGCAATCTCATTTTTGAGTGATATTAAAAGAACCCTTATGTATCATGGGGCAGAGCATAAGACTATCAACTGTGTGGAGAATGGTCTGGATCTTACCGTGGAAAATGTGAAAACACAGTCCCGTTATCATAGAAGATGTGGAACAAGCTTTCTGTTAGTGGTTATGCTTGTGAGTATTATTTTCTTTTTCTTTATTCAGATCGATAATCTATGGCTGCAAATGCTTTACCGGATCTTGTTGGTCCCGGTAGTGGCAGGTGTATCCTTTGAGTTGATCCAGTTTGTGGGAAATTCGGACAATCGTCTGGTGCTTTGGATCAGTACGCCGGGACTGTGGCTGCAGAAGCTGACTACAAGAGAGCCGGATGACGGAATGATCGAGGTGGCGATCGCATCGGTAGAAGCGGTTTTTGACTGGAGAGCATATCAGGCAGAGGTTCAGAAGGAAAAGGCGCGCCGTGCCCGCAGAAAGAAAAAGGCAGCGAAAAAGGAAGAGGAAGAGAATTCCTTTGCAAGACCGGATGAAGAGATACAGCAGATGCCTGTAGAAGATCAGGATGATCAGGCATCGGAAAAGCCGGAGAGCGTGGATGAGTCTGTCTGGAGCCAGAGTGGAGCCGGTACAGTGACTGAAGAGCCGGAGAGACAGCCAAAGCGGGAAGAGACAATGATTCCGGAGAAAGAAAATAAGAAGGAAGAAAAGACTGCCGGAAAGAAGAAGCAGGATGACAGGAAGAAGCCTGTTGAGGAAAAGAAACAAGAAGGCAGAAAGGCGAGAAAGTCTGTTGAGGAGAAGAAGCAAGACGACAGAAAATTGGAAAAGCCTGTGGAGGAGAAGAAAACAGGCGACAGGAAGATAAAAAAGCCTGTTGAGGAGAAGAAACAAGACAGCAGGGAAGAGAAAAAGTCTGAGGAAAAGACTGCATCAGAAAAAAGAGAATGTCGAGGGGAAGAACGCCGGAAGCCGGCGAAAAAATCAGGTAGTGCAGGGATTTTTGACAGACTGCCGAAATCAAAGAAACGCCGGGAGCTGGAGGAACGGGAGGCAAGATACCGGAACCGTGCTGCAGAACGTATGCGCCAGATCAAGGAGCAGGAAGCCAGAGAAGCAGCTCACGAGAAGGCATATCAGGAGGCAAAGAAGCGTCGGGCAGAGCGTCTTGCGGCAACACAGGAGCTTCCAAAGCTGGATGAAGGCAGAACGGCAGCACCTAAGGTAACGGTGGAGCAGGATGCAGATGATTTGAAGAGTCTGGACCGCTTTTTTGATGATAAGAAGAATTAGTGCATAATAATGTTATGGAATGGACGGAGACAGGAGGTTGCGAATGACCTGGAGAGAGCTGCTCATGGAGGGAAAGAATATCCTGACAGCCGGTAAAATAGAGGATGCAGAGCCGGATGCATGGCTCCTGCTGGAATATGTCAGTCAGATGGACCGGGCCAGGTTTTTTCTGCGGCAGCAGGAGAACGCTCCGGAGGAAAACATCAGGCAATACCGTGATCTGATCCGGCAGCGGGGCAGTCATATTCCGGTTCAGCATCTGACCGGGACGCAGGAATTTATGGGATTGGAATTTCTTGTTTCTCCGGATGTGCTGGTACCCAGACAGGACACCGAGCTTTTAGTGGAGAAGCTTCTTCCGTTGATTCAAGGAAAAAAAGTGCTGGATATTTGCACCGGTTCCGGGTGTATCGCCATAGCTCTGGCGAAGCTTGGAGTGCCAAAGCTTGTGGAAGCTACGGATCTTTCGGAGAAGGCACTGGAAATTGCCGGAAGGAATGCAGAGAAGCTGGGGGCGGATGTGGCCTTTTATCAGGGAGATCTGTTGGAAAACATATCGGCGAAGTATGATATTATTGTATCCAATCCGCCGTATATTGCCTCAGAGGTGGTTGGTGGTCTGATGCCGGAGGTGCGGAAGCATGAACCGCTAATGGCACTGGATGGAGGTGCGGACGGTCTGGTATTGTACCGTCGTCTGCTGGAGCAGGTTCCATCTCATTTAGAGCAAGGAGGAATCTTTGCGGTAGAGATTGGATATGATCAGGGAAAGGCTGTGTCGGAGTTATTTAGGAAGCATGGTTTTGAGAGGATAGAGTGTTGTAAGGATCTGTGTGGCAATGACAGGGTTGTGATGGGAAGTCTGAATGAAAGATAAAATGCTTTGTGCTTCAGGTTCAAAGTCTGTGAAAGAATAAACAATAGCAGGAAACAGGAGGAAGAAAAATGTTTGATCGTTTAGAGGATTTAGCGCGGAGTCTGGAAGAAATAAATATGCAGTTGACCGATCCCGATGTCATTAATGACCAGAATAAATACCGGCAGCTGATGAAGGAGCAGAGTGAGCTGACGCCGATCGTAGAGAAGTATCAGGAGTATCGTGCAGCGAAGGACGGCATTGAAGAAAGTCTCCAGATACTGGAAGAGGAAAATGACGAGGAGATGCGGGAGCTTGCCAAGGAAGAGCTGGCAGAATGCCGTGAGACGGTAGAAAAATGTGAGCAGGAGTTAAAGATCCTGATGCTTCCGA